>ENA-OWNT01000575-OWNT01000575.1-seawater-metagenome-genome-assembly--contig:-NODE-575-length-75931-cov-7.271957_pt1 | contig 75931 bp, 62 predicted proteins | sample MGYA00238136_ERZ651165 | MGnify/ENA primary metagenome ERZ651165 (study PRJEB26861, sample SAMN08777766) | seawater metagenome | isolation source: coastal seawater | place: USA: Florida | collected...
TGGCGGGGTAGTTGGCGGTGGGCGCTTCAATTTTGCGACGGCTACGAACAGCGTCATCAGTGGTGGCAGCTACAATACAGCGGGAGGCACGGCGGGCGTGGTCGGCGGCGGCTCATACAACAATGCCACGGGACATGGGAGCGTGGTCGGCGGTGGTGAAAGCAACATTGCAATGGGGTACGCGAGCGTGGCCGGCGGCGGTGAACGTAACATTGCGGAGGGGTTTGCCGCTGTGGTCGGTGGCGGCTTCAACAACACCGTAGTCGAGCGCTTTGGCGTGATCGGCGGTGGCGATTTGAATACTGCGTCCGGTCGGTACAGCTTGATCGGCGGCGGCTTAGAGAACAATGCGCCGGGACCTTTTAGCGTGGTTGATGGCGGCGAGGCCAACGCTGCGACAGCATTCGCCAGTTGCATCGGCGGCGGGGCGTACAACGCTGCGACGGCATATGCTAGCGGAGTTGGCGGGGGCTGGCACAACACAGTGACAGGGTATGCGGGCGTGACAGGAGGTGGCGACTCGAACCGTGTATCCGGAGCATGGAGCGTGGTCGGTGGCGGCAACTCCAACGCCGTGACCGGGATGGACGGGACGATTGCTGGCGGCTGGTCCAACACTGTGTCAGGCCCGCGTGCTGCGGTTGGCGGCGGCTACTTGAACGACGCGTCAGGCACGTACGGCGCGATCGGCGGGGGTTCCTACAACGCTGCGACGGGATATGCGTCCGTGGTCGGAGGCGGTTACGGCAACGATGCGTCCGAGAAGTTCGGCGCGGTCGGCGGCGGCTGGTACAACACTGTGACAGGATATGCGAGCGTCGTTGACGGTGGTTACGTGAACGTTGCGGCGGGATATGCCAGCACTATTGGTGGCGGTGAGTCCAACACTGTTAGCGGGGCCGGCGGGGTAGTTGGCGGCGGAGGTAACAACAACGCAACTGCGCCGTACAGCGTCGTCAGCGGTGGCAGGTACAACACAGTGGCGGGGTACACCGCCGCTGTTGGTGGTGGGTCCGCAAACACCGCGTTATCACCGTATACTGTGGTCGGCGGTGGGCTTGACAACACTGCCTCCATGTATGCGGGCGTCGTGGGTGGTGGGCTCCGCAACACTGCGAGAATGATCGGGACCGTAGCCGGCGGAATGGCCAATTTCGCTGGGTTTGGTGCAACCGTCGCGGGCGGCGGAGCCAGCATTGGACATAACCAAACTTTCGCGATCGCTATACCAGGAAACCGCGCCGAAGGGCCGTGGTCTGCTATTGGCGGAGGGCGCACGAACGCCGCAAATGCAAACTTCTCTGTTGTTAGCGGTGGTTGCGACAACGTAGCGCTGGGCCACGCGACCGTGGTAGCTGGAGGGACTTTGAACAACGCGACGCAGCCGTACGCTTCTGTTGCGGGCGGCTTCACGAATTTGGCAGTTGGGCTTGGGGCGACCGTGTCAGGTGGAGTCGCAAACTCCGCGGTGCAAGCCTGGAGCACAGTCGGCGGCGGACGCAGCAACGTTGCGAGTAGCCCGATGGCTGTGGTGGCCGGTGGTAGTTTCAACGCCGCGCTCGGCGAGGCCTCTATGATATTGGGCGGCAGCTTCAACTCCGTGGATGGTTCTGGCAGCATGGGCTTGGGCACGAGGACATCCGTGACGCACTCCAACGCCGCAGTGCTCGGCTTTCACTCCACAACCGACCATTGCCGGAGTATGCAGAACACGTCAGTCAGCATTTGCGCGGAGAACGGTCTCTTCGTGAATGGCCAACGATTGGACAACGCCACCGCCGCCCACAGGGTGTGGCTTCAGATGCATGATGCCCACCTGGAAGAGCATGCCGCAGGCCAGCAGGATCAGCAGCCACTCCTCGGGCTCGGGCGCGCCGGAGACCTCCATCGGAGAGTGCGGCTTGCTGAGCTGCTCCGAGCCGCTCTCGCTCTCGCGATCGAAGCGGTCCTCCGCTTCGCTGGCCTTCCGCAGCGCCTCCAGCTGGGCCTCGTTGACCAGCACAATCATCGAGGAGTAAGGCGTCACCACGCTGTAGCGCACCGCCACCTCGTGCAGCCGGCGGCGCACCTCCCCGGGCCACAGCGCCTCGAGGCGGGCCAGCTCCTCGTCGCTGAACGGCAGAGGGGTGGACTCGTCGTGCTCGCAGGCGGCCAGCAGCTCCGGGTCGGTCAGCCGACGCCGCAGCTTCCGGGCCTCCACGGCCAGCACGCAGAGACAGCAGACGAGGTCGAGCAGATCGGACAGCCCGGCCCGGAGGAGCACGAGGATCTTGCCCGGCATCATGCGGTAGGCCGTGCGCCGCCGAGCGCGGGTCCGAACGGTGTCGAAGGTGCGATCGGGGCGGCTGTAGAGCCACGGGAGCTCGTCGGTGAGGAACAGGGACAGCGTCTGGGTGATGTCGGCCGGGAGCCGCGGCACCACGTAGTCCAGAGCGTCGAAGTCGATGGCATCGGAGGACGCCAGGGAGTGGAGCGCGGGCTGGAGTCGCTTGTAGAGGTGCAGCAGCCGAGGGATGACCAGGTGGCCGCGCCCAGCGTCGCGCTGCACCTCCGTGAGGAAGCGCTCGAAGTCGGAAAACAGGCCCTGCTTGTCGCGGAGGATTCGCGCGAGGCTCCAGGCGAACACGGGAGCCGAGCCCACTACCTCTCGCAGCCGCACCCCCGGAAAGGACACGGTCACCACGTCGCTCACCGCGCGGATGTCGAAGGCTCGGGGCGTGCCGAAGAGCGCCCGCCGCTCCCCGAAGTAGTGCCCGGCGCCGATGCGCCCCACCACCCGCTCCGCTCCACGGGACGGGTCCAACACCTCCACGGTGCCTTCGAGCAAGATGTACACCTGCTCGTCGCCGGTGTCTCCCTTGGCCATGATCCGGGTGCCCCGGGAGAACCGCTCCTCGGTGAAGCCCTCCGAGAGGCGGGCACGGAGGGACGGGGTGAGCGCGCGAAAGGGAAGGCCATCGAAGGGATCGGTCATGCCCCACGGTAGCAGGTGACACAAGGGGACAGGCGCCACACCGCCGTCCAGCTACCTTGCCGCTGGAGGTGGACATGACGCCCAAGACCCGCTGGTTCCTCGCCCTCTGCCCGCTGCTGGTGGGCTTCGACTTCTGGAGCAAGGAGGCGGCGCGCGGGCTCGCCATGCGCGAGACCGTGTCGGTCATCCCGGGCTGGTTCGCGTTCACCCACGCCGAGAACCCCTACGTCGCCTTCTCCATGCCCATCCCCTACGCCGTCATCGTGGCCTTCGCGGTGGTGGGTGTGGCCGTGTTGGTGCACCACCTCTCGCGGCTCGAGCCCACCGCGCGCCTCCAGGCCGCGGGCCTCGCCATGATGACCGCCGGTGCCTTCGGCAACCTGATCGACCGCCTGGCAGACGGCACCGTCACCGACATGTTCATGCTCTACAGCGACCACGCCACCCTCGGGCCGTGGCTCCGCAGCACCTTCGGCACCAATGTGTGGCCCATCTTCAACGTGGCCGACGTGGCCCTGCTCGTCGGGGTCGGGGCCTACCTGATCGGGCACGCGACAGAACCCGAAATCGACGTCGCCCTTTCCGACGACGCTCTCGACGCATGATGCGTCGGTACCGCCCGTTCTAGCCACCACATCGACCTAAAACACTACCCGGGGTCAACCGAAAGGTTCCGCACTCACCTGTGGAGCCCCGATGCGTGTTCAGCAAGGAACCTCCCTGGCCCCCGACGGCCGCGCCGCCGTGGCCGAAGCCTGCGACGACTGGTCCGAGTCCCCCGACATCGTGTTCGCCTTCTGCAGCGCATCCCAGGATGCCACCGGCGTGGCCGAGGCCCTGGCCGAGCGCTTCCCCGACGCCGTCATCGCTGGCTGCACCACGTCCGGGGAGCACCTGTCGGGCGCCCATCACCGGAACAGCCTCGTGCTGGCCGGCCTGGTGGACAGCGGGGTCGTCTGGTCCTGCGAGCTCGTGCGCGGCCTCCAGGCCGTCGACGGCGACCGAGCGATGGCCACGGCCGACGAGCTCTTCTCCGTGCTGGACTTCGACCCCGACGAGTCCGACCCCGAGAACCTCTTCGCCCTGCTCTTCATCGATGGCTTGTCCATGCAGGAGGAGCGAATCACCGCCCTGCTGGACTCCGCCCTGCGGGGAGTGCCCGTGGCGGGAGGGTCCGCCGGCGACGACCTGGCCTTCGAGCAGACCCAGGTGATCCACCGGAGCGGCGCCTTCGACGATGCCTTCGTGCTGGTGGTCGGGCGACCGGAGCGCGCCAAGGTGCAGATCCTCAAGCACCAGCACTTCGCCCCGACCGACAACTACCTGGTCATCACCAAGGCCGACCCGGCGAAGCGCCGGGTGCTGGAGATCGACGGCTACCCCGCCCTCGGAGCCTACGCCGCGGCCCTCGGGCTGCGTCCAGAGGAGGTCACGGGGGAGGTCACCTTCCTCAACCCCGTCACCTTCCGCTACCAGGGTGAGCTGTACGTGCGGAGCATCCAGGCGGTCAACGACGACGGCAGCCTCGACTTCTACTGCGCCATCGAGGAGGGCATGGTGCTCGAGATCGGCGGCCACGAGGACATGGCGGCCGCCCTGCGCGCCGACCTCGATGGCCTGCGCGACCGCATGGGCTCCCTCGACTTCCTCCTCGGCTTCAACTGCATCCTCCGCGCGCTGGAGTCCGAAGGGGCCGGCGAGCACGACGCGATCGGAGCCGCGTTCACCTCGGTCTGCGGCGCCATGGTCGGCTTCGACACCTACGGCGAGCAGCTGCAAGGCCTCCACATCAACCAAACCCTCGTAGCCGTCGCCTTTGCCGACGCCGCCTAGGAGCGACGCATGCCTCTCATCGATCCGGCCACCGCCTCCCTGCAGCAGCGCGTCGACGCCGCCGAGCGCACCATCGCCGTGCTCAAGAAGAAGGTCATCGAGCTGTACGACGGCAACGACGCAGGCGCCGTACGGGCCCAGATCGCCCGCATGCGCGAGCGCCAGGAGGAGACCCGCCGCAAGCGGCAGCTGATGGAGATCCAGGCGGCCGAGCTGGCGCGACACAACGCCGTGCTGGAGCAGCAGGTCGCCGAGCGCACCCGCGCCCTGCGCGACATCCTCGACAACGTCACCTTCGGCTTCCTGATCATCGGGGCCGACCTGGCGGTCCGAGAGGGCTTCACCCGCTCCTGCCACGACCTCCTGGACCGCAAGGTGTCCCCCGGCCAGCGCCTGCCGGAGCTCCTCGACCTCGACGCCAGCCAGTCCATGGAGCTCGAGCTCTGCGTCGACATGGTCTTCGAGGACCTGATGCCCGAAGAAGTCAGCCTCGACCAGATGCCGAGCCAGGTCGTCATGGGCGCGAGGACCGTGCAGATCGAGGGCCGCACCCTGCGCAACGACCAGGACGAGGTCACGGCCATCCTCCTCACCCTCAGCGACATCACGGGGCTCCTCGCCGCCCAAGCCGAGGCGGGTCACAACGAGCGCCTGGTCCAGATCTTGCGCCAGCGCTCCGCCTTCGAGTCCTTCGTGCAGGACACCCGCGAGATGCTCTGCACCGCGGAGCTCAAGCTGCACGACCAGGAGCTGGTCCGCCGGCTGGTGCACACCGTGAAGGGCAACGCGGCCAGCTTCCAGCTGGACGGGGTCGCGGCCGCCTGCCACACGGAGGAGAACCGCGAGTCCATCGACCGCGCGGCCATCGCTCGCCTGCACATCGCCATGCAGGAGGCCCTGGCCGGCATCGCGGAGATCATCCCCATCGCCTACGAAGGCGGCATTCGCCAGGAGCTTCGCGTCGACTCCCACGATCTGGACTGCCTCCTCGGCTTCCTGACCGACCCGATCCAGATCACCAAGGCACGGGACGCCGTGCGCCGGCTCTCCCTGCGCCCCGCCCGCGACCTGCTGGGCCCGGTCGAGGTGTTCACCGAGCGCCTGGGGGAGCGCCTGGGCAAGCGCGTCGAGCTGGAGGCGAAGGGCCTGTCGATGCCGGTGGACCCCGCGGTCATGAAGCCGGTGCTCCGCACGGTGAGCCACCTCATCCGCAATGCGGTCGACCACGGGATCGAGCAGGAGGGCTACCGAGGCGACAAGCCCGACATCGGCAGCATCCGGCTCCAGCTGGAGGCCTGCACCGAGGCGTACCGCGTGGAGGTCGCGGACGACGGCTCCGGCATCAACGGCGAGGCCCTCGTGCAGCGGGCTGTCGACGCGGGCCTGCTCGACGAGGCGACCGCCACCGGCCTCGACCCCGAGCAGCGCTGCGCCCTGGTCTTCCAGAGCGGTCTCTCCGTGGCCGATGTCACGACCGAGATCAGCGGCCGAGGGGTCGGCATGTCGGCCGTGAAGGAGGCGGTGGAGGCCGCCAACGGGTCCATCGAGATCGACTCGAGACCTGGGCGCGGCACCACCTTCCGCCTGACCATTCCCTTCGCCGCCTGACCCGCATGGGCCCGGCGTGCGGTGACGCTACTCGTCGCGGCCGCCGAGCAACCCGGCTCGAAACAGGAAGTAGAGCAGCTGGAGGGCCGAGCTCACGGCCGCCGCCACGTAGGTGAGGGCGGCCGCGGACAGCACCGAACGGGCCCCGCCCAGCTCCCGCTGGGTGACGATGCCGCCCTGCTCCAGTGCCACCAGGGCGCGCTTGCTCGCGTCGAACTCCACCGGCAGGGTCACCAGCTGGAAGAGCACCATGACGGCGAAGGCCGCGATGCCGACGTACATCACCAGGCTGCCGAGGGCGCTGCCGCTGGCGGCGAGGATCATGCCCAGCATGAGAGCCGGCATGGCGACGCGGCTCGTGAGGGACAGCGCCGGCACCAGGGCGCTTCGCATCTGGAGGAAGGCGTAGCCCTGGGCGTGCTGCAGGGCATGGCCGACCTCGTGGGCGGCCACCCCGGCCGCCGAGACGGAGCGACCGCTGTACACATCGGGCGACAGGCGGAGGGTCTTGCTGGTGGGGTCGTAGTGGTCGGACAGCATGCCGGGCACGGGCTCGATGCGCACATCGCGGATGTTGCTGACGCGCAGGATGGCCGCAGCGACCTCGGCGCCGGAGAGGCCGCGGTCGGTGGCGACCTCGGCATAGCGGCGGAAGGTGGACGAGACACGCCACTGGGCGAAGGCCGCCAGCAGCATCCCGGGGGCGGCGAACACCAGCCACAGGGGATCGAAGAACATGGTCGAAGACTCCTTGCTGTCCGAATCGGACGCTCCTGTCCTGCGCGCAAGAGCCGGCGAGACAAGGGGTCGTGACCGGTCGTGACGCCTCCACCGGGACCGCCGCCATGGCCGCCGGGCGCCCGTGGGGCTACCCCCACCGCAGCTGCCCCGGAGGCCCCGTGCTGCTCCTCGTGTCGACGCTCGTGTCCCTCCTCGCCTGCTCCGGCGATGGGTCCAAGGCGCCCGCCGACCCCACGACCCCCGCGCCCACGACGTCCCCCCAGCCGACGACGACCCCCACGCCGCTCCCCCAGCCCACCACCTCCACGCCACCGGAGCCCGTGTCGCTGCGGGTCGCGACCTACAACGTCAGCCTCTATGGCGTGCGGTCGGGCCAGATCGCCGATCAGCTCACCGACCCGAGCGACCCCCACGCTCAGGGCATCGCCGCCGTCTTGCAGACCGTCCGCCCCGACGTCGTCTTGCTCAACGAGGTCGACGTCGACGACGGCACCACCGCGCAGCGCCTCCACGACCAGTTCCTCGCCGTCGCACAGGACGGGCGGGAGCCCCTCGACTACCCCTACGTCTACGTCGCCCCCTCCAACACCGGCCTGCACAGCGGGCTCGACCTCGACAACAACGGTCGGGTCGATGGGAGCCGCGAGGGCAGCGACGACTACGCCGGCGACTGCTTCGGCTACGGCACCTACGGCGGGCAGTACGGCTTCCTGGTCTTCTCCCGCTACCCCCTGGGCACGCCGCGCACCTTCCAGGAGTTCCTCTGGAAGGACCTCCCCGATGCCGACCTGCCGCCGGGCTGGTTCGAGCCCGAGGAGCTCGACATCGTCCGGCTGTCGTCGAAGAACCACGTCGACCTCCCCATCGACCTGGGCAACGGCCAGACCCTGCACTTCCTGATCAGCCACCCCACCCCGCCCAGCTTCGACGGCGAGGAAGACCGCAACGGGCGCCGCAACCACGACGAGATCCGGTTCTGGGCCGACTACATCTCCGGCGAGCTCGGCAGCTACCACATCGACGACGCGGGTGTCGGTGGCAGCCTCGCCGCCGATCAGCCCTTCGTGATCGCCGGCGACCTCAACGCCGACCCGAACGACGGCGGCTCCCGCGAGGGCTCCATGGCGCAGCTGCTGGAGCATCCCCGCGTGCAGGCCTCGCCCGCCCCCACGAGCGACGGCGGTGCCGAGCAGGCCGACCTGCAGGGCGGCATCAACCGCACCCACGGCACCGACCCAGCCGAAGACACCGCCGACTTCGAGGACACCTCCGTCGGCAACCTCCGCATCGACTACGTGCTGCCCTCCACCGACGTGGCCCTGCACGACGCCGGCGTGTTCTGGCCGCTGGCCGACGACCCCGACTTCGACCTCGTGGGCACCTTCCCCTTCCCCGTCTCCGACCACCGGCCGGTCTGGGTCGACATCGAGGTGAGCCCGTGACCGTCCACGCGACCGAGCCCGGCACCTTCGGGCCCAGCCCCGCCCTGGTCGCCCGCGCCGAGCGTCCGAGGGGCACGGTGCTCCTCCTCCACGGACTCGGAGCGGATGGCCTGGCGATGATCAAGGAGCTGTCCATGCTCCAGGGCGCGGGGTGGAACGCCATCGGGCTCGACGCGCCCCAGCACGGTCGCCGCTTCGACCCCGGCCGCGACCAGCAGTGGGCCGAGGAGCGCGAGCAGACCCTGACCCGCCTGGTGACCGAGCAGGCCGCCGAGCTGAACGCGGTCCTCGACGACCTCGAGCGCCAGGGCTTCGCGGGCCCCTACGCCGCCGTGGGGATCTCCCTGGGGGCGTACGCGCTGTGGCATGCGCTGCCCTCGACCCCCCGACTGGGCACCGCGATCAGCGTGCTCGGCTCCCCCGCCCTGCCCGAGGCCACGCCCCCCGCCCCGGGCGACTTCGTCGGTCGCCGCCTCCTGGCCATCCACGCCGAGTGGGACGAGGTCGTGCCGGCCGAGCCCGGTGCCACCCTCATCGCCGATCTGGCCGCGCAGGGCGAAGACGTCCACCGCACGGTCCTGCCCGAGTCCCTGCACGGGGTGGAGGAGCCGCAGTGGTGGTGGACCTGGGGTGAGGTCCTCCGGTGGCTGGAGGGAGCATGCTGAGCCTCCTGGTCAGCGTCGCCCTGGCGGCGCTCCCCGATGTCGACGACCCCATCCGCACCGGCGACACCCGCCCGGACGACGCGGCGGTGGTCATCGGGCTGGAGGACTACGTCTTCCTCCCGGACGTCCCCTACGCCGCCAACGATGCCCGGGCCGTGGAGGACTTCCTCGTGTCGACCCGGGGCGTTCCCAGCGAGCGGGTGGAGCGCCTGAGCCAGGCCGGCAAGGAGCAGATCGAGGCCGCGGTGCTGCGGGCCTCCACCGCCACCGGCACCGTGTGGGTCTACCTGGCCGGCCACGGGGTGGCAGCGCCCAGCTCCGGCGAGCGTCTGTTCCTCGGCGACGACGCCCGCCAAGACCCGGCGGCCTTCGAGGCCCGGGGGGTCTCCCTGGCACACCTGGAGGAGCTGGGCTCCGCCGGCGGCGCCGAGGTCGTCCTCATCGTGGATGCCTGCTTCAACGGCCGCGCCCGCGACGGCGCCTCCATGGCCGAGGGCACCCGCTTCGCCGTGCCGGTCTACGCCCATGACACCCCCTCCGGCTCGGTCCACTGGGCGGCCTCCGGCCCGGACCAGCTGGCCCGCCCCCTCGATGCCGCCGAGCACGGAGCCTTCACCTACGCCCTGCTGGGCGCCCTGCGGGGCGAAGACCGGCGCGTGATGGAGCTTCTGCCGAGCGACCCGCCCGCCGACCTGCCCACGCGGGCCGCCTGGGGCCTGCTGCTGCCCATCGCAGAGATCAGGGCCGGCCTCACCGCCGTCCACCTCCCCGACGCCCGTCTGCTGCGTCAGTCGGTGTCGCTCGGCATGCCCGGCCTGTTCGCCACCCTCGCGCTCATCTCGGAGATGCGGAAGGCCAACCGACGCACCCAGGCGACGTCGATGGAGCGGGTGTTCACCCTCGAGTGCGGGCGGCTGGGCGTGGATCCCGAAGAAGCCCGCCCCTGGCTGGAGCGGGCCCGACGGTCGCGGCGCTCGTAGGCGCTACATCTCGGACAACACCGAGGCGAGATCGTCGTCGTAGCCGTCCAACACGAGGACTCCCGGCTCGGCTGCCGCGCTCTTGCGCCGGGCGGGGACCGCAGGACGGGGCGCCTGGACCGCCGGCTCACGGACCGTCGGCAGGTCGGGTGCCGAGCTGGTGCCGGGCACGGTGGGACGCGACCAGCTCTTTCGCTGGGACAGCCACCGGGCATACCGCTGGCGGCTCCACATGCCCGCATCGGCGTTGGTCTCGAGCATCTGCCCCACCTTGTGGGCAGCCCCGTTGCGCACGACCGCGCGCACGGCGTCGGTGGCGGTGAGCACCTCCAGCGAGGGCACCCGAAAGCCCAGGTCTTCGCGGTAGAGCAGCTTCTGGGCGACCACCCCGACCAGGGCGTCGGCCAGCATCGCCCGCACGGCGCTCTGCTCCTCGGCCGGGAAGGCCGCCACGATGCGACCGAGGGCCTCCGCGCAGGAGCTGGCATGAACGGTGGAGAAGACGAGGTGACCGGTCTCGGCGGCGCTCAGGGTGAGCCGGATGGTGGCTGGCCAGCGCATCTCGCCCACCACGATGACGTCGGGGTCCTCGCGGAGGACGTCCATGAGGCCCTGCTCGAAGCTGGGGGTGTCCCGGCCGACCTCGCGCTGGCGGATGAGGCTGCGCTTGGGGACCAGCGCATGCTCGATGGGCTGCTCCAGGGTGACGATGTGGCGGGCCTGGTGCTGGTTGATCTCGTTGACCAGCGCCGCGATGGTGGTGGACTTGCCACTGCCGGTGGGGCCGGTGACCAGCACGAGGCCATGTCGGGCGCGGGCCAGATCTGCGATGTCGGGATGGATGTTGAGGCTGGCCAGCGACACCTGCCGGCTCGATAGCAGGCGGATGGCGGCCCCGACCCCGCGTGCGGAGCGAAGCACGGCGACCCGGCATCGGACGCCGGCCAACGTGCGGGAGAGGTCCGCGGAGCCACGCGCACGGAAGTCCTGCCAGCCGTCGGGACCGAGCAGGCCGCGCAGAGCGGTGCGAAGCCCAGCGCCCGCGACGGGGGCGCCCACCCGACGCAGGGAGCCGTCCACCCGCATGGTCGCGGGAAGACCGGGCTCCAGGTGAAGGTCGCTCGCACCGGCGCGTGCGGCATCGAGGATGGCGGCGTCGAGGTCCATCATGGCTCCTGGGCTGCAACACTGGTTTAGCCAGCGCAGGCCGCCCAGGTTGCGCAATTGGTCGCGCGGAAGCGTGCAGCCGAGCGCACGCCAACGGGGCTCAGGCGGCGGGCCCCGCGACCGGCAGCTCGAACCAGAAGGTGGTGCCCACACCGACGGTGCTGTCCACGCTGATGCGGCCGCCATGGGCTTCGGTGGCCAGCCGGCAGAAGGCGAGGCCCAGCCCGGTGGAGGCGCGGCGTCCCTTCTTGCGGGCCTTCACCTGCCCGAACCGCTCGAAGACAAGGCCGATGAACTCCGGCGGAATGCCCTGTCCTTCGTCTTTCACGGAGAACCGAAGCACGGGGCCCTCCCGGCGGACCGACAGCTCGATGGGTACGGAGCGGTGGGTGTGCTTCAAGGCGTTGTCCAGCAGGTTGGACAAGATTCGGCGGACCACGTTGGCGTCACAGACCAGCTCCAGGTCGTCGGGAACGACCGTGGTGAGCGCCCGCTCGTGCACGAGCCCGCCGAGGCTGCGGACGGCGAGGTCGACGAGCGCGGCGGCCGTCTGCCTCTCCAGGGACAACGGCAGGTCACCCGCCTCCATGCGGTTGATGTCGAGCAGGTCGGTGACCATCGCCGACAGCAGGCGCGCCCCCTCGGTGACCCCTGCGATGTCCTCCATGCTGTCTTCGTCGATGCACTCGGCGAGGTCTTCCTGGAGCATGCCGAGCGACAGCATCATGCCGGACAGCGGGGCCCGGAGGTCATGGACGATGAGGTGGAGCAGCTCGTCGCGCAACTCCTGCATCTGCTCCAATGCGGCGTTGGTGGCGGCCAGCTCGGCATTTCGGGCCTCGACCTGCGTCTGGAGCCGGCGGATGCGGAGGTGGGTCTCCACCCGGGCCCGGACCTCGTCGAGCTGGAAAGGCTTGGTGACGTAGTCGACGCCGCCGGAGGAAAACGCCTTCACCTTGTCGTCGAGCTCGGACAGCGCAGAGATGAAGATGACGGGAATGTCCGCCAGCGCGGGATCCTCCTTGAGTCGCCGGCACACCTCGTAGCCGTCCATCTCGGGCATCGTGATGTCGAGCAGGATGAGGTCGGGCGGGCGACGCGCAGCGGTGCGCAGGGCCTGGGCGCCACTTGGGACCGGACGGACGCCGTAGCCTTCGGAGCGGAGCATGCCCGCGAGCAGCTTGAGGTTGGCGATGGTGTCGTCGACAACAAGGATGTCGCCTTTGTTCTCGGAGGGGCTCATCCCGGCTCCATGCGGACGCGGGGCGTCGGTGGTGGGTGGTGCAGCTCGCCTGCGTCGGGGTCACCGCCGAGCAGGATGGCGATGCGGTCGTAGTCGAAGTCGTCCATGAGCGCCCGGATGCGCGCCGCCAGCTCGGCGTCGGGGAGCTCGTCGACCAGCGCTTCCAGTCGGTCCAGCTCGATGTGCACAGCGGCGTCGATGAGGGACAGCCGCAGCGCCTCGGGCAGCTCGACCGCATCGAGCGCCGTCTCGGGATCCAGGGGGGCGGGGAGGGACACAGCCGGGGCCAGCTCCTGCAGGGTCTCGAAGGTCACCCCGCAGCAAGCCTCCAGGGCTTCGAAGACCTCCGACGAGCGCACGGGCTTCATGATGAAGTCGTTGGCGCCGGCCTCGACCACCTCCCGGCCAATTGTGCCGATGACCGAGGCCGACACCGCCACCACGGGCAGCTGCGCGAGGTCGGGCCGGCCGCGGATGGCTGCGATGAGGGCCCAGCCGTCCATCTCAGGCATGCGCAGGTCGGTGAGCACCAGGGAGGGCGTCCACCCATCGAGCACCGCGAGGGCGTCGCGTCCGTCCACCGCCTCTCGCACCTCGATGCCCACGCTGCCGAGCAGGTCGGACAGGAAGCGTCGGTTGTCCTCCAGGTCGTCCACCACGAGCACACGCACCGGCGGGTGTCCCTCCACGAGCCCGACGATGACCCGCTCCACATGGCTCTTGGCAACCACCCCCGACTGCGCGCGGGACACCGGCACGGTGAGGTCGAATGTGGTGCCGACGCCCTCCTCGCTGCGTACCGTGATGTCTCCGCCCATGAGCACGGCATACTCGCGGCTGATGGGCAGGCCGAGGCCCGTGCCCGACTTGGCGGCGCCCACCGATGTCTGCGCGAACTTCTCGAACACGCGTCCGAGGTCGGCCGACGCGATGCCCGGACCGGTGTCCGCCACCGACAGAGTCAACATCACGCCCCTGGGATGGGGCTCGGCCATGGCCCGCAGCGCCACACCGCCACGGTCGGTGAACTTCACGGCATTGCCGACCAGGTTGGCGAGGATCTGACGGAGCTTCAGCTCGTCGGCGCACACAAAGACGGGCACATCCGGCGCCACATGCGCCTCCACCTCGATGCCCTTGGCGGTGGCAGAGCCCCGAAACATGCCCACGATGTCGTCGAGCAGGCTGTGCAGGTCGAGGTCGGTGGGCCGCAGCTCCACCTGGCCAGCTTCGATCTTCGACATCTCCAAGATGGAGTTGATGAGCATCAACAGGTGAGAGCCCGACCGCTCGATGAGCTCGACACGCTCGCGGGCCTGGGGGGACAGGGTCGTGTCGCGGCGCAGAAGCTGCGCAAAGCCGAGCACCGCATTGAGTGGCGTGCGGATCTCGTGGGACATGCTCGCGAGGAACACCGACTTGGCGAGGTTGGCCTCCTCCGCGGCCTGTCGGGCGGCCTCGAGCCGAGCATCGGCAGCATGCTGCTCGGTCATGTCGCGCACGACGCCCGAAAAGAGGCGGTGGTCTTCGAGGTGGACCTCTGCGACGGCGATCTCGATGGGGAACTCAGAGCCGTCCTTGCGGCGGCCGTGGACGGTGCGGAGCCGGCGCACGAGGGCCTGGTTCTCATTGGCCAGGTAGGCCCCGACCGCCTGGTGGTGCCGCTCGGCGTAGCGCTTGGGCATCACCACTTCCACGGACCTGCCCAGCACCTCGTCGGGCGCGTAGCCGAACATCTGGGAGGCCACCGCGGAAAAGCCCTCGATGAGACCGTTCTCGTCCATTGTGATGACGCCGTCGGCGAGGTTGTCGAGCAGCGCCGCGGTCTGCTTCTCGGTGCGCACCAGGGCCCGGGTCCGCTCCCGCACGAGGTCCTCGAGGTCCTCCTGGTGCTGGCGCAGCTCGCCGACGAGCCTGGAGTTTTCGAGCGAGATGGCCGCCTGGCTCGACAAGATGCGGATGAGCTCGACCCTGGCTTCGGTGAAGATGTCGGGTGCGAGGCTGTTTTCGAGGTAGATGACCCCAGCGATCTGGCCCTGGCGGACCAGCGGCAGGCCCAGCACCGCGCGTCCACCCGAGGCCTGGAGCTGGGGGTCGTCCCGAAAGCGGGCATCGCGGCGAGCATCCGAGATGATGACCACGTCCCGGGACCTGCGCACGAGGGACACGACCCGCGCAGAGGCCACCCCGGCTTCGAGGGGACGGTCGTGGTGGTGGACGACGACATCGTCTTCCGCCGTAGCGGACGCGCGCTCCCGCAGACCGGTGGAGGTGGGGACGAGCAAGGACCCCAGGTTGGCGCCCGAGCTCTCCAACAACAGCTGCATCAACGTGGCGATGACCCTCTGTGGGTCGGTCTCCGCGGACAGCGCCTGCGAGGCACGCACGACGCTCATCAGCTCCAGGTCGGTGGTGGGCGACGAGGTGGTGCGCCAGGTCGCCGGGCTGCTGTCGCTGCCTCCCTCTTCGGTGAGCTGGCGGGGAAGGCGCTCGTCGAGCCGCCGCACCATCTCGTCGGCACCGAGCGCATCCCAGACGGCGCGCGCCGCCCGCAGGTAGCCGTGGGCCACGGACCGACGCCCGGCGGCTTCGTGGAAGCGGGCGGCACATTCGTTGGCCAGCGCCTCCTCCAGGCCGAGCCGAACGAGCCGTGCCCCGTGGATGGCCTGGTCGTAGGCATCGAGGGCACCGACCACATCGCCGGAGTGCCGGGCCAGCTCCGCCCGCAGCAAGGCGATGCGGGGCCGGTGGTCTCCGCCTGCTCGGCGACAAAGCCGTCCCAGTGCGGTGAGTGCGCCTTCCACCTCCCGCACCGCGGCGGCATCCACCTTCGGACCCTGGAGCAGGGCGACGGCGAGGTAGAAGCGGGCCAGAGGGCCGACCGCGAGGGTCTGCATCGCGGTCAGGCGGGTGACCGCCGAGCGCAGGTCCGTGACGGCGGCCTCGGGCTCGTCCCACAGCACAGCGCCCACGCCTCGCAGCAGACCCACGAGGGCCGCAGACCCGGTGTTGCCCTGGGATCTCAGCGCATCGAGGTCAGCGTGGACCACCTGACCGCGCCCGGTCTCCTCCCGTGCATCCCGACGCAGCCGGCTGACCAGGGCAGCCGTCGCCCGCACGCTGGCGAGGGAGGGCTGTTCCCCCAGACGGCGCAACAGGGTCGTGCCCCAGGCCACATCGGCCGCGAGCCGCTGCAGGTGGGCCCCGGACAACAGGCGGAGCACGAGGCCATGGGCCACGGTGAGCGCCACGTAGGTCGGGTCGCCGGCGGCCAGCATCCCATCCACCGCCGACCACACCGTGGTGGCCACCTCTCTCAACGGCCGGTCTCGCCAGCCCAAGGTGATGTTGAACACCAGCTCGGCACGGGCGCGCGCGCTCCGGTAGCTCTCCCGGGACCCAAGGTGTACGGCGGCGACGCCCAGGGCCTCGCCTTGACCGATGTCGTCGCGCGCGGCGACCACGGCGGCCCAGCTCGCCAGCACAAACGGACCCGACGGCGGGCAGCCATGGGCGAGAATTCGCGGCAGCAGGGCATGGAGCAGGTCGCCGAGGTGGACCGGTCCAGCCTGGAACAGCGGCACCACCAGCGCCTCTCCGATCCGCGCAATGGCCAGCTCCCTGGGGTCCTCCATGGGCGGCAGCTCACCCATCCGAGCAGGCGTGAGCGCCCGCAGCTGCCAGCGCGACTGGAGCCGGTTCCACCACCGCCGCCCGCTGGACACGCGGGCTGGAAGACAGAGCCCGAGGGCATCGAGGGCGACGCGCCCGACCGCAAGGGCTTCCGCCAGCCGCCCCCGCCCCGAGAGGCTCTCGATCTGCACCACCCACCGCTCCACCCGCTCCAAGGGGTCGGGGCAGTGGGCATCGATGGAGCGTCCGAAGCGGTCGACCGCCTCGTAGTCGAGGGCCAGGAGCGCGGCCCGAGCGGCCCCATCGTGGAGGTCGAGCGTGAGCTGGTGCGCCGACGTCCACCCATCCTCGGGGAGAAAGCGCAAGCCGGCCTCGAAGTACTCGGAGGCCACCCGGTGGGCGTTCGACAGCAACGCCACCCGTCCCGCACGCAGGTCGAGCTCGGCGAAGCGCATGCGCTCATCGGCATCGGTGATGGCCGCCTCAGCGTCGTTGACCCGGTCCACCACCGAAAACAGCCGCTCTCCCCACGCACCCGACGAGGACTGGATGAGCGACCGCGCAATCTGAACCTGGACCGCAGCGTGCTCCTCGGCCGGGATGAGCGCGAGGGCAGCCTCCTGCACCCGGTCGTGGGCGAACTGGAAGCGACCGTCCCACGGGGAGGGCAGCAGCAGCCCCTCGCCCACCAACCGAAGGGCCGCCAGCGTCATGGCGCCGGAGCCATACACCGAGCCCACGGGAAGGCCCGCGAGGTCGTCGAGGGCGAACTCGCCACCCAGGCAGGCGCCGTAGCGCAGGATCTCCTTGTCGAGCACATTCAGGCCGCGGATGCGGTCCACGAGCAGCTCGACCACATTGTCTGTGATCTTGGTGACCTCGATGCCCTCGAGGTCCCACACCCACTCCCGGGCGCGGTCGTCGTAGCGAACGAGCTGGTCGCGGACGAGGCGCTCCAACAGCTCACTCACAAAGTAGGGATTGCCCGCCGTCTTCTGGTGGACCACCCGGGCGAGGCCCTCGCACTCCTTGCAGCCGATGGTGTCCTGCAGCAGCTCCACCACGCCTGTGCAGCCCAGAGGCTCCAGGTCGTGGGTGCGGGTCTGACACCCGCGGGCCGCCGCGAGGGCCCGGATGAAGGCGTCGGCAGGCCTGGGAGCAGCGCCGCTTCGGTGGGCCACAATCACGAAGATATTGTCTGGACGGGCGTTCTCAATGACCTCCAGCAACAGGCTCATCGAGCTGAAGTCGGCCCACTGGGCATCGTCCAGAAACAGCACCAGCGGACGCGTGCGAGACGGAGCCACGGCCAACAGGCGTCCCAGCAGGTGCCGCACCCGGAGGCCCTGTTCCTTGGCGTCGAGCTCCGAGGGCACGGGCTGGCTTCCCATGGCGAGCTCGAGGTCCGGCACCACATGAGACAAGGCCCCGGCGTCGCTTCCAAGAGCCTCCTGCAGACGCTGCCGCCACACCCCGCGCACCCCGGCCGGCAAGCTGGCCACCATCTGGCACCACGAGGTCAGCGCCCGCCCGAGTGCTGAAAAGGGGGTGTCCCGCTGGGACTGGTCGAAGCGCCCCTCGACGAACACCCCGCCCGCGATGCCCACCTCGTGCGCGAAGGCCTCCACCAACGCGGTCTTCCCCACGCCAGCCGGTCCGCGCAGGAGCAGGATGGCCCGCCCGGTGGACTGCACGATGGCGAACATCCCGCCCATCATGTCGAGCTCGGCCTTGCGCCCCACCAGCCGGCTGGACCCGGGCGTGGGTCCCCGGAAGCGGTCGGCGCCGACGGCCAGGTCGACGCCGGTGAGGGTGCCATGGGTCTCGAGGTGCTCCCGGCAGCGCGCGAGGTCGGCCTCCACGGCGTGAGCGGAGTCGTAGCGGTCTTCGGGATTCTTCTCGAGCAGCTTGTCGACAATGCGGCTCAGCACCTCCGGCACCCCGCGTCCAGCGAGCCGCAGTGGCGTCGGACGGCGGGCGACGTGGGCGTGGACGAGGGCCACCGGGTCGTCGGTCTGGAAGGGCAGCCGACCGGCGAGCAGCTCGTAGAAGGTGACGCCGAGGGAATACAGGTCGCTGCGGGCATCCACGGGGCGGTTCATGCGTCCGGTGCGCTCGGGCGACATGTAGGCCAGACTGCCTTCCCGCCGTTGGGCCGGCCCCACGGTCTCGGTGCCGCTGCGGGCGCGGGAGGCGATGCCGAGGTCGATGATCTCCAGACGCCGCTTGGCGATGTTGACGACGATGTTGGAAGGGCTGATGTCGTTGTGCACGCAGCCCGCTCCATGCAGTCCACCCAGCGCCCGACACACGCGCTCGGCGTAGTCGAAGAAGACCGGCACCGACAGCGCACGTCCCATGCTGAGCCGACGCAGCGAGACCCCGCCGATGTCCCGCATGAGCAGTGCGAGGCCGGAGTCGTGGGCGACCAGGCCGAGCGAACGCACCACGCCGTCGACGTGAAGCGAGGCCATCAGGGCATACTCGGCCCGGAACCGCTCAATCTCCCGGGGGCTGGCGGACTCGTCCTTGAGCACCTTCGCGATGATGGGACGGCCATCGTCGAGCACACCGCGGAACACGTCGGCGATGCGCCCGACGTGGATTCTCTCGGTCAGCTCGTAGGACAGCGACATGCGCGCGGCGCTCCGGGCTCCGGGGGACGGCAGGACCACCCGGAAGTGCGCCCTCAACGGCAGGGAGCACGCGCCGTTGAAGGCCATCCGGGAAAGATTCAGGAGTAGGCCAACCCGCTATCCATCTGGCCTGCACGCGACAGCCACACAGACCTTGCTCCCAAGACGACAGACAGCGGCCGAAGGAGCGACCGCTGTCGATGACAATGCCGGGGTAGTCAGCCGTTTCGGCGCCGGACCACGTCGTCTTGGATGAGCAGCGCCATCACCTCGGCCTCGACGTGAAGCCGCTCGAAGCGCTGCACCCGACGACCGTTGCGGGTCTCCTGGCGGGGCGTGCCCCAGCCGTTGCGCAGAGCCTCTTCCCGGAGCTTGAGGTCGCGGTCATCGGCCACCGCTACCTGGTGCTCGGTGATGCCCGACGCGAGCTTGTTGGGATCGAAGTCGACGTCCTTGTCCTTGAGGTAGTCGCCCCAGGTCTCGTCGGTGATGTCGTAGAACTTGCCGTCGTCGGCGAGAATGGCCCACTCGCCGTTGTCTTGGAGGGCGAACACACCGGCGTGGGCGTCGGTGTGGGCGTCGGCGTGCTCCATGTCCCAGTCCATGGCGTCTTCGGTCATGCCGGCCTTGTCGCCCACGCCGTAGTGGTAGCGCTCCACACCGTTGAGGATGTCGACACCCACCGTGTAGAACACGCCAGGGCTCGTCTCCTTGGTGTCGAGGCAAAGCTTGGTGCCGTCGGGAAGGATGAAGGTGGAGTCGTTGCCGAAGTGCCAGTTGTCGCCGCCGCCACGCTCGTTGACGTGGGGGTCGCCCCAGATGCGGGTCTCCTGGTTGCCCTTGTCATCGAAGATGATGACCTCGCTGCCCTTCATCTCGATGGTGTAGCCCATGGGAGTCATCACCACGGCGCTGTCGCTGTGCTTGAGGAAGGGGGCGCGCCACTTGGGCTCCATCAGGAAGCCTCCGCGCTCGGCAGCGATGCCGCCCTGGGCCTGCTGAACGGCCGGCGGCGGGGCGTGGTAGTCGGCCTCGATGCGCTGGTAGACGTCGTGGTGGACGAACATCTCCTGGCCCCACAGCACGAGATCGGCGTTGTAGGCGTGGGCCACCTTCCAGGCCTCTTCGTCCATGTGGACGTTGTACCAGCCCATGGTGACCTTGAGCTCCTCGTCGATGAGGGCGCTCGCCCGAGCTTCGTTGTCGGCCACCTTGGAGACGTTCATCTCGCGGTCGATGCCGGGCAGGTAGTTGGGCTCGCCCTTCTCGAAGATACGCAGGGCTTCGGGCATGTAGCGGAGGGGGTCGACGACCTGACCGGTCTGGGCATCCACCTCGACCTGCTGCATGGCGAACCAGGCGTGGGTCTCCTTCTCGTGGGCATGAGAGGCCGCGGAGACCTGGGTGTTGCCCCCGTTGTTGCCCTGCTGGCGGGCCTTGAGGTCGGCGTCACCGGCGACGGCGCGCTGACGGTCGGTGATGCCGCTGGCGGCCGCGCCGTGGTCGATGTCGCGGTCGTTCTTGTAGTCGGCCCAGCTCTCGTTGTTGATGTCGTAGAACTGGCCGTCCTTGGCCTGCACCGCCCACTGGTTGTTGTCCTGCAGGGCGAACACACCGGCGGAGATGTCGTCGGAGCGGTCGGCGTTGGCGAGGTCCCACTCGGCGGCATCCCGGGTCATGCCGCCCTCGCCACCCTTGCCATGGTGGAAGCGGTCGTTGCCGGCCACCACGTCGACGCCGACCGTGTACCACTCGCCGGCGCTGTTGGGCTCGGTGTCACAGCAGATCTTGGTGCCGTCGGGGAGGATGAAGGTGGAGTCCTCGCCGAAGTGCCACTGGGCGGACTTGCTGCCGTTTTCGTTGACGTGGGGGTCGCCCCAGATCTTGGTGATCTCCTTGCCCGAGTCGTCGTAGACGATGACGGTGGGGGCGCTCATCTCGATGGTGTAGTTGCCATCGGTCATCACGATGTCGGAGCCCGACAGCTGCGCGAAGGGGGGACGCCACTGGGTCTCGATGAGGCCGCCGCGGCGCACGGGCAGGTCGACGAGGGGACCGGTCGCGGGACCCCACAGCTCCTCGGAGATGGACTCCTCGATGCGCCGATGGATGAAGACGTGTTGGCCGATGATGGCGGCATCGCAGTTGTAGGTGGACGCGACCCGCCAGGCCTCGCGGTCGAGGTGGATGCTGTAGCTGCTGCCGATGGTCATCCCGAGCTCGGGCGCCAGAAGCTCGGCCACTCGCTCGGTGTCGGCGCAGGCCTCGCTGCCCTCGATGTCGGAGCCCACGCCCGACCAGTCCTGGATCGGACCGGTGTCGTTGACCTCGAGCGCATCGGGAAGCGTGCCGTCTGCGGCGATGGACTCGGGCACGGGACGCGCCGGACCGCCCACCGCGACCGCAGCCGCTTCGGTCTCTTCGAGGCGGTGTCCGATGTCACCCCAGATGGCGCCTTGCTCGGTGACGCCGCCCATGACGGCCATCTCCTCGGTGCGCGTGGCCTCGGCCATCATGGTGAGCAGCGCACCGTCGTCGTGGCCGAGGGCCTCGAGCATCGAGGTGTCGCCGTTCTGGGCGAGGCGGATGGCATCGAGCAGGCTGGCGTTGCCGCCCGGCCCCCCGGCACCCAGGGCGCGGTTGCTGGCGCGGGAGTTCTGGCGAGCCTGGGCGTGCTGCGGAAGGAGTGCCTTCATGGGATCTCCTCGATCGGTTTCGGGGACCCGCGCGCGCTGGTCGGGCGCGCGTTCCCGCGACGATGGGGCGAGCCGTAGACGGGCTCGTTCAGGGCATTTGTACCGGCCTGACCGCTTACGGAGCGATGTCATGCTGACGACATCGCAGGCACGACGTGGCGCAAGACGCCTCAGGCGGACAGCCAGGACAGGTGGTCAGCCACCCAGGCAACCACCAGAACCACCGTCACGGGGACGGTCACAACAAGACACTGCCGCGCGGCCCGGGGGCGCCTTTCCCGAAATCCGAGCCACATGGCGAGCCCGAGCAGCGGGGTGAGCAGCAAGGCTGCGAGGCTCAGGGCGATCAGCTCCGCCGGGGCGAGTGGACGGTCGTCTCGAGGCGGTGCACCGACCGCCCCCATTGCACGTCGGGCGTCGTTGCGAAGCGCACGCGGAGGGTCGGGCACATCGCCCGATCGGATGCGGCGGGCGACCTCATCGAGCTCGTCGGGGTCGAGGTGATGGGCGCTCAACAGCCAGGCCACTGCACGGGCATCGCGCGTGGGCACCACACCACACGCCTTGCAGGGCACGAAGGGCCCCCGCTTCGACCCACCACACCTGTGGCAGACCGCACGCACCTCGGCAGACGCCCTCACTGTCGGCGTTCTCCCCAGGCGCGGCGCCCACCGAGCGCGGCGGCGGGAGCATCGACGATGGCCTCCACCTGCAGCTCCCCGTCGGGACACACGCAGAACACCTGCTCCAAGGGGGAGGCGTCGCCCTCCACCGCCTGCCGCAGCAGCTCCACCGCCCCACCCGGCTCCGCCCACACCACATCGGCCTGGCTGAGGTGGATGGCGGCAGCGAGCCGGGCCCGCACCTCGCCGGCGTGGCCCAGACGTCGAATCGGCAGGTCGTCGGCCAGCACCATCGGCGTGTCTCCCACCCCTCGCGCGGCGCGCAGCATCGGTCCGTCCGGCTTCAAGGCAGCCTGCCAGCGGCGGTAGTCGGCGTGGCGGGCACGGGACGTGGCGGCCGCGAGCAGCTCGGCGGGCAGGTCGTCGGTGACGTCGAAGCGGTGGAACCGCCGCCGGAGGCTCCGCAGGAAGCGGTCCAGCCACGCGGGGCGCTCGGGACCATGAACCGGGAAGGGCTGCTCCCCTACCGACACGCCGTGAAGCGTGATGGCGAGGGCATCATGGGTGGACGTGAACAGCGCCCCCACCGAGAGGGTGACCGTGGGCCGGGCCGACAGCGCCGTGACCACCCGGGGCTCGCGGACGGCCAGCTCCCGGAGCTGACCGAACAGGGGCGGATCGAGCGCCAGCTGCAGCTCCACCTTCACAGCCCGCTGGCCCCCCGGATCGAGCAGTGCCACTGCCGCGTCTGGGTCAGTGTCGGCCACAGCGTCGGGAAGACCATCGTCTTCATGCTCCAGCACGGCATCTTGGGCAATCAGCCCCCACCTTCGGCAGAGCCTCTGGAGCGCCTGCCAGGACAGCGCCGCCATACCGAGCTCGATGGCATCGCCAAGGGCCGTGACCTGAGGACCCGGGCCCGCCAGCGTGACGACCCGCTGCAGATCGCCGGTAGCGAAGCGGGGGAGATCGCGAAGGCCGCGGACGTCGATGGACACGATGTACATGCACTCTCCACAGACCGTGTTCCGGCCCTCCTAACGCCCCCTCCGCACCGTCCACCGGCGCACACAGCAAGCGCTCGGATGGGACATGCACGCGTGGAGGGACGTAGCCCTAATGGTTCAGGGGGCTGCACCCGATTCCCCTGATGAGACGAAGTTCATCCGCATCGAAGAGGACAACATGGTCTCTACTGCTCAAGCGGTCGACGACATCCAACGCGAGCCCACCTGGCTGTCCAGGAACCAGGACGTGATGAATCACCTCCGCACAGCCAGCACCCAGGTGCGCGAGGTGCATGCGGAGCTCGGAGGGGTGCAGGCGTTCGGCCGCATTCGCCGAATCATCGGCTCCCGAGATGCCTACGAGCTGGTGTGGGCCAACGGCCAGGACCTGCGGCACGCCAAGACCGGCACCATCGTCCGCTTCTCCTATGCCCTCGACCGCTTCAACCACGAGTTCCTCGCCCAGGTGGTCGGGCGCGGCGACCAGAATGCCCTGCGGTTCAGTCCGCCGCCCGTCGTGCAGGCTCGTGACCGCCGGGCCGCCGAGCGGGTGCGGATTCCCGCTCCCATCGACGTGCGGATCCAGACGCAGGGGCACACGGACTGGGAGGTGTTCGACCTGTCCACCAGCGGGGCCGCCATCGTGGTGCCCACCGAGCAGGTGGAGCTGCTGCAGAAGGATGGTGTGCGCGGCTTTCTGCGCCTGCCGGACTGCACCCGTGTGGCCGTCTGGCTGGAGGCCCGGCACATTCGCGACCACGCCATCCATGGCTACAAGCTGGTCGGCACTCGCTTCATCGGCATCTCGTCGACCTCCCACACCGCCATCGAGCGTGCCCTGGACTTCATCCAGCAGCACTGAGGCACAGGCCGAAAGCCGATCGGGGCAGTCGACCCGGGGGACCGAACAGCGGGCTATGGTCGCGCCATGTTCGTCCTCGCATCCGTTGTGCTCGCCACGTCTGTGGCAGCCGGTTCCGACGCCCCGACCACCCCCCGTGGCTACGTCGGCGTCGACTGGCTTCCCCTCGGAGCCGCCGAGCTGGCCTGGCTCGAAGAAGGCCGCCTGTCGGGCACGGGCGCCGCGGAGACCGACGGCAACCTCCAAGGCAGCCTCCGCCTCTACGGGGGGCCCACCTGGGGACGACACGCGGCGCTCTTCGGTCTGTCGGCCTTTCGGGAGACCACCACGGTGTGGGGCTCCAACCCCGAAGATGGCTCCGACCTCGTCACCAAGGTGCGGCGCGGGGCCATTCGCCCATCCGCAAGCTGGCGGTGGTGGACCACCCACCTCGCCACCGACCGTCCCCTTCCCTTCCTCGATGTGGGCGTCTACGGCGTCATTCCCACGGTCCGGTACAGCTCGGAGACCTGGGATGCGGCCGAAGAGGAGGAGTGGGAACGCATCCAAGAAGACGACCGCACCCGCGTTGCCGGCTTCGGCCTGTCTGCGGGTGCGGGACTTGAAGTGCGGTGGGACAACGGCATGAGCCTCGGCGCACGACAGAGCTTCGTCGCGCACCGAGGCCAGGATGTGTCGGACGACCAGAGCCGGATCAGCGTGTTGCTGCAGACCGAGACCGCCCTCACCTTGGGCTTTGTGCTCGGCCGTCCACCCAACTGACCCGTTCAGGTCACTCTTGCGTCGTGCGCCAGCCTCGATGGACCCGAAGCGCAACGACGCGCGCCAGGCTCAGTAGGTGAGCGCGGGCTCCAGCTCACCGGCGGCCGAGACGAAGCCGGCGATCTGACCGGCGGAGGGCACGGTCTTGCAGACACCGCGCACGTCGTTGACCTCGACAAGCCTGGCGTGGAGGTTGTCGGCGTTGCGGCGGGCCAGCTCGCGCACGGTGTCGACGCCGGCCACATTGAGCAGCTCGGCGAACTGACCACCCACGCCCTTGATGCGCATGAGGTCGGCGCGGTTGGCCCAGGTGAGCACCAGGTCGGGACGGATCTCGGCGGTGTCGGCGAGCTTGCGGCGGTCGGAAGGGGTGCGGGCTGCGCTCAGCAGGTCGGCGGTGTTGCTGATGCCATGGGCACCCAGCTTGGCGGCGAACTTGGGGCCGATGCCCTCGACAGCGCGAATCTCGTAGCTCATCAGTCACTCCGGGGAGAGGAAGGGAGGTGCGTGGGTCGCACGCAGCACTGTTACCCCCCCATCGGTCCCCGAAGTCCAACACCACTATTGCAGAGCAGCCCGCTCATGTGCGTTGTGGTCCCCCCGGTCAGGGCCCCTGGCCAAAGCCATGAAGCGGACTGGCCGACGCTACAGACCCGCCAGCCAGTCCTCCACCGGCCCGAAGCCATCCCAGGGGTCGCTTCGCCGCAGCCGCCGCAGCGCCTCGATGCCGCCGGCCACTGCAGTTCGGGTGCGGTCCCGCAGCTGTTGTGCGGCCACATCTTCGTCGAGCTCACCCATGTCGCGGGTGGGGATGGGCGGCAGGAAGCGGAAGTAGAGCTTGCGGGGAGTGGGGACCAGGTGGCTGGGCAGAGGCACGAGGTAGTCGTCCTTCACGCCGAGCCGGGACAGCATGCTGCCCAGGCGACTCTCCTTGAGCTCGTCGCGGTCCATCGCGAGCCGGAAGGCGTCGTCGGCCCCGATGGCCGCGAAGGGGACGATGGTGACGCCATGGCGGATGGCCATGCGCGCGAAGCCGAGCCGCTCCCCCCAGATGAGGGAATACCGCTCGTCGCGGCCCTTGAAGGACTCCCGCGCACCGCCAGGGAACACGAGCACACACTGCCGCTGTCGGAAGGCCTCCGCACAGTTGTCGCGGGTGCCGTCGACCACCCCTGCCTCGCGCATCACGCGCCGCCACACCGGCACCTTGAAGTGGGCATGGTCACCCAGGGATCGCAGCTTGATGCCTCTGCGGCGCCACAAGGCCACCATGAGGTGGGGAATGTCGACGATGCCGTAGAGCGTGTGGTTGCCCACGAACAGCAGGGGACGGTCGTTGGGAACAACGTTCCAGCCGTCGATCTGGGGGCGAAACCAGGCCCTGGCAGGCACCAGGAGTGCCTCGATCGCGGCCATTGCGGCATCGGTGGGCGGCGGGGGCAGCGCCACCTGGGGGGCCTGCGACCCGTCGGGGGCACTGGGATTGGAAGACGACTCGGACACCCGACCTCCTGCGTTCGTGCCCCTTAAGCGATCCACCTTGCAGTGAACATGCCTTCAGTGTAGAACGGGGAAGCACTGCTCAGGAGTACAGCATGTCCGAGTCCGAGGCCCCCGTCCTCCTCCATGAAGGCGGCTGCCACTGCGGCGCCGTGCGCTTCACCATCGAGATGGCCCCGCCCACCCAGGCCATGGTCTGCAACTGCTCGATCTGCCGAAAGGCTGGCTGGATGCTCGCCTTCCGCCCTGCCGCGGGCTTCACCCTGCTGTCCGGTGAAGCGGAGCTGCGCGACTACCAGTTTGGCAAAAAGAGCCTCCACCACCAGTTCTGCCGCGTGTGCGGCGTGCGTCCCTTCAGCCGAGGGCCCGGCCACGATGGGCAGGAATGGGTGGGCATCAACCTGCGGTGTGTGCCAGAGGTCGACCTCGACAGCCTGGAGGTCAATGCCTTCGACGGCGCCTCGCTGTAGCCACACCCCGCGGATTGGACTACGGGCCCGTCGCCGGACCTCTCGCAGCGTCCGTGCTCTTTGAGTCGATGTCGTTCACGAATGTGAACCGTGTGAAGGTACCTGCTCGGTCCACCTCCTCTTGTCGGGAGCTGGCGTCGAGCGGGTGAAACTGGGAAGCCGGCCGAGGAGACATCAACCTCGGGCGAGCGCGCGCACCATGCTCATGGGCGTGCGGTCAGAAGCCGGCGCGGCCCCCGCCACTGTGACTGGGGACGCCCTCCGCAACTGCCACTGGAGCCCTGCTCTGGGAAGGCGCGGAAGGGTGGTCGATCCAGGAGCCAGGAGACCGGCCTTCACACCGACCACCACGTTCTCCGGGGTGAGAGGACGGGCGGGCAGCCTCTGTGGCGTCTTGCCACAGGTTCGGTCGCACGTCCCTCCCCCGACCGAGGCCCGCTTGCCCCACGCTCTCCCCCCTGCCACCCCCACCTCCGGTCCCAACCGGAAGGCATCGGCATGTGGGTCCCGTGGGCCTCTCGCCCTCCCTGCTGCCCACTGGAGACGCCCATGAGCCACCGCACGTCCGCCCAATTCCTGCTGTTCCTGCTGCCCCTCGCCGCCTGTGGAGAAAAGGAGGAACCGGCCAGCTCCGAGTCCGCCGACCCCACCTACGACTTCGAAGCCGACGCAGACACCGACGCAGACACCGACGCAGACACCGACGCAGACACCGACGCAGACACCGACGCAGACACCGACGCAGACACGGATGCAGACACCGACGCAGACACCGACGCAGACATCGCCATCGCGGGCGAGTGGGTCGACAGCTACGGCGGCGACCACGTCATCGACAACCTGAGCTGGTCGCAGTGGGCAGGCAGCAGCCTCTTCCACATCACGCTCTTTCACAACGACCCCGGCGTCGCCATCGCCCAGAACGACTCCGACAACGAGTGGTCGCCCGACCTGTGGAGCCGCTTCGAGTGGACGTGGGACGACGACGGCGGCCTCTGGTACTGCCAGGTCAGCTTCGACTCCGCCACCGAGGCCGACGCCGAGGATGCCGGTCCCGCCGATGCCGAAGACCTCTCGGGCACCGGCTGCAACGGCTTCCCCTGGACCGCCTTGATGGTCCCCCTGGAGATCCAGGGCGCCTACACCGACAACTACGGCACCGACCATGTCATCAGCAGCGCGCTGTGGGCCCAGTCCAGCAGCTCCATGCTGTTCCACGTCGCCACCTACGACAACGACGCCGACGTGCTCATCGCCCAGAACGACTCGGCCAACGCCTGGGCCGCCGATCTATGGAGCCGCTTCGACTGGGCCTGGGACGGAGACGGAAACCTCTGGTACTGCCAGACCGCCTACGATGCCGCCAGCCAGGAAGACGCCACCGCCGTCGGTGCGGCCGACGCCAGCGACCTCGAAGGCACTGGCTGCAACGGCTTTCCGTGGTCGTCGATGACCGTCGTGGAATAGGTCTCGTCAGGCTGCCGCGATGCGCTGCACCGGCACGAACCGGGCTTCGAGCGGAAGGATGAAGCGGAAGCTCGTGCCCTCGCCGGCGTTGGACGCCACGTCGATGCAGCCGCCTCGCTCGGTCACCTCGGCCAACACGGCCGCGGTGCCCACGCCCCGGCCCGAGGTCTCGGTGGTGGTCTGTCGCGTGCTCACGCCATCGCTGAACATCAGGCTGGCGAGCTCGGCGGGGGTCTGGGCGTCGAGTCCCCGCTTGTCCGCGAGGGTGCGTAGCCCGTCCCAGTTCACGCCTGCGCCGTCGTCGGCGATGCAGATCTCCAGGTAGGCCTGGGCACCAGCCTGCAGCACCCCACATCGGGCGACCCCGAGGCCGGGCCGCACCACAAGGCGGCCGGGCACCACCTTCGTCGACACGACCAGGCGCCCCGCTGCGGGCTTGCCGGCGGCCTCGCGAACATCGGCGGCCTCCACGCCGTGGTCGACCGCGTTGCGAACGACGTGCACCAGGGAGTTCCAGAGGCCGACCCACGGCTCCCGGGGCAGGCGCAGTCCCCCATCGTCGACGGTGACCGCCACGCTCTTGCCCAGTCGCTCGGCCATGTTCTCGGCGCGTCCTGCGAGTGCAGTGAGGCGCGGCCCGACCGGATCGGCGGCCAGGCGAGTGATCTGGGCAGCCACCAGCTTCCGGTCCACCCCCGAGAGCACCGCGGCGCGCAGGTCGTCCCAGTCGGCACTGCTGACCGACCCGCTGGCCGACGCCTTGCCCGCCACCGTGTCGATGCGAACACGGAGCGTGCTCCAGGCGTCGATGACGGGCTGGAGGTCTTCTTCGGCAGGGGCCGCCCCTGTCGACTCCATGCCGTCCTCCACCGTGTGGCAGAGGCGGGCGATGGAGTGCAGGCCGTAGATGGCGCTGTTGCCCTTCAGCGTGTGTACGCGGCGCTTGAAGGCGGCGAGGTCGGCCTCGGCCACCGCGGGCGACAGGTGGGCGACCAGCGTGTCGGCTTCCCGAAGGAAGTCCTCGAAGCCGGCGCGGTCCTTGCTCATGGCCTCGAAGACCGCGATGAACTCGCGCTGCCTGGACTCGACGGCCCGGCGTTCGACCTCGGCAGAGACGTCGGTGATGACCACCAGCATGTCCTTGAGCTCGTCCCCTTCGTAGATGGGCTTGTAGGACAGGGTGAAGTGCTTGCCGTCGGCCTCGAAGCGCTTGGGCAGCTGGTCGATGCACAGCTCGAGGGGCAGCCAGCCATCGGTGATGGACTCCCAGCTCAGGGCGAACCAGTCGTGGAAGCCATCCGAGGACCGGCCGAGGTGGGCGGCCAGCGACGCGCCCTGGGCGGGGGCATCGAAGAAGGTGTCGAAGGCCTTGGAACGCTCGGACTCCATCACGCCGTCGATGCCGATGGTGACAATGGCCTGGTCGACGTTGTCGAGCACCAATCGCATGGCGGCGTTGCGGCGGTCGAGGTTGCGGGTGCGCTCGGCGACGATCGCTTCGAGGTGGTCCCGGTGCGCGGTCAGCTCGTCGTCCCGCGCCTGGATGTCTTCGAGCATGTTGTTGAAGGCCTGGGCCAGCAGGCCGATCTCGTCGGACTGGGACACCTCGGCGCGGATGGTGTAGTCGCCGTCCTTCTGCACCTTCGAGGCTGCGCCAGCGAGGCTCTTGACCGGGCTGGAGATGAGGCCGTGGGTGGACAACGCCACGGTGAAGGCCATCGCGAGCGACAGCAGCATCACCACGCCCGCAATCTTGAGGAACTGCTCCAGCCGGGCCTGGATGTCGGCCGTGCTGTAGACCACCACCAGCTTGCCCGCGATCTGGCCGTCAGCTCCGATGTTCTGCTGAAGCACAAGGCTGTCGTCGCCCACCGGGTAGACCCCGCCGGGAAGGGCCTCGGGCATGTGGGCGTCGGGGTCTCGGTTCCACTCGGCCAGGCGCTTGCCCTCGGCGGTGTAGGCCGCGGCGGACACAGCCGTGGGCTCAGCCTCGAGGTTGCCGAGCACGGTGGAGGTGCTGCCCGCATCCTGAAAGGCCACCGGCCCCACCAGAGTGAGCGCGATGGAGTCGGTGAGCACGCCGAGCGTCTGCGCCTTCGCCTCGCCGTAGCTCACCCGGTCGTAGGCCACGAAGGCGCCGCAAGCCGCGACCAGCACGGTCACGCAGGCCCCCACCAGCAGCAGAATGAGCTTGGTGCGAATGGAGAGATTTCGGAACGCCTGCATCGACGCCTCCCGGACTGTCAGTGGCGGCCGTCCGAACCGGAGTGGCCCTGCCAATGGAGAGGAGGGGAGCCCCGGCAAAGGCCCCCCTCAGGTGGACGGATCGCGGTCAGCGAACCTCGATGATGCGGACCCCAGCGGGCGGCGTCGACCAGGCCTCCGACGCCAGGATGAAGCCGATGGCGCCCGGACTGGACTTGATCTTTCCAGCGAGCTCATCGACGGAGTCGACGGTCGGCGGGGCCACCCCCTGGCCGGCGAGCTCGCGGGACTGCCAGTGCGCCGTGAAGCGCTGACCGTTCATCCCCAGCACGCTGGACAGGAAGGTGGAGCCCGCCGCACTGTCGACAGGACGGGCGTAGACCTTCATCGGCACCACGCCATGCCAGAAGGCCGTGTTGCCAAGGTAGATGTTCTTCAGCTCCGCCGCGGTGACCGCAGCGGTGGGGTTGCGGGCGTTGACCACCGCCATCACCTTGTCGCCTTGGGCAGACACGGTGTGTGGGAGGGCCGCCGCAACTGCGAACAAGCCTGCGAGAAAGATGCGTCTTGTCGTCATGGTGGTCTCCTCAGTCGGCCAGCTGCCAGAGGTAGGACAGCGAGACCCGAACCTCGGGGTAGACCACCGGCTCACCGTTGTAGAGATGGGCATGGGCGCTGCCATCGAGCTTCAGAGCGACCTGGGGAACCGGTCGGATGACCGTGCCCGCGGTGTACTTGAAGAAGCGTCCGTCGTCGGAGAGGCCGGCCTCGTTGTCGCCGCCGAAGTCCTTTTCCGCGATGGTCTCGGGGTTGCTGTAGTAGTCGACCTGGCCGTAGGGCGTGATGGAGGCCTTGTCGCCAACGGGGATCTGGTAGCCGGCCCGGCCATACCAGGTCTGCACAACATAGGTGACCTTGCCGTCGTTGACGCCGTTCTCAGGGTCGCCGTCGACGAAGTAGCGCGCGCTCTGACGAGCATTGAGGCCCGCATCGGCCAGCGCCAGCAGCGACTCCTCGTCTCGCACCGCACTATGGGGTGAGGCCCAGTACTCGCCCTGCAGGGTGAGCCCGCCGCTGGTGAGCTGCGCGTAGCCACCGAACACCTGGTAGTCGTCTTCCGACATCCAGTTGATCACGCCGCCGCGTGGGGACCCATCGCCCATACCGCTGGTCGGCTCCGCCGCCCCATTGGTGTCGTAGTAGGACGTGCCCACCTTGGCGACGCCGCTGAAGTCGATGTGGACATCGGCGCCGATTGGCACTGCGTCACCCGCCTTCTCGTCGTTTCCGGTGGACACCGAGTAGACCAGCGTCTGGTTGCCGAGCGGTGCGGTGCCGTGCAGCATCAGGTTGGTCGTTCGGGTGACCATCAGGTGGTCCTTGTCGAACAACTCCGGCGGCTCGATGCCGATGAAGGTGGGCGTGGCGTCGAGCATCTCGTTGTACAGGCCAAAGCGGCGGTACATCTTGCCGAAGCGCACTGCGAGGAAGCGGCCCGCCACGGGCATCTCCACCCAGGCATTGCGGACCCCCACCGCCTCATCCGAGCTGTGCCCACCTGCGCCCGGAGCCGCCAGGTTGATGAAGTAGCGGTACTTGTTCGAGATGGACCCCTGCACCATCACATTGAAGTTGGCGACGTCGAACTCGCCAGGGTTCTCCTCCCAGATGGTGCGACCGGTCCCGTCGACGCCCGCCGGAGTCTCCGCCACCTTCTCGAAGTAGGAATCGATGAAGCCATAGACCTTCGTGTCGAAGACCTGCTGACGCTCGCTGAAGTCCGAGAGGTCGCCCCAGCCCGCCGCTTCGTCGGCCGCGCTCGAGATTCCCGGGACCAACGCGAAGGCGCAGGCCGCAACCAGCCCAACCGTTCGGTGCATGGTGACTCTCCCTGTTCTTCCTTGTCGCCACCCTGGTGGCTCCCCCCGATTCGGTACGCCCAGAACGCCCTTGAGCGCGGCACCCTTGAAAGTGGATGTCACTTGCGAATTAGTCGCTTGCGGTAAGGCCGACTCCGGACCATCCCCAACACGACCACCTGCCGCACAACGGCGACTGGCACGCCGTTCCCAGCAACTCAATCCAGCAGGTCGGCCGCCATCGCCCCCGGTTCAGACGGCCGCGCCCCCACCCTGTTCAGGTCATAGAATTGACATCTCGCAGAGCGCGTCGGACCGCGAGCAGATCTCCGGGCGTGTCGACAGCGGGACCCGAGGGACGGTCGACGAATGCCGCTCCAATCCGCCATCCTGCCGACAGGGCACCCAGCTGTTCCAGGCCCGCAAGCGCGGCCACCGCGGTCCCGCCTGCTTCGCCCCATCGCAGCAGTGATGACCGATCAAAGCCATACACCCCGAGGTGTCGTCGGACCTCCGGCAAGCCCTGGAGTGCGTCCTCCAAGCGACCATCGTCGAGGTCGATCAATCGATGCGGCACCGGCGCACGGGTGAACCACCGGGCTTCTCCGCACCGGTCGACCACGGCCTTGACCACCTCACCGCTGCGCCACTCGTCGACCGCGATGGCGCACACAGTGGTCGCCATGTCCCAGCGGCCATCCGCGAGAACCCTCACCACCGCGTCAATTGCGGCAGGGTCCAACAAGGGCTCGTCGGCCTGCACGTTGATGACCCACCGCACGTCTTCCGGCAGCAGACGGGACGCCCACGCCACGCGGGCCGTGCCGGACGGCAGGTCGACGGGGGTGCGAAGCACCTGCAGTCCCTCGCCCAGAGCCGCCTGCTCCACGGCCGCGTCACCTGTGGCCACAAACACGTTGGACGGGCCCGCACACGACCGGCCCGCCATGGCAGCGGTCCAGCTCAGCAGGGGCCGGCCCGCGATGTCGGCCAACACCTTCCGCGGCAGGCGCTGGGACGCCAGGCGCGCAGGAATGACCACTGCCACGCGGTCTTCGAGTCCAATCCGCGCGGCGGACTGCAGGGGTTGAGGCTCGGGCACGACCGTCTCCATCCGCAGCCCGTATCATTCGACCCCGTCCCCCACTCGGCTCGCAGCCACAGAGGTCCCATGCCCCGCTTCACCGGAAAGTACGCGCGCACCTTCCCCACTCGGGCCACACCCGAGCAGGTGAAGGACCTCTTGTCCGACCCTGCCACCTGGCGAATGCACCAAGACGAGATCGAGAGCTCCACGGTGGTCGACGACCGCACCCTCGACATTGTGCTCAAGGAACACACCCACGGTCCGGCGAAGTTCCAGGGCCGCTACCGCTGCCGGTGGACCCGCACCGACAACGGCGCCCGCTGGGACTCGGAGCCCGGCGCCAACTTCGCCGTCAACGGGGCGGTCACCGTGCGGGCGGCGGGGAGCGGCTCGGAGGTCACCTGGACCGAGAGCGTGGAGGCCGACGTGCCCGTGCCGCGGCTGATGGTGCGGGTCGTGCGCCCCATCGCCGAGACGCTGATGGGCAAAGGCCTCGACCGCTTCTGCAAGCAGATGCAGGCGCAGCTCGACGGCTGAGCCGCCCGCTCACATCGACGCGCCCAGGGTGGGGTGTGGGTAGAGCACCTGCTCGTCGCCATTGTCGAGCGAGCGAGCACGGCACATGTCCATGGCCCGCACCACCACCTCGTAGGGCACGTCATCGGCAGCCACGAGGCTCACGGAACCCGTCCCCTCCGTGGTGGCGGCGGTCTCGGCGAGAACGTCCTGCATGCGGTCCCAGTCGTAGGCATCCACCGACCGGCAACGGCCCTCGCACGCCAGATCGAAGCGCCCGAGGCTCCCTTCTTCGGGCCCGTCGAGCACCCGCACCGACTCCATGGTCAAGCCGCCCGCATGCAGGCGCACCACCGGCGTGACCACCTCCGAATGGGAGCCATCCCCGCAGGACGCACAGATCCGGGGCGCATCCGAGTCGATGACGGCGAGCACCTGGGGGGCGTAGGCCATCAACAGCATGGGAATGAGGATGGCGACGAGGCCGAGAACCGGCGTGGTGTCGACGTTCGTGGTCCGTGGGCTTCTGGGCTGCTTCGACATGGTGCCTTCCCTCGCGGCGGGTTGCGGGACGCGGCCTGCCACGTCCCAGAAGGTGGGAGTACGCGGCGCCATGGCGGTTCGGTGGTCGGCGTCAGGGTGGCGTCAAACGCGGCGAGCTACACTCGGGCGCCACAAAACCGGGAGCTGGGTGTGGACTTTTCGCTGAGCGAGGACCAGGAGCTGTTTCGCAAGGCCATTCGGGACTTCTGCGAGCGCGAGATCACCCCCATCGCCGCGGAGATCGACAAGGCCGACCGCTTCCCCGACGACTTGTGGAAGAAGCTCGGCGACATGGGGCTGCTCGGCATCGGCGTGCCCGAGTCCTACGGCGGCAGCGGCGGCGACATGTTCGACAGCTTCCTGGCCGGCGAGGAGCTGGCGGCAGCCTCGAGCGGCGTGGCCCTCAGCTCCGGCGCGCACGCCTACCTCTGCGTGTACAACCTGTTCCGCAATGGCAGCGAAGCCCAGCGCCAGCGCTACCTTCCCGAGCTGTGCGCGGGCCGCCGGGTGGGCGCCCTGTGCATCACCGAGCCCGACATCGGCTCCGACGCCATGGGCATGACCACCCGCGCCGAGCCCGACGGCGACGGCTTTGTGCTCACCGGCGGGAAGACCTGGATCACCAACGGTCCCATCGCCGATGTGTTCGTGCTCTACGCAAAGACCGACCCCAATGCCGGGGCCCGCAGCCTCACGGCCTTCATCCTCGAGCGCGGCATGCCCGGGCTGACCACCAGCGCCCCCTTCGACAAGCTCGGCTGCAAGGGTTCTCCCACCGGCCGGGTGTTCCTCGACGGTGTGCGGGTCGGCCCCGAGCAGGTGCTCGGTCGCGTGGGGGGCGGCGTGCATGTGCTGATGAGCGGGCTCGACGTGGAGCGGGCCCTGTTCTCCACACTGGCCATCGGCCAGGCCCGCCGCGCCTTCGAGCTGGCCCTCGCCTACAGCCAGCAACGGGCGCAGTTCGGACGGCCCATCGCCCAGTTCCAGATGGTGCAGGCCAAGCTCGCCGACATGTACACGCGCATCGAAGCGGCCCGTCTTCTCACCCAGCGGGCCACCCTGGCCTGTGTCGACATGAACCGAGGGGGCAAGGGCACGCAAGTCCACAAGCTGGCGGCATCGGCCCTCCTGTTCTCGGCGGAGGCTGCCGAGAAGGTGGTCTACGACGCTCTCCAGATCCATGGCGGAAACGGCTACTCGGCCGAGTTCGAGATCAGCCGCCTCTACCGCGACGTGCGCCTCGGTACCATCGGCGCCGGCACGTCTGAGATTCGCCGCCTGATCATCGCCCGCGAGCTCCTCGGATCGTGACCACCCCCACCTCTCCCGCCGCGCTCACCCAGCTTCTCCGCGACGTCGTCACGGACGCATTCTGCCTGTCGCTCGACGCCGCGGATGCCACGGTCGACGCCGCCCTGCGCGCCCATGTGGGCTCGAGCGAGGGTCCTCTGGCCGACCTGCGCGTGCAGGTGCAGCCCGCCGACGGCCGCTCGCTGCGACCGGTGCGGCCCCCTGCCATGCCCCTGATGCCGGGCCTGTCGTCGATGCTCGACCCCGCGAGCCTGGGCGTCGGACCCGCCCGCACCCAGGTGCTCGCACGGGTGCTCCTCGGGGTGCGGGCGGGGGGAGACGAATTCCAAGACGCCCTCTCAGACGCTGTTCTGACGCACCCACTCATCCACCGGATGGTGGCCTCCACCCACCTGATGCCCCTGCCCTGGGCGGACCTCCTCCTGCTGCTGACGGCCGAGGAACCGGTGCTCGGCAGCATGTCGGCCGAAGAAGGCCAGGCACTGTGCGCCGCACTCCTCGACCTCGCCGGCGCCGCCCGCATCAAGGTGGGTGGCGGCTCCATCTGCCCCTTCGATGTGCGCTTCGAGTGGCGAGTGAGCGGCGCCCCCAGCCTCAGTCGGCTGCTGGAGAGCGACCGCCGCGGTCCCCCGGTCTTCGCGCCGGAGGCCCCGGAGACCCCCGAGGCTGGACACGCCTGGGCACCGGCCATGATGTGCCGCGGTTGTGGCGTCGACGGCATCGGAATGGTGGTGCATGACGGCCAGCCGAAGCTCGACCCGGGGGCGGTGCAGCGGGCGTTTCGCCTCGGCAACGACCACCGCCGCTTCATCGCCCTCGACCCCGACATCCGACAAGCGGGTCCGCCTTGTCCGCGATGCGGCGAGGACGGCTCCCTGGCCATCATCGCCGCGCCCGCGCCCGCCCTCTTCGCCTGGCTCACCACGGCTGCCAGCTTCACCCCTGGCACCAGGCCACCGTCCCATCCGCCGGGCCTCACCGCAGCCCTCAGCCGCCTCGATCTGCGCCTCGCTCTGCGGGATGCGGCCACCGAGAACACCGTCCCCCTCCACACTCTGCTCGACCGTTTCGTCGACCTGCTGCGGCAGGGACCCGCCACCCCCCTCACCCAGGCCAACGACGACGCCTTGCGATGGGGCGCCCTGGCGGAGCTCACCTGCGGCGCCCGCCGTGGCCTCAGCCTGTCGCGCGCCGGCATCCTCAGCCTCGGGCTGTCTGCAGAGGCTCTGTCCACCCTCCCGCCCCACCTGCAAGGCGCCGCAGTCGCGGTCACCGCCGCGCTGGTCCACCACGGCGGGGTGTGGGACGACCTGCTCGACCCCTACTTCTCGTCGGGGGCGAACACTGCGCTGCTGCCCTGTCCCGTCGGCGACACCATGCCCGGTCCACGGCTGCTGCACGATGCCACCGACGACTCGACCCTCGGCGACGCCATTCGCGGCCACCTCTCCCGCATGCCGGCCCCCACCCCCGACCTGGCTGAGCTGCTGCAGCGCCTGCGCGAAGCCCGCCTGCTGTTGCCGACGCCGGGAGGCTACGGCCTCGCCCTGTCGCCCGAGGCCCTGGTGGTCACCCGTCGCACGACTGCGCTGTCCTGTGGTCGGCGCCACCGCAGCATCGACGTCCCCGAGCACCACACCGCCGCCTGGACCGGCCTTCCCTGCCCCACAACCGGCTGTACCGCGCCATTGTCGCCGTCCCCCCGTCCGTATGGGGCCGCCACCCGTTGGCTGGAGTCCGCCGAGAGGCATGGCCTTGGCCGCGCCTCGGCCCTCAGCGGCCCTTCCTGGACCCTGCGCACACCCGGTGGTCAGCTCACGGTTCAGGCCATCGCGTAGACAGTTGGAACACAGTTGATGGTAGGCTCTGAACATGGTACATCCAGGTCAGCCCCTGGAGATCCCATGTCCGCTGCCCCCCGCACCGCAGTCATCATCGGCGCTGGCTTCGGCGGCCTGTCGCTCGGCATCCGCCTGCAGAGCATGGGCGTGCAGACCACCATCGTGGAAGCGATGAACCAGCCCGGTGGCCGCGCCGCGGTGCGCAAGGTCGACGGCTACACCTTCGACATGGGTCCCACGGTCATCACCGTGCCCCACTTCATCGAGGAGCTGTTCGCGCTGGAAGCCGGCGGTGGACAGGCCGCACTCGACGCCCCCGACTTTCCACCCGAAGTGCTGGGCACCGACGGTCGGGGGGCTGGCGTGCGGGTGCGAAAGGGGCCGAGTCATGGTCCGAAGACGGGCGAGTATGTCGAGCTCAGGCCCATTCTGCCCTTCTACCGCATCATCTTCGACGACGGCACCTTCTTCGACTACGACGGTGACCCCGCGTCGACCCGAGCCCAGATCGAAGCGATCCATCCGCCCGACCTCGCCGGCTACGAGCGCTTCCACGCCGCCGCGGAAGACATCTTCGCCCGGGGCTTCCTGGAGCTCGGCTACACCAGCTTCACCTCGGTGCGCAGCATGGTCGAGGTGGTGCCCGACCTGTTTCGGCTGGACGCCGTGCGCAACCTCTTCGGCTTCGCCTCGCGCTACTTCGAGAGCGACAAGCTGCGCCAGGTCTTCAGCTTCGAGACCCTGCTCGTGGGCGGCAACCCGCTGAAGGTGCCGGCCATCTACGCGATGATCCACTTCGTCGAGAAGACCTGGGGCATCCACTACGCCATGGGGGGCACAGGCGCGCTGGTGCGAGGCTTCGTGCGCAAGTTCGAGGAGCTCGGTGGCCGGCTCCGGGTGAGCTGTCCGGTCGCGCGCATCGAGGTCACCGCCCCGAACGGCGGCGTGGCCACCCGCTTCGGAAAGAAGGTCGCCCGCGGGGTGGTGTTGGAGAATGGCGAGCGCCTCGACGCCGACATCGTGGTGTCCAACGCCGACTACGCCACCACCTACCAGCGCCTGCTCCTGCCCCAGCACCGCTTCTGGCACGCCGACCTGCGGGTGAAGGCCTTCAAGTACTCGATGTCACTCGTGGTCATCTACTTCGGCTTCCGCGACGACCCCGAGCGCCCGCTCGATCTGCGCCACCACAACATCCTGCTGGGGCCACGCTACGAGGGCCTGCTGCGGGACATCTTCGACCGGCTCGTGCTGTCCGACGACTTCAGCCAGTACCTCCACGTCCCCACTCTGACCGACCCCTCGCTGGCCCCCGACGGCCACCACGCCGCCTACACCCTCATTCCCGTGCCCCACAACGGCAGCGGCCTCGACTGGGAGGCCATCGGCGAGGACTTCGTGAACCGCATCCTCGACGACATCGAGGCCCGCGGACACATCCCCGACCTCCGCAAGCGCCTCACCCACCTGAGCTGGGTGACCCCCGACTACTTCGAGCACGACCTCCGCAGCTACCTCGGCAACGCATTCGGCGTGGAGCCCGTGCTCACCCAGTCCGCCTTCTTCCGTCCCCACAACCGCTCGGAGGACATCGGCAACCTCTACCTGGTGGGCGCGAGCACGCAGCCCGGTGCCGGCACGCCCAGCGTGATGATGTCGGCGAAGATGACGGCGCGATTGATTGCCGAAGATCACCTGTAGGAGGCTGTCCTCGCGAGCCTCCCCACCGCCTCCGCCGTGAAGTCCCGGCCATCGATCTGCCACGACATCGGCCCCAGAGGCAGTCGGCGCCCGTCGAGGAAAGCCAGCTGACGGGCGGTGAGGTCGGCGACGAGGCGCTCGATGAAAGCATCGCCGAGGGACGGCTCGAGGGGGAGCTCGGCGGAGGCATCGGGGCGGAGCAGAGCCTCGAAGCCCCGGGCAATCCACTCGGGAGGCCCCGCACACACCTCCACCTGCCCGTGCAGCAGACCTTCTCGTGCACACCAGGCGGCGAACTGGGCCCCGTCGCCGAGGGCCCCCAGAGGAAGGTCACCCAGGTCGCGCTCCACAACGAGCAGGGCGAGGCATTGGTGGTAGCCGAGGCTCGTCTTCCACAAGGCCGACCAGGCGCGGGGCACAGGCGACGGGGCTTCGGCAGCGAGCGCCATGCAGTGCGACAGAGCGTGCCACGCACCCCGCACGGTTCCAGGATGACGCGCAGCGGCAGAGGACATCAACCCGAGCACATCGCGGAAGGCCGCCCGCACCTGGTCGAGGGCGTCGGCGTTCATGGGACGCCCGGACCGACCGTCCGAGTAGGGACAAGGGACATGGCGGACCGCGAGCCCCGAGGCCGCTTCACCCAGAGGACGGCCATCCTCATCGATCTTGTCGAGGAGCAGGACCGCTTCGGGCCACAGGCGGGGAGCCGGCGTCAAGCGTCGGACGCCTTCACAGGCACCTCGGCCGTGAGGTGGGTCTGGCCCCGGTCGTGGGACAAGGTGAGCGCCACGGACAACACCGGCTCCGTGGCCTGCACAAGCCAGCCGCCCACCTTGCGGGTGTCGCCCTTCGCCAGCGGCACATGCTGGGGTCTCGGACCCGCACGGCTCATGGGACGGGTGTCTCCGGCAAGGCTGCCACCGCTGCGCACCGACAGGCCCGTCGGACGGCCATCCATGAGCCGGAGGACCACGTCGCGGTCGGGGGTGAGGGACACGAAGACCGAAGCGGTGGACCGACCGATGGGCCGCGCCTCCCACACCGCGGCGAAGGAGGGCTTGCCGGTGGAGTGGGTGAGGGTGACCGACTCCGTGGCATCGAGAACAACCGCCAGCACAACGTCTTCGTCTGGCCTTGCGTCGACGGTCCACGGCCCGAGCTCCACAGACTCCCCAGCCGCGACCTTCAGCAGCTGCCGACGCACGACGACCCGGCTGTAGAGGGGAACATCCGAGGTGGCGCGGACGGACCGGGGCTCCTCGCCCACCGTGGCGGTGAGCTGTCCGGAGACCTGGCCCTGCCCGCCGTCTTCACCATCGACGACGTAGAGCTCGGTGTCCTGGCCGGGCTGCACGACAACCCGCACCAGCAGGCCGCCGCCCTTCGCCTCGCCGACCTTCCATCGGGCGGTCCAGCGGACCGCCTCGCCGCCAGCCAAGGCGGGGGCACCGAGGAAGATGCCGGCCAGCAGGCAACCTTGAAGCACATCGCGACGACTGGGCATGCGGCCTCCAGAGGGTCTGCGCACCTCGACCCCGTAATCGACCTCGCGGTTCCATCGAACCACAAGCGACCGCAGAAGGCACCGCACTCAGAAGGCGAAGCCCATCGAAAGCGCCCAGACCACCGCCGCACCCAGCGCCGCAGCCAGACCGGCGCCTCCCACCAGCACACCGAGCTGGTGGGCATTCAGAGACACCGTCACTACGGGCTCCTGAGGCAGCTCGGCGGTGACGTTGTCGTCGGGGCTCAGCCGGTCGATGAGTGCCTGGGACGCGACCACCCGGCCGCCCGACAGCTCCAGCTTCGTGTCGAGGGTGGGGTCCTCCAGGGCCAGGCGGCAGATCTGGATGGCGTTGCGCAGCTCCTCCATGTTGAGGAAGCGGTCGTCGGAGTCCTTCTCCAAACAGCGACGCACGGTCCACTCGATGACCGGCGGCAGGGCGTGGTCGGCCTTGATCTCGGCGAAGCGCGGCGGCGGCCTGGTGATGTGGGCGATGAGCACACCCGTGCCACGTCGGTCGCCGAAGGGCGTACGGCCCATGAGCAGGCGATACAGCAAGCAACCGAGCGCATAGATGTCGGTACGGGCATCTACGGGGTCACCCAGCGTCTGCTCGGGCGCCATGTACCAAGGCGTACCGAGAACAGTGTCCTGCCCGGTCAGCTCGGAGCTGTCTTCGAGGTCCTTGGCGATGCCGAAGTCGATGAGGCGAACGGTGAGAGGGCCCGTGCCATCGAAGCTTCCGGTGACGAACAGGTTGCTGGGCTTGATGTCGCGGTGGACGATGCCGCGAGAGTGAGCGGCTTCGAGCGCGTGGGTGAGGTGCTCCATCATGCGCAAGGCGGCGCGCGGGGACGGTGTGGAGGATCGGAGCAGCGTGCGCAGCGTGCCCCCATCGAGGAACTCCATGACCAGATAGGGCAACTGCCCTTCCATGCCGTGGTCGAGAACCCGCACGATGTTGGGATGACTCAGCCGAGCCAACGCAGCGGCCTCCCGGAGGAAGCGCTCCCGATACTTGGGCATCATCTCGGGACGGGCGTCGCGAATCACGAGAACCTTGATTGCGACGCGTTCGCCGGTCTCCTCGTCACGCCCCTGGTAGACCCGGCTCATCGCAGTGACGGCCAGCCGACCGATGATGCGGAAACGGCCGTTGAAGAGGTGTCCCAAGAAAGGGTCAGGCCGCTTGCGTTTGGAAGACTTCTCGGGAGACCGAGATCTGGCAGATTGCAAGCCGCGGGTGGCAGACGACATGCATGCTCCATGACACTGGAGGGATTGAGTTGCCCACTTTGGGGCACTGGAGGTTGGAGCTCGAGCGGCCCGGTGGGCAGCCCGCCTATTCTACTCCACATTTCAAATCTATCCCTCACATTCCGCTGACAATCCAGTCCCCCCATCCAATCCTCCCCCGACCCAAGCCCCACGCCTCCCCACCGTGCGCTGTTAGGGTGGCTTCCCCGGCAGCGAGGCCACGATGCGCAGCAGATGGTGGGCAGCCGCCGCAGCACTTGTCGCCGGTGGGGCCGCGTGGTCCATCGAAGAACGATGGGTACGGGAGAAGATCGCGCACGAGGGCCAGGGGCTAGAGGCCATCGCAGCCGAGGCCGCCGCAAGCCTGTCGGGCGACGCCCACGCCGCGGTTCGTTCTGGCGAAGATGTCGATGGACAGGCCTTTTTGGAGCAGCGCGCCATCCTGCGCCGCATCGAAGCCCAGCGCCATGTCCGCTCGCCCATCTACACGCTGCGTCCGCTCGACGACACCACCGTCGAGTTCGTTGTGATGACCAACGAACAGCCCTTCGTTGGCCACACCTACGGCATTCGCGAGCCCATGCGTCCCGTGCTTGCCGGCCACCCCCGCATGCGCACCGGCCTCTACGGGGACGAACACGGTCAGTGGGTGTCTGGCTACGCGCCGGTGCTCCGCTCCGATGGCGGCGTAGAGGCCATTGTCAGCGTCGACCGTCCGTCTCACGACCTCGCGGAGTTCCGCACCCAGTCCCGGCTGAAGGCGGTGTTGGTCGCACTGCTCGTGGGGCTGGCGTGGTTGCTGGTGCCCCGCCTCGGCGTGCTCCGGTCCAGGCCGGTGGAGGGCCTCAAGCGCATCGTCACCGGCTCACTGGCCTCACGCATCGGAGGTGCCGGCGCACTGGCCGTCCTGCTGGCCGTGGGCACGATGGCTCTGCTCGACCACATGCGCGCCCGCAAGGAGGCCATTCAGCACACCAAGGAGGAGCTGTCCCAGGCGGTCGCCCTCGGGTCCTTCCTGGTCGATGCCAGCCTGCACCAGGAGGTGGCCCGCACCCGCGACGCCCACTCCACCGCCTTCGAGGCCCTGCGCACCCAGCTTCGGGCCGTGAAGGAAGGCGCCCACCTCACCACCCCGGTCTACACCCTCGTCCGGGACGGCGAGCTGGTGCGCTTTGTGGGCATGACCAACGAGCATGCCTATGTGGGCGACACCAACGAGCTGCGCGAAGGTGTGCGCCTCACGCTGGAGACGGGCGCGCCGGGCACCGAGGGCCCCTACACCGACGCCCACGGCATGTGGGTGAGCGCATGGGCCCCCCTCCGCGCGGAAGACGGCTCCGTGGTGGGCATCCTGCAGGCCGACCGAGACGTCGCGGCCATGATGCTGGAGCTCACCAGCCACTCGCTCTGGCGCGCGCTCTACGGCCTTGCCGGCGTGCTGGTCGCCCTCATCGCCGGCTCGTTTCTGGCCCGCAACATCGCCCGCCCTGTCGCCCACCTCGCCGAGGCGGCCCGACAGGTCGGCAGCGGCCACCTCGACGTCGACATTCCCGACCACCGCGCCGATGAGGTGGGCGACCTCGCCCGAGCCGTCAACCGCATGGCCGTGGGGCTGCGGGAGCGCGAGCGCCTGCGCGACATGTTCGGCAAGTACATGGCCACCCAGGTCATCCACGAGCTGTTGGAGCGCAACGAGCTCGACCTCGACGGGGAGCTGCGCGAAGTCACGGTCGTGTTGTCCGACATCCGCGGCTACACCGCCCTCACCGAGGAGCTGGGGGCCGCCGAGGTGGTGGAGCTGCTCAACGAGTACTTCAGCATACTCGTCGACGTGATCATCGAGCACGACGGTGTCATCGACAAGTTCATGGGCGATGCGATGCTGTGTTGGTTCGGCGCACCGGTGCCCCAGGAGGACCACGCCGAGCGCGCTGTCGTGGCCGCGCGGGCCATCCTGGAGCGCACCGCCCGGTGGAACCAGGCCCGTGTCGACGCCGGCAAGAAGGCCGTGGCCACAGGCATCGGCATCGCCACGGGCAAGGTGGTCGTGGGCAACATCGGCTCACCGCATCGCCTCGAGTACACCGCCATCGGCGACGCCGTGAACCTCGCCAGCCGACTGTGCAGCAAGGCCGATGCCGGTCAGATCGTCGTCAGCGACAGCGTCCTGAGCCAGAGCGGCGCCGCGGGCTTCGAGCCGATGGGTCCCATCGACGTCAAGGGCATCCGGGAGCCCGTCACCGTTCACAAGGCGGAGCTGCCCATCGTCGCAGCCTGAGGGTCCTCCGTCCTGGATGACCGTGGCGGAGAATCCGACGCGGTCATCCCGAACGCCCCACCGGGGCGGACGGCGGCATCATCGCGCAGCGACGATGCGGTGGGGGAGCGCATCTTGATGCGCGGCGCGGGGGCTTGCCCCCGCAAAGAAAACACTGGATGCGCGGTGCGCTACCCATGCACCGAGCATCTAGGCGGCCGGCTCCTCGGCACTCGGGGCGTCCACCACGTCGACCTGAGGCCCGTAGACCAGCTCCTCGGGCACCGCCGGGAACACTCCGCGCACCTGCTCCATGTAGCGGTGGTGGAAGAACCACGGCTGCAGATGGGGCGGCACGATCTCGCGGAGGCGAGCGTGGTAGGCCGGCAGGGCGTACCAGGGCACCATGAAGTTGGCGTGGTGCTCGAAGTGGTAGTTGATGTGGAAGGGCGAGGCGAAGCGGGCCAGGGGGTAGAGGTAGGTACGCGACCGGAGCAGGGGGTCGGTGGCGTCCTTCAGGCCGTTGCCGTGTTCCTGGGCCTTCTTGAGGAAGTTGAAGATCTGGAGCACATGCATGCCGAGCAGCAACGCCGCGCCCACCTGCCAGCCCACGAACACACCCAGCAGCACAGCCGGGAGCACCAGCAGCAGCAAGCCCAGACCGACGCGACGGGGGTCGAAGCCGTACTGGTTGGAGGGGTTGAAGGCGAGCACCGAGCCGGGCACGAACAGCACGATGGCGAGGCGAAGGTAGAGGGGTCGACCCGTGAGCGGGAAGCGGTCCTGGGGGTCGTCGTCTTCGCAGGGACGCACATGGTGGACGGTGTGGCCGTGCTCCCAGTGCTTGAGGTAGTCGGTGAAGAAGGGCGCGCTGAAGGCCATTCCGATGCGCCGATTCCACAGCTTCTGGGCTGCGCGGTCTTCGAGCAGCACGTACATGTTGTGGCTGCACTCGTGAATCACGAGGATGAACAGCGAAAAGTACAGCGAGCCGAGCAGCCAGGGGGCCACCAGCAGGTAGGGCACCAGCGGCACCACAGCGCCTGCCGCCAGCACCAGCCCGATGCCGGCCAGCACGGCGGCCGTCCATGACAGGTTGCGGGTGTTGTGGAGGCGAGGGTCCTGCCGGAGGGCGTGGAATTCCTTGCCTGCTGCGATGGCCTCACGCATCCAGGGCTGTCGCTTCATGGCTTCTCCTGCCGCGCCGACCGTCTCGGAGCGAAGTGGACGTGGACTGGCGGACCAGCTTGACCACCGGGCTACCGACCGAGGCGCCCCGGTAACGTCAAACCCCCCCTGACTGGGGGATCTGTCACCACTCGAATGAGGTACGGCAGGACTTTGACAGTGGATCAGTCCCCCGAGAGCCTCCGGGGACCCAGCTCGTCGAGCCACCGCTCCAGCACCACCATCGCGGCAGGCACAAAGGCCACGGTCGCCGGAAGCAACAGGCGCACCTCGCGGATGCGTCCGAAGGCCAGGATGAGGCCCAGGTAGGGCAGCATCACCCCAACCAGCCGCTTGAGAGGCCCGGGGATGTGGCGCCACCCCACCGCCGTCATGCCGATCCACGCTCCGGAGAAGGCAGCGGCGTACCACTGCCACTCGGGGTCGGTGAGGTTCTTCATGAAGTACTTGGTGACGGTGCGGCCCTTCTTGGGCGACAGCGTGATGAGTTCCCGCAGCAGCAGAAAGGGGACGGCCCACAGCACCATCAGGACAGCGCAGCGCACCAACAGCCGGGACAGCGGCTCCTTGCCCCACCGCAGGGCGAAGTGGATGGGCACGACGAAGACGACGGTCTCGCGGTTGAAGGCGCCGATGAACACGAGCGGGTAGAGCCAGCGGTCACGGCCGCTCAGGGTGAGCAGAGCGGCCAGCAGCCACAACACATGGTCGGGCCCGGAAGCGGGCTGAAACCAGTAGTGCTCCACCGAAGGGCCATGGAGCGCAGCCACCAGCAGTCCCCCGGCCAGCGCCATCGGCATGGAGGCGAAGCGGGCGACCAGCAGGTGGGTGAGCAGCAAGGTGAGCCAGGTGGAGCTGAAGCGCACCACCAGGTAGGCGTACTCACGGGAGGCGGGCCAGGGCAGGCCGGCGGCGGACAGGAGGTCTTCGCCGGGGTGCTCGACAGCGAGGGGCACCAGCACGCGGTAGGCCCACGGCTTCTTGCCCTGGTCGAAGTTCACGATGTGGCGGTGGCGCTCGGTGCGGTGGCCGAGGCGGGGGCCGAAGTTGACCTGGAAGGCGTGGAAGCTCGTGAGGCTGCCGGCCAGCCCGGCGTAGAGCAGGCCGATGGCGAGCCAGGCGCGCGTGCGGGGCTTCATGGCTGCCCCTCCGCCCGGAGGTCGACCAGCCGCACCGCCTTGCCACCCGAGTGAGGGAGGATGGGGACCACCCTCTGCACCAGGCGGAGGCCAAGAGCATCCTGGAGCTTGTCGAAGACAACCTCCGGCAGTGCGCTTTCGACGACAATCGCGAGTTCGTCGAGCCCGGTCGCCCCCCGGCTCACCTCCAGCTGCCAGCCGGTGGATGGGTGGGCAGACAGCGCCGCCGACACCTGACTCGGACGCACATTGACCCCGCGCACCACGACCATCTCGTCGACCCGGCCGGTGACGCGGGACATGCGGGGAAGGGTGCGTCCGCAGGGACAGGGGGACCAGTCGAGGCGGGTGCGGTCGCCCGTGCGGTAGCGCAGCAACGGGAGCGCCTCTTTGGTGGGCGCACTGAGAACCAGCTCGCCCTCCGTCCCGTCGCGCACCGGCTGTCCGTCGGCGTCCACCACCTCGGGCCAGAAGGCGTCGGCGTTGAGGTGCAGCCCGTTGTGTTCGGGGCACTCGAAGGCCACCCCCGGTCCGATGGCCTCCGACAGCCCGTAGGTGTCAACCGCCTGCATGCCGTATTCCCGCGACAGGGCGCGCCGGTCTGCCTCGGACCAGGGCTCGGCACCAAAGACGCCCAGCGAGATGGGGGGGACGGGACCGTGGGCGCGGGCGAGGTGCAGTGCGTAGCTCGGGGTGGCAAACAGCACATCGGGACACACCTGCCGCATCATGGCGACGTGGACGGCACTTCGGGCGCCGCCCCCCGGCACCACCAGAGCCCCCAGCGCCGTGGCCGCCTGGGTGAAGCCGAAGCCTCCAGTGAACAAGCCATGCCCCAAGACGCTGTATACGACGCTGTCCTCGTTGACGCCCACCGCTGCGAGCCCCCGGGCCACGAGCCGGGTCCAGAGCGCGAGGTCTGCGGCCGTGTAGCCGACCAGGGTGCGCGGACCGGCCGTGCCGGAGCTGGAATGGAGGCGCACCAGCGCACGTCGGGGGACGCGGAAGCTGTCAAAGCCCTGCAGGTGGGACTTGTGGGTGAAGGGCAGCTCGGCGAGGCACCCCGGGCTCTGGGGGACGGGCAGGCCGAGACCCGACACGAGCCCGGACAGTGCCGGTCGGATGCGGTCCCACAAGGCCGAGCGCGTGGCGGTCTCGACCTCGGGCTGCACCATCCGCGGACGCAGGCTCACGACGGGCCGTCCACCAACAGCACGGTCAGGGCTTGCGGGCCATGCGCACCCATCACGAGGGTCTGCTCGATGTCTGCGGTCTTGCTCGGGCCAGAGATCCACGAGGACATGCCCGCGCGGCCGAGCCCCCCCCGCACCTCCGGGTGGGCGAAGGCAGCATGGAGGTCGGCCACCACGGCATCTGCGGCAAGCACAACGACCAGGTGGAGGCTCAGCCAGGGAAGCGCCCTCTGTTCGGCCTTCGGCACCGCCGGCACATAGATTGCGGCGTCTTCGGCCGAGGCCACCACACCCCGAACCGCGCAGACCTCCGGCGGAGCGGCGGGGGAGGCGGCCACATCGTCCCGCAGGTCGACCGCCCCAAGCTCGTCGAGAACGGCCTGCAGCCGAGCAAGGTCCGTCCTCCTTGCGCATCCCCCCACCGACTCCAGCCGCGCGATGAAGCGGTCCACAAGGCCACTCTCCGCGACCGAAGGCGACCCATATACAGGTGGCAGGGCAGCTCGAGCGGAGGCACCGAGACGTCCGTTGCGCACACGGCGCAGAAAGGACTGGCCAGCAGCGGTGGTGGTGGGGTCGTCCACGGCGGCTCCGGGTGGCTGCGCCGTCGAGACTCAGCGAGGGGGTTGGGGGCGGCACCTCGTACTTCGAGGCGCCATCGCCGCAAGGCAGAGCTGGAGAAGGGCGTGGACCGATCTCCCCGGCGCAGTGCCCCGATGCCGTCTCTTCGCCGGAGTCTCGCCCGGTCCTCCGCTCCCGACTACGATGCGGCCCGGCCGACCCACCCCCCGAGGGCGAGATGCTGAGAGTGCAAGTGCACGGCCATGTCGTGCAGCAGGGCGATTCGCGGATGGCGTCCACCTACCGTTCCGTGCTCGACGGCGAGGCCGCAGCCCTGATGCACGCCGACCCGCCCTACTGCCTGCTGGTGCGCCGCAACGCCAAGGGGAGAAAGCGGGAGCCGAAGACGCGGGCGAAGATCCACCACTCCGCGGTGCGCCGCTTCGACAACGTGGCGGACTACCGGCGGTTCACCGAACGCTGGCTGCGGCCTGCCCTGGCCTGTGTGTCGGCAGACGGACACGCCATCGTCTGGACCAACCTCCTCGGCCGGGAGCCCATTCGTCAGATCGCCCTGGATGAGGGCTTTGTGGAGCACGGCACCTTCCTGTGGGCCAAGCTCGGCAAGGTGGGCAACGTGGGCGAGCAGCTCGCCCGTCTCTACGAGGTGGCGCTCATCTTCGGTCGCCAGGCCCCGGCCCCGCTCGCAGACAGCGACCCGGCGCCGCCCCGTCACCACATCTCCGGCTACGACGACGATGGGGAGGCCGGCGACTGGGAGCACCACCCCAACCACAAGCCCCACTCCCTTCTGGAGCCGCTCATCCGCGCCTACAGCAGGCCTGGAGACATCGTGCTGGAGCCCTTTTCGGGCAGCGGAAGCACCGCATCGGCGGCCGTGCGCCTGGGACGCCGCGCGCGGGCCATCGAGCTGAGGCAGAAGTGGGCGGCGGTCTCGGGGGAGCGGCTGAAGGCGGTGGCTGAACGCGCCTGAGCCGGTCAGTCGAGGTGCCGCTTTCGCGCCCGTGCCAGGCGACGGAAGGAGTCTCGCTTCGGCTGCGGCAGGCCCCGTGGCATCCGGGCCGGCAACCAACCACTCACCCGGGCCAGCCAGTCCCCCCAGCGCTCCGCCCGCACCGGATCGGCGAGCACATGGGCCATCACACGCAGCCCCACGCGCTCCCACCAGGGCCGAGCGCCCGCAGCCCGTTCCCGCAGCACCCGCAGCTGTTCGGGCAGCGGAACCCCCACCGGACACACCTCGCGGCAAGAACCGCACAGGCTCGACGCGTGGGCCAGATCGCCGTGGGTGTCGGGACTTCGGGCAGCACCCAGCACCGCGCCGATGGGACCGGGCAGCACGCTTTCGCCATAGCTGTGGCCCCCGCTGCGGCGGTAGACCGGGCAGGTGTTGAGGCAGGCGCCACAACGAATGCAGGTGAGGGCGGCGCGGAGGTCGGGATCGCCGAGGAGCTCAGACCGCCCATTGTCGACGATGACGAGGTGGAGTTCGGCGCCGGGTCGGGGGCCCCGAAAGATGCTGGTGTAGGCCGTGATGGGCTGTCCGGTGGCCGATCGGGCGAGCAGGCGCAGGAAGACGGGCAGGTCGGCCCGCCGCGGAATCACCTTGTCGATGCCCATGCATGCAATGTGGAGCGGAGGCAGCTGGGCGCCCAGGTCGGCGTTTCCTTCGTTGGTGCAGACCACGAGGGCACCATCTTCGGCCACCGCGAAGTTGACCCCCGTGATGCCGGCCTGGGCGTGGAGGAAGTGCTGCCGGAGGTCTCGGCGGGCAGCCCGGGTGAGGCGGGTGGGGTCGGACTCCCCCGCCTCGGTGCCGAGGTGGGTGTGGAAGGTGCGCCCCACCTCCGTGCGCTCCAGGTGGATGGCGGGCATCACGATGTGGCTGGGCGCCTCGCCCCGGAGCTGCACGATGCGCTCTCCGAGATCGGTGTCGGCGACCTCGATGCCCAGGGCGGCCAGGTGGGGGTTGAGTCCGCACTCCTCGGTGAGCATCGACTTGGACTTCACCACCCGAGTGACGCCACGGTCGGTCAGGAGCTGTCCCACCACCTGCCGCAGGTCGGCAGCGCGCGGGGCCCAGTGCACGACCACACCGTGACGGGCGGCATTCCGGGCCAAATCGGCCACCAGCTCGTCGAGGTGGTCCAGGCCATGGCGGCGCACGGCGCGGGCATGCTCTCGCAGCGCCTCCCAGTCGGACACCTCAGCGGCGGCGGCGTCTCGCTTGCGGCGCACATGCCACACCGCCTTGTCGTGCCACGACGTGCGGGCGAGGTCGGCGAGCAGGTGGCGCGCGGCCCTGGGGTGGGGAACACGGCTCATGGAGCGTCCAGCGCCGAGAGCACCAGCTCAGGCATCGACAACAGCCTGGGACCGGTCGTCTTGAACCGTTTCATGTGAAGCAGGCACGAGGGGTCCTCCGACACCACCAGGTCGACCCCTGCAAAGGCGGCCAGGCGGTCCCGCCCCATGCGCTCGGACACCGCCGGCTCGGTCGCGCTGAAGATGCCCCCGAAGCCGCAACACTCGTCGACCCGCCCGGCCCGCACGACCGTGACGCCCTCGATGCAGCCGACGACGCCAGCCACAGGGTCGACCGACTCCGGCGCACCTGGTCCGTGCTCGGAGGGGCGCCCCAGGCCGAGCTCACGCAGTCCGTGGCACCCAGGATGCAGGCCCACGCGGGCATCCAGTCGGCCCGGCAAGGTGCGCAGCCCCAGTCCAGTCCACAAGAACTCGCTGAAGGACCACACCCGGGGTGCCCTGGAAACGGCCGCGCGGTCGATGTTCCGGGCGAGGGCGAGGTGATGGTGCCGAATGAAGGCCGTGCAGCTGGCCGAGGGCAGCACGATGGCGTCCACACTGCGGAAGCTCCGGGCCATCGCGCCGGGCAGCTCGACCGCCAGCTCGGGTCTCCCCGACGAGCAGAAGGGCTGGCCGCAGCAGGCCGGTGCGTCGTCGGGGACCACCACCTCCACGCCCAGTCGCTCCAACACGGTCCATGCCGCCATGCCGACCTCAGGCGCGAGGCGGTCGACGAAACAGGGCACATAGAGGCCAATGCGCATGGCAAGCCCGGGAGGAGGTCCGGCGTGTCAGGAGGCCAGCGACTCGGCAAGAGCCTGCAGCTTGCCCCAGGTCCGCCAGTTTCGGAAGGTGGTGGTGGTGCCCAGCCCACGGTCGAACCAGGCCGCAGAGAGCTTGGAGCGGGCCGCGCCCTTGGTGTAGTGCAGGTAGATCACGTCGCCGTCGAGCACGAAGCGGTCATCGGGGGAGCGGTCGGGGTCGAGGACGGCACCGGCCCGCGGGGGACCGGTACACACGCCCACCGCCACGAAGCGCGGATCGATGTTCTGCACCTCGAAGGGGACGGCCTGGGAGATCTGCCGCACCTTGTCGAGGCTGAGGACTGCGACAGGAGTATTGACCGAAAAACTCTCCTGGAGGATGTTTTCGATGATCTGGGCGGCATTGCTTGGAGTCGACTCGCCCACTTTCCACACGATGTTGCCGCTCTGGATGAGCGTGCGGACTCCGGCAAAGCCACGGGCGACCAGCGCCTCTCGCAGGGGCTTCATCGGCACCTTGTTCTTGCCGCCAACGTTGACGCCGCGCAGCAGCGCGACCTGGACCCGAGCCATCGACCTCTCCTGGAGCGTGGGCGCTGAGGGCTAACGGATGTTGGCCCGCGACAACTGCTGCGAAGGGACAGGCGCATGCAGGCCGCAGAGGCAATAGTCGTGCTGCAGAGTCCGCGCCGGAGACCCCCTGATGTCGTCCCACTCATCCCTGCACACCCCCCGCCGTGCTGCCCTGCGCGCCCACATCCTCGCGGCCCTCGGCGTCGCAGGTGCGGCCACCGCCTGCGCACAGGTCCCCACGCCCGGCACCCCCAAGGCCGACGGCCTCTACGACGCGGTCGACAAGGACAGCGACGGGGTGCCCGCATCGGAGGACTGCCACGACGGCGACAGCTCCATCCGCCCTGGCGCCGAGGAGATCTGCAACGGGGTCGACGACAACTGCGATGGCGAGATCGATGAAGGGGTGCGCCTCACCTTCTTCCGCGACGCCGACTACGACACCTTCGGCAACCCGAACCTCACCCTCGACGCCTGCGAGCTGCCCGAGGGCTACGTCGAAAACGACGACGACTGCGACGATGACAGCGCCTCGGCGTTGCCCGGTGGTGAAGAGGTCTGCGACGGACTCGACAACGACTGCGACGGCAACACCGACAACATCGACGGCTTCTGGCCCGACGACGACGGGGATGGCTACGGCCGAAACGGCACACCGGCCTCGGCCTGCGAGCCGATGCCCGAGGGCTACGCCGACAACACCTCGGACTGCGACGACACCGATGCCGACATCCATCCGGGCATGGTGGAGCAGTGCATGGACGGCATCGACAACGACTGCGACGGAAGCCTGTCCTGCGTGGTGATGGACATCCGCGAGGACACCGGCGCGGACTGCCGGGTCACCTGGGCCATCACCTACCCCGAGGCCTTCTCCGGCGACCCGTGCGAGGGCTGCAACTTCTCCTTCAGCACCAACCTCGAGATCGCCGACCTGACGGGCGACTCCACCGCCTGCGACGGTGCCGGTGACCGCTGGACCGAGTTCCGGGTGGAGGGGGACAACATCAGCTCCCTCGATGCCATCTACGTGGGCGAGAACTGGATGGTCGACGGCGACTGGACCGCCGGAATCCTGAATTGGTACACCAACACCTACATCCTCGACCTCGGCACCCACACCGCCTACGCCTCCTACATGGGCGAGCTCGACGTCGATGAGGTCGAGTCCTACTACTATTACTACTACTACGAGGGCCGCCCCTTCTCGGTCGACGGGGCGCACCGGGTCGCCGAGTGCGATGACAGCGCCGGCACAGGATGGTCCTCCGAGCTCCGCCTCGCCGACCTGTCCCGGCTCAGCCCCCAGGAGCGCGCCCAGGCCGCCCACGCCTGGACCCGCGCCGCCCTCGCCGAGCACGCGGCCATCGCCTCCTTCAACCGTTTCGCCATGGAGCTGATGTCGCTGGGTGCGCCCCCCGACCTGCTGGCCGACACACTGTCCGGTGCTGCAGACGAGATCGTGCATGCCCGCGACTGTTTCGCGGTGGCCAGCCGCCTGGCTGGAGAGCCGGTCGCCCCCGGCGCCTTCCCGGTAGACGGCGCGCTCGACGACATGTCCCCCGCCGGCATCCTCGAGCGAGTGCTGGTGGAGGGCTGTGTCGACGAGACCGTGTCCACCGCGCTGGCCGCACTGCGCCTGTCCTACATCTCGGATCCCGATCTGCGCACCATCCTTCAGCGCATCATCGACGACGAGACCCGCCACGCCACCCTGGCCTGGCGCTCGGCTCGCTGGATCCTGTCGAAGCATCCCGAGCTGCGTCCCCACGCGCAGAAGGTGCTGGCGGAGGCCCTCACCCCGCCGCCTGGACAACACGCCCCCGCGGCATCCCCCGCATTGCGCAGCCTGGGCGTGCTCTCGCAAGGTGAGCGCGCACGCGAGCGGGCCCGCACCCTCGACGAGGTGGTGAAGCCCGCCGTGGCCGCGCTGCTTGGCGAAGACAGTGTGATGACCGAGCTTCACGCATAGGAATGCGGGGGGTTCTCTCCCACCGCGAGCGGCCGGAGGCAACCGTCGCGGGACTGCGTCTGGAGAAGGGGACCGACACAAACATTGGCGGGGCGCCACCCCACCTTCCGTAGGGCACGGTACACACACCATGACTCACGGGGGTGATTCACATGACGGCTCGTCAGCTGCTGTTCTCGTTCTCGGCCTGCTTGGGCCTCCTCGCCAGCACTTCGATGGGCGCGACGGCGGAGGCCGGCCGCCACCTCGGCATCCCGCCCGAGGCAGCGCCCGCTCCGCCCACAGACAAGACGCCCACCATGTCGCTCAACCAGCGCCGGCGAAAGGTGGCCGACGGCGACCTGCCCGAGATGCTGCTGCCAGTGCCCTACACCGCGTCGGGCTGGCACTTCTCCACCCGCTGGTACGACGAGAACGGTCAGGTCTACCGCAGCCGAGAGGTGGCCATGGTGCTGCGCGCTGCCGAAGCCCCCCAGGTCGACCACCACCTGCAATGGCGGCAATACCTGGTCGCGGCCAGCGTGCTCCCCGTCACCTTCGGGCTTCCGCTGCTCGCAGCCGGCGACCAGCTCGCCCTCGGCGTGGAAAACTTCAACTACCACCAGGCCGCGGCGGTGAGAAAGACCACCGCCACGGCCATGATCGAGCGGTAGTGGCACACTCGGCGGGCTGGCTTCGGGGCCGGGCCAGGCGACGGGCATCGCTTTTTTCGTGGCGACCCGCGTCTCTGCCGGGCCCACTGCGTCTGTAGAGATGCGCCCCACGAAGACAGGCCACCCACCCCGCCCTGGAGGCTCCCATGTCCCGAATCCACACCTGCTGCGGATGAGCCCCCGCCCCTCCACCGCCGACGTCCACGCCGCCCTCGCCACCGACCTGTCCCGGTGGTTCGGGCGGCGCGTGCCTGCCGACCAGGTCGACGACCTCGTGCAGGACACCTTCGTGCGCATCCACCGCGGGCTGCCGGGTCTGCGCGACACCGACAAGCTCACCGGCTGGGTGTACCAGGTGGCCCGCGGCGTCCTGGTGGACAGCACCCGCCGGATGCGCCCCACGCCCACCAGCGAAGATAGAGTGCTGAACGATGTTCTCACTGTCGAGCAGCCCGACCTCGGCCCCGACCCCACCGAGGTTGTGGCGGGCTGGCTTCCGGCGATGGTCGACGAGCTGCCGGAGCCCTACCGGGCGGCGGTGCGCCTGTCCGAGCTGGAGGGGATGACCCAGGCCGAGCTGGCGAAGCGACTGGGGCTGTCTGCATCGGGTGCACGCAGCCGGGTTCAGCGCGGCCGAAAGTTGCTGGCCGAGCGACTCGACGCCTGCTGCCATATCGCCCGACAGGGTGCGGAGGTGGTGGACTGGCACCGTCGGAGGAGCCCATGCACGACCTCCTGCGAGCCGAGGTAGAGTGGTCGCCGGAGTTGCCGATGACCGCAGCCTGGAAGCACACGCCCACGCATGCCGACGCGGCCAAGCTCGAAGCGGAGACAGGCCTGCGCCATGAGCTGGTGGACGGGGAGCTGTTCGCAATGGCGGGCGGCACGCCGGAGCACAACCAGCTGAGCGGCAACGTCTTTGGGGAGCTCTACATTCAGCTGAAGGGCAAGCCCTGCCGTGTGGTGGGCTCAGACCAGAAGGTCCATGTTCTCGACGAAAACGACGACGCGGGCCTCTACCCCGATGTGGCCGTCTACTGTGGCCCCCGCCAGCGGTCCGCGGCTGTGTCCACCGCCCTTACCAACCCCAGCGCCCTCTTCGAGGTCGTCTCCGACTCCACCGAGGCCGACGACCGCGGCCGCAAATTCGAGCTCTACCGCAGCCTCGAGAGCCTCCAGCACTACGTGATGCTGTCCCAGAAGAGGCCCAGCGTGGAGGTCTACGACCGCAACGAAGACGGCACCTGGACCCTGCGGCTGGCCGGCTCGGGAGACCGCCTCGCCCTGTCCGCCATCGGTGCTGAGCTCGTCGTCGACGACCTCTACATCGATGTCTTCGACGAATAGGCCCTACTCGTCCACCACGCTCAGGAACAGGTCGGCGATGCCGGTGTGCCCTTCCTTGCTGGGGTGCATGCAGGTCAGGTCGAACCAGAGGTCGGCGTCTGGACCGCGGTAGCAGCGGCCCGTCTCGTCGTCGCGCATGTGGCCGTGTCCGCAGGCGGCTTCGCCCATGAAGACCATGTCCACATCGTGCTGCACCGCGATTCGCAGCATCTCGGACTGCATCCAGGTCGCCACCGCCATGAAGTCGGGGTCCACCAGACCCACGTCCATGCCGATGAGATCGGCGCCCGGGCAGGTGGACAGGTCGCGGGAGGCATCCACATCGGTGAAGGCGAAGTTGTTGGCGAAGACCACGTTCATGCCTCCCGGAAAGCGCGTGGGGTCGGACTTCAGCCAGGAGATGGCATCCTCGAGGTCGGTGATGGCTTCTTCGGCCTCCACCCACACCAGCGCGGGGTCGACCCCGTCCACGAGGTCCTGGGCGTAGGCGAACAGGTCGTTGCCGCCCACCGTCATCACGACGAGGTGGTTCTTGTGCCGCTCGTCCTCGGGGATGCAGGTCTGGAGCTGCTCGTGGGGCTCGCGCAGGATGTCGTCGGTGCGGGCCCCCCACTTGGCACAGGCCGCGAAGTCGCCCGAGAAGGTCTCGCCCACCACGCCTTCGATCACGTTCACGTTCTTCCAGCGGTTGGCCGGCGCTTCGAGGGAGAAGCGGTCCACCAGGCCGTCCGCCACCTGGTTGCGGTAGTACTCCCCGGTGCGGGTCGGCGGGGTGCCCACCGTGATGGAGTCGCCCACGAAGACCACCCGCTCGATGCCCACGATGTCCTGGTGGTCGGTGCCCTTGCAGTGGGAGCCCATCACCGGACTCCAGTCGTCGTAGGCCACCGGGTCGAGGCCGTCAGTGGGGAGCTGGTGGGCGAAGCACTCATGGGCGGTGAGGGGGGCGGGCTCGATGGGGTCGCCGGTGTCGATGGGGCCCGAGTCCTCGGGGGGAGCGGTGTCCTCCGCGGTGTCGGCGGCGGTGTCGTCGGGCAAGCTGTCCGCGTCGGTGTCTTCGACATCGGGCGCGGCAGAGTCCTCCGCTGCCGAGCGGGTGGCCTGCTTTGCGGGGACGGTGGGCGAACAGGCCAGGGCGAGGAGGGCGGGGAGCCAGCGCACGGGAGCCTCCAGAACAGGCGACCACAGTGCCTCGACGCCGCGAGGATGGTCAATGTCGAACCGACGACATCGCGAGCGTCTCGGCCTGAGAGACACGTCCCGGGAACCTGCCCTTGCCTTGGGTGGTCCATGTGCCGAAGTGCACCGCGCGCGGCGACGCGGCTGCGCTTGGGGTGATGCATGAAGTGGAAGCGGTGGGGACTCGCCGGACTCGTGGCGATGCTGGCGGTCGGACTCGCGTGGACCGGGGATGCACCTGTGCAGACCGCAGAGAGCCCGGCCGAGGTGGTGGCCCAGGCGGAGGGCCTGCCGGTGCGGATGGCCTCGTCGAAAGAAGCCTTGGAACGCACATTCTCGGGAGAGTGTGCCGCCCGGGTGAGGCTGGTGGACCCCGACGGCATCGCCATGGAAGGCCAGGAGGTGAGGGTGTTCCTGTCCCCCCAGGAGAACCGACCCGACCGCCTCACGGGTCCCGACGGAGTGGCGGTCTGGCCGGGGGTCGCCTGCGGGTCGTCTGCCAGGTTCAGCACCTCCACCGAGCACGGGATCTACTCCAGCGCCAGCGCCAGCAGCTCCACCATCATCGCGGGCGAGACCGCCGAGCTGATGGTGGAGCCGGGGGTCCTCGTCACAGGCGTGGTGCGTGGGGACGACGGCCAGCCGCTCCAAGGCGCCACGGTGGGCCACTCCAAGCCCACGGTGACAGGTCCCGACGGACGCTACGAGCAAAGGGTCGGTCGGAATGGTCTCAACTTCCTCCGGGCCCGCGCCCCGGGCCACCACTCCGAATTCGCCGAGGTCGTCGTCCCTGAGGGCGTGTACACGGCCGAGCTCGACTTCGACCTCAAGGCCGGCCGCCACCTCACCGTGTGGTGCCGAGATGGCGAGAAAACAGGCTGCTTCGGTACCCACGACCTGTCCTGCAGAAGCGCCGGTTCGCCGCCCGGAGGCTTCTGCGACCCGGTCGACGACAGTGCCGGCCACCAGTTCATCTGCGAGTGCGGCGACGGGGAGGGGGTGGTGCGCACCGCCACCCTCCAGGTCGAGTTCGGACCCGACGACACCGAGGTGGAGCTCGCCCCCGAGGCCGACATCCGGGTGCGCGGTCGGCTCGTCCTCCACGGCAAGCCCGTCCGCGGCCACCTCTTCTTCAGGCGCGTGCTCGACCCCGACCGGTCCATCGAAGACGCCTTCTCCAGTCTCTTCGTCGACGTCCCGGCCAACGGAGTGCTCGACACGGCCGACCTCGCTCCCGGACGCTGGGCCCTCGAGGCAAGCGGGCGCTCCGATGGGGAGTTCGTTGAGAAGAACTTCGACGAGCTGGTGTTGGTGGACGGCAGCGACATCCAGCTCGGCGACCTGGAGCTGAGTGGGGCGGGTGCCATCGAGGGTGTCGTGCATGGCGCCGGCGAAGACGACGAGCGGATGACCATGGTCTTCGCCGAGCCCGCCAACGCCGAGACCCCCGGCACCCAGATGATGGAGACCACCGGGCCGACCGGCCGCTTCAAGATCACGTCGCTGGCGGCGGGCCAGTGGCGGGTGTGGGAGATGCGGGACCCCTCGAGCGCCGTGCTGGTGGACGTGGAGGCCGACATCATCACGGACGGGGTGGCGCTCACCTTGTCGGAGGACTGGGTGTTGCCGGGTATCGGTGCCGCCTTCGACATCTCCATGACGGCGGACAACGGTCCGGAGCGCTTCGAGCTGGTGAGTGTGGAGCCGGGCGGTCCGGCGGAGCAAGCCGGGCTGGAGGCGGGCGATGTCGTGGTGGACATGACCCTCGACGGACGGCCCGAGACCGAGGCCGAGCACGGGACCAGCCTCGCGATGTACACCCTCATCACCACAGGTCGAAGCGACGGCATCCACCTCACCGTCGACCGAGACGGCGAACAGGTCGCGGTCCACTTCTGACGGCATGGCACCCGGTCCAGCCCCCGAATAGCCGGCGCCCCCTGAAGCCGAGGTCGCCATGTCCACCTGTGTCCTGTGTTCCGCCTCCGACAGCCTGCGCGACCACACGGTCTCCCACGGCCCCGCAGATGCCGAGGCGGTCCTCCTCTGCGGCACCTGCGCGGGTCAGCTCGACAGCGACGCCCTCGACGCCCACCACTGGCGGTGTCTGCAAGAGTCGGCCTGGTCGCCAGATGCGCCCGTGCAGGTGCTCGCCTTCCGGCTCCTGGGTCGGCTGCAGGCGGGCGGCGAGGGCTGGGCCGGTGAGCTGCTCGACCAGCTCTGGCTGGAAGACGACGTGCGGGCGTGGGCCGAGGCCGGCCTGGTTGGAGAGGACGAGGCGACGGTCGAGGTGGTGGACTGCAATGGCACCCGGCTTCAAGACGGCGACGCGGTCACCCTCATCAAGGACCTCGTGGTGAAAGGCGCCAACTTCACCGCCAAGCGCGGCACGATGGTGAAGAACATCCGCCTCGGCGACGACCCCACCCATGTGGAGGGCAAGGTCCACAAGCAGTCCATCTACCTGAAGACAGAATTCCTCAAGAAAGCCTGAACATCATCGCTTTCGGCGACGTCCACCCACCTGTCGCCAGGTCCCGGGGGGCAGGTCTCCGAGGCGGTGTTCGCCAATGGCGAAGCGCACGAGTCGCAGGCACGGGTGTCCCACGGCGGCCGTCATGCGGCGCACCTGTCGGTTCATGCCCTCGGAGATCCACAGCTCCAGCCACTGGTCCACCACATTCTTGCGGTAGCGCACGGGCGGGTCGCGGGGCTGCACCGGGGGTGGGTCGATGAGGCGCACGCGGGCGGGACGGGTCCGGCCGCCCTTGATGTGTACGCCGTCGCGGAGCCTCTTGAGGGCAGCAGAGTCGGGCACCCGCTCGACAAGCACCCAGTAGCCCTTCTCCTTGCCAAAGCGGGGGTGGCTGAGCCGATGCTGCAGGCGGCCATCATCGGTGAGCAGCAGCAGGCCTTCACTGTCGCGGTCGAGGCGCCCGCAGGGGTAGACACCCGGCACATCGACGTAGTCGGCGAGGGTGGACCGGCCGTCGCCGTCGGTGAACTGGCTCAGCACGCCGAAGGGCTTGTGGAGGGCGAGCAGCATCTCAGAGGATGGCCACGGGACGGTTCCGGCCACCGATGGGCGCCCAGCGGACCACCTTGCGGGGCGGGGCCGCAAAGCCCCTGGCTCGGGTAGCAGCCCGGATGCGGCCCATCGGCGACTCCGCGGTGTGACCAGACTTGAAGGGGTCGTTCTCCGCGAGGGTGTAGAGCGCGAGGTTGCTCAGGAAGCGGAGGGCATCGCCGGGCGGCAGCTGCTCGGTGCGCGCACACAGCTCCAGGTCGCGCGCCCCGAGCGCACCCATGCCCACAGTGTCGTAGACCGCCCAACCGTCGGCGTCGCCCACCTCGAAGGACCGGGTGTGGCACCAGAGCTCGACGGCGAGGCGGTCGTCTTCCCTCGCGTGCCGCAGAGCGCGCCGAACCTGGGCCGCCGACCGCAGTGCCTCCCCAGCCGGATGGAACCAGGCCAGCACCTCGGGCAGCTCCAGTAGAGGCAGGCCGAGCGCGGTGAGGAGGGCGAGCTCCGTGTCTCGGTCGCGGTCCAGGGGGGCGGCCGACGAGCCCGTGCCGAGCGTGTAGCTCAGGCGAATGCGGACCATTGCGGTGTGCTCGGAGACGACCCTGGCTGCTGCATCCCAGGCCGGCGTGGTGGCCGCTGCCCGCTGGAGCCCGCCCGGTGCGGCACCGGCCCCGAAGGCGCCCAGGGTCCAGGCAGCTGCGGTGTCGGCCGAGCCGTCGAGCGTGGGCATGGGCTGGTCGGGCACGTCGATGACCACGGCGATGGGCGGGTGTACCGGTCCGCCGTCGCCAAAGGGAGGGGTCCACCGGAAGACCAGCGCCTCGTGCCCCATGAACCAACCGGGCCGCACCGGAGGCAGTCGCCGGAGCAGGCTCAGCTCACCATCGAAGACAGCGGTGAGCAGGGCATCCTCGATGACATCCAGAGTAGGGGCACCCGAAGCGGGCAGCACGAGGCCGCGCAGGAAGGTCGGCGTGGGCGCAGTCATGGAGGAGCTCGCGACGGAGGGGGGCCGCGCCATATCGCAGCCGCCCCCACCCCGGCTGACGTGCTGGGGATGAATCACCGACATGCACCGAACCCACGCCATGGTGTGATCCAGTCCGGCCCCGCCGGGGACTGCACTTCCCATGAACGACGCCCAGATCATTGCCGACTTCCTTGATGGCAAGGCCGCGGCCCGCGAGGCCCTGCTCGAGCGCTGGTTGCCGCCCGTGCTCGACTGGTGCGTGCGCCTCGGGGGACCGAAGATCGACTCAGAGGACGCCGCACACGATGTTCTCATCGTGGTCCTCACGCGCTTGGACACCCTCGAGGACCCCCTCCGCTTCCGGTCGTGGTTGTTCAGCGTCACGCGCAAGGTGATCGACCGACACCGCCGACGCGCATGGATTCGCCGTTGGGTGCCGGGCATCTTCGTGGAGCCTGCGTCCCGCGCGCCGGACCCCGAGGCCACCACCGCGTCGGCCCGGGGTGTGAATCAACTCATCACGGCCGTGGACGCCCTGCCCGCCCGCCTCCGGGAGGTGGTGGTCCTGTCCCAGGTGGAGGAGCGGCCACTCCCCGAGGTCGCCGAGCTGCTGGATGTCCCTCTCGGCACGGTGAAGAGTCGCCTCCGGCTGGCGCGCGAGCGCCTCCGCGGCGACCCCGCCGTGCGCGCAATGCACCACGCCCTGCTGGCCGGGGAGCTGGGATGAGCGACCCCCGCATCGACAGGCTCCGGACCCGCCTCGCGGAGGATGTGCTTGATCCACCCGCGCTGAAGGCCGTTCTGAAGCAGCTTCCGGGCGCACCCTCCCATGCCGTGGGCCGCGTGCGTCGTCGACTCGACCAGCCGGAGCGTGCGCCAGATCGGCTATGGCGCCCGGTGCCTGTGTTGGGTCTGGGACTGGCGACGGTGGCCATGGCGGCGGTGGCGAGCTGGCCGGCAGCGCCCCTGCCGTTGGACCGCACCTTCACAAGTGGCGAAGAGAGCGTGGTGGCGGACCTGCCCCAGGGCCTCCACATCCAGGCATCCGGCGACGGCACCCTCGGGGGCACCCAGGTGGCCCCATCGCTCCAGTGGACCCGCGGACGGCTCGACGTAGCGGTGGACGAGGACCAGGGGCTCGACCTGATGCTGCGCACACGCGAGGCCACCGTGCGCACGCGGGCAGGGCGGGTCGAGGTCGAGCGAGATCGTGCGGGCACCCGGGTGCGGGTCGGGCAGGGCGCGGTGGCGGTGGCCTGCGGACAAGACTCCGAACACACCTTGCTGGCGGGCGATCAGGTGGAGTGCTGGCCCACCACCGCCACCGGTCTGCTGGGCCGCGCCGAGCTGCAGGCCACGCAGGAGGCACCCTTGTCGGCACGGCAGGCCACCCTGGACGCCGCAGCCGGGCTGCCCGCCGAAGCCGCAGTGGCAGCGGGCCTCGGACTCGCCCAGGTGGAGCTGCACCTGGCCGCCGACGAACCCGTCGCGGCACTCGATGCGGCCCGGGCAACGCTGGCCCTCGACCCACCGGTCCATGCCACCGCCCTGCAACAGGTGGCTGCGGCACTCGCGCTCACAGAGGAAGGCTGCGAAGGCGCCCGTCCGCACCTGACCGCTCTGGCGCCCACCCACCCCGACGCCGCAGCCGCCCTGGCCGACTGCACCCGATGAGCCTGCCGTGGCTCCTCACACTGGCCGTGGGCACGCGCCTGCAGCTGCCGGCCGAAGCGGACCTGGAGGCCTGGCAGGCAGCCGCCGAGCACGCAGGCATCGTGGTGGTGGGCCCGGCGCAGTCTGCGGAGGTGCGGCTGGTGGTGGGAACAGGCGGCTGGGAGCTCCGGTCCACCGGAGGCGCGGTCGCCGTCGACAAACCCCTCGATGCAGACGACCGCGAGGACGTCGCACTGCTGGCCGCCAGCCTCGCCCGCCGCGGACCGGGACTCGCCCTGCCGACAACGCCCAGAGTGCCCTCGAAGCCGCCGCCAAAGCCGACGGTGCGCCGCCCCGCAAGCACAGCACCGGTGCGGCCGGACTCGGCGCTGGCCGCATCCCGGCGCGCGACCCAGCGCATGGTGCGTGGCCTGTCGCCCGTCCCGCGGGAGCTGCGAAGGTGGCCGCAGCGCGCCCTCCCCTCCCCTTCGCCCGCAGTGTCCCCCCAAGAGACCCCCACCTGGACTGCCCTGGTCGGACCCACCACCGAGCTCCGAGCGGGACTGGAACCTGCGCCCGGCCTGGCCCTCTCCGTGTGGACCGGCACCGGGCGCCTGCACGCCACCACCTCTCTGCACCTTCAGCGCAGCGTCGCCTCCACGGAGCTCGACGCCACCCGCCGCGCCCACGCCATCGGGCTCGGACTCGGACACCAGGCCACCGCGCGCGTACACCTCGGGGCCGGCCTGCAGTCGGAGCACCGCCGGTATCAGACCGCGACGGACATCGAGGAGGCCCACTGGCGGCAGCGGATGGTGACCGAGGCCGGCCTGACCGTGGCGGACGCAGGCCATGGTGCGCTCCTGGCAGGCACCTGGCTCGCACGCGACCTCCAGATCACCGACCTCACCGTGGCAGGCTCGGCCGCGCAGCGACTCTCGCCCTGGTCGACCGGCCTCGCATTGGGTTGGATGACGCGTCCTCACACAATCTCGAGAAAGCGGTGATCCAAACCTCCCGCCGCCGGGACTGCATCGGCGAACCCCACAGCGGAGCCCCCATGTCCCACCGAGCCCTACTCCTCGCGTTGCTCACCCTCGCCGCCTGTCGCCACGACAAAATCGACCTGGGCGATGACACGGGCGATGCCGACCCTGACAGCGAAGGCCCCGGCACCATCGACACCGACGACACCGACGACACGGATGAGCCCGCTCCACCCGCCGCGAGCTGCGACGACCATGTCGCGTTGGTGGGCACCGATGGCTACGACTCCGTGCAGGCCGCCGTCTCTGCAGCCACAGCCGCCACCGATGGGGACACCATGGGCACGGTGGTGGTCTGCTCGGGCATCCACACTGTGGCCAACCTCACGGTGGACGGCCGAGACCTGCGCATCGAAGGCAACGAAGACAGTCCCGACGACCACGTTCTCGACGCTGAGGGCGCCGGCCGCATCCTCGCATTCTCCAATGGAACGCTGGAGCTGGTGGGGCTCACCCTCCGAGGCGGGGTCGCGGTCGACGGAGGCGCGCTGCACCTCACCGACGCCACCGCAAGCATCGAGAACAGTGTTGTCGACGGCAACCTCGCAGACGAGTCGGGTGCCGGAATCTACGCGGAGCGGGTCGACCTCGCGTTGGATGGCACGGTGGTGCAGGGCAACGACTGCAACTGGCGCGGCGGCGGTCTGTCCCACCGCGACGGCATCCTGACAGTCTCAGACAGCACGTTCTCGGTCAATGGCGCCTCGTCGGGCGCAGGCATCTGGCTTGGGCACGAGGCACCCACCGGCCTGCATGCAACCATCACCGACAGCCACTTCGAAGACAACCTCGCCCGCTATGGCGGCGCCATCTCCATCGACCCCGATGCGCCCACCGACGCCCTGTCCCAGGTGTGGCTGGTGGTCAACGACACCGACATGGTCGGCAACCGCGCTGATCTGGGCGGGGCCCTGGCCATGCGGGGTGACGGCCACGGCGACATCTGGTCCGATGGGGGACTGTCCATCACCGACGGTGAGGCCTGGACCTACGGCGGCGGCCTGTTCCTCGACGCCCGCTTCGTGCACACCGTGACCCTCCAGAATGCCCACTTCGGCGGCAATGAGGCCTACCGAGGGGGGGCGGTCACGCTGCGGGGCACCCACGGCGGTTGGGGCACCTTCACCGCCATCGGCACCACCTTCACGGCCAACGAAGCCGAGGCCGGGGGTGGGGCCATCCTCCTGGAAGCCGACGGCATCGGCATGGAGGAGACCGAGCCGCTGTACGCCCTGTTGTCGGAGTGCACCGTGACCAGCAACCAGACGCTCACGGGCGGGGGCGGCGCCGAGGTCGGTCTGTCGGGCTTTCTGGAGAGCATCGACAGTGAGTGGGGGCAGACCTCGGGCCAACACAACGCACCCTACGACATCGTCACCGTGGGTCCGCGCATTGGATGGAACGTGGCCGCAGGCGATGACTGGTTCGCCTGCGACGTGTCCACCTGCTCATTGTGATGAATGGGGGTCAGACCCCCGCCCATCACATTTGTCGCCCGACTCAGATGCGCTCGAGCAGGGAGCCGGAGAGGCTGCAGGACAGGCCGAAGCCGTCGGGCTCAACCTCGAGGTGGGTGACCACGCCGTTTTCGACGACCATGGCGTAGCGCTTGGAGCGGGTGCCACCGAGCACGGCGGCGTTGACGTCGAGGCCCACCGCCTTGGCGAAGTCGCCGGCGGGGTCGGCGAGCATGCGCACCTTGTCGCCGGCACCGTGGGCCTCGCCCCAGGCAGCCATCACGAAGGCGTCGTTGACCGCAAGGCAGACGATGCCGTCGATGCCCTTGGCGGCGTACTTGTCGGCGTCGGCGATGTAGCCGGGCAGGTGGGTCTTGCTGCAGCCGGGGGTGAAGGCGCCAGGCACGGCGAAGACGATGCCGCGGCCCTCCGCGAACAGGCTGGCGGAGTCGACCTGAGACTTGGGCGAGCCCTCGTGGAGCGAAATGGAGGGGAGACGGTCGCCGACGGAGATGGCCATGGGGGTCCTCGCAGAACTCGGAGTGGGAGGCGGGGGACACGGCGAGCCTGCCGTGCCGTTTGCGGCCGGGTCGTACCCCGACACCGGGGGCATGCCAGCCCGGCGTTAGGACGGGTCCACCCCCGGAGTCCCCATGCACCTGTCCATCCGCGCCTGGCTGCCCACCTCCGCTGGAGTTGCGGCAGCCATCGTCGGGGTGTCCTCGCTGCAGGCCCCGTCGGTCCCGTCTCTCGACCCGGTCAAGCCCGCGGCCCGCGTCCCCGGTGCCCACCTGCACCGTCCGCCGCCGGTCCCCGTGCCCATCGAAGACCAGCTCCGCGGCGACACCGAATTCTCCCAGAAAGCCCGGCGCAAGGCGTGGTTCCGCGACCTCCACAAGACCCCAGACGGCGTGGACTGGAAAGCCATCGAGCGTGAGAACGGTCTCCAGCAGCTCGAAAAGCGCAACTGGCTCGCCGAGCATCCCGCGCCCCCCGCGGTCGACGGCGCATGGCTGGAACGCGGATCCGACAACCAGGCCGGGCGCTCACACTCCGCGGCCCGCACCTCCGACGGCTTGCTGTACGTGGGCTCCGCGCTCGGCGGCGTGTGGCGCGGCACCGTCGACGGGGAGGACTGGACGCCCATCGGCGACGACCTCTACGGCGGGGCGCACCAGCTCCTGGTCACCGAGTCCGACGCCCACAGCGAGCCCCCCATCGTGCTCGCCGCCGCGACCTGGGGCCGGGTCCACTACACCACCGACGACGGCGAGACGTGGCAGGTCCCCACCGGGCTTCCCTCCGTGTGGCAGTGCCAGCGCCTCCTCCAGTCCATCGACGGCACCATCTGGTTCATCACGAACGACGACTACACGCGCACCCTCAGCCGCTCCGACGACGGCGGCCAGAGCTTCGTCACCGTGCGTGACCTGGGCGACTACGACGCCGACGTCTGGGTGCCCCGGGTGGAGTCGGGGGACAGTGCCGCGGCCGACACCCTCTATGTGGCGTTGGGCGGCCAGCTCGAGCGCAGCACCGACCGGGGAGACAGCTGGGAGGTCGTCTCCACCATCGACGCAGACGCCACCGCACTGCGTCTCGTGGGCTCGGAGGCCGGCGCGCCCACCCTCTACGCAGCAGCCTCCGATGGACGCAACTGGACCCTCCTGCGGTCCGACGACGCCGGCGAGAACTGGCTCACCATGACCGCCATGAGCGACTACTGGGGGGCTCTGGCCGCCAGCGTCGTCGACCCCGACCTCTTCGTGTGGGGGGGCGTCGAGCTGCACCGCACCACCGACGGCGGCGAGACCTTCCGCGTGGTCAACAGCTGGGGCGACTACTACGCCTCGCCGGAGCGCTTCCTCCACGCCGACATCATGGGCGTGTCCGCCTTCCCCGATCTGGATGGATCCGGCGGCGAGACCTGGATGGTGCACACCGACGGCGGCACCTACGACTCCCACGACGGCCTGGACACCGTGCACAACCTGTCGCTGGATGGCCTCCGGATCAGCCAGTACTACGACGTTCTCACCAGCTCGGTCGACCCCACCCACATCGCGGCTGGCGCCCAGGACCAAGGCTACCAGGTCACCCAGGGCATGGAGCAGGACGACGACATCCTCCAGTTCGCCCAGGTGGTGAGCGGCGACTACGGCCACCTGTCGAGCTCGGACGGCTCGCACGCCATCGTCTACACCACCTACCCCGGCTACCTGCTCGTCCACATCGGCGAAGACGACGTGCGCACCGGCTGGGGCGACTTCCCCTCCGAAGGCACCCGGGGGTGGCTGCCGATGGTCACCGCCGACCCCGACGACGCCGAGGTGGCGTACCTCGTGGGCGACGTGCTCCACCGCTACACCCGCGCGGAGGGCTCCGACTACTGGGAACCCGAGCGCTTCAGCGACCAACGCTTTGGCGACGACGGCTACGAAGCCCTGTCCGTGATGGTCTTCGCGCCCACCGACTCCAACCGCGTCTACGGGGCCACCAACGCCGGCCGCTTCTTCGTGTCCGACGACCACGGTGAGAGCTGGACCGAGTCTGTGGATACCGGTCCCGATTCTCACTACTTCTACGGCACGGCCATCGCAGTGAGCCCGTCCGACCCCGACATCGCCTACGCCGGGGGCAACGGCTACTCGACGCCGGCGGTCTACCGCACGCTGGATGGGGGACAGACCTGGGAGCCTTGGAATGACGGCCTGCCCGACACCCTCGTCTACGGCCTCACCATCAGCCTCGACGGAGAGGAGCGGGTCTTCGCGGCCACCGAGACCGCCGCCTATGCAAGGGGCCCCGAAGACGCCGAGTGGGTGGACATCACCGGCACCGACGCACCCGTGACCCTGTACTGGAGCGTGGAGACCCTCGTCCACGAGAACACGGTGCGATTCGGCACCTACGGCCGTGGCATCTGGGACTTCCAGATGAGCACGCCGGACTGCTACCCCGCCGTCGACCACGACGAGGACGGCGCAGACTGCAACGCCGACTGCGATGACACCGACCCCACCCGCGCTCCCGGCATGGAAGAAACCTGCGGCGACGGCATCGACCAGGACTGCGACGGCGAAGACCGCGCCTGCGACGACATCGACAACACCGACTCGCCCGATGACAACAACAGCGCGATCAATGGCGACGCAGGTGGGGACAAGGGCTGCGGGTGTGCGGCCCACGGCACCCCGACGCCAGTGCTGGGGCTGGTCGTGCTGGCGGGTCTCGCGCTGCGTCGCCGAGAGTCGAAAACCGCCTCGCACACGCCATCTTGAAGAACCGCCACATTCCTGCAAGCCGCTCGCCTCAGAACTTGCGCTGATCGGCGTGGACCCTCCCCCCGGGTCCTGGTGTCTCACTCATCAGCAGGAACTCCCATGACATTCCCCGCTCAGCTCTCCCTCCTTCTGGCGCTGGCCGGCCCGACCCGTCTTGTCACCGCGCCGGCCGACACCTCGACCGAGTCCCACCGCGTGTTGCCCGACCACCACGAGCACCCCGTCGTCCAAGCCGAGCTCGACCAGATGGTCTCGGGACGCCACACCGCCTTCTACCACCGGGCGCTGCTCCGGCAGCCCAAGTGGGCGGACCTGGTCGACACCGCGCTCGAGGACGCCGGGCTCCCCGCCTGGTTGGCTGCCGTGCCGCTGGTGGAGTCCGGCTACTCGAACTGGGGTGCGCCCGGCGCCGCAGAGCCCCGACAGTCGATGGCTCCAGGCCGCATTCCCGGCCGCGGCCTGTGGATGTTCATCCCCGCCACCGCCCGCCAATACGGCCTTCGGGTCGATGACAAGATCGACGAGCGCTTCGACCCCGAGCTCGAGACCGACGCCGCCGTGGCCCTTCTCACCGATTTGCACGACTCCTTCGGCGACTGGGGCCTCGCCCTGGCCGCCTACAACCAGGGGCCTCAGGCCGTGCGGTCGGCCATCCAGAGCGGGGGCACCCGCGATGTTCTCGAGCTCATCGAGCAGGGAGAGCTGAACCCCTACGCGGCGAAGGTGATGGCGGCCGCCGCCTTGCTCGAACGCTAGCCCTCGCTCGACATGCGCCCTGGGGCGCCACCTGGGGACCAACTGTCCCGCCTCACAGCCAGCGCGAACGGGTCATGATAATGTCAGCCCCCATTTCCTGAGGAGGACGACATGACCATTCTGCGAATCACTACTCTGCTCACCCTGGGCCTCGGCCTGGCCATCACCGGCTGCGACGACAAGGGCGGCGACAGCGGCGAAGGCGAAGGCGAAGGCGAAGGTGAGGGCGAAGGCGAAGGCGAAGGTGAGGGCGAAGGTGAAGGTGAGGGCGAAGGCGAGGGCGGTGACCCGGTCGCTGGTGCCGACGTCTTCGCAGGCTCCTGCTCCGGCTGCCACGGCGCTTCTGGTGAAGGTGCCAGCGGTCCGGCCATGGCCAGCGTGGTCCCCGGCCTGTCCGAAGTCGACGTCGTCAACATCGTGACCAGCGGCTCCGGTGCCATGCCGGGCGTCATCTCGGATCCCACCGATGCCGGTGACGTGGCCGCCTACGTGGTCAGCACCTGGGGCCCCTGACCCCACACCACCACCCATCCCGGAGAGCCCCGTTCGCGCGGGGCTCTCGACGTTCTCGGGTCAGCGTGCAGCAGGAGTTGCGTGGGAGTGGTCGCCCAGAGCAGCCTGTAGGACGTCAAACACAGCAGATGGGGTGGCGGGCTTGGGCAGGTGGGATGTGGCGCCACACCGACGGGCCCGCTCCACCTCTTCGGTCTGCACATTCGCGGAGTGGCTGACGAGCAAGGGCCCTCCAGCACCCGAAGACGCTCGGATCTGCGTGAGGGCTTCCCAGCCGTCCATTCCCGGCATGTGCAGGTCGACAAACACGAGGTCGTAGTCGCTGGACAGTGCCTTGCGGACGCCTTCTTCGCCGTCGACCGCTTCGTCGGAGTCCACGCCGAAGTGCTGGAGCACGGCGCGCATCACCGCCCGGTTGACCGGGTTGTCTTCCACCACAAGCACCCGCAGGCCCGACAGCTCGCCGGCAGCCACCTCGGGACGGTCCTCGCGCGCCTCGACCGCCGCACACGCCGGCATGGGAACCGACACCACGAACTCGGCCCCTTCCCCCGGCACGCTGTCGACCGTGAGGCTGCCCGACATCCCCTCCGCCAGCTGACGGCTGATGGCCAGGCCCAGCCCCGTGCCGCCAAAACGCCGGGTGGTCGACGCATCGGCCTGCGTGAACGCATCGAACAGCCCCGGCAGCGCTGCCTCGGCGATGCCCGGCCCCGTGTCCTTCACCGCCACGCGAAGGCAGCCACCCACCATGCGGGCATCCAGGCGAACCGACCCGGCAGTGGTGAACTTGACCGCATTGGACAACAGGTTGAGCACGATCTGGCGCAGCCGCGTGGGGTCGCCTTTCACGGCTGGCGGAAGGTCCACCAGCGCCACCTGAAAGTCGAGTCCTTTCTGTTGGGCGGTGGTCTGCACCATCGAGGCTGCACCTTCGAGCATCCGGGCAGGGTCGAACACGATGGACTCGAAGGCCATGCGCCCCGACTCGACCCGGGAGAAGTCCAGGATGTCGGTGAGCATCGTGAGCAGTGCATCGCTGCTCTCGCGGATGGTGCGGGTCCAGGCCGCCTGTCGGGGCGACAGCTCCGTTTCGTCGAGGAGGTGGGCCAGTCCCACGATGGCGTTCATGGGCGTGCGGATCTCATGGCTCATCACGGCCACGAACTCCTGCTTGGCCCGCGATGCCCGGTCGGCCTGTTCCCGCGCGCTGCGGGCTTCATCGAGCGCGGCCTGCATCTGCGAGACGTCGGTGACCGACACGGCGTAGCCCACGGCCTCTCCATCGAGCACCACTGGCGCCGACCGCACCATCACCGGCACGGTCTCCCCGTTCACCCGCGTGACCGTGGCCGCCCCCGAACAGGGCCAGCCTGTGCAGAAGCTCTGAAAGCCCCGCCCCACTGGCGACGCCCCGAAGAGCCGCGAACCGGCCGGGTTGGCGTAGTCCACCCGCCCACCGGGCTCGAGCAGGAAGAGTGCTTCGCCCATCGACTGAACGGACGCGGTGCCGATGGTGTCGATGGTGAGGGTGAAGGGCACGGCCCGAAGCGTGAGGGCCGCCCAGATCAGGATGACGGGAACCTCCATCACCAGGATGACATCGACCACGGCCGACCGGCCGCCCACGATCCAGACGAGCCCCTTGGTGAGCATGAAGACCGACCACCCCAGCCACAACGCTTCCGGACCCATGGGGTCGGCGCGCAGCTCCGCCCAGCGTCTCGACACCACATGACCGAACCAGGCTGTGGTGGGAATGCACGCCACGACCACCACCACGGCATACCAGGGCAGGCCCGCCACCGCGAAGTCGACCACCGCATGCAGCGCCGACGACAAGAAGCCGAAGACGATGGCCAGGAAGGGCAGCAGGCCCGCCGACCACGCCGACAGGGGCTGCTCGTTGCGCACGCTCCAGGTTCGGATCGTGGACACGAACATCGTGACGACCAGCGCGCCGAAGCCCGTGTAGAGGAACTCCAGCACCGGCGCCGGCACCACCTCCACCTCGAGCTTGAGCAAGCCCGAGATGAACATGAAGCCACCAAGGTGGCCGAGGAACCGCGCCTGCTCCATCACAAGCCGCCGACCACGGGCCTTCTGGCTCAAGCGCCACGACACCACGAACGACGCCAGCACCGACGTCAGCAGCAGCAATGTGAACAGGGAGTCAGGCATGCGGAAATGAGCCGTGAACGCAGGTGGAAGCTGCCTCGGGACCATGCTTTCGGTTCACTCGATACCCGATATCAAGGCAATTCCAGTCCAGATCTTGTCTCATTGTCCTTCCAGCACCCGCCCCGGGCCACCACAGCACCCTCGTGGACGGCACTCGAACGGGTTGCCGGACCAGCCACAGGAGCCCCATGCCACCATCCCGTCCCCCGGCCAGGCTCGCAGCAGTCATCGGCCTGATGGCCGCGTTCACCTTGGCGTGCATGCACCCGGGGTCCACCAACCGGCGCCTCGACCGCATCGAGCGCAAGGTAGACCGCGTCTTGGAAGGCCAGGAGCTGTCTCAAGAAAAGCTCGACCAGCTGCTCGCTCTGGCCCGTGCACAAGGCACCGGAGAGATCACGCTGTTCTATCCGTGGGGCCGCTCTGGCCTTCCACGCAGCCAGGAAGCACGCCTGGTGCGGTTCCTCGACCACCTCGCCCACGAAGCCCACGGCCGTCCGATCCTCCTGGTGGCCGTGGGAAGCGCATCGGACTGGCGATCCGAAGAACGAAACATCTCCCTGTCGAAGCGGCGGGCGTCGTCTCCCCGCGTGGTCGTGGGCCGCCACCTGGTGCACGTCCCCCACAAGTGGCACGAGGTGAAGGGCGTGGGCAGCCGCGTCACGCCGCCCGATGCCAAGGGCAAGACCTGGCGCCACGTCCGCATCATCGCGGTCTACGACACCGAACAGCTCCCCGAGCTCCCGAAGTAGGCTCCTCCTGGCACCTTCGGGATACACCGGCCGCTCCGACCGCTCCGGTCGACGAGGAGAACACGCGATGTGTCGCCTGTACGGCTTCCGGTCATCCATCGACTCGGCGGTCCACCACTCGCTCGTGGCCGCGGAAAACGCGATGGCACGGCAGTCCACGCAGCACCAGGACGGCTGGGGCGTGGCGTTCTACGTCGACCGCTTCCCCCAGGTGGTGCGCAACGACGCCCGCGCCCTCGGCGACACCCTGTTCAAAGAAGTGAGCGCCGTCGTCTCCACCCGCACGTTCCTCGCGCACATTCGGCAGGCCACCGCCGGCTCGGTGCGTGTGCTGAATTGTCATCCGTTCCAGCACGGCGCCTGGACCTTCGCCCACAACGGCCAGGTGTGTGGCTTCGCCGACCCCGCCGTGAAAGCGCGGATGGACGCCCTCATCGACCCCCGCTTCCGGCGGTACGTCCTCGGAGACACCGACAGCGAGCGCTTCTTCTACGTGGTCATGAGCCGCCTGGCCCGCCACGTGAGCGACGTCCAACACCCCGGCGTCTCCGCCCGTCACGTGCTCGAGGCCATGCGCAGCGCCATCGCCGATGTGGTGGGTGTGGCCGCCCCCAACTCGGTCGACCCCGACCGCCCCACCAAGCTCAACCTGCTGCTCACCAACGGCCACGTGCTCATTGGCTACAAGCGCGGCGTCGACCTCTTCTTCTCCACCTACAAGTCGAGCTGCCCCGAGCGCCACACCTGCTGGGCCTACCACGCCGACCGCTGCGAGAAGCCGGTCCACGATGGAATCGTGCAACACCTGCTGGTGTCCAGCGAAGTCATCGCCGAAGGAACGAATGTCTGGCAGCCGATGGAACACGACGAGTACGTCGCCATCGATCACGGCATGAACTTCCACCGCGGGAGCCTCGGCATCCCGTACGTCTGATGCGCCACCCGGAGAGGGGACCACCTCATGGCCGACAAGAAGGGCTCGCGTCGCTGGCTGTGGCTGCTCGGCGGCTTGGTGTTGCTGCCCGTGGTCGCGGTCTTCCTGGTTGGACTGGGGCTCTACGATGCCCTCCACCCCGATGCGCCCGCCACCGACCTGAAGGGCCGCTCCACCCGCACACTCCACGCCCGCACCGGTGCCGGACCCCTCCCCGACCGCACCGGCTGTGGCCTCATCGTCCAGACGGTCGCGTCGTCCGCTCCACTCGGCGAGGTCGACGTGGAGATGACGCCAGCCAGCGCCCGCGACGGACACTGGTCCATCGTCGAGACGTCCTCTCCCACCGGCATCGCCACCTTCGAAGACGTCCCGTGCGGCGATGTTCTCATCCAGGGCACCCACCACACGCTCGCCGGCCCCGGCCCCAGCCCCGTGCGCCTCAACCCGGGCGAGCGCCTCGACATCCAGCTGCTGTTCCTGCCCGCCGTCGAGGTCACCGGCACCGTGCGCGACAAGGACGGCCGCGCGGTGAGCGACGCCATCGTTCGTATCCAAGACGGCGGTGAGACGGTCGTCTACGCCGACGACGCCGGCCGCTACTCTCACATCATCCGCCTCCCCGACCTCGACCGCTCCTTCCTCTCCTTGAGTGCCGATGCCCTGGGCTACGGGCGGGTCTACCAACGACGCTGGCTGGTCCGAGAAGGCGCCGACCTCGAGCCCTTGGAAAAAGACGGTGTCGCTACCGTTGGCTACCGCGACCACCTCGACGCCGAGCCCATCGAGGTGGCAGCCGGAGACCGCATCGAGGTCGACTTCGAGCTCTACGACTACCGCGAAGTCCGCGTGTGGTGCGCTGGCCTCCCCGACGACCTCTGCAACGACATGCTCGTGCAGTGCACCCATCCCCTCGTGCCGCTGGGCGAGAGCTGCTCCACCGACGACCGCACGGGCGAGACCATCTGCGACTGCGAGGACCAAGACGGTGCTGTCGCCATCCGCGGGGCCGGCAAGTCCACCCTGGTGCAGCCCGGCGAAGACGAAGCGTGGCTCGACTTTCGCGATGGTGGGGTCATCATCGGTCGGGTGATGGTGGGCGGGGTCCCGGCCCGGCAGTGCGAGGTGGCCACCGTCCGCGTCCCCAACGGCCTCGAAGACCTCCCGAGGGGCGTCATCGCCGCCCAGAAGGCCGAGTGCGACACCGACGGGCGCTTCGAGATCCAAGGACTCGTAGACGGCGACTGGGAGCTGGTGGTCCAGACCTACACCGCCGACATGGGCGAAGGCCTGATGCGCGTGGTCGAGCCCTCCCGCGTGCGCCCCCGGAAGACCACCGACATCGGCGAGGTGGAGATGCTCGCCGGTGGAGGCATCGAGGGCCACGTCTACGACGGCGTCACCGGCCTCCCCGCCAACGACGCACCGGTGCTCGCCATCAAGCGCGGGCAGGGCAACGCGCGGTCGACCCCCTTCGTCGCCGACATCAACGGCGACGGCAGCTTCGTCTTCGAGGGCCTTCCCCCCGGCGAGTGGGAGCTCTGCTACTTCCTCACGCCCCACGTGAAGACCTACGTGACGGTCGACGACGGCGCCATCACCGATGGTGTGGAGGTCGAGACCAGCGACGCCACGGCCCTCGAGACCAACGGCTTCAGCCTGGGGGTCGAGGACGGCTCTCTGGCGGTGGTGGACGTGGAGCCCGGCAGCCTGGCCGAAGAGGCCGGACTGCAGACCGGGGACTACGTCGACGGCGTGCTGGTGGGCGGTCTCGACATTGGCAGCCACCTGGGCGAGCACGCAGACAAATTCATGCAGCTGGTGCTCGGCCACTGGGACGGCCCGGGCATCACGCTGGTGGTGGAGCGTGATGGCGAGGAGCTCGAGGTGGAGCTGGACTGGTAGGGGGCACTCAGAGTCCACCCCCTTCAGGGGTCTCCTACCCGCACAAGTGGTGTCTTCTCCCGGAGCAGGTCCCTGAAGGGCCCCGAAGGGCGAGGACTCCGAGTGGGCCCCCTCCGACCGCTTCGCGGCCACCTCCCCCTGAAGGGGGAGGACATGGTCGTTCTC
>ENA-OWNT01000578-OWNT01000578.1-seawater-metagenome-genome-assembly--contig:-NODE-578-length-75584-cov-11.365277_pt1 | contig 75584 bp, 55 predicted proteins | sample MGYA00238136_ERZ651165 | MGnify/ENA primary metagenome ERZ651165 (study PRJEB26861, sample SAMN08777766) | seawater metagenome | isolation source: coastal seawater | place: USA: Florida | collected...
TGGTGCCAGATTCGTCGCTTTGTTCGCTGGCGCTCACGCTCCGAACGACTCGGTCGAGGCTGACCGAGCTCGTGGGCACAGCAGTCCTCCCCCTCCGGGTCCCGCCCGCGGTCGACCCCGAAGGGTGCCAGCCATGGTCGTGCTGGTGCCCTCCGTGAGGGTCCCGCGTCAATCCCTCCATGGGGTGGATCGGTGCGGCGCCGATGCGTTACCTCCGGTGGCCGACCTGCCGTGTGCGATTCGGGTGGCTGGTTTCCTTCCGGAATCCCCGCCCTGACGGCATCTCCGCTGGCTCCGCCTCGGGCTTCGGCCCCCCGTGAACCACGGTGGATGAACCGCCCATCGCTCCCACGCACCGGTTTCTGATCCCTGGAGAACCCGTGGCTCCCACCGCCTACGCCGTCAAGACCCCCTCCGCCTCCGAGGGCCCGTGGACCAGCGCGGCCTACTTCGACGTGGACGGCACTCTGGTCGACACCAACCTGCTCGGCCCCACCGCCTGGTTCCTGCTCAACCAGTCGCGCCCGCACCACTCCATCATGCGCTTCGGCAAGGCGCTGCTCGGGGCCCCCGCCATGGCCCTCGCCGAGCTGCGCGACCGGCGGCTGTTCAACGAGCTGCTGTACGCCAACTTCAAGGGCATCACCTGGGACCGGATGGAGGTCGTGGGCCGCGACGTCTTCGAAGACATCGTCGAGCCCCGCATCTTCCGTGGTGCCCAAGACCTCGTCGACAAGTGCCACGCCGCCGGCCAGCGGGTCGTGCTCGTCACCGGCTCGCTCGACCACGTCATCAAGCACCTGGCCGACTACCTCGGCGCCGACGCCTACATCACCAACCGGCTCGAGTTCAAGGATGGCATCGCCACCGGCAAGCTCATGCGCCCGGTGGTGGCAGGCCCCGAAAAGGCCGGCATCATGGTCGAAGACGCCCGCATCCACGGCCACGACCTCGCCAAGTGCCACGGCTACTCCGACTCCTACTCCGATGTCCCGATGCTCTCGGTCGTCGGCCATCCCAACTGCATCAAGCCCGACTCGAAGCTGCGGCGCCTCGCCCAAGCCTACGCCTGGCCGGTGCTCGACATCGACCGCGCCCCCTCCGGCGGTCCCCGCTGAGCCCGCTCCTTCGATTCGCGTCTGTACCCACTCGTTCCTGATTTTCTGCGCCTGAGGCATCCATGAGCCTGGACCATCCCTGCGTCGTCACCATCGACCACCGCTCCCGCCCCCGCGTGCTCTTCAGCGGCACCCGCCTCGTCGAGGTCGACCTGCCCGTGGGCACCCGCGTGATGTACCCCAAGCCGCCGCTCGAGGGCCTCCCCGACCCCCGCGCCGCCGTCCGGTACGCGCTGAACCACCCCATGGGCACCGAGCCGCTCTACGCGATGCTCAAGCCGGGCATGAAGGTCACCATCGCGATTGACGACCTCTCCATGCCCCTGCCGTCGATGCAGCGTCCCGACACCCGCCAGATGGTCATCGAGGCCGTGCTGGGGCACCTCGACGACTACGCCGTCGACGACATCCACCTCATCATCGCCACCGCCTTCCACCGCCCCATGACCTCCGACGAAATTCGGCACGTCGTGGGCGACAAGGTGCACCGTCGCTTCTGGCCCGACCGCCTGTACAACCACGACGCCGAAAAGCCCGGTGGCCTCAAGTACCTGGGCACCACCGAAGACGGCATCGAGGTCGAGATCAACCGCCGGGCCGCCGAGAGCGACCTCGTCATCTACGTCAACCTCACCTTCGTGACGATGAACGGCGGCTACAAGTCGATGGGCACGGGCCTCGTGGGCTACCGCACCCTCCGCGGACACCACAACCCCAGCACCATCCGCAAGACCAAGTCGTACATGGAGCCCGCCCGCTCGCACCTCGCCGACAAGATGGTGAAGGTGGGCAAGCTCATCGAAGAGAACGTGAAGGTCTTCCACATCGAGACCACCGTGAACAATCGGATGTTCTCGCGTCCGCTCGATGTGTTGGCCCGCAACGAAGACGACCTCTCCGACGCCGAGTGGTCGGGCCTGCAAACGCTGGTGCGCACCCTCAAGTGGCTGCCGCAGAACGCCCGTCAGGCCATCTTCGAGAAGGTCCCTGCACCCTACGAGATGATTGCCGTGGCCGCCGGCGCCTGTGAGCCGGTGCACGACTACATCCTGCAGGCTTGCGAGAAGCAGGTGCTGGTGCCCATCGAGGGCCAGGCCGACATCGGCATCTTCCCGATTCCGTACATCTCGCCCTACAACGTGGGTGCGTTCCTCAACCCCATCCTCGTGAGCGTGATGGCGGAGGGGTACCTGCACAACCTGCACAAGGGCGCGCCCATCGTGAAGAAGGGCGGCACGATGATCATCATGCATCCGTGCACCGACAAATTCGACCGCGACCAGCACCAGGCCTACGCCGAGTTCTTCCACAAGCTCCTCCCGCAGACCCGCGACGCCATGGAGCTGCACAAGAAGTTCGAGCGCGAGTTCGCCAAGCATCCCGGCTACGTGCAGCAGTACCGTACGGGCAAGGCCTACCACCCCGTCCACCCCTTCTACATGTGGTACTGGGGCGAGAACGGCCGTGCACACCGCGGTCGCGTCATCGTGGTGGGCGCCGACAACGAGTACGTCCCTGGCATCCTCGGCTACGAGACCGCCAAGACCATGGACGAAGCCCTGCGGATGGCCCGCGAGACCGCTCCCGAAGACCCCAGCATCACGTGCTTCCGCATCAGCCCCGTGCTGATGGCCGACGTCAAGGCCGACCCCGCTCCGCCGGCCCTCACCGTCGAAGCCGAGTGAAGGAGGGCCCATGAATCCCGGCACCCACACCACCCCCACCGCCGTGGTGGCTCCCACACCCGCCCGCACCGAGCTCGACCTCCGTGCCCAGCTCCAGGGCGCACGCCTGCTGGTCATCGGGTGCACGGGCTTCTTGGGCAAGGTCTGGCTCTCGATGCTCCTCACCCACTTCCCGGGTGAGGTCGACCACATCTGGATGGTGGTCCGCCCGCGCAAGCGTCGCGACGGCAGCATCCGGATGACCTCCGAAGAGCGCTTCTGGAAAGACGTCGCCACGTCCCCCGTGTTCGACCCCATCCGGGAGCGCTTCCCGGGGGCCGCCTACGAGGCCTTCCTCAAAGAAAAGATCACGGCGATTCCCGGCGACATCACCGAGGAGTACGCCGGCGTGCCCCAAGAGGTGCGCGACGAGCTCCGCGGCACGCTCACTGCATTGGTCAACTCGTCGGGCGTGGTCGACTTCAACCCGCCTCTCGACTACGCGCTGAACACCAACGCCTTCGGGATGCAGAACCTCGTTGCATTGTGTCGCGACCTGGGCGCTCCGGGCACCACCGGCCTGCCCATGCTGCACACGTCCACCTGCTACGTGGCGGGCGACCGCACGGGCCAGGTCGACGAAGTCAACCCGCTCACGCACCCCTTCCCCAAGACCGACCTCGACCGCAAGCACTGGAACCCCCAGCGCGAGATCGACGAGTGCATCGACCTCGTCGACAATGTGCGGCACCGGGCCAACGATGCGTTCCGCCAGTCGCACTTCCTCGACCAGGCGAAGAAGAACCTCCGCGACCGCAACGAACCCCGTCGCGGCACGGCGCTCGACCGCGAGCTCAAGAAGGTCAAGCGGGCATTCACCGACAAGCAGCTCGTCGAGTGGGGCACCGAGCGGGCCCAATACTGGGGCTGGCACAACATCTACACCTACACCAAGAGCATCGGCGAACAGATCCTCGCCACCTCTGGTGTGCCCTACGCCATCGGCCGTCCTGCAGTCATCGAGTCTGCACTCCAGTTTCCGCGTGTGGGTTGGAACGAAGGCATCAACACCTCTGGTCCGCTCATCTTCATCGCGGTCGAGGGCCTGTTCGACGTCCCATACAAGCCGGGCGCCGTGCTCGACGTCATCCCCGTCGACATCGTCGCTGCAGGCATGATGGCAACGTTGGGTGAGCTGCTCGAAGGCACCAACCGCGCGGTCTACCAATACGGCTCGTCCGACACCAACCCCATGACCATCAAGCGGATGGTGGAGCTGGTGGGCCTGTTCAAGCGCCGCCACTACCAAGCCAAGGGTAAGGGCAACCCCCTGGTCAACTTCGTGCAGAGTCGCTTGGAGTCCAGCCACGTGCCGCTCGCCGACTATTGGGCCAAGGGTCCCAAGGTTCGGTCGGAACAAGTGGGCACCCTCGCCAAGCGTGTGGGTGGGTTGGCCCGCGGTGCGTTCCGGGATGTGTTGTCACCCGCCGCCACCGGGCTCAAGGGGCTGTCCAAGTCGCTCAACATCCAGGCGCGCATCACCGACCAGTTTGTGCCGTTCACCGCCACGCACAACTACCGCTTCAGCACGAAGAACACGCGCGACGCCTGGAACCGCCTCCCGGAAGACCTCCGCGAGGCCATGCCGTTCGACCCCGAGCGCATCGACTGGCACCACTACATGCTCGAGGTGCACTGCCCGGGCATCGAAGAGAACGTCTCGCCGCTCATCCGCGACAAGATGAAGAAGGACGCCAAGCCGCTGGCGCGCCACGACGACCTCTGGGAGATGATCGAAGAGGTCGCCGACCGCCACGACCACGCGCCCGCCCTGCTCCGCACGCACGAAGCCGGCTTCTCGCGCCTGTCGTACCGCCAGTTCAAGGCCCGCTGTGAGGCGGTGGCCGTTCGGCTGCTCCAGGCTGGCGTGAAGCCCGGCGACCGCGTGGTGCTGTCGGCCCGCAACCACCCGTACTGGGCCGTGTCGTACTTCGGCATCCTCCGTGCGAAGGCCGTGGCCGTGCCCCTCGACCCCGCCCTCGAGTCGGGTCCGGCCGCCACCATCCTGCGCAGCGCCATGCCCAGGCTGGCCATCCTCGACGAACGCTCGCGTGAGGGCATTGGTCCGGCGTGTGCGTCGGCCGACGAGCTGGTCGATGTCGTCGACATCATGGACATCTGCGAGCGCGGTGCTGTGGGCACACTTCCCGCCTACACCACCGACCCCGACGCCCTCGCCAGCATCCTCTACACCTCGGGCACCACAGGCGACCCCAAGGGCGTCATGCTGTCGCACGAGAACTTCACCAGCATGGTGTCGAGCATCGGGCGGCTGTTCCCGCTGGTCCAAGACGACCGCCTGCTCAGCGTCTTGCCGCTGCACCACGCCTTCGAGTTCGCGTGTGGCCTGCTGCTGCCGCTGTCGATGGGCGCCCGCATCATCTACTTGGATGAAATCAACGGCGACCGCCTGTCCTACGGCCTCAAGGAAGGTCGGGTGACGGCCATGGTGGGCGTGCCGGCCCTGTGGCAGCTCCTCGAGCGCCGCATCCGGGGCGAGATCAAGGAACGCGGCGCGCTCGTGAAGCTCGCCTTCGACACCATGATCGACGTGAACCTGGGCGCCGGGAAGAGCGTGGGCATCGACTTCGGCCGCCTGCTCTTCGGCTCGGTGCACGGTCGCTTCGGCGGCAACATCCGCATCCTCATCAGCGGTGGTGCGGCGCTGCCCAAGGCCACCCAGGACCTCTTCGTGGGCATCGGCCTCCCCCTGGCCGAAGGCTACGGTCTCACCGAAGCCGCTCCCGTGCTCACCGCCTCGGTCCCCAAGCCCGGCGCCAAGATTGGCCACGTGGGCAAGGCCATCCCGGGCGTGAAGGTGCGCATCGTCAACCCCGACGACCAGGGCGTGGGCCAGGTGGAAGCCACCGGTCCCAACCTGATGAAGGGCTACTTCGGCAACGAAGAAGCCACGAAGGCCACCTTCACCGAAGACGGCTGGCTGCGCACCGGCGACCTCGGCAAGTTCGACCACAAGGGGCGCCTCACGCTCGTGGGCCGCGCCAAGGAAGTGGTGGTCACCGCCGCCGGCGAGAACATCTACCTCGACGACGTCGAGAACACCCTCGGCGAGATTTCTTTCGTCAAGGAGTTCTCGCTCGTGGGCGTCGACGACCCCCGCGGTGGTGAGCGTCTGGGGATGCTGGCCGTCCCCGACATCACGGCCGGGCACGCCCGCGCCAGCGCCCACGACAAGGCCCGCGAAGCCATCGACGAAGCGGTGTCCAAGCTGGCCTCGTACCAGCGTCCGGCCGTCATCCACCTCGTCGACGCCGACCTTCCCCGCACCGCCACCCGCAAGGTGCAGCGCAAGAAGGTCCGCGAGGTCATCGACCGCATCATCGCTGCCACTCCCGAGCGCCAGCTGGTCCAGGGCTCCGGCGACAGTCCGGTGCTCGCCGCGATTGCCGGTGTGGCCGGTGTCGACGCCTCCAAGGTCACCCCCGCCACCAAGCTGCGGGAGGCCTTCGGCTTCGACTCGCTGATGTTCGTGGAGCTGTCTTCGGCACTGGAGACCGTCGGTACCGGTCGCCCCGACGCCGATGCGCTGGCGCAGTGCGAGACCGCCGCCGACATCATCGCGCTGTGCGGTGCGCCGGCCCCCGAAAAGGTCGACCTCCCCGACCCCGAGCCCACCGGCCCCTACGAAGTCCCCGAGTGGCTGTCCGAGCCCCTCAAGGACCGCATGGCCGCCATCCAGAACGCCTTCAACGGCCCCGGGATGAACACCCGCGTGGAAGGTCGGGCCAACATCCCGGCCAACCGCCAGGTCATCGTGGTCAGCAACCACTCGTCGCACCTCGACATGGGCCTCGTGAAGTACGCCCTCGGTCGCTACGGCAAGAAGCTCACCGCGCTGGCCGCCAAGGACTACTTCTTCGAGGGCAACCGCCTCAAGGTCACGTGGTTCACCCACTTCACGAATGTCGAGGCCATCGACCGTCGCCAGGGCTTCCGGGCCTCGCTCCGGCAGGCCCGCGCTGTGCTCGACCAAGGCCGCCTGTGCCTCCTCTTCCCGGAAGGCACCCGCCGCATGGACGGCCAGCTCGGTGAGTTCAAGCCGCTGGTGGGCAAGCTGTCCCTCGACGCCGGTGTCGACATCCTGCCGGTCTACATCGACGGTGCCTACCGCCACATGCCCAAGGGCCGCATGCTGCCCACCGGCCGTGGCATCACCGTCAAGATTGGCCCGCCCCTCGAAGTGCAGCACCTCCAGCGCCTCACCGAAGGCATGAAGTCGTCGGCTGCTGCGCGCCGTGCCGCTGGCCTGGCCCGGGATGCGGTCGCGGCACTGCGGGATGGAGAGGTCCTGCGCATCTCCGAGCTCGCGGCCGAAGCTGCGGTGCCCAAGAAGGTGCTCACCGCCGAGGAAATCGCCGAGAACGCCGTCCGGTCGCTGCCCCCGCGGTACGACGCCTCCACTTGGGAGAAGGACATCACCTGGTACTTCTCGCTGGGCGGCAAGGACGGCCCGCGCTGGACGCTCGAAGTCACCGAAGACGCCGCCACGGTCAAGCCGGGCCGGCCCAGCGGTGGCGCCGACTGTGTGGTGAAGACCAGCGTCGACATCTTCCGGAAAATCGTCCACGAAGCCTACGCCCCCGACCCCTCCGAGTTCATGTCGGGCGCCATCAAGACCAGCGACCTCGCTCTGCTCATCCAGTTCAGCCAGGTCTTCAAGCTCTCCGAGGTCAACAGCTGATGCAGGTCGCACTCACTGGAGCCAGCGGCTTTCTGGGCCGCCACACCGTCGCCGCGCTGTTGCGTGCGGGCCATCAGGTCACGTGCATCTCGCGCCGTGGCACCGTCCCGCAGCTCCCCGCCGACGTCGACGCCAGCCTGGCGCGGGCCGTGTCCGCCGATGTCCTCGACGAAGAAGCGCTCACCGCCGCCTTCGAAGGGGCCGAGGTCGTCATCCACGGTGCGGGCTTCGTGTCCAACCGCTCCCGCGACGCCAAGCGGGTGTTCGACGTCCACGTCACCGGCACACACAACGCGGTCCGGGCAGCCCGTGCCGTGGGCGCGAAGAAATTCGTGCTCGTGTCCACCTCGGGCACCGTGGCCGTGGGCTCCGACCCCGACGTCGTCTTCACCGAAGACAGCCCCCGTCCCATCGAGACCGTCACGCGCTGGCCGTACTACCGCACCAAGCTGTTTGCCGAAGAAGCTGCATTCGCTGCTTCCGACGACGCGCTTCCCGTGGTGTCGGTGAACCCCAGCCTGCTGCTCGGCCCCGACGACGACGAAGACGGCGCCAGCACACACTCCGTGCGCACCTTCCTCGAAGACGGCATGCCGATGGCGCCTCCCGGTGGCGTGGCGTTCGTCGATGTTCGCGATGCTGCACTGGGCATCGTGAAGGCGATGGAACGTGGTCAGGCCGGCGAGCGGTACCTGTTGAATGGCTGCAACGCCACGTTCTTCGAGTTCTTCCGTCGGATTGCCCGTCTCGCCGACAAGAACCCCCCCATGGGCGCCATGCCCCGCGGCTTTCACAAGGCCGTGAGCTGGATTCCCGGTGTGAAGAAAGACGGCAAGCTGTCGTTTGGCATCGGCCCGCGGGTGAGCCAGAACGAGCTCGACCTCTCCAGCCACTTCTGGTACTGCAGCTGGGACAAGGCGAAGGATGAGCTGGGTTGGGTTCCGCGCGACCCCGGCGAGACCCTCTCCGACACCGTCCACGACCTCACCACCCGCTCCCCCTGGTAGGCAGGTGGTGGTCTTCCGCTGGATAGACCGCCTCTTTGGCGGTCTTTTCTTGTGGTCGGCCTATGTCCAGCTCAACGACCCCGACCCCTTGCGTTGGATTGCCATCTACACCGTTGCTGCGTTGGTGTGCATTGTTCCAGCGGCCAAAAGAGGTGGCGCCGTGAGCGCGTGGCTCGTGAGCAGCGTGGCAACGGCCTGGGTCTTCTGGCTGGCTCCCGACGCAATGCAACTCAACAACCTCTCCGACCTCACCGCCTCGATGCAAGCCGACCGACCCGAGATTGAAGCGGCCCGCGAAGCGTTGGGACTGGCGATTGTGTCGATCTGGACGGCCGGCCTTGGCTTGCGTGACCAATGGGACGCCAGCAAGGCCGCCGACCCCGAGCCCGCGGGTTAGCGCTGGTGCGAACCTCGTGTCGTGCGGAGCGTGGCCATGTCGGTGGAAGAGTCGATGCCCGAGCTGGAGTCTGCCCCCGAACATGAAAGCGAGCCGCCGGCGGCCGAGCCGGACACGGGGCCCGTGGACTGGGGCGTGAACACCCACCCCGCCATCAATCCCGCCTTGTGTGGGGTCGTGACCCACCGCGGAGAAGGTGTAGCGACGGTCCTGCTCGCCACCACCGAAGCCATGGCCGCCGACCATCGAGGGCTGGTGCACGGTGGGTTCGTCTTCGGGGCGGCCGACTTTGCTGCGATGGTGGCGGTCAACGACCCCAACGTGGTGCTTGGCGCGGCCGAGACGCGCTTCACGGCGCCGGTCCGGGCGGGAGACATGGTGGCCTGTACCGCCACGGTCACCGCCGAGAAGGGGCGCAAGCGTGCGGTCACGGTGGTGTGCGCGGTCGACGGCCGCACCGTGATGGAGGGCTCGTTCACCACGTTCGTGCTCGACCACCACGTCCTGGACCGGTGACCGATCCCGCCTGGCTGCTCGACGCACGAGGGCTCCGTCGCACCTTTCAGGTTCCCGGGCGCGGGGCCGTTGCTGCGGTCGATGGGGTGGACATCGCTGTGGGTGCCGGCGAGGTGGTCGGGCTGCTCGGCAAGAATGGCGCGGGCAAGACCACCACCCTCCGCATGCTGGCCACCTTGCTGCCACCGGAACGAGGCTCGGTGGTGGTCACGGGCTGCGATGCTCTGGCGCATCCCACCGAAGCCCGGCGCTCCCTGGCCTACGTGCCGGCCGAAGCGGGACTGCCGCCACGCCTCACGCCCACAGAGGTGGTGTCGCTCTTTGCGAGCCTGCACGGCCTCGACCAACCCGAGCAACGGGCCCGTGCCCAGCTGGAACGGCTGGGTGCCGGGCCCTACGCCGACGCGCCCTGTGGGGGCCTGAGCACGGGAATGAAGCGCAGGGTGGTGTTGGCTCGCGCGTTGGTCCACGGACCCCGCCTGCTGCTCCTCGACGAACCCACCGATGGCCTCGACGTTCCGGGGCGCCGCGACGTCCTGCAGCTGCTCCGCGACCTGGTGGACGACGGGTGTGGGGTGCTCCTCAGCAGCCACATCATGAGCGAGGTGGAAGCGGTGGCCGACCGCTATGTGGTCCTGGCCGCCGGACGGTGTGTGGGGCGGGGCCGCGGGGCCGACCTCCTCGCCGCCACCAACGCGCAGACCCTCGACGAGGCGTTCCTCACCCTGGTGCGCGACCGGTGAGGCCGCTGCTCCGGCCCCTGTGGGCGTGGGTCCTGGCCGACCTTGCGCGACTTGCGCGTGATGGCGTGGCACTGCGTGCTGTCCTGGCTCCCCCGGTGCTCCTCGCCGGCACTCTGGGCCTGACGGGCGTGGTGGTGGGGTCTGCTGGCCCCGACCTGCCGGTGGCGGTGGCGGCACCCGAGCTGGCGCGGGAGCTGGAGGCCGCGGGCTTTGCGGTCTCGCTGACCGACGACCCCCGTGCTGCGTTGGATGAAGGTGCGGCCGACCGTGCGGTGGTGTGGTCTGGCGAGGCGTGGGCGGTCCACGCGCGTCCTCGGGGCTGGGCACGCTGGTCGGGCCGGCGCGCGCGGGCCGACCTCCAGCTGGAGGCCGTGGTGCGCGACCATGTGGGCGCTCGGTGGCGCATCGACGTCCCACCGATGCCCGACACACGGGGCGAGCAGCCGGCCAACGTCGCTCTGCTCGCGCGGATTCTGTCGGTCCTCTACACCTTGTACGCGGTTGTTCTCGCGGTTGCGAGCACGGTGCGGGACCGCGAGACGGGCGTGCACGAAGCCCGAGCGGCAGCACCGGTCCCGGGCTGGCTCCATCCACTTGCGCGGGGCCTCGCGCTCACCGTGGGAGTGGGCGCGGTTCTGGTCGTCACCCAGCTGGCGGTGGGGGCGTTGCTCGGGCACGCCCGTCCGGTGGCGTGGGGCACCTCGGGACTGGGGGCGGTGGTGATGGGCGTCGCCATCGGGCTCGCCGCGCCGACGGGCGGGAGCTGGCAGCCGCTGGGGCCCTTCACGGGTGCACCGGACGGGCTCTCGACCCCCCTGTCTCGGGCGCTCGTGGTCACCACCGCACTGGGCGGAGTGGGTGTGGTCCTGCCCGAGGTGGGCGCGTGGCTGCCGGTGGCCGGGGTGGTGGCCGAGCCGGCTTCCATGGCTTCTCTGACCGTGGGGCTGGTGGGCGCGTGGGTGGTGCTCGCCGGGGCCGCAGTCCGCGCCGGTCGGGGTGGCTGGTGAGGCTGCAGCGCATCCGAGCGGTGGCCCGTCGAGACCTTCGACGCGTCCGGGGTGCGCGCCGCGGCCGCAGCATGTTGGGGCTGGCCCTCGCGCTGGTGGTCCCGGCTGCGGCACTTCCTTGTCGTGGAGCCGAGCGCCCTGGCCGGCCGGTGGTGGGTGGGTCGCCTCCTGCATCGGTGCTGGCCGTGGCGGATGTGGTGGAGAACGCCCCGGTGGTCGTCTCGAGCGGACTTCCGGTGCGGGTGTCGGGCCCGCGGGTGCCACCCTGGTTGCGGACCGCCCTCGATGCGGGCGAGCCCACCGTGACCGTGCACCGTCCCACCCCTCGGCCGTGGGTGCCCGGGCGCAACCTCTGGGTGTTGCTGCTGGCGGCCTCACTGCTCACCGGGCCGTTGGTGGAGAGCATTCCGGGCGAGCGTGCCCAGCGCACCTGGGAGACCCTGCGCGCGACTCCGCTGACCGGCCTCGAGCTGCTCGTCGGGAAGTGGTGGGCCTGGACCGTCGCGTCGGTGGGCGTGGCGATGGTGGGGGTGATGTCGGGCCTGCTCACCGGGACCCAGACCGTGGACTGGGCGCTGTGTGGTGTGCCCATGGTGTTGGGTGCCGTGGTGGCGCTGGGCCTGTGGTTGCTGCGGGGCGTGGCCGACCCTGGCGGTGCGGCCACGATTCCGGTGCGGGTGGTGCCGCTGGTGCTGATGGTTGCGCTGGCCGGGTCGGTCCTCTTGGCGGAGGTGTCGCCGCTCCTGGCTGCGCTGGTGCCCTTTGGCGGTCCGTTGTGGCTGTCATCACACGCTGCTGCCGGGCCGCTGTCGGTGGTGCTGGCCGGCCTGTCCACGCTGGGAGTCGTGGCTGGGTTGCTCATCCATGGGGCACGCACGCTCGAGGTACCCACCGGCGGGGCGTCGGTGCGCTGGCGTCGGGCGGGTCTCTGGTCGGCGGTGGTGGCGGTCGGTGCGGTGGTGCTGCACGCGCCAGCGATGTGGGCCCGGGCCGGCGGTCGGGTCGACATCTCAGCCGACCATCAGGCCTGGACGGCGGGGCTGATGTGGCTGTTGGTGGCCGGGCTGGTGCATCTTCGGGGTGGACCCACCGGCAGGCGCGGAAGGCTGCACTGGCAAGCGGTGGCTGCCGGGCTCGCCGCCGGTGGGGGCCTGGCGGTGGTCGCGCATGGGCTCGGGTGGGCTTCAAGCGGGCCGTATGGAGCAGGCTGGCTCGGGCTTGTCGTGTTTGCGGTGGGCCAGGAGCTGCTCTTCAGGGGTGAGCTGGTCCGTCGGGTCGGACCGGTCGCGGCCGGACTCGCCTGGACCCTGCTCGCCTGGCCGCAGCTGGGACCGGTGGCCCCCGTTGCAGCGGTGGTGTTGGGCATTCTGGCCGGACCGAAGGGCCACTGGGAGCGCTCGCTGTGGGCGCAGGCTGCCTGGATGACGGGGCTGGCGCTGCTGGGCAGGTAGGCCCGAGAACGCAAGCGGCCCTCGGGATGACCGAGGGCCGCGTGGGGGACGAGGGGAGGAGTCAGGCCTGGGGTTGGGCCTTCTTCTTCATCTTCTTGCGTGCAGCGTGCCGGGCGCGTGCGTTCTTGTTCGAGCAGTTGCGCGAGCAGTACTTGGAGTTGGCGCGGGCAGCCTTGTCGCAGCCCTTCCACGCGCACTTGTTGCCGCCATCGGCGGTGGTGGCGGGTGCGGCCGCGGCAGCTGCCTTGGGCTTTGCCTTGGGCTTCTCGGCGGCGGGGGCAGCGGCCTCGGCGGGCTTTGCTTCCGCTACCGGAGCGGCGCTTTGGGCTGCGACCGCCTTGGGTTCCGGAGCGGCCTTGGGGGCCGGCGCGGGAGCGGCCTTGGCAGCCGGAGCGGGGGTGGGGGCCGGAGCGGGGGCGGGCGCGGCCTCGACCGGCGGAGCGGGCTCGACGGCGGGCTTTGCGGCCACTTCCTGTGGTGCGGGAGGGGCCGTGGGGGCTGCGGGTTCGGCTTCCACGCGCGGCGGAGCCTTTGCGGCTGCGGGCTTGGGACGCGGCTTGGGGCGCGGGCGGACGGCGGCGCGTGCAGCACGTGCAGCACGGGCGCGGGCGGCGCGTTCTTGGCGCTCCTTGACCTGCTTCTCCCACTCGACCCGTTGGCGCTCGAACTCCTCCTGGATCCGTTCTTCTCCGTAGAGAATCATGCCGCAGGTGTAGCAGTGCAGCAGGACCTGATGACGGCCGCCGCCCAAGAAGGCGCGTTGGTCCTCCTCGAGGTCGAGGTTGGAGGAATGGCACTTGGGGCAGCGCATGCGGAACGACATGAGGCGCGGGTCTCCGGGCGCAGGTGGGGTTCAGTCGGGCGGGGCGGGGCGAAGTGGGTGTTGAGGAGCCCGGGGGGTGCTCGGGGGCTCGTCAGCGGCGCCAGCGGTGCCAGAGCTGAGAAAGGGGTGTGGTCAGACGAATGAAGAGGGAAGGAACCGGGAAGTGCCGTGGAGGCCGTCGATGAGCGCGGGAGCCTACGCGAGGCCACCGTGACCCCGCTCCGCACGCTGCAGCGCGTGCCGATGGAGAAGCGGGGCAATGGAGCCACCAAGCCAGGCCGGTGTCGTAGAGGACATCGGCCAGTGTGGGCGCTTCCGAGACCGGGAGGAAAGCGGATGGACCGGCTCGCCAGCCCGGTGGGCAAGACGCGATCGTTGTAGCACGGTGGGCTTGTTCATGGCCAACCGGTGGCAGACCGTCACGTTGTTTTGTCCCGCGGGTTGCGACGGGGAGTGGGGAAGGGGGCGGAAGTCGACCGGGTGTCGTGTGGTTCATCCCAGAACTTGAGCCGTTGACATATTTTTCACACAATCCGGGTCGAGATTGGGTGTCCTGCCGAACGATGCGCGGTTGGTACGCTTACGGTTGAGCCGCACGCTCGGAGGCAGAGGAGGTCGTTCATGGCCATTGCGGGTGCAAGTCTCGGCGCCGCTCGCTTGGGTGGCATCGTCAGCGGGCACAGTCAAGGGCTTGCCCGACTGGCCATGCGAGTCAGCTCGGGTCGACGGGTGGCCGTGGCAGCAGACGACGCAGCGGGTCTGGGGGTGGCCACAAACCTCGACTCCCGGGTTCAGAGCACCCGGGCGGCCGTGCGCAACGCCCAGGACGGCATCGCGCTCATCGAAGTTGCAGACACGGCGGCCGGCGAGGTCACCACGGCACTGCAGCGGATGCGCGAGCTGGCGGTCCAGGCTGGCTCCACCTTCCTCAGCAGCCAGGCCCGCACGGTGCTCGACCTCGAGTTCACCGGGATGCGGTCCGAGATCGCGCGCATCACCGGCACGGTGTCGTTCAACGGCGTCTCGTTGGTCGATGGCTCGGTCACCCAGCTGCTCGCCCAGGTGGGCATCGAAGGCGCCAGCTCATCCCGGATGGGCATCCAGCTGGGCTCGCTCACCATCACCACCCTCGGCCTCACCGCCGCCGGCGTCGACCTGCTCAACGCCACCAACGCACGCTCCAGCCTCGACATCATCGACCTCGCCCTGCACTCGGTGAGCGGCACACGCTCGAAGCTCGGGGCCACGGTCAACCGCCTCGAAGCCAGCATCGGTGCCACCCAAGGGCTCAGCCTGGCGCTCGCCGCCGCATCGGCCCGGGTCACCGACGCCGACTTCGCCAAGGAAACCTCCGAGTTCGCCAAGACCCAGATCCTGATGGTGGCCGGCGGAGCGGGCATGCTCCACCACCGCCGCATCGAACAGCAGGCTCTGCGCCTCCTGGGCTGACCCCGCACGAGCGGCCCGTCCCAGCCCCCCCCGGTCAATGGGTGTCGCAGCGGGTACCATGGCGGCGTCCCGAGGAGACACCATGCGCGCGCCCCTCCCCCCCGTCCTCCGCACCTCGCCAGCCCTGGTCTTCATGCTCGGGCTCGCCTGTACGCCCGGCGGCAAAGACTCGTCTGCCGGGTCCGGTCCCACCGCTGAGACCGACGCCGACACCGATGCCGATGCCGACAGCGACACCGACTCCGACAGCGACAGCGACACAGACTCCGACACCGACAGCGACACGGACTCTGACACCGACAGCGACACAGACTCCGACACCGACGCCGACACGGATGCCGACACCGACGCCGACATCGACTGCGACAACCCGCCGGCGCCCGAACCCATCGACGAAGACAGCTGTGTCACCGCCGAGCTGTCGTGCGGCGACACGGTCTACGCCACCACCACAGGCGGCACCTCCCAGGTCTCAGGGGCCGACTACGCCAGCTCCTGGGCCTGCGCGGTCGTGGGCTCCGCCAGCTACACCGGCGTCGAGCGGATGCACGCCTTCGCCCATCCCGGCACCGGGTACGTCGACGTGACGCTCGACAGCCCTTGCGAAGACCTCGACCTCTTCGTCATCCGGTGGATCGACGACGAGAGCTGCGTGCAGTCGGGTGTGGCCGTGTCCGAGTGCGAAGCCGATGTGGGCTCGGGGGGTGGCACCGTGTCGCTCTACAACAACGTCGAGAGCCGCTATGTCATCGTGGTCGAGGGCGAAGGCGGGGAAGAAGCGCCCTACAGCCTGTCGATCGACTGCCCGTAGCCCCTACCGCCGGCCGCGTCCTTTCCGACGACGGCCCCCCCGGCCTCCACGTGCCTCCGCACCCTCTCGGGTCTCGGAGGCCGCTTGGTTCTTGGCCGCCTTGCCTTTCTTGGTGGCCGCACCCTTGGCCTTCTTCGGTGCCGGCGCCTTGGCTTTCTTGGCGGGCGGGGGAGGGGACTTCTTGGCCTTGGCTTCGCGCTTCTTGCGCCGCTCGGCTTCGAGCGCGGCCTCTCGGGACAGGCGGTCGGCTTCCTGCGCTTCCAGGTACTCGGCCCAGGTGCCGCGGAAGTCGGTGATGCCATCTTCGCGGAGGTCGATGACCCGCGTGGCCAGCTGCTCCACGAACCAGCGGTCGTGGCTCACGAACAGCACCGTGCCTTCGAACTTCTTCAGGCCACGGGCGAGGCCGTCGATGCCTTCGAGGTCGAGGTGGTTGGTGGGTTCGTCGAGCACGAGCACGTTGGGCTTCTGCACGCCCAATGTGGCGAACACCAGGCGTGCGCCTTCGCCGCCAGAGAGGTTGGCCACCTTCTTGTCGACGTCGTCTTTCGTGAACAGCACCTCGGCCAGCTTGCCGTGCACAAAGCCCACGGACTGGCCCGGCGCGTGGTCCCACAGCCACGACTTCAAGCTGGCGGTGGGCTTGTTGAGCACCTCGTGGTGGTCCTGGGCGAAGTAGCCGGGGTGGGTCTCGTAGCCCCACTTCGTGCTGCCGTCGTCGAGCTCGATCTTGCCCAAGATGCCCTTGAGCAGGGTGGACTTGCCGATTCCGTTCGGACCCACGATGGCCACGCGCTCGCCGCGATGCACGGTGAACGAAACATCCGCGAGCACAATCTTCTCGCCGTAGGTCTTCCAGACGTCCTTGACCTCGAGGACCTCCCGACCGCTCGGGCGCACCTGCTCGAATTTGAAGTAGGGGTGCTGGCGCGACGACTGGGGCAGCTCCACCAGCTCGATCTTCGCCATCTGCTTGGCGCGGCTGTTGGCCTGGCGGGCCTTGGTGGCCTTGGCCTTGAAGCGGTCGATGAAGGCCTTGTGGTCGGCGATCTCGGCCCGTCGCTTCTCGATTTCCTGTTCGCGCCGGCCCCGCTCTTCCACCTTGGCTTTCTCGAAGGCGGTGTAGTTGCCCTTGTACGAGATGACCCGCTCATAGTCGACGTCGAGGATGTGGCTGCACACGTTGTCGAGGAAGCGGTGGTCGTGGGAGACGATGATGGCCACGCCCGGGTAGGCCGCCAGGAACTTCTCCAGCCACGCGATGCTGACGATGTCGAGGTGGTTGGTGGGTTCGTCGAGCAGCAGGATTTCGGGCTCGCCGGCGAGCACCTGGCCCAACAGGGCGCGCAGCTTGTAGCCACCCGACAGCACGCGCAGGGGCTGGTCGTGCTTGTCGTCGGGGATGTTGAGACCGTCGAGGATCTCGGCAGCGCGGGCCTCGAGCTCGTAGCCGCCGAGGCGCAGGACCGTGTCTTCGAGGGTGGCGAAGCGGTCGGCGTCGAAGTCTTCTCCGCGGTCGGCGGCGTCGAGCATGGCCTCCTTGGCCTGCATGGCGTCCCAGGCTTCCCGTCGGCCCATCATCACCACGTCGAGGATGCGGGTGTCGTCGTACTGGAAGTGGTCCTGTTCGAGAACGCCGATGCGTGCGCGACGGGGCATCTGGACGGTGCCCGCGCTGGCGGACTCCTCTCCGGAGACGATGCGCAGGAGGGTGGACTTGCCCGCCCCGTTGGCGCCGACGATGCCGTAGCGGGCGCCCTGGTGGAGCTGCAGGTTCACGTCGGTGAAGAGGACGCGGCCGCCGTAGCGCTTTTCGATGTCGGTGAGGGTGACCATCGGACCTCCGGAGAGACGGACGGCCGCGGGTAGCCTCTGGAGGCGGGGGTCGGCAAGCGAAGAACCCGCAACCGGTGGGAGTCAGCGCCTGCGTCGGGCCAGGGCCGGCAGGATGCCGAGCAGCAACCACACCGAAGCAGCAGGCGCAGCGACGCCACAGATGGCTTCGGTCTTGGCTTCGGGCACGTAGATGGAGCCGCCGCCCGAGCTCTCGTCGTCGGGGTCGTCGGTGTCTCCAGAGCTGCCGTCGTCACCCCCGTCGTCACCGCCATCGTCTCCGCCGCAGTCATCGTCGGGGTCGTCGGGGCAGGGGTCGTCGCTGTCGCACACACCGTCGCCGTCGGAGTCGTCGCCCGGGTCGTCGGGGCAGGGGTCGTCGCTGTCACACACGCCGTCGCCGTCGGAGTCGTCGTTCGGGTCGTCGGGGCAGGGGTCGTCGCTGTCGCACGCGCCGTCGCCGTCGGAGTCGTTGGCGGGGTCGTCGGGGCAGGGGTCGTCGCTGTCGCAGCTGCCATCGCCGTCGGAGTCGTCGTCGGCGTCGGCCGGGCAGGGGTCGAGGCAGTCGATGACGCCGTCGGAGTCGGCATCGACCTGGAAGCCTTCGTCCACGTCGCCGTCGCAGTTGTCGTCGAGGCCGTTGCAGACCTCGGTGGCGCCCGAGTGCCGAGCGCCGTCGTCGGGGGCACAGTCGCCGCACTGGGCCGTCTCGCCGTCGCCGTCGGGGTCTTCTTCGTCGACGACCACGAGGGTCTGTTCGGTGAGGTACCGGTTGTCGATGGCCTGGCCGTCTCCCAGCGCGCGTCCGGAGGTGAGGCCGAGCGGCGTGAGCGGACCGACCGACGCCAGCGACCCGGAGACCGAGTACTCCATCTCGATGTCTTCGCCGATGGCGCCCAGGTTGACGGTGTAGGTGAGGCCGGCGGTGAGCGGGAGGTGGAGGTCGGGGCTGACCTGGGTGGTGGCGGAGGTGGACACCCCGCGCTCGGAGCGGACGAGGTCCCAGGTGGTGCCGCCGTCGGTGGAGCTGTAGACGCTCCACACCAGCCGGATGCCGGGGTCCATCCAGGCGGACTGCTCCACCCGCACCAGCATGGTGGGCTGGTCGACGGTGAAGGCGTTTCCGAACGCGTACCAGTCGTCGAGGAGGGTGGTGCGCGAGCCCGTGTTGAACGAGACGTCGAGGGTCTGGTCGAGGTCGACCACGCCGTCGCAGTTGTCGTCGAGGCCGTTGCAGGTCTCGGAGGCGCCCGGGTTCACGGCCGCGCTGCTGTCGTCGCAGTCCAGGTCGCAGTCGGAGAAGCCGTCGCCGTCGCCGTCGACGCAGGGGGTGGCGCCGTGGACCGCGATGGCGCCGTTGATGTCGTCGGAGGCCAGGGTGTCGAGGCCCGTGTAGTGGGCGTACATGACCGCGCTAGTGGACGACGCGTGGTCGAGGCCGATGCAGTGGCCCAGCTCGTGCAGCGCGACGGGCTGGATGTGGTACCGACCGCGTCCGGCGTCGTCGGCCGAGCTGGCCCAGTTCACGTCGCCAAAGGCGTTGCTCGACAGGAAGACGATGTCGCAGTCGTTGCCGGTCTGGTCGGACCAGTACCAGGTGCCGGCGTAGGCCAGGGCGCTTCCGAACGCGGAGCCGTCGGTGGGGTCGTGCTGGATGTCCCACCAGCCGTCGAACTGCACCTGGCCGTTGGAGATGCGGCCGCCGTAGGTGTACTGGAGGTCGATGCCGATGCTGTTCCATTCGTCCATGGCATCGACGATGTTGTCTTCGATCTCGGCGTGTGTGCCGGCGTCTGCGGGCCACTCACCGGTGTCGAGGCGGACGGGGTCCTCGAAGGCGTGGTCTTGCCACTGCCAGGTGGTGCCGGTGAGGGAGTAGGAGACGGCCGTGGCCGGGACCGCGAGGCCGAGGAGCAGGGTGAAGATGCGCGCGGTGGGGCGGGTGTCAGCGGACATGGCAGGCTCCCAGCGACTGTGCAAGGGCCTGTGCAGCGGCCGGGGAGCGCTCGGTCAGGAGGAAGACGCCGTCGGGTCCGCCCACGGGCGTCCAGGCGCCATCGGTGCGCTTGTGGAGCAGGAGGACGTACCGGTGGTCGGTCTTGAGCTTGGGCGCTTCGGAGATGTCGAGGTGCAGGCCGGCGACCTCCCCGCCGGGCACCACGAAGGTGAGGGAGTCGGGCGCGGTGCCCTTGAGCGCCTGGTGGACGTGGATGTCGACGAGGGTCTCGATGAGGTCGTCGTTCCAGACGCCTTCTTGGGACGTGACCTCGGCGTCGACCACGAGCGTGGACAGTGCGCACCGCTCGGCCGTGGGGATGAACACGCGGACGGCCCCGGCGGGCAGAGGCGCGAAGGCCAGAGCGGCCGCGGCTGCGGCGTGGGCGAAGCGATGGGCAGGCATCGGAGGGCGCTCCTTGGACCGAGTGGACCCGGAGCGCCAGTCTACCTGCGCTGCTAGAAGCCCACGCGCCGCATCACGAGCCGAGGCAGGTGCTGGATGACCAGCATCACGAGCTGCCAGATGCCCGGCGCGTAGATCAGAGGCGTGCCGCGGTCGATGGCTCGCACGACCTGACGGGCCACATCGTCGGGGTCGCCGGCGAAGGGGGGCGGCTTGAGACCAGCCGTCATGCCGGTCTTCACGAAGCCGGGCTTGACGCAAATCGTGACAAGCCCTTTCTCGCGGTACTTGTGATCGAGGCTTTCCAAGTAGTGCGACAGCCCTGCCTTGGACGCTCCGTAGATGCCCACAGGCTTGCGCCCCCGGTCGCCCGCGACGCTGCTGAAGACGCAGAGGGTGCCCCCCCCTTTGGCGAGCATCCGCCGACGAATCTCTTCACACAGCACGATGGTGTTGGTGAAGTTGACCTCGAGCAGCCGGCGGGCGAGCTCGGCGTCTTCTTCCAGAGTGTCTTGCTGGGCGAACATCGCGGCGGTGATGACCACGGTGTCGAGGCCACCGAGCGCGGCTTCGGCGGCGTCGAGGGCCGGGCCGAAGGTGGAGGGGTCGGCGAGGTCGATGGGGGCATGGGCCACCCGCGCATCGACCGGTCCCCGCGTGGAGAGGTCGGTGGCGGATTTTTCGAGCTCTTCCGGCTTGCGACCGAGCAGGAAGAGGGCGTCGCCGCGGCTGGCGAGGACCCGGGCCACGGACCGACCCATCCCGCTTGTGGCGCCAATGAGCGCAACCTTCATCATGGGGGGTCTCCGAGGGTGAAGACGGACTGGGCGCTTCGGAGGCGGAGGGTGGGGTCCCACTGTCGGCGGACTTCTTGGAAGCGCTCGAGGCGGGGGTCCATCGCGCGGTACTGCTCGGCAGTCGTGAAGCGGTCTTTGGTGAGGTAGATGCGGCCGCCACATTCGATGACGAAGTCGTTGAGGCGCTGCACGATGCGGGCGGTGTCGGGGGTGATGCGGAGGTCGATGGCGGTGGAGACACCGGGCATGGGGTAGCTGAGCAGGCCCCGGCCCTCGGCGCCACAGTCCTTGATGACCACGAGCAGAGGCACCCCACCTTCCCGCTTGAGCAGCTCGAACAGCGCGCGGGTGGCGCCTCGGCCGGCCGAGTGTGGAAGCACGCACTGGTACTGCGTCATGCCGCCCTTGCGGCCGTACATGCGGTTCCAGGAGCGCAGCACATCGAGGGGGTAGAAGAATTTCTCGGGGTGCTGGATGCCTTCTTTCACCGACCGCCAGTGGCTCCAGTACACCATCTCGTTGAAGATGTGCATGAGCGGCGGGTTCACGATCCAGTCGGGCCAGATGTCGGGGATGGTGATGGCCGGCTTGGGCTTGGGGTCGTGGCGCGGCGCTTCTTCGGCGGTGGCCCAGCGGCCCAGGTTGAGGTGCCCGCGACCGAAGCCGGGACCTTCGTTGAGGCAGTCCACCCAGCCCACCGACATCGGCCAGTCTTTGGCCGTCTCGAGGAGGCGGTCGAGGTATGCTTCGAGGTTGGGCAGGCGCTCGGAGCGCTCGTAGATCCACGGCGAGGGGACCTTGCGCATCTTGAAGCCGACTTCGAGGATGTGCCCGGTGAGGCCCATGCCGCCGATGGTGGCGTTGAAGAGCTGCGGGTGCTGCTGGGGGGAGCACTCGATGACGCGGCCGTCGGCGACCCGCATGCGCAAGCCGGTGACGTACTCGCCGAAGGTGCCGGCGGAGTGGTGGTTCTTGCCGTGCACATCGCTGGCGACCATGCCACCGATGGTGACGCTGGCGGTGCCCGGAGTGACCGGGGTGAACCAGCGGCGGGGCAGGCTGATGCGGTTGAGGTCGCGGAGGCAGAGGCCGGCTTCGCAGCGGAGGTCGCCCGACTCGGTGTTGAAGCGCAGGATGCGGTTGGCGTGCAGCGAGCTGGCCACGACGGGCTGGCTGGCGGGCGGGAGGCTGGAGAGGCCGTAGGAGCGACCCATGCCCCGGGTGAGTGGGACCTGCTCGGTGGCGCGCTCGAGGTTGTCGCCGCCAATCACTGCGGCCTGTGCGCCCATCCGGCCCCAGCCTTCGACGGCGGTGGGGGCGAGGGCGTCGAGCTCGGGGGGCAGGCCGGTCCGGTCGATTGCGTGGATCGCTGCCTCGACGGGTTCTTCGGCGGCTTGGGGCATGGGGGGCTTGCTCCGTCCCCGATGGGGCCTGTAGGAGGGGGGACCCGCTAACGCGTCCGACTCGGGAGAGGGGCGACACGGGACAGCAGCCTGGAGCAGAATGTCTGCAATCGAACAACGGACCACCCTCGAAGCCGCCCGGCAGGCGGACCGGTCGGGGCTGGTGGAGCAGGTGGAACGGCGCTTTGGTGGCGTGCTGGTGGCGCTTCCGGCCGCCCACGCGGAGCTGGCGGTGCGCGAGATGTTGCGTGGCTGGCGGGTGCGGGGCGCGCAGGTGGTCGTCGGTGCCGGCACCCGTCTCGCACCCTCGATGGTGTTGAAGGCCGACCAGTGGGCGCTGGGGGTGCCGCGCCAGTACCTCACCGGCCTGAACGGCATCTTCCTCGACGACGACTGGAGCGCCCATCCCACCGTCACCGACCGCACCTTGGCGTGGTGGGTGTTTCCGCGGCATTGTGTGCGCCTGTCCCGGTCCTTCGAGCCCCACCTCCGGCAAGCGCTCGATGCCCACACACCCGAGGTTCTCACCGACGCCGGGGTGCCGCTCCCCTGGGTGCCCGCCGAAGCCCCCACCACGTCGCTCGGTGGCGACCGGAGCCTCGAAGACGACGTGGAGCTGGTCGCTGTCGGGGTGCCGCATGCCGCGTTGCCCGAGCTGGATGATGGTCCGCTCGACCCCACCGACGACACCCGGGTGCGGGCGGCGTTTCGGCGCATCTGTGGAGCCGCGGGCTTTGGCGACATCCCCCTCGACATCGCGCGGGTCACCGAGTCTCGCGACGGCTTCGTGGCGGGCCGCGTGTGGTTGTCGAAGCGAGGACCCGAGCGGGTGCGCGTCGACATCGGGCCCAACGCCGATGCCGCCGAGGTGTGGGCCACGCTCCTACATGAAGTGGCGCACGGGCTGGCCCCCCGCGATGGCCACGGAAGGGGCTTCAAGCGCGCCCTGGTGAACCTCGCGAGCGAGCTGTTCGGCGCCGCGTTCTTCCAGGTCCCGGCTGCGATGGTGGGCCGGGCCCATGCGATGGTCGACGTGTGGCTGGCCGTGGGTGTTCGCGCCGCACTGAACCAGGCACCGGCGCCCACGGAGCTGGGCGGTGATGAAGCACAGCTGGCCAAGGTGGTGGGTCGCATCCAGAAGCTCCGGCGGCTGGCCCGGTCGCAGCTGGGCACCCCCGAGGGCCGCTCGGCGTGTGCCAAGGCCAACGACCTCCTCGTCCGGTGGGATCTGGGCGCCTACAGCGTGCGTCTCGCAGAGGGCATCGACGACCAGATGTGCGACCGCTGGGTCAACATCGGCAAGCGGTCGGTGTGGCGGCGCCAGCTGGCCTTCCATGTGGCCGAGTACTGCGGCGTGTTCTGTCTCTCCCGCAAGTCGCGGGGCTGGATGCACTTCTTCGGCCGCTACATCGACGTGGTCACCGCGGAGTGGTTCTACGAGATCTGGGAAGCCCACATCATTCGGTCGGCCGACGCCCACATCAAGGCGTACAAGGCCCGTGGCGGCGCCAAGAAGCACACCCGCACCGAGCGCACGAATTTCTGCGACTCGGCGGTGTACGCGCTCGGCCAGAAGCTCGAAGCGCTCCAGGCTCGACACGACGCCACGGCCGCCGCCGAAGAGCGCGTGGTGGTGCGGAGCGTGCGGGCCGAGGCCTTTGCGGCCGAACAGTTCGGCCTCCGCGGGCGGCGGTGGAGCTCGGCAACAGGCAAGCGCGTCACGGTGAATGCGGCCGGGATGGCGGCGGGCCGACAGGCGCCGATGGGACGGGGCGTGGGCGGACCCTCGGGCGTGCGCGGTCACCTGAAGGGATAGCCGCGGCCCTCGACTGGCCCGGCTACAGTGCCGGCATGCGTACTGTTCTGGCTGGACTGGTGGTGGTTGGGGGCTGCACGAGCACGCCCGACCCGAAGACGAACGAACCGACGGATGTGCCCGTGGACTCCGCCGAGCCCGACGACACCGCGCCACCCGCCGACTCTGCAGACACGGGCGACCCACTGGAGCCGGTGGCCCTCGCCGGACGGGTGGAGTGGCCCGAGGCTGGTGTCCACGACGCTGTTCTCGCGGTAGCTGCCTCCCACGTCACCTTCCACGCCGACACCGTCGCGTTCGGGTCTACCTTGGAAGGGGTGGCGGTGAACGCAGATGGCACGTTCATCCTCGACCTGCCTGCCAGGCCGCCCACCACGGAGCTCGCAGCCCTGGCGCCCGCCGACCACCCCCACCTTCGGGGGGCGCTGTACATGCTCACAGCCTTTGTGCCCACGTCTACGGGCAGCCTGCACTTTGCGGAAGGTCGGCCGATTCGCGGGATGGCCTTCCACCGGATGTTGGTGTGGTTCGACCCCACCACCCTCGGGGACTCGGGCTGGCCCGGCGGCTGGACCCTCATCGACACGGGGCTGGCTGGCTCGTACAACCCTCCGTCGTGCCTGGTGGGCACCACCCAGCCGCTCATGTGGCGCTGGTCGGACGGCTATCCCCACCTGCACGCCATCGGTGAAGAAGAGCTGGTCATCGGGCTTCGAGGGGTGGAGGTGCCCCTTGACATCGCAGGCCGACGCTCGGGGAGCTTGGGCGTCATCGACCGCCTGGCCGGGGTGCCGCAGCAGGTGGCGTCGGGGGAGTCGCCCTCGCTGGAGCCGGTGGTCGACATCGACATTCGCGGAGACGACTTCAGCGCGACCCTCGACACGGCACCACCCCCTTCCCACGACCTCACCAGCGACGCCGACTGGCAGGTCACCCTCGCCTATGTGCTGCAGTACGCCGACGACGGGGATGGCCGGTGGACCCTCGACGGCGACGGGGACCGCACCGTGCTGCAGTCTGCGTGCTTCGAAGGACAGCCGGTGTACATCCGGTACACCCGCGAAGTGGACACGTGGCGTGGCATTCGACTGCTGGACTGCCAAGAAGGCCAGGTGGGCTGGCGCCTCATGACGCTCACCGACGCCGGCGACACCTATGTGGCACTCGATGATGCGGCGTCGGCCTCGCTGACGGTCTCGTCTGCCTGTCGGTACTGACCGCGGCTCAGATGCCGCTCAGGTTGGTCATCACGAAGCCCCAGCATCCGCCGTTGAGCAGGAGAGTGACCGCGGCGCCCCCCAGCACACCCCAGAAGAACGGCTTGCGGCCGCTGTTCCAGGAAATGGCCATCATGGGCAGCACATAGATGAGCTGCGCGACACCAATCGCGAAGATGGCCATGGCGAAGGTGTCGGAGCTTCCGGTGGAGACTGTGCCCGCGACCATGGCCAACAGCACGAGCGCGGCATGGCCCAGGAACACAGCCCCCGCGCCGACGAGGGTGTGGACCGGGTCCCGGTTGGCGTCAGCCGGCTGCTCCATCAGAGGCCCTCGGCGTCGTCCTTCGCCGACGAGCACTCGGTGTCGTTGGCGTCATCCACACCGTCGAAGTCGTTGTCGATGCCGTCGTTGCACTCGGTGAAGCCCTCGTAGCCATCGTCTTCGAGCTCGATGGCCGCCGAGGTGCAGACCGGGTCGGCGTCGTCGATCCAGCCGTCGCCGTCGTTGTCGATGCCGTCGTTGCACTCGGTGGAGGGGTCGGTTTCGTCGGTGTCGAGGGCGTCGGTGCAGCCAGCGTCGGCCCGGTCTCGGTCGCCGTCGCCGTCGTTGTCGGTGCCGTCGTTGCAGGCCGTTCCACCCGCTGCGCCGTCGTTTTCGAGGAGGACCGAGGCATCGGTGCAGACGGGGTCGGCGAGGTCGGTCCAGCCATCGGAGTCGTTGTCGATGCCGTCTTCGCACTCGGTGGTGTTGGACTCATCGCCATCGAGCGCCGACTCGCAGCCGGGGTCGTCGGCATCGATGAGGCTGTCGGCGTCGTCGTCGGTGCCGTTGTTGCACACCCAGGTGGCGTCGGTGCCCACTTCGTCGTCGCCCGACACACAGTCGGGGTCTTGGGTGTCGGTCCAGCCGTCGCCGTCTTCGTCGGTGCCGTCGAGGCAGCCGATGTCGGTGGGGCCAGCCTCTTCGTTGTCGTAGGCGCTGTCGCAGTCGACGTCGGTGGCGTCTGCATCGCCATCGCCGTCGTTGTCGACGCCGTCGTTGCAGGCGGGGTCGTCGGTGCCGGCTTCGGCGGTGGCCACGATGCAGTCGTTGTCGTCTTCGTCGGTCCAGCCGTCGGCGTCGTTGTCGGAGCCGTCGGAGCAGGCGGCGACCGGGTCGTTCTCGGTGGGGTCGAAGGCGGAGTCGCAGCCGGCGTCGTCGGCGTCGACATCGCTGTCGCCGTCGTTGTCTTCGCCGTCGTTGCACGCGCTGGCCGTGAAGCCCACCTCGTCGCCGGTGATCCAGCAGTCGGGGTCTTCGGTGTCGGTCCAGCCGTCGTTGTCGTCGTCGAGGCCGTCTGCGCAGGTGCCCGAGGCGCTTTCGCTGTTGTCGGAGCCGTTGTCGCAGTCGGGGTCGTCGGCGTCGATGAAGGTGTCGAGGTCGTTGTCGGTGCCGTCGGCGCACGCGATGGCCGCCGTGGCCGTGCTCTCGGACGAGCCGAGCACGCAGTCGTGGTCGTCGGCGTCGGTCCAGCCGTCGGCGTCGTTGTCGGTGCTGTCGACGCACGTGGCCGTGCCCGAGCCTTCGGAGAAGTCCCAGGCGTCGACGCAGTCGGTGTCGTCGGCGTCGATGTCGCCGTCGGAGTCGTTGTCGTCGAAGTCGTTGCACGCGATGGTGGTGGCGCCGACCTCCGTGCCCACGAGGTCGCAGTCGGGGTCGTCGTCGTCGGTCCAGCCGTCGTCGTCGTCGTCGAGGCCGTCGTCGCAGCTGGGGTCGGGGGAGGACTCGTCGTCGTCGAAGCTGGTGCGGCAGTCGGCGTCGTCGCTGTCGACGTCGCCATCGCCGTCGTTGTCGGTGTCGTCGTTGCAGGCGAAGGACGACAGGCCGAGCTCGTCGCCGTCGGTGCGGCAGTCGTGGTCGTCGTCGTCGATCCAGCCGTCGCCGTCGTCGTCGGAGTCGTTGGCGCAGTCGTCTGCGTCGCCGTCTTCGACGTTGTCGTCGGCGCGGTCGCAGTCGGGGTCTTCGACGTCGACGAGGAGGTCGCCGTCGTTGTCGACGCCGTCGTTGCATTGGTCGGTGCCGAGGCCGGCTTCGGTGTCGCCCGTGTCGCAGTCGGGGTCTTCGTCGTCGGTCCAGCCGTCGGAGTCGTTGTCGGCTTCGTCTTCGCAGTCGCCCGGCGCTTCGTCGTCGTCGAGGGCGCTGTCGCACTCGGCGTCTTCGGCGTCGATGTCGCCGTCGCCGTCGTTGTCTGTGCCGTCGTTGCACTCGGTGGCGGCCAGGGTGTCGTCTTCGTCGCCGGACGCCGTGCAGTCGGGGTCGGCCTCGTCGGTCCAGCCGTCGCCGTCGTTGTCGGAGCCATCGGCACAGTCGTCGGCGAAGTCGGACTCTTCGTCGTCGAAGCCGTCCACGCAGCCGGCGTCGTCGGCGTCGATGTCGCCATCGGAGTCGTTGTCGAGGCCGTCGTTGCAGGCGGCGGTGCTGGTGGTGGAGGTCTCGGCCGTGCCGTCGTCGGCGCAGTCGGGGTCGTCGGCGTCGATCCAGCCGTCGGCGTCGTCGTCGGCGCCGTCGCTGCAGCCGGTGGTCTCGTTGTCGTCGTCGCCGTCGCCGCAGCCGGGGTCGTCGGCGTCGATGTTGCCGTCGCCGTCGTTGTCTGCGCCGTCGTTGCACTCGGTGTCGTCGGTGGCCGGGTACTCGGTGGTCTCGGTGGGGTCGCCGCCGCAGCTGGGGTCTTCGAGGTCGGTCCAGCCGTCGCCGTCGTTGTCTTCGCCGTCGGCGCAGGCGTAGGTGGCCTCGAAGTCGTCGGAGGGGTCGAGGCAGTCGGCGTCGTCGCCGTCGGTGTCGCCATCGGAGTCGTTGTCGACGCCGTCGGAGCACTCGGTGCCGCCTGCAGCCGAGGTCTCGTCGCCGGGGCACTCGGTGTCGTCGTCGTCGACCCAGCCGTCGCCGTCGTTGTCGAGGCCGTCTTCGCAGTCGTCGACTTCGGTGGTGTCGGTGGGGGTGGCGCAGGCGGCGTCTTGGGCGTCGATGGTGCCGTCGGCGTCGTTGTCGATGCCGTCGTTGCACACGTCGGTGCCGAAGCCGGCTTCGGTGCCGAGGCCCGTGCAGTCGGGGTCGTCGGTGTCGGTCCAGCCGTCGGAGTCGTTGTCTTCACCGTCGGCGCAGAGGTCGGCTTCGGTGTCGGTGGCGGACAGGCAGCCGGCGTCGTCGGCGTCGATGTCGGAGTCGCCGTCGTTGTCGATGAGGTCGTTGCACTCGGCCGAGGAGTATCCGCGCTCTTCGGTGTCGCGGGAGCAGTCGGGGTCGTCGGAGTCGGTCCAGCCGTCGCCGTCGTTGTCGACGGTGTCGGTGCAGCCGCTCTCTTCGGCGTCGTCGAGGGCGCTGGTGCAGTCGGGGTCGCCGCGGTCGACGAAGCCATCGGAGTCGTTGTCGAGGCCGTCGTTGCACTCGGTGGTGGAGAAGCCGTCTTCGTCGTCGTCGAGGTCGCTCACGCAGCCGGGGTCGTCGAGGTCGGTCCAGCCGTCGCCGTCGTTGTCGATGCCGTCGCTGCACGCCGTGGACTCGGTGTCGTCGAAGCCGTCGTCACAGCCGGAGTCGTCGGCGTCGATGTCGCCGTCGTCGTCGTTGTCGATGCCGTCGTTGCACTCGGTGCCCGAGGTGGCGTTGTCTTCGTCGTCGCCGCCGTCACAGTCGGGGTCGTCGGCGTCGATCCAGCCATCGCCTTCGTTGTCGATGCCGTCTTCGCAGGGTGGGGACTTCTCGTCGTCGTCGAGGGCGTCGTCGCAGTCGGGGTCGTCTCCGTCCCAGGCACCGTCGTCGTCGTTGTCGGAGCCGTCGTTGCACGCGGTGTCGCCGTAGCCGACCTCTTCGTCGCCAGATGCGCAGTCGGGGTCTTCGGCATCCACCCAGCCGTCGCCATCGTTGTCGAGGTCGTCGTCGCAGGCGTACGACTCGTCGTTGTCATCGGCGTCTTCGCAGTCGCTGTCTTCGCTGTCGATGCTGCCGTCGGAGTCGTTGTCGCGGCCGTCGTTGCACTGGGTGTCGCCAAAGCCCGCTTCATCCACACCGTCGTCGGCGCAGTCGGGGTCGGCGTCGTCTACGTAGCCGTCGTCGTCGTTGTCTTCGCCGTCGTTGCACGGGGTGACGGGTTCGTCGAGCAGCGCGATGGCCACTTCGTAGGTGGGGACCTTGTCCTGCTGGAACGACAGCGGGCCTTCGACGCCCGACCGGGCCACTTCGATGGTGCCGGACATGCCGTGGGCGGTGAGCGAGAAGTCGCTGGTGTTGCTGCCCGGCTGGAGCTCGACGACGGGGAAGGTGTCCCCCGAGCCGAGGTCGGTGAGGCTGACGACCAGCTCGACGTCGGCGTCGTCGGTGTTGAAGTCCTGGAAGGACATCGACGAGCTGTAGTCGCCCTCGGTGACGGGCTCGCCGCCGGAGGTGTACGGCGACTGGGGGTCGACCACGAGCAGGATGCGGTCGGCTTCGGCGCGAATGGCCTCGGCGTCGCCGGTGAGCTGGATCTTGATGCCCGTGCGCAGCTCGGTCTCGGTGCAGCCGATGGCCGACGTGGAGAGGAGCGCGAGGAGGAGGGCGGTGCGGGGGGTTCCCATGGGGCCTCCGGCGGCGCTGGGCCGCGGCTGGGCGGGAGGGTTCAGGGAAGCGTGAGCGTGACGTCGCCGGCGGGGATGGGCTCGGGCTGACGGGCTTTCGCGATCAAAATGGCCGATGTGACGCCGATGGCCACGGTGCTGCCGGCGATGGTCCAGGTGGTCCAGCGGGCGTACCAGGGAGGCATCTCGACGAATGTGCTGCGGGCGCGGTCGCCTTCTTTGGCCCAGTCGATCTTGTAGGCGGTGCGGCGCCCTTCATCGACGGCCACGCGACCGGTGGCAGGACGGTAGCCGGGCACCGAGACCTCGATGGGGTACCGGCCCCGGGCGACGTCGCCCAGGACGTAGGTGCGGCCTTCGGCGACGGGGACGCCGGCCATCTGGATGACGGCCTCGGACTTGCCGGTCTTGAGGCGGGTGGTGCCGCCGCGTTCGGGGACCCGACCGGTGACCTGCAGCTTGCTGCCGTCGGAGGTGTCGACTGCGCGGACCATCGTGGCGTGTCCGGGGACGGAGACTTCGACGAGGTGCGGACCCGGGGGGAGGTCGTCGCGGCGGATGGGACCCGGGCCGATGTCGGCGCCGTCGAGCCGGACCGACGAGGCGGTGGGGACGGTGTCGACGATGAAGAGGCCGGCAGACCGCTCCAGCTCGGTGAAGATGTAGAGGTTCTTGCCGCGCGCGAACTCGAACGAGCCTTCCTGCGACTCGTAGCCCGGGGCCGAGACCACGTAGCGGTAGGAGCCGGGCTGGACGGTGTTCAGGCGCACCGGCAGCGGGGAGGTGGTGTTGCCGTCGATGACGACCTGGCCACCGGGGGCATCCACCGCGAACTCGACCGTGCCGCCGCCGGGGAACAGGCGGGCTTGCACGGCGGCGGTCTTGCCGGTCTCGACCTGCACGCGGCTGACGAAGGGGTTGTAGTTGTCGGCGGCGACCCGAACCCGGTGCTGGCCGACCGGGACCTGGCGCACGAGCGGTGCGGTCCCGACCTCTTTGTCGTCGAGCCAGACCGTGGCGCCCGGTTGGTTGGCACCGACGCGAATCGTTCCCATCGCTGAAACTTCGGCGGAGGGTTCGGCATCGGGTGGGGCGTCCTCGGCTCCGGACTGGAGCGGGAACGCGAGCAGGCTCAACCCAAACAGGAGCGCTGCGGAGCGAGAAGTGGCGGGCATCGGGCGTCCTCGGGGAGGGGGCTTCGCTCGTCGAGCCACGACGGGAAGCGCGCGCCCGGAAGGGTAGCAGACGGCTACCGGCCGGTGCAGGGGCTACCGCCTGAGGATGCGGGCGTCGCCGTCGCGAACGGTGAGCTTCGAGGCGTCGAGCCACTCGAGCAATGGGATGGCGTGCTTGCGCGACAGGCCGAACAGCTCCTTGAAGGCCGTGGGCTGCATGCGGCCGTTGGCTTCGAGGAAGGCGCGCACCCGGGCTTGGACTTGTTCGAGCGCCGTGCGAGTGGAGACCCGGTCGCCGTAGCGCACGAGCACGCCCCGGTTGAGCAGCAGCGACACGAGGTGGGGGCTGCGGGCCAGGATGTCGGTGAACTTGGGGGCTGCGGCGCCCTGCTCTTCGAGCTCGGCGAGGATGCGGTCCTGTGTGCGCTGTTGGTCGGGGGTGAGGGTGACGGTGAAGTCCGCCACGCGCAGCCTCGGGCCTTCGAGGACCACCGTGCCGGCATCCGCGAGCCGGGCGACGAGCGCATCGAACATGGCGGGGGTGAGGTGGCCGAGGGCGGCGCCGTGGAGGTTGCGGCGGGGCGCGCCGTCGGACAGTGGATGTTCCGTGTGCCAGGCATGTAGGGCGTCGAGCAGCTTCCTGGACAGGCGCTCCACCCGCCGGGGGTGGACATGTCGGTCGGCCAAGACGACGCCAGGGCCGGTGTTTCGGAGGGCGACCCCCGCAGCGTCGAGGCCGGCATCTCCGGCACGGAAGAGGAGAACGTCGGTGTCGCCGGCGTGCAGGGCGCGCAGCTCTTCGGCGTGTCGGTCGAGGGTGCGGTTGCGGGCGCGGGGTGCCGAAGCATCGAGGACCACACCGCCGCCGAGGGTGGTGATGGGCGACTCACGGCGCAGGATGATGCGGTCGCCGGGCATCACGACGATGGGGTGGTCGGTGCGCAGCTGGACGAAGCCTTCGGTGCCTCCGGACCAGGTGTGGGTGTCTGCCGCGACGGGCGCGAAGACGGCGAGGGTCTCGGCGGTGCCGGCCAGCAAGCGGACACGGGCGCCGGCGGGTATCGGTGGGGCGTCGTCGATGAGGCGCACGTGGGCATCGAGCATCTGGGTGGCGGCCAGCACGCCGGGTGCACACACCACGTGGCCCCGGGCGAGGTCGTCGCGCTCGATGCCGGCCAGGTTCAGGGCGGTGCGCAGGCCGGCTCGGCTTTCGTCTTGTGCGACCCCGTGCACCTGGAGGCCCCGGACCCGGCACCGAAGGCCGGTGGGGAGCAGCTCGACCTCGTCGCCATCGTGCACCCGGCCGCCGCGCATGGTGCCGGTGACCACGGTGCCGAAGCCCCGCTGGATGAAGGCGCGGTCGACGGGCAGGCGGAAGGGGGCGTCGACGGCAGCGGACTCGGTGGGCGGGAGTGCATCGAGTGCTTCGCGGACGGCGTCGATGCCGCGCGGGGTGGGGCCGGCGGCGGTGCGGAGGATGGGTGCGCCTTCGAGGAAGGTGCCGGTGACCGCTTCTTCGACGTCGAGCTCGGCCAGCTCTGCCAGCTCGTCGTCGACGAGGTCGGTCATGGTGAGGACGACGAAGCCGCGCTGCACGCCCAGCAGCTCGAGGATGGCCAGGTGTTCGCGGGTCTGGGGCATGACGCCTTCGACGGCGGACACGCAGAACAAGACGGCGTCGAGGCCGGTGGCGCCGGCAATCATGGTGCGGACCAGGCGCTCGTGGCCGGGGACGTCGACCAGGCTGGCGACCCGCCCGGACGGCAGGGTGAGGTTGGTGAAGCCCAGCGCGATGGTGATGCCCCGGGCGCGCTCTTCGGGGAGGCGGTCGAGGTCGTGGCCGGTGAGGGCGCGGACCAGGCTGGTCTTGCCGTGGTCGATATGTCCGGCGGTTCCGACGACCAGCACGTCCCGGGTGACGGTGGGTGCTGGGGTGGCGGGATCAGGCATCGGGGGCTCCGGCGAGGTCTGGCTCTGTAGCGCTTCGGGAGGCGTGGTATTCAGGGGCGGCGGAATGTTCCGTGCGGTGTGTGCCGGAGGGTGCCGCCGAGGAGGGTGTAGTGGCCGACGAAAACACCTGCCCCAGCTGTGGGACCCCATCGCAGGGGGCTTCTGGTGAGCCGGAGTCGTGTGCGGAGTGTGGCCAGTGGTGGGTGCCGTCCACGGATGCGGCCACCCGGCGGATGGGGCCGCATGAGCTGGAAATCCAGAATGCGCCAGGGGATGCGGTTCGCGGTCCGTTCGACCGCCTCGACCTCCGCGAGCGCCTGTACAAGGGCCTGCTGACCGGCGATGAGCTGGTGCGGCCGGCAGGCGGGCGCTTTCGGGCGCTCCGGTCGATTCCCGACTTTGCGGCCGTGTTGGAGCTGCGCGAGCGGGGCAAGCCCAAGCCGGTCCTGTCCCGGCGCGTGGCCCCCGAACCGCCCAAGCCCAAGGTGGAAGCGGAGGCGCCGGAGTCCGGTGTGGCACCGGCGGCACTGGCCGACCTCGAAGTCCCCGACAAGAGCCGCGTGACCACCCTGGTCATCCTGACGGGCGGGATTGGGCTGGTGCTGGTGGTGGCGGCCTACATCGCGTTCAGCATGTTGGTCTGAGCGACGCACTGGCTGGCGCACCCTGGACAGTCGCAGACTGGCTGGTGCCACCAGGCGTCAGACGTCACAGAGCTGCTTGAGCCCGCTGGCGTGAAGCCACCGCCATGCGGTCTTGTCGACCTTCCCGAAGTGCCGGTGGACGCTGGACAGCAGCTCCGGATGGACCGACGAGCCCTTCTTGCCGGTGTGCTGCTGGTGGAAGTGGACGGCATACGCGACCGGCGTCCGCTCGCGGTGGAGTCGGGTGTCGTCTTTGAGCTGGCGCCGCACCTGGAAAGCCAGGCTCGATGCCGCCGCCCGCGTGGGAGGCGTGGGTGGGTGGCGGGTGCGCAGCTTGAGCAGCTCGTCCAGGGTGTCGATGGAGAGGAGGGTGGGCGTGAAGGCCCACAGCTCGCAGCCTTCGGTCCCAAGCGCGGCGCGACTGCCGCCCAGGCTCCAGAATTCGTTGAGCTCGACCAGTCGGAGGACGCCCAGACCCGGCGCAAGGGCGAAGTGGTCCGGCTTGAACCAGGACTCGGGGCACGTCTGTGCCTGCTGGATGCGAACGCCGGAGAGTCGGCTGTCTTCGATGCGTGGATGACGCCAGGTGTCGCGCAGAGTGGAGAGGACTGGCCGGCGGGCGGTCGCGGTCCACTGGTGGGTGTTGCAGAGGACCGTGAGGAAGCGGAAGGGGCTGGTCTCCCATCTCCATGCGCGTTTCCGAGGCATGTGGCGTCCGGGCTTGGTGGACGGAGGGAGAAGGGGCCGCGGCCGGGTGCGTAACGGCGGCGGGGCGATGTTGGCGGGACCGGGCGGACCGGACTCTCTGGACGACGGTGACGCCAAGGTTGGGCCCCCTCCGCCCCTCCAGGACACCTCCCCCTGCGAGGGGGAGGACTCCGGCGCGCGATGTCCTCCGAGATGGGCGGGTTCGCGGCAGGCTAGGGGGGGGAGGGGTGTCGGTGACAGTGGTCGGTGGTCGGCGGTCGGCTGGGCGTGGAAGTGCCCGCGGACCGTGGGGCACGGATTGTGGAGTGGCGGGGGGCGAACCATGGAGGTCTCGTGTCTGTTTCCGCTCTTCCCGCTTCTCGCTCCCGCTCGCTGCTCGACTACGGGGTGGCGCTGTTCCAGTCCTGGAGCGATGGGGCCCGGTTCATCGGGGCCATGCTGCTGTCGTGTGTGCCGTTGTTCGGCCCGCTCTTTGCGCTCGGGTGGATGGCCCGCGCGGTCAAGCACCTCGCCGATGGGGGGGAGGGGCTGCCGGCGTTCGATCCGCTGGACCTGCTGCAGGCCATCATTCGGACGTGGGTGGGGCAGTTCTCCACGATGATGATGTTGATGGTGCCGTGGGCCTTCTTGGCGGCCGCCAACGCGTTCTCGCTCGTGATGGTGAATGTCCTCGAGGCGCCCCTGGAACAGCTGGTGCTCGCCGTCGCGCCCGAGGTCATCGCGGCCGCGGTGTCTGCGCGGGTGGCGCTGCTGCTCGGACTCGTGCGGGGTGTGGCGATGGCGGTGGTGGTGCTGCCCCTGGCCATGATGCAGGTGGAGGCCATCCGCCTGTCGGCGCGTGGCGCATGGTTTCCCGTGGCCGAAGCCAGCAAGTGGTGGATGACCGTCTGCGCGCAGCCCGCAGCGTTCCTGTCCTACGCCTTGGTGGTGCTGGCGGTGGGGCTCTTCCCGACCTTCCCGGCTGTGGTGGTCCTGGTGGAGCCTTCCTTGGGGCTGCCCATCGCCCTTGCGCTGATGGTGGTGCTGGTGCCGCTGGGCATGATGGTGCTCGTGGCGGCCATGGCGAAGTGGGACGTGGTGGCCCAGCGCGCCCTCGCCGACGCTACGCTGCGGTGAGACGGCGGAACACTTCTTCGAGGTTGGTGCGCTCGGGTGCGAGCTCGAGCAGCATCAGCCCTTGACCGATGGCGAAGCGGAAGATGGCTTCGCGTCGGTCGCCGTCGGTGAGGAGCTCGAAGCCGAAGTGGGCGCGGTCGGCGACTTCGGCGCGCTGGACGCGGACCACACCTTCGATGGCTGCCAGGCCGGCTTCGACGGTGGCGGCATCGGGCTTGACGGTGTCGGGGGCGAGCACGACGTGGAGCATCTGGCCGCCGCGGGTGCGTGCGGTGACGGCGTCGGTGCTGCCATCTGCGACCAGCTCGCCCTTGTTGATGATGATGACGCGGTCGCAGGTGGCCTGGACTTCGCTGAGGATGTGGGTGCTCAGGATGACGGTGCGCTTGCGGCCAATCTCGCGGATGAGGTTGCGGATTTCGACGATCTGGTTGGGGTCGAGGCCGGTGGTGGGTTCGTCGAGGATGAGGATGGGGGGGCTGTGCAGCAGAGCCTGGGCGAGGCCCACCCGCTGGCGGAAGCCCTTGGACAGCGCGGAGATGTCTTGGCCGAGGCGGGGCGTGATGCCGCACTGTTCGGCCACCCGCTCGATGGCGCGGGCCCGCTCCACCCGACCGAGGCCACGGATCTTGCCCACGTAGTCGAGAAAGTCGCGCACACGCATGTCGAGGTAGATGGGGGCGTGCTCGGGGAGGTACCCGATGCGCTTCTGGGCCGCGATGGGGTCGGCCAGAGTCTCGTGGCCGTCGACGAAGGCCTGGCCGCCGGTGGGGGCGATGAAGCCGGTGAGGATCTTCATGGCGGTGGACTTGCCGGCGCCGTTGGGGCCCAGAAAGCCCACGACCTCGCCCTGCTCGACGCTGAAGGAGATGCCTCGGAGGGCGACGTGGTCGCCGTAGTTCTTGCGGAGGTCGCGGACTTCGATGGCGGGCATGCGGCGGGCGCTCCAGCTGGGGGGACTCGGTGTACGCCGGGGATGGGCACGGCGTGACACCAGGGTCCTGCGCGGTGGACCGACGGTGTAGCGCGCTTTTGTGGGGCTCGCCCGACGGTTCCGGATGCCATACGGGCGGTGTCGCGGCCAACTCCTGGAGGGCCCCATGGGCGTCACCCGCACCGAACATCGGCTGCTCAAGAAAGTGAGCAAGGCCAGCGTCGACTTCAAGCTCATCGAACCCGGCGACCGCATCATGGTGGCCGTGTCGGGCGGCAAGGACTCCTACGGGATGCTGCACCTGCTGCGGCTCCTGCAGAAGCGCACGCCGTTCGACTTCGACATCGTGGCGGTCAACCTCGACCAGGGGCAGCCCAATTTCCCGGGCCACCTGCTCGAAGGCTGGCTGCAGCGCGAGGGCTACACGTACCGGATGATTTCCGAAGACACCTACTCGGTGGTGAAGGCGAACATCCCCGAGGGGCGCACCACCTGCTCGTTGTGCTCCCGGCTGCGGCGCGGGATTCTGTACAACACGGCGGTGGAGATGGGCTGCAACAAGATTGCGCTCGGCCACCACCGCGACGACCTCATCGAGACCCTCCTGCTGAACGTGTTCTTCTCGGGTCAGCTGAAGACCATGCCCCCGCGGCTGCGGTCGGACGACGGTCGGAATGTGGTGATTCGGCCGCTGTCGTACTGCAAGGAAGCCGAGCTCGAGGCGCTGTCGCAGGAACAGGGCTTCCCCATCATTCCGTGCGACCTGTGTGGCTCCCAGGAAAACCTGCAGCGCAAGCGGGTGAAGCGCTTGATTGCCGAGCTGTCGGGCGAAAACGACAAGGTGCCGGGCAACATCTTCGCGGCGCTCGGCAACGTGAAGCCCTCCCACCTGCTCGACCGCGCACTGCGGGAGTCGGTGGGCATGGACCCCCAGACCGGCGAGACCGTGACGCCTGCGATGCGACCGCTGATGGTCGACGGCACGCCTGCTCCCATTCGTGTGGGCGGCGCCGAGCCCGTCACGCTCACCCTTCCCGGCACCCACTGACCCCGGAGCCCCCCGTGGACATCACCACCTGGAACATCAACAGCATCCGCGCCCGCAAGGAACGCTTCACGGCATGGCTCGCCGACCGCCAGCCCGATGTGCTCTGTCTGCAAGAGACCAAGGTGGTGGACAAGAGCTTTCCCGCAGGCATCTTCGAGGATGCCGGGTACCACGTCGCTTTCCACGGCCAAAAAACCTACAACGGAGTGGCGATTGCGTCGAAGCAGCCCCTCGAAGATGTGGTGAAGGGCGTGCCATTCCTCGAAGGCGACACCGATGCCCGCGGGATTGCAGCCACGGTGGGCGGCATCCGCGTGGTGAACGTGTACGTGGTGAACGGCAAGGAAGTGGGCGACGTGAAGTGGCACCACAAGCTCGACTGGCTGGATGCCCTGGCAGACTGGGTGGACGCCAACGCGTCGCCTTCCGACGACCTCGTGGTGTGTGGCGACTACAACCTGTGTCCCACCGACGACGACACCTGGGACCCCGACCAGTGGCACGGCAACATCTTCTGCACGCCAGAGGAACGGGGCCGGTTCAAGCGATTGCTCGACTGGGGGCTCACCGACGCCTACCGCCACGTGAACCCGCACGACTGGGGCCGGTACGCACACACATGGTGGGACTACCGGCGGCGGGCGTTCGGGCGGGGCATGGGCCTGCGCATCGACCACCACCTGGTGAGCCAGTCGGTGCTGGCGCGCACGAAGGCCGTCACCATCGACCGCGAGGCCCGCAAGGGCGAGAAGCCGTCCGACCACGCACCGGTGGTGCTCACGCTGGCCTGAAGCCACACGCTGGGGCTCATGGGGCGAACAGAACGTCGCTTCGGTAGGCCGGCAGGCTCGGGTCCTCGCCGTCGACGATGTAGGCGATGAGGGGGTTCAGGTCGTCGAAGGGCACGCCGGGGTGCGCGTCCGGGTCCCAGCGGAGGGTGACAATCTCTCCGTCGTAGGTGCGCGCATCCAGGTCGGCGGTCACCAGGGCCATGTCGCCCCAGTCGAGGCGCAGCAGCGGTGCCGGGTAGGCGGAAAGGTCGATGGGCGCGTTGACATGGAGCTCCAGGCTGCAGCGGTCGTCCACCCAGATGTAGCCGAGGTGGGTGTCGCCAGTGCCGTAGAGCTCGCCGAAGAGCGCACCGCCGCTGATGGGCGTGTCGCAGGCCAGAGCAACGGGGTCGGGGGCATCGTCGGTGTCGCCCGTGTCGTCGACGCCGGTGTCGTCGACGCCGGTGTCCTCGGAGCCGGAGTCTTCGGAGCCGGTGTCGTCGTCGGGGGTGCCGGGGACGTATTGGTCTTCCAGCTCGGTGTCGGTGTCGGCGGCTTTGTCAGGGGCGGCCCGGCAGCCAGCGAGAAGCAGGAGGCCGGCGGCGAAGAGGGTGGTTCTGGTCATCGTTGCTCCGGTGGGTGGAGGGGGCGACGACACCTTTCTCTTCTGGCGGTGCGCTCGTCTATGCGCAGGTTGTGACAGGTTGTGGCAGTGGAAAGGGGCCGGTATGGTCCGCGCGATGTCCCGTGTCCCCGACATGCTTGTCCTCCCTGCCTGTCGGGTCGAGCTCCGCACGGGAGTCGTCCACGGGCTCCGCGACGGCACGCGCCTCACCACCACCGAGCTGGATGTCCTGCGCTACCTGGCGCGCCACCCCAACGAACCGGTCGGCCGACACACGCTGCATCGCGAAGTGTGGCGCCACGGCGACGCAGTCCTGTCCCGCGCGCTCGACACCACGGTGCGACGGATGCGCCGCAAGCTGGAGCCCGACCCCCGCAAGCCGGGCTGTCTCATCACCGTGCATGGGGTGGGCTACCGGCTGAATGTGGTGGCGGGGCGTCGGGATGCGCTGGTCGAGGCCGAGCGGTTGGTGGCCGGGCGCACCGAGCCCGACCGACCGCGGGGTGTGCCGGCCTCGTGGTGGGGGCAGGAGAATGTGCTCCAGGACGGGGTTCGGGAAGCCCTGTCGCAGGGGCTGGTCGACCGTGCTGCGGCGCTCGTGGTGGCACTGCTCCGGCTCACGCGCTTCGGTGGGGACTTCGGAACGGCGCGTGGCGTGGCGGCGCCGGTGTTGGCGGCCGGGCCGTCGGTTCGCTGGCGTGCGCTGGTGCTCTCCGACCTCGCACCGCTCCAGGAAGGGGCCCGGGCCGCAGAGTCTCGGACCGAGGCATTGAACCTCGCGGACTCGCTGGACGTGGCCGTCCGCCTCCGCGTGACACTCACCCACTCGAGGAGCGTGGCGCCCGAGCGCATCCGGTCGGCACCCGATGAAGCCAACCAGGCCGGCCTGAATGCCCTCGAGGCGCAGGCTCTGGGGGTGCGTGCCAGCCTTGGAGGCCACCGCGAGGACGACTTCCGCTGCGCGGTGGCGCTCGCCACACGCACCGACCCCTGGGAAGCGGCCATCATCACGGGCAACCGCGCGGGCTGGGAGCGCTCACGGGGCAACCTCGACGCATCGGAGCTTCTGTATCGACGTGCCGGGGCCATCCTCGAAGACTGGCACGACCTCTGGAACCTCCAGCGGGTGTGGAGCAGCCTGGCCACCCTGCTCCACCAGCGCCTTCGACTGGACGAAGCAGAAGCGGCGTACCAGCGCGCCCTCGACCTGGCCCGCCAGGTGTCCGACGCCCCCACAGCGGCTGTGGTGGAGGCCAACCTCGCCTGTCTCCAGCTCGACTATGGCCGGACGGTGGACCCAGCTGCGATGGAGCCGCTCCTGGCGACCTTTCGCCGCGAGGGCAACCTGCTCTATGAGTGCGTTGTGCTGGGCAACCAAGGGGTGGCCTGGCGGCTGCGCGGCGACCTGGTGCGGTCCGAGGGTGCCCTGTCACAGGCCATTCAGGTGTCGATGGAGGCGGGGTCTGCGCACCATCGTGCCGAGCACGTGGGCGAGCTGGGGACCACACTGGCAGCGGTGGGTCGGTCGACGGATGCGCTCCGGCTGCTGCGGGAAGCCGAGGCTGGCCTGGCCGAGAACCCGAGCCGAGCGGCGATTCGGGCGCGCTTCCTGCTGCGGGAGCGGGCGCTGTGTGAGCGGAAGGGCCTGCCGGTGCGTCCGGAGGTGGAAGAAGCGCTCCTTCGGGCTGCGGACTCGGTGCCAGCGGTGCCCGGGACCGAGTGGGTAGCCTTGGACCGGGCGGTGGACTGACCCTCGGGGGGCTCAGCCGGCTTCAGGCTGGAAGCTCGACAGCTTGCCCAGCTTCGCCCAGGACTTGTCCTCGCTGTTCTTCAGGACTTCCTTGCGCGCGGTGAGCACTTCGCAGCCCTTGTGCGTGACGAGGATGGTGTGCTCGAACTGGGCCGACAGCGAGCCGTCGGTGGTGACCACGGTCCAGTCGTCGTCGAGGTGGTCGACCGCCCAGTGGCCCAGGTTGATCATGGGCTCGATGGTGAAGCACATGCCCTTGCGGATGAGGGTGCCCGTGCCGGCCCGGCCGTAGTGGGGGACGCTGGGGTTGTCGTGGAAGACGCGGTGGATGCCGTGGCCCGTGTAGGTGCGCACCACGCTGCAGCCCTTGGACTCGGCGTAGGTCTGGATGGCGTGGCCGATGTCGCCGATGCGGGCGCCGGGCTTGACCACCTCGATGCCCAGCTCGAGCGACTTGCGGGCGACCTCGACCACGTGCTTGGTGAGGGCCGACGGCTTGCCGATGTAGAAGGTGGCGGAGGTGTCGCCGTACCAGCCGTTGACGGCCGGGAGCACGCTGGTGACGTCGACGTTGATGATGTCGCCGTCGCGGAGCTTCTGGGGGCCGGGGATGCCGTGACACACCACGTGGTTGACGCTCGTGCACACGCTCTTCGGGAAGCCCTTGTAGTTGAGCGGTGCCGGACGGGCGCCGGCGGCGAGCGTGTACTCGTGCACGATGGTGTTGATGTCCTCGGTGGTCATGCCGGCTTCGAGCTGGGCGCCCACGTGACAGAGCGTCTCGGCGGCCAGAGCGCCGACCTCGCGCATGCGCTGGATCTCGCGCTTGGACAGAATCTTGACCGAGCCCATGGTGGGACTCCCGAGGACTGCTGCGGTGGTGTGGAGGCGGGGTGCTCGGGTGTGCGAGAACGTCCGGACCACCGGGGGTTGAGAAGAGGCAACGGGCGCTATCGCCGCGGTGGAGGACGGGCAAACGCCAGAGCGGGGCGCGGGGAGGGGGCGCGTTAGACGGGTGGTCTTGCGGTGCCCCTCGGCGGGTGCCCCCCGATGGAGAGTGATCATGAAGCTCAAAGGCCGCGTTCTCACGCTGTTTTCCGATGCCGATGCCGTGCGTGCCCAGCTCGACGGCAACACCCGCACCCGCGACGGCCAAGACCTCCACTACGGCGTCAACACCGACGCCATGATCAGCGGACAGGCCTGCACCCTCGGCTACACGCCCGAGGTGCTGGGGCCCTACTTCCTCGAAAACTTCCTGGAGACGGTGCGTCAGGAAGACGTCCGTGGCGGGGGCTTCCAGGTGGTGGTGGGCGGTGATGCCTATGGCTCGGGGTCGAGCCGCGAAGTGGCGGTGGTGGCCCATCAGGGCGCCGGCATCGAGCTCGTGGTCGCCCGTTCCTTCCAGCGCATCTTCCAGGAGAACATGGTCTACGGCGGGATGCCGTTCACCACCGACTTCGGCGTGGTGGACCGCCTGGAAGCTGGCGAAGACGTCCCGGTCTCCGAGCTGCACGATGCGCTGCCGCCCTTCTTCCGCCAGGTGGCCCACGCCGGTGGCCTGCTCCACTACGGCCTGGCGTGGCTCGAAGGCACGGTGGAGCCCTGGTACAACACCAAGGTGTCGGCCCGCCCGATGAACGTGGTGGAGAAGATCGTGGCCGCGCGTGCGTGGACCGGCGGCAGCCCGGCAGATGCCGATGGTCCGCAGTTCGGCCTCGCGCAGGTGGGCCCGGGCGACCAGGTCCTGTGCCGCGTGGCCTTCCGGGGCATGCACGAGTACACCGCCGGCATGTGCATGGCGCTCTACGAAGAGGCCTTTGGCGACACGCCGGTGCACGAGCCCGACCAGGTGGCATGCTTCGAAGACCACTTCGTCCTCATCGACCAACCCACCGTCCCCGACGCCGTGAAGAACAAGCGCCTCGCCCCGGCCAAGCGCCTGGCTGCCGAGATGGTGGAAGCCTGCGACAAGCACGGCCTTCGGCTGCACGGCCCCGGTCGCGCCCTCCCGCCGGGCGTGTGTCACCGCATCGTGGTCGAAGACTACGCCCGCCCCGGCGACATCTGCGTGCTCACCGACTCCCACTCGCCCACCGCTGGCGTGCTCAACGCCTTTGCATTCGGCGTGGGCTCCACCGCCATGACCTTCGCCCTGCGCACGGGCCTCATCCCCGTCACCGTGCCCAAGGTGGTGCGTGTGGTGGTGAAGGGCAACGCACAAGGGGTGCTGTCGCCCAAAGACCTCGTCCTGCACCTCATCGGCGACCCCTACTTCCGCGAAGAGCACTGGCGCACCGGCCCCACCGACACCTGCGTCATCCAGCTCGGCGGCCCGGGCCTCGACCAATGGAGCGTCGACGAGCTCTCCGTCATCACCAACATGACCGTCGAAGGCGGCCTCATGACCGGTGTGGTGGAGCCCTGTGAGCCGCTGCGGGCCTTCCTGAAGGAACGCAGGGGCGACGACTACGCCGACCGCATGCTCGCCCCCGACCCCGACGCCCAGTACGAACGCGTCATCGAGGTCGACCTCGACCAGGTGCCCCTCACGGTGGCCACGCCCGGCGACTCCCGCAACCGCCTGCCCCTCGACCAGGCCGCCGACGTCGCCATCCACAACGTGGTCATCGCGAGCTGTACGGGTGGCTCGCTCGCCGACCTGCGGGCAGCCGCCGACGTCCTGCGCCTGCATCCCGTGAAGGATGGGGTGCGGGTGACGGTCACCCCGTCGAGCACGCTCGTGGCCCACCAGGCCGACAAAGAAGGGCTGCTCGACCTGTTCCGCGAGCGCGGGGTGGTCGTGAGCCCGCCGGGCTGCGGTTCGTGCATCGGCAATGGCCCGGGCGTGCCCCATGAAGGCGAGACCACCGCATCCACCACCAACCGCAACTTCGACCGCCGGATGGGCGCACCGGGGCCGGTCTACCTGGTGTCGCCTGCCGTGGCTGCAGCCAGTGCCGTGACGGGCCGGCTCACCGACCCCCGGTCACTGGACGCATAGTCCACCTACGCACATTTCAGGTCATGCACCCCTCGCTGGAAGCAGCCAGCTGAGGGGTGTTTCCGTCTTGGGTGCCCCAAATGGGGTGGTGGAGGGGGAGGGAAAAGGTCGGGTTTGTCCTGTTTCGGACGACATGTGGGGCGCGATTGTCGGAAATGTCGGGGGTGTAAGGGGAGCGGAAGGCAGGAGGGGGAGGGGACGTGTGACAAGGGAGGGCGAGAGTGGCCCCGGTCGGGGTGCTTTCGGGATTGTGTTTCCCATGTGACGGGCGGACCCGTGTGGCTTCGAAAATGGCCCGGCAGGCTGTCGAGAACCGGCGTTACAACGGGGTTGTCATCAGCGGCGAGGCGAGCCGCACCGCAGCTTGATTGGAGTGCCCATGCCTGGCGTGGAGTCGACCATGGTCAGTTCTCTGTACCTGAATGTGATGGAGCGTCGCCGACGTCTCCAGCCATCGCCCTCGAGCGACTGGGATGCCATCGTTGTGGGCGACCATGACGGCACGTGGTTCCACCTCCTGGAGGGCGTGGGGACAGGTGCAGCCCGCCGACCCAGCGGAGAAGTGGTGTCGCGTCCGGCGCCGGTCCAGGTCCCGGTAGACCTGGAGTAGGTTGCGGTACTGCACGTGCAGGGGCGGATACGCCCCATGGTTTGTGCAGTTCTGCCCTTGTTGATGGCGGAGTCGCGCGCCATATTGAGTGTGCCGGCGGGGGAACACTCCCCGGCACCCAACGACGACGGCTCCCCGATGCACAATGACTCTGCACCCGACACCCGCATCGGGTCGGCATCGCGGTGGTCGCGATAACGGCCCGACGGGGAGCCGTCGTCTTCAACTCCCTCCTGTCAGTGGTGCACCCGGATGTGCAGAACCGACAGGGGGATGCCCTTCAGATGCCCCGGCCCTGAGCTGCACGCAGCAGGTCGGGGTGACGCTCGTCGGCCGTGAAGATGATGTGGTTGAGCACGGCGTCGAAGGTGCGAAAGCCCAGGCCGTCGTCGATCTGAACCTCGACGGACAGGGAGATCTCGCCCGACCGGGGGTTGAGCTGGAACTTGCCCAGCAGCAGCTCGTAGTTCATCGTGGCGAGCTGGGTGAGCAGGAGCACCATCGACTGGGATGAGGCGGCGTCTTCGAGGGTGAGGTAGTCGTGCACGGCGAAGTACAGCACGTTCTCGCGCTCGAACAGCTGCACGCTCACCCGGAACTGGGTGTTCCGGCCGTCGATGGGGATGGTGTACAGCGAGTCGCCGCCGGGCTCGGCGTTGGTGTAGCCGGACCGGATGAGGAAGCCGGCGAGCACTTCCATGTCGATGGTGGTGGCGAAGTCTGCGGACGGGGCGTCGGCCTGGCAGGTGGCGAGGCTGGCTTCGAGCGCTTCCGTGCGCTTCTTGAGGACTTCGTTCTCGAGCCGGAGGAGCTTGGCTGAGGCGCAGCCACTGGTGGCGGCCACGACGAGGGCGGTGAGTGCTGCGCGGCAGCCTGTGCGGACGGTCATTCGCCGGCGGAGACCTCGGTGGTGACGCGCTCGAGGAGCATCTCGCCTTCCACGGCGAGGAAGCCGCCGTAGTCGGTGGCCCAGTCGGCTTGGATGGCGCTGTCGCCGAGGTCGCCTTCGACGTCGAAGTCGATCTGGAAGAAGGAGAGGTCGAGGCTGACCTGGCCGGCCACGTTGCTGCCATCGACCTCGAAGTCGAAGACGTGCAGGGCTTCGGTGCTGTAGCCGAGCAGGCTGACGATGCAGGTGCTGTCGCCCACGGCGGTCTCGCCGTAGACGTCGACCGTGACCACAGCGGCACCGATGCAGGCGGCCGTGATGGGGAAGTCGTTGTACTCGCCGCTGATGTCGACCGCGAGGTTGCCCACGTATGTGCCGGTGTCGGGGTGCTGGACGCGCACGCCGCCCACGGAGTTGCGGAGCACGGTGCCGTCGGGGAGCACGGCTTCGACCGAGATGGCCTGGGTGCCCACGTCGAGGCCATCGGACTCGAAGTCGGCGCCGGTCTCGGACCAGCTGCTGGCGTTGGTGGTCCAGACGAGGTCGGAGAAGTCGGTGGGGGAGCCGGACGCGTCGAGGACCACCGCGGTGAAGGTGGAGTCTTCGCCGTACGGAAGCACCTCTCCGGCCACCGGGGACTCGACCACGAGCGAAGCGCCGGTCCAGTCGCCGGGGTCTTCTTCGGTGGTGCCAGTGGTGCCGTCGCCGTTGTCGCCGGAGGAAACGGTGAGGTCGTCTCCGGATGCGACGTCGTCCTTGAAGGAGACGGTTCCGCTGCCCGAGTTGCAGGCGGCGAGGAAGCTGAAAATGCAGATCATGGGGGCGCGCACGGGAAACCTCCGGGGGGCCGACGATCGCACGCTCGGAGGTGAGTCGCAAGCCACGGGATGTCAACGCGATGCCACGGGGTCTTCCGCCGCGTGCCGTGCGTGGCGCCACGGGATGATACGGGGGCGGCCATCGGGTCGGCTCGTGTGTGCACGGGGCCGCCACGTAGAATCTCCTGAACACCCGCTTCCCGAGTCGTCGATGTCGAGCATCCTCTTCGTCCTCCTGTCGTCCATGGCCCACGCACAAGACTGCGATGCGGCGGCCCTCGCCAAGGAAACGGCCGAGGCCACCCCGGTGGGAGCGGCGCGCGCGTACGTCCAGCTGGCAAACTGTGATGCGGGCATGGCCGCCAAGGTGGCTGGCGAGACCCTCCCTCGGCTGCTCGGGGGCGATGATGCCAACCAGGCAGCCGTGAAGGCCATCGAGGTGGGTGCCGCCGACCCCGTCGTCACCTGGATGGACGGCCTCGAAGCCGACGAGCGGGCACGGGCCATTCGCGCCCTGGGTGAAGCCTGCAACGCCAGCGAGAAGGTGCAGGCCTTCTTCGTCGACCGCTCCGAGAAGCTGGGCGACCAATTCTGGTCCGACCGCTGGTACCGCGCGCTCAACACCTGTCGCGTGCCCGCCGTGCAAGGCATCCTCTCGGCCGAGCTCGACAAGGGCCTCGGCACCGACCGCCTCCGCTTCTTCGCGGTCCTCGAGACCTACGCCCGCAGCGCTGGTGGTGCCGCCATCCCGCGTCTCGAAGCCCTCGCCACGTCCATCGACGACCCCGAAGCCCAGGCCAACATCGTGGCCGCCTTCGCCGATGCCGCACGCGTGGGCACCCCCGAGGGCATCGACGCCGAAGCTGCCGCCGCGGGGGCAAAGGCCATCCACGGTGTCGCTGGCAAGCTCACCACCAAGGGCGTGGAGCAGGCGCGCATGACCCTCCTCGCGCTGGGCGACGAACCCGGCAGCGACGACATGGCCGCCGTTCGCTACAAGACGGTCGACCAAGGCGACCAGACCTTCCTGTGGGGCGCCGTCGCTGACGAAAAGGCCACCTGCAAGAACGGCAAGGTGCAGCAGAAGATCCACGTGGCGCTGGTCAACGAACGGGGCAACACCTGGCCCGACCAGCTCCAGGAGAAGGTCGAAGCCTCCGCGCAGGTGGCCTGGGAGCTCACCCTCGCCGACAAGTGCAAGGGCACCGGCGAAGTGAAGTGGCACCTGCCCGCCGCACCCTTCGCCGACGAAGCCGCCTTCACCACCTGGGCCGACAAGGTGGTGGACGACGCCCAAGACAAGGCTGCCGCCAAGTCCGTGCGCCTCGACAAGGAACCCCTCCAGATCTGAGCCCCGGGGGCGCCATGACCTCTCGATACCAACACCTCAACGTGGTCGAGCGCATCGAGGCGGTCTTCGGTCCGTTGGCCAACATCTGGGACAAGCGGCACGATGTGTGGCGCTTCGAGTCCACCAAGATCTCCCAGCTCGCGCCCATCCTCGTCCAGGGCGATGCGGGGCTCGAGCTGCACTTCGCCCAGTGGGGCCTGCTTCCCCACTGGTTCCGCCCCAAGTCTGCCGACCCCGAAGCGGAAGCGCGGCGCTTCGGGGCACGCACCTTCAACGCCCGCTCCGAGACCGCCCACGAGAAGGCGAGCTTTCGCACAGCGCTGAAGAAGTCACGGTGCCTGGTGCCGGCAGTGTCGTTCACGGAGTGGGTGAAGGGACCGACCGGGAAGCAGCAGACCCGTCTTCGGCGGGCCGACGGTGACGTGCTCGTGTTCGCGGGCCTGTACAGCCGGTGGCGTCCGTCGAAGGATGTCGACAAGCGCACCACCTTCACCATCCTCACCACTGCGCCAAACGCAGAAGCGGCGGCCATCCACAATCGGATGCCCGCCGTGTTGGAGTCGGGGGACTGGGTGCGCTGGCTGTCGGCCGACACGTCGGTGGACGACGCCCGGGCGCTGCTCCGACCGGCTCCCGACGGCACGTTGGTCGCGGAGCCGGTGGAGTAGCAGCCTCAGGCGAGGCCGAGCATTCCGCCGGCTTCGCCCTCTTCGGGCGCGGGAATCCGCTCGAAGGTGATGTTGTCGTCGTCTTCGAGGTCGACCTTCACGGTGTCGCCCATGCCGTAGTCGCCGCCCACGATGGCCTTGGACATCGGGTTGAGCAGGTACTGTTGGATGGCGCGCTTCAGCGGACGGGCGCCGAAGGTGGGGTCGAAGCCGGCATCACACAGGGCGGTGCGCGCAGCGTCGGTGACCTCGATGAGGAGGTCGCGCTGGGCCAGCAGCTTCGCGACCCGCTTGAGCTGGATCTTGAAGATGTAGTCCATGTTGTCGCGCGTGAGGGCGTCGAACACAATGACGTCGTCGATGCGGTTGAGGAACTCGGGCTTGAGGGTGCGCCGGAGCTCTTCCATGACCCCACTGACGGCCTTCTCGCGGTCGGAGCCGGCGTCCATGATGCGGCGGGCGCCGATGTTGGACGTCATGATCATCACGGTGTTCTTGAAGTCGACCGTGCGGCCCTTGGAGTCCGTGAGGCGGCCGTCGTCGAGTACCTGGAGGAGCACGTTGAAGACGTCGGGGTGGGCCTTTTCGATCTCGTCGAGCAGGACGACCGAGTAGGGCCGGCGGCGCACGGCTTCGGTGAGCTGACCGCCTTCGTCGTAGCCGACGTACCCGGGAGGCGCCCCGATGAGGCGGGCCACCGTGTGCTTCTCCATGTACTCGGACATGTCGATGCGCACGATGTTCTGGTCGTCGTCGAACATGAACTCGGCCAGCGCCTTGGCGAGCTCGGTCTTGCCGACACCGGTGGGGCCGAGGAAGATGAACGAGCCGATGGGCCGGTTGGGGTCCTGGAGGCCCGCGCGGGAGCGTCGGACGGCGTCGGACACGGCCACGATGGCTTCGTGCTGGCCGACCACGCGCTGGTGGAGGTTGTCCTCCATCCTCAGCAGCTTCTCTTGTTCGCCTTGCTTGAGCTTGTTGACGGGGATGCCGGTCCAGCGGCTCACGACCGTGGCGATGTCTTCGTCGGTGACGAACTCGCGCAGCATGCCGCCGTCTTCGCCCTGCAGCTCTTCGAGCTGGGCCTGCTTGGCCTCGATCTCGCGCTGAAGGGAGGGCATCTTGCCGAACTTGATCTCGGAGGCGCCGGCGTAGTCGCCGTAGCGCTCAGCAATCTCGAGCTGGTGGGCCAGCTCCTCGATCATGCGGCGGGCGTCTTGGATGCCGTCGAGGGCGCTCTTTTCGGCTTCCCACTGGGCGCGAAGGCCGCGGGATTCCTCTTCGAGGTTGGAGATGTCGGCGCGCATCGCATCTGCGCGTTCCATCGCCGCCTTGTCGGTCTCGCGGGACAGGGCTTGCAGCTCGACCTTGAGGCCGCGCACCTTGCGCTCGAGGGTGTCGATGGGGGCCGGCAGGCTCTCGATTTCCATCTTGATGCGGCTGGCCGCTTCGTCGACGAGGTCGATGGCTTTGTCGGGGAGCTGGCGGTCGGAGATGTAGCGGTCGGCGAGGCGCGCAGCAGCCAGGATGGCGTCGTCGGTGATCTTGATGCCGTGGTGCGTCTCGTACTTCTCCTTGATGCCGCGGAGGATGGAGATGGTGTCTTCGACGGTGGGCTCTTCGACGAGGACCGGCTGGAAGCGACGCTCGAGGGCCTTGTCTTTCTCGACGTGCTTGCGGAACTCATCCAGGGTGGTGGCGCCGATGCAGCGCAGCTCGCCGCGGGCCAGGGCCGGCTTGAGCATGTTGCCGGCGTCCATCGAGCCTTCGGACTTGCCCGCGCCCACCATGGTGTGGAGCTCGTCGATGAAGAGGATGACCTTGCCGTCGCTGGCTTCGATTTCCTTGAGCACGCTCTTCAGGCGCTCTTCGAACTCACCGCGGTACTTGGCGCCGGCCAGCAAGGCAGCGAGGTCGAGCGAGAGGACTTCCTTGTCCTTGAGGCTCTCGGGGACGTCGCTCATGGCGATGCGCTGGGCGATGCCTTCGACGATGGCGGTCTTGCCCACGCCGGGCTCGCCGATGAGGACGGGGTTGTTCTTGGTGCGCCGGGAGAGCACCTGCAGCGTGCGGCGAATCTCGGCGTCGCGGCCCACGACCGGGTCCATCTTTCCGTCGCGGGCGTCGTCGGTCATGTTGCGCGTGAACTTGGACAGCGACTCGTAGTTGTCCTCGGCGTTCTCGCCGGAGACGTTCTGGCCACCCCGCAGCATCTTCAGGGCGTTGAGCAGGGAGTCGCGCTTGAGCCCGTACTGGTGCATCAGGTGCTTGGGCTTGTCGTCGACCGCTTCGATGGCGACGAACAGGACCTCGCTGGCGATGTGGCTGTCGCCGAGCTCGCGGGCGATGCCATCGGCGATGCCGAAGAGGTTGTTGAGGTGGCGGCTGACACGGGCCTTGGAGCCGCCGGACACCTTGGGCAGGCCCTCGAGCAGGCGCGTGGCGTCGCGGGTGAGCTCGGGGATGGGCACACCCACGTGCTTCAGCAGCGAGTTCACCACACCCTTGTCCTGCGTGAGGAGCACCATGAGGAGGTGGTGCGGGCGAATCTCGGGGTTGCCTTGCCGACCGGCCAGGTTCTGGGCGTCGCCGAGGGCCTCGCGGGCCTTCACGGTGAATCGATCGTAGTTCATGCTCCCGCTCCCATCCCCCCGCGGAGTCCTGCGGAGGGGGTGTCGGATGGATGGATGGACGGGTCGACGCAGCCGGCGGGTGAGCACCGAGCGACCGCCCGATAGGGGGGGGGGACGGTCGACCCGTCGTGGCCGAGAGTGACTGGAACCGCTCGCGACCTCTGACGCCGGGAGATTATGCACATGGTCGTGAGGTCAACCCCCCGGTATGCGGTGTGGGTGGACCGGGATCGGCGCCACAGCGGGGTCCATCGTGAGTCGAGAGGTACGACACATGCACGAGAAGCGTCGCGCCAACGAGCGGTCGGGCCGGGCGATGGTCGGAGCTGGCCTGCTTTCTCTGCTGCTCTTGGTGGGCTGCGACCGCACACCGCCCGAGCCTGTGGTGCCTGAAGGCCCCCATCCGGTCCAGCGGGCCGATGAGCTCCGGATGGCACTGCAGGAGGCCCAGAACGCCTGGAGCACCGGTCGACGGGCGGAAGCGCGGGCGCGTGTGCAGTCGGCCTACCGCGAGTGGTTCGAGCCGCTCGAGCCTGTGCTGCGTCAGGAAGATGCGCTCGTCACCCTGCAGCTGGAGTTCCAGTTCGGGGCTCTGGCCCAGCGCATGGGCAAGAAAGGCGACCCTGTGGCGCTGAACGACGCTGTGATGGCCCTGGTGGACGGCATGGACGGCCTGGTGGCCAAGCTGCCCGCGCCGCCGCCCGAAGCCCTCGAAGACAGCACTCTGGCGTCGGATGCGCTGCCCGTCACGGTTGAGGTCACCGCGCCGAAGCGCGAGTACACCACCTACGGCGACGCCAAAGAGTAGGGCGGTCAGGGAGCGCCGGAGTCTCCGGTATCGGCCGTGTCGCCGCCCGTGTCGCCGCCTGTGTCGCCCGTGTCGACAGGCTCCACAGGATGCGCGCCGACCCGCACCATCGGCGGGTGTGCGAACAGGGTGAGGGTGCCCGAGTCCACCGAGCCATCGGTGCCCACCAGCAGGCGGTAGCGCACGGTCTGCCCCGACCAGTCCGGCGCAGCAGGACGGAACTGAGACCCCACCACCGCGGTGATGACATCGCCTGCGCCATGGCCCCCGGTGCGGCGGACGTCGTGGCGCACGGGGTCGCCCCACAAGGTGCCCAGGGGGGCCAGGAGCGCGCGGTCGCCCGAGGTGCGCAGCGGTGCCATGGCCAGCGATGTGCGGGTCATGGCGTCGTGGCCCACTTCGATGGTGGTGCCGTCTTCGCAGGCGAGCGACAGGTGGGCGTCGATGGCCTGGCCATTCCAGGTGGGTTGGTCCTGGCGGACGAGCCGCGAGCGCCACGAGCCGCCGAAGGTGCGCCACGAGAGGGTGGCTGCATCGCCGCTGCAGACCAGGGGAGACAGCACCACGGACTCGGCGTCGAGGTTCCAGGGGGCGTCTTCGGTGGCGGTGCCGCCGGTGGCGTCGGGGAGGGTGGCGTCGACCTCCCAGATGACGCCGGGCAGGCCGGTCCACTGCTGGGCGGTCCAGGTGAGGGCGCGCTCGCCCGGTTCGCCGCAGAAGGAGAGGTCCCAGGTGCGGGTGTCGGTGGTGACGATGGACCGTGCGTCGACTGCGGGGGCGTCGGCGGTGGGGGTGGTGGCGGCCTCGGCGGTGCCGGCGCACTCGGTGAAGGGCGTGTCGACCGGGAGGGCGTCGAAGAGGGTGGTGGCGGTGGCTGTGCCGCTCACGGGGGCGTGGGAGGCGTCGGCGCCCCAGGTGAGGGTGTCGGAACCGAGGGCGTCCATGGCGTGGACGAAGCGAACGCGCACCTGGACGGGGTCGGTGGTGTCGTCGAGCAGGTCGACCGAGATGGGCAGAGCGGTGCCGTCGTCTGCGACCCAGATGCCGTCGGCGCCGTGGGTGGCCCAGAGGTGGGCAGGCACTGCGAGGGTGGCGTCGAGGAGGGCGCTTCCGGCGACGTTGTGGGGGTTGTCGACCCGGAGCTCGCCCGCGGTGGGCGTGCTGGCGGCGAGGTCGAGCGCGGCTTGGGCTTCGGACAGCGCGGTGTCGGCGAAAGCGGTGGCGCTCGCGATGCGGTCGGGGTGGAGCACCGGCGCGGCGAGTCCGAAGTGGGTGGTGGACAGGGCCAGCAGGCGGGCGTCGCGGGCGGCCTCGAGGTGGACCAGGACGGCGCTGCGGGTGGGGTCGTCGAGCTGGGTGGACAGCGCTTCGGCTCGCGTGGCCAGCTCGCGGGCCTGGTGGATGGTGGTGGCGAGGGTGTGGTTGAAGTCCTTCTCGGCCCAGGACTGGAAGCCGTCGCCCGTGCCGTCGGCCATGTCGCCGCGCAGGCGGACTTCCGTGGTGGGCGGGTGGTCGGCGACGTAGTCGGACAGCAGGGTGAACTCGACGAAGCCCAGGTCTTCCACCGCAGACAGCTCGTGCTCGAAGGCCTCCCACGACTCGGCATCGGCGTCGAAGTGGATGACCAGCAGCTGGTCGCCTTCGAGGGTCTCGTGGATCTGGTGGGCCCAGCCGGCGAGGCCGCCGTGGTTGACCATGTCGGCGTGGTGGTAGACGGGCACGGTGGTGAGCGCCACCGAGTCGTCGGCGGGGTCGACCAGCGAGAAGGGGTTGTACCAGGCGCTGTCGGGCAGCTGGTGGTCGGTGCGCAGCGCGGTGAACGGGGTGCCCGAGTAGAAGAGTGTGACCCAGTCGATGCCCACCTCGGGGTACCAGGCGAGGTGGTCGGCGGTGAACATGCACTCTTGCGGCTGCACGCCGGGCACGTGTCCGCCAAAGGTGGCGTCGAGGTCGTCCATGGCGCGGGTCATGGCCGTCTTGAACTCGGCCTCGGTGTGGTTGGTCATAGCCCCGTTGTTCCAGGACATGGGCCGCACCTCGTCCACGCCGGCGTCCACGCGGCCCTGCACGCGGGAGAGCACGTCGGCGCCGTCGGTCTGCATCCACTCGCCCAGCGAGAAGTGGGTCTCGTAGTCCCAGTCGGCCCGGGCGCGGGGGTGGCGGTCGAGCCAGTCGAGCGTGTTGCGCATCACGTCGAGGTCGAGGCCGTAGCCGTCGTCGGTGTTCGAGTCGCCGCGGTACGAGTGGTACAGGTTGACGTGGAAGGAGAGGGCGATGTGGACGGTGGCGCCGCCTTCGGGCTGACCGGCTCCGGCGGGGTGGTCGTCGAGGCGGTAGAGCGCGCCGTCCTGGCCGAGGGCGAGGGTGTCTGTGAGGCCCACCATGGGACCGCTGCCGGCCCCCTGCCAGCCTTGTGTGGTGTGGCGCCAGACGCCGCGGGTGGCGCTGATGACGCTCACGCCCTCGCCGTGGACCGAGACCTCGAGGGTGTCGGAGGGACCGCCGAGGTCGGCCCACTCGCCGTTGATGAAGCCGTGCAAGCCGCCATCGAGCGCACCCACCCAGGCGGTGCCGGAGGCGTCGATGGCCACGCCGGTGGCATAGCGGAAGGGGGTGTCGGGGGCGGCGTCGACCCAGGTGCTGCCGCCGTCGTCGGAGCGGAAGAGCACGCCCGAGAGGAAGTCGGCGTAGTCGTCGGGGAGGAGGCCGGCAGGCAGCATCGCGCCGGCGAGCACGGTGTCGCCGTCGGTGGTGATGTCGGTGAACAGGAGGTTCAGGCCAGCATCGGGGGTGATGGTGACGGCGTCCCATGTGTCGCCGCCGTCGCTCGACGTGAACAGGCCGCCGGCGGTGGCCAGCCAGGCGAGGTGGGTGCCGCCCGCGGCGTAGGGGATGGGCCGTGCGCGGGGGTTGAGGCTGCCGAGGAGCGAGGCGGTGGGGGGTGTGGTGGGCTCGAACCAGGTGGAGCCGTCCCACACGACCAGGCCGGTGCCGTCGACCTCGGCCATCAAGATGCCGCCGCCGAGGCCGATCCACAGCACCGGACCGTCGGGGCGACCGGTGGTGGGGAGGGTGGTCCAGGTGGTGCCGTTGTCGGTGGACTCGAGCACCGCACCGTCGACCAGAGCGTGGATGGTGGTGCCGTCGGAGACCAGGCCCGAGGCGGTGGTGCCCAGGTCGTCGACCTGCGCCCAGGCGAGGCCGTCGGGGGTGGCGTCGGCGTAGGGGGCGGTGGGCTTGACCTGGCCGTTGTCCTGGCAAGCGGTGAGCAGGATGAGGGCGAGCAGGGCACGACGCGGCATCGGGGGCTCCGGGAAGGCGGGGGCCCTATCCGCCGCGGTGCCCCCGGGACACCCGTTGGAGGGTGTCGGACCGGGGCTGCGGGCGTGGCTACGAGCTGGTGTCGGCTTCCGAGGCGTCTTCGCGGGCCAGCTGCTCCACATCGGGGGCGTCGATGGTGTCGGCGTCGACGGCCGGCTCGGTGGGGTCGGCGACCGTCTCACCGTCTGGGGCGGGCTCGGCGGCGTCCAGAGCGGCTTCGAAGGCGGACCCGGCCTCGAGGGGGAGGATGGGGTCGGGGGGCTTGGGCAGCGACACCTGCTCACCGTCGACCATCGTGCGAGCCAGGAACTCGTGCAGGAAGCCGCGTTCGAGCACCTCGTGCTGGAGGAGGTGTTCGGCCATTTCGTCGAGGAGGTCGCGGTTCTCGACCAGGATGCCGTGGGCGGTGGCCTTGGCAGCTTCGAGCAGCTTGCGCACTTCCTGGTCGAGCATGCGGGCGGTGTCTTCGGAGATGGCGACGTCGCGGGACGCACCGCCGATGCCGAAGGGGTTGGGCTGGTCGCCGCCGTAGTGGATGGCGCCCATCTTGTCGGACATGCCCAGCTCGGCGACCATTCGGCGGGCCAGGTCGCTCGCCTTGCGGATGTCGTCGCTGGCCCCGGTGGTGCGGTTGACCTTGCCAAACACGAGCTCTTCGGCCACCCGTCCGCCGTAGAGCGTGATGATGCGGTTGAGGAGGTCGCGCTCGGAGTTGAGGTAGCGGTCTTCGAGGGGCGTCTGGAGCGTGTAGCCGAGGGCCCCGATGCCACGCGGGATGATGCTGATCTTCTGGACGGGGTCGGCGCCCGGGCTGGCGGCGGCGCAGATGGCGTGGCCCGACTCGTGGAAGGCCACCACGCGCTTGACCTTGTTGGACAGGCGGCGGCTCTTCTTCTCGAGCCCGGCGACCGAGCGCTCCACGGCGGCGTCGATGTCGGAGAGGTCGATGGACGTCTTGTCCTGGCGTGCAGCAAGCAGTGCCGCCTCGTTCAGGACATTGGCGAGGTCGGCGCCTGCGAAGCCGGGGGTCATGCGGGCTACGGCGCCCAGGTCGACGTTCTCGGCGAGCTTCACCTGGCGAGCGTGCACCTGGAGGATGGCTTCGCGGCCCTTGACGTCGGGGCGGTCGACCACCACGCGACGGTCGAAGCGGCCGGCCCGGAGCAGGGCGGAGTCGAGGATCTCGGGACGGTTGGTGGCCGCCACGATGATGATGCCCTTGCGGCCGTCGAAGCCGTCCATCTCGACGAGGATCTGGTTGAGGGTCTGTTCGCGTTCGTCCTGTCCACCCACCGGACCGGCCCCACCACGGGCCTTGCCCACGGCGTCGAGCTCGTCGATGAAGATGATGCAGGGGGCGTGCTCGCTGGCCTTCTGGAAGAGGTCGCGCACACGGGCGGCACCCACACCCACGAACATCTCGACGAAGTCGGAGCCGGAGATGCTGAAGAAGGGCACGCCGGCTTCACCGGCCACCGCGCGTGCGAGGAGGGTCTTGCCGGTGCCGGGGGGGCCCACGAGGAGCACGCCCTTGGGAATCTTCCCGCCCAGCGCGGTGAACTTCTGCGGGGTGCGGAGGAAGTGGACGATTTCTTCGAGCTCTGCGATGGCTTCGTCGATGCCGGCTACGTCTTTGAAGGAGACCCCGGTGCCTTCTTCGGGCGCGAGCTTGGCCGAGGACTTGCCGAATGTGGCCACGCCCGGGGGCGCCCCGTTTTCGCGTCGCACCATCATCATCCACACCGCGCCCAGCATCAGGAGCATGAAGGGCAGCATCATGTAGGTCATGGCGGCGTCGCAGCCCGATTCGTCGACCGCGACGTAGGGCACCTCCCCCGCTTCGAGGGCATCGATCAAGCCCTCGTCGTCGGCGTGCACCCGGGGAATCTTGAGCTCGTGGGTGCGGTCGCCTTCCTTGGCCTCCCGCTCCAGCACGATGACCGCCCGACGAATCTCGACGTGCTTGATGTCGCCCTTTGCGATGAGCTCTTTGGCTTCGGGCCAGGTGGTCTTCTGCTGGACCTGCATCTCCATCGTGGAGAGGAGCTGGTACCCCAGGACCATGAGCAGTACGAGCAGGAGTGTGGGGACGAGCGTGCGGCTGAGGTTCCTCTGCACTGGCCTTCCGGGGGGATGCGGGGAACGCGTTCGGTAGCCACGGTGGGGGGGCGAGGCAACCGCCTCCACTGCACTTGCCGCACTCGGGCAGTCGGCCCGGGCGATGGGACGTTGACAGCAGAACCGGTTTCATCCCATCCTCTGCGGTGACGCGTCGCGCCACGAAGATGGGTGCGACCACTCGAGACCTCCGAGGAGACGACCGCATGACCCCAACCACCTCGGCGCACGCCTCCCACACCTCCGTCCTTTCCCTCTGGTCTGCCCGCCTCCCCGCAGTGGGTGTGCTGGCGTTGGCCGGACTCCTGGCCACCGGCTGTGAAGGCGACCCGGTGAAGGACCTCGGGGCCGGCGACGAAGGCCCGGTGCACAGCCCGGTCGACACCGCCGATCAAGACATCCCCGCCGCCAGCTACGACCTCGACCACGACGGCTACCCGGCCGATGTCGACTGCGACGACAACGACTGGTCCATCCACCCCGAGGCGGAAGAGGCCTGCGACGGCAAGGACAACGACTGCGACGGCACCGCGGATGAAGGCTGGGATGTCGACGGCGACGGCCACCTTCCGTTCGAGTGCGACGGCGGCGACGACTGTGACGACGGCAACCCGAGCGTGAACCCGTCGGCCGACGACATCCCCTACGATGGGGTGGACCAGGACTGCGACGGCGAAGACAACCTCGACGCCGACGGCGATGGCTTCGATGCACTGGAAGTGGGGGGCAACGACTGCGACGACGAAAACCCCGATGCCTACCCGGGTGCGCCGGAAGTGGCCAAGGACGGCGTCGACCAGAACTGCGATGGCGTGGATCTGCTCGACGGTGACGGCGACGGCTACGACGACGAAGCGTTTGGCGGCACCGACTGCAACGACAACGACAGCACCATCTACCCCGACGCCTGGGAGTGGATGAACGACGAAATCGACTCCGACTGCGACGGCACAGATGGGCGCCCGGTCGACATGACCGACTCCGACGTCATCTTCTCCGGAGCGGCCGGCTACAGCGGCTACTTCGGCTTTGCGATGGACGCCTGTGACTTCGACGGCGACGGCACCGACGACCTCGTCATCACGGCGCCGCTGGCCGAGAGCAACCTGGGTCAGGTGGGCATCTACTTCTCGGGCTCTGCGGGCAACTGGGACACCGCGGGTGCCATGAGCGACGCCGACGTCATCATCGAGGGCGAAGAGCTCGCGTTTGGCATGGGTGTGGCCTGTGGCGACATCGACGGCGACGGCCTCACCGACCTCATCGCCGAGAGCGGCGAGTACGGCCCGTACGAAAGCGACGTCCGGCTGAGCGTGTGGTACGGCGCATCGGGCTGGACGGCCGAGATGTACCAGGTGGAAGCCGACGCCGAGCTCACCATCGACATCGGCGCCGGGACCTCCGACGGCAGCGTGTACTCGATGGGCTTCGGCCTGGAAGACGTCGACAACGACGGCTCCGACGACCTCATCATCGTGGCCGACGTCTCCGACGACCTCGAGGGCATGGGCGACCCCGACGACACCGTGTGGCTCATCCCGGGCGGCACCTGGACCGGCACCCAGCAGGCCACGGACGTGGTCACCACCCGCATCACCCCCGACCAAGACAACGTCATCACCGGCGTGCGCGTGGTGGATGACTGGAACGGCGACGGCGAGCGCGAGCTGGTGCTCGAACAAGGCAACTACTGGACCGACGTGACGGGCACCGAGTACACCCTCGGCCGCCTCTCGTTCATCTCGGGCTGGCCCGCCACCGACGGACAGGCCGCCGACCTCGCGTTCGCCTCGCTCGAAGGCTCCAACGGCTTCGACTCCGGCTTCGGTCGGGCCACGATGGTCGAAGACCTCGACGGCGATGGTGCGGTCGACCTCGTGTCCTGCGCGCCCTACACGCCGTACAGCACGCGCACCAACTCGGGCGCTTGCTACGTGTTCGACGACGTGGCCTCCGACGTGACGGCCACCGGCCTCACGGCCACCACCTACTCCGACATGGCGGTCGTGAGCGGCTACCAGGACGGCTACTTCGGTGCCTATGGCGACATGGTCCCCGACGTCACCGGCGACGGCAACCCCGACTTCCTTGTGGTCGAGCCCGCAGGCGGCACAGGCTCCCGCGGCCGCTCCATCGTGGTCGACGGCGCACTGATGGCATCGGTGGGTGGCCTGCCCGACGACGTCTCGGTGGCCGAGTTCAGCCACACCAACAACTACTCCGGTGTGTCGCAGACCCGCCTGGTGTCCGACATCGACGGCGACGGCATGACCGACTTCGTGTTCGGCGCCTACGCCTATGGCGTGACGTCGAGCGGCAGCGGCACCTACCAGGGCCGGGTGTGGGTCTGGATGTCGAGCCGCTACTTGAACTGAGGGGGGGCCGCCCTCGGGCAGGCAGAGAAGGGGCCCCCTCCGCCTGCTGCGCAGGCACCTCCCCCTGAAGGGGGAGGACTGTGAGAGTGTGCGCGGGGGCCCCCTCCGCCTGCTGCGCAGGCACCTCCCCCTGAAGGGGGAGGACTGTGAGAGTGCCGCTGTCCTCCCCCTTCAGGGGGAGGTGGCCGCGAAGCGGTCGGAGGGGGCCCCATCAAGGTCCTCCCTCTTCAGGACCCTCCCTCCAGGCCTTGCCCCTCGCGGCGACGGACCCCGAAGAGCGCCAGCAGGCCAGCCACCAGGAGCGGCACGGAGCGCTGGGCCGAGACCGTGGCACAGCCCTCATCTTCCGCGTCGGCCGCCACGGCGTCGATGGCCTGCCGCTCGACCAGGAACGCGCACGCGCCGTCGGGGGTGTCGTCTTCGCCTTCGTCGACCAGGCCGTCGCAGTCGTTGTCGACGCCATCGCAGTCTTCTTCGCGGTCGGGGCTCACCCAGGGGTCGTCGTCGTCGCAGTCGGCTTCGACGTTGCCCTCGATGTCGGCGTAGCCATCGCCGTCGTCGTCGTACACGAACGAGCCTTCGTCGATCTGACCGTCACAGTCGTCGTCGATGTCGTTCTGGGACTCTTCCGCGCCGGGCACGACCAGCACGTTGTCGTCGTCGCAGTCGCCGTCGACCTCGGAGAGGCCGTCGCCGTCGTCGTCGTAGAGCTCGGTGCCTTCGTCGATGAAGCCGTCGCAGTCGTCGTCGATCTGGTTCGGGAGCTCGTCTGCGCCCGGGTAGATGGTGTGGTCGGAGTCGAGGCAGTCGCCCTCGCCAATCGTGACGCCATCACCGTCGGCATCGGCGCCCGAGTCGTCGGGGGGCTCGCCTTCGAGGCCGTCGCAGTCGTCGTCTTCGCTGTTGTCGGGCCGCTCGACCGCGCCGGGATGGATGCCGGGGTCGTCGTCGTTGCAGTCGCCGCCACAGGCCGTCCAGCCGTCACCGTCGGCGTCCCAGGCGGGGTGGCCGCTGCCCTCGCAGGTGTTGCCCACAAGCTGGATGGGGGTGTCCGACAGCGCGGGGGCGTCGGTGTCCATCGTCACGATGGCGGAAGCGGGAGAGGCCGCACCATCGGGCTCGTAGGCCACCTCGATGACGTCGGAGTCGCCCGGAAGCACGTACAGTGGGGTGGGGGTCTGGACGGAGAAGGAACCAGACCCGGCGATGTCGAAGTCGGCGATGGTGAGGGTGAGCCGGCCGCAGTTCTGCACCGTGAGCGGGGTGGAGAAGTAGCCGCCGGCCGGACGGGGACCGAAGTCGTGGGAGGCCGGGTAGAGCTGCCCGCAGGGGTCGCGGCCGATGCCACGCAGGACCACACGCCAGATGCCCCGGCCGTCGTCGTCTTGTTCCTGCACCTCGTTGTCGCTGGACACGATGGTGAGGGTGGTGCGGAAGAAGCCTTCGTCGTCGGGCTTGAAGATGACGTCGACGCGGCCGTAGCCGGGGGAGGTGGGGGTGCCGCTCGGGACCACACCGCCGTCGACCCGCCAGGAGTCGGTGACCTCCCAGTGGTCGGGGTCGTCGACATAGACGTCGTACAGCTCCACCTCGCCCGAGCCCGTGCTCGCGAGGAACAGGGCGAGCGTCTCGCGGCCTTCGACGGGCACGATGCCGGCATCGAAGGTGGCGAGGCTGGTGGACAGCCGTCGGCTGAGCTCGGTGAAGTCCTGTTCGCCCTGGCAACCCACCGCAAGCGGGAGCAGCAGGAAGGCCAGGGGACGCATCTGGGATGGCATGGGGGGCCTCCGGGCGCGCAGTCTACCGCTTGGGGCGGTCGGGTTCAGCCCTCGCTGACGTTGCCGGTCTCGCGGTCGAGCACGTTCTTGGTCTGTCGATACAGGAAGCGGGCCTGCTGGAGGTTGTCGCCGATGCACACCATGCCCAGCTTGCCGTACTCGGACAGCGCGCCCATCAAGTGGAACACCACCCCCCGCTCGGTGGCGGAGTGGAAGTGGACGTCGTTGCACACGGCGATGTCGATGAGGTCTTCGGGCAGCAAGCCGCGGTAGGCCTCTTCCTGGAGGGTGTCGGTGGCGAAGTACACCTTCTCGCGGCCGGTTTGCGCGTGGAAGGTGCCGGTCGCGGGCTCGTAGCTGCCGTCGGTGAGGAAGCGCAGCGTGAGGAAGGGGTGTGTGGTGCCGCCCTTGCGCAGGTTGACCTCGATGGCCTGGTGCGTCCAGCCGCCGTTGCCGTCGGGGATGCTCACGAAGTCGGTGGCGAAGCGGCCAATCACGCCCTTGCGCGCCATCACCTCGGCCACCCGCATGCCTGCTTCTTGCACCTCGAGGCGGTACTCCTCGCGCGCGGGGAAGGTGCAGCCCAGGAAGACCTGGCCGGACGGACCGCCCAGGATCTGGTCGTGGGTGGAGATGGACTGGGCCTCGCCCACAGCGTTCACGCGGCACTGGCTGGACGGCGATTCCTTGTGCTTGCCTTCGATGAACTCTTCGACCACACCGCCCATCTGGGCGTACTTTGTGCGGAAGCTCTCCCAGTGTTCTTTCGGGGCCTCGAAGCGCAGCGTGTGCAGGCGCTCGAGGCACTGGCGCGCGCGTTCCTTGGCGGTCGTGCCGTCGACTCCGTCGTAGTAGAACAGGGCGTTGCCTTCGCCCGAGAACCCTTCGTTGAGCTTCACCACCGACCGCCGCAAGTGGGGCTTGTCGGTCTTCAGAGCGGCCAGTGCTTCGGCGATTTCGTCGGGGGTGTGCAGCCGCTCGAAGCCGTCGGGGAACTGGATGCCCGCCTCGCGGAACACCTCTCGACAGCCGGACTTGCTGCCGAGGTCGTCGAGGGCGGGGTCGTTGGCGTAGAGCGGGATGCCCAGCCGGACCGCGAGCGAGCGCTCGAAGGCGGTGGAGTTGAAGCAGGCGAGGTGGGCGCGGTCGGTGTCGCCGATGGCGCGGAGGATGCGCTTGATGAGGCGCGGCCGCTCGAGCACCTTCTGGGTGAGTGGCCGGTTGGAGGCATCCCCGCACTCGAACATCAGCAGGCGCTTGCGGGCATGCGAGGTGGGCACGCCGGTGAGCAGGTGCAGGTAGTAGTCGATGACCGTGGGCGAGATGCGCTGGCTGGTGAGGAAGATCACGCGGGTGCGCGGCTTGCGCAGGAGCATCAGGTAGAAGAGCAGGCGCTCCTCGTAGTGGTGCACGCCCGACACCTTGGCCAGCTCGCGTGGGTCCATCGACAGGCTGGGCGCGACCACCACGGTGTGGGGCACGCGGTCGTTGGTGGCCACCCTCTGAAACAGCACGGGGAGCCGCTGCTGGAGCTGCGCGAATGCCGCCAGCTCTTCGATGGAACCGGGTGTCGGGTGGGCGTCGGTCGACAGGGGCATCGGGCCTCCACAATGGACAGGAGCGCAGGTCGATTGTATCGGTGGCGGCGGACGGAGGTGCGGGCATGGCGGCGACACGACCCATCCAGGTGGGTGCCCCCGGGGTGGACCCGGTGACGGTGGGCGATGGCTCGCTGGTGCTGATTGCCGGTCCGTGCGGGCTGGAGAGCGCCTCGGTGGCCGACGAAGTGGCTGCGGGTGTGTCCGAAGTGGCCCGCGCACTGGGCATTCCGTGGGTGTTCAAGAGCAGCTTCGACAAAGCCAACCGCACCAGCGCGACGGCCTGGCGGGGCCCCGGTCTCGAGCTTGGGCTGCAGTGGCTCGCCGACATCCGACAACGCCACGGGGTGCCGGTCACCACCGACGTCCACCTCCCGCATCAGGTGGGGCCGGTGGCGGCGGTGGTGGATCTGCTCCAGGTCCCAGCCTTTTTGTGTCGGCAGACTGACCTGCTCCGGGCATGTGGCGCGAGCGGCCGGCCGGTCAACGTGAAGCGGGGGCAGTTCCTTGCGCCGGGGGCGCTGCACGGGGTGGTGTCGAAGGTCGACGCCCCCACCATGCTCACCGAGCGAGGCACCACGTTCGGGCACGGCGACCTGGTGGTGGACTTTCGGATGCTCCACTGGATGCGACAGACGGGCGTGCCGGTGTGCTTCGACGCCACCCACAGCGTGCAGCAGCCCGGTGCCGTGAACACCGGAGGGCGGCGCGAGATGGTGGCGCCGCTGGCCCGTGCGGCGGCAGCGGTGGGCATCGACGCCCTGTTCATCGAGACCCACCCCCAGCCGGCTCGGGCGCGCTCGGATGCGGGGTCGCAGGTGCCTCTGGCGGCGCTGCACGACCTCCTGGCGCCGGTGGTGGCGGTGCACCGGGCGGCCGGGGTCAGACCGTCCTGAAATTCGGTGAATGGGGCGCTGTCGTCGGCCGCATGTGACACTGTCGGAAACGTGGGAGGACCCATGAAGCGATGGCTCTGGCTTTGCCTGGGGATGACCGGTTGCATCGACCTGGACGGCGACCGCGACGGCGATGGCTACCTGGACCACGCCGACTGTGGTCCCGACGACCCCTTGCGCAACCCCGACGCCCCCGAGCGCTGCAACGGCCTCGACGACGACTGCGACGGCGAGACCGACGAAGACGTCGGACCGGATGCGCCCGAGTGGTATGCCGACGCCGATGGCGATGGCTTCGGTGTTCTCGGCACGGCGTCCATCCGCCAGTGCGACCAACCGGTGGGCTACACCGACCTCATCGGCGACTGCGACGACACCCGCGCCGACCGCCACCCCGGCACCGTCTGGTTCATCGACGAAGACGGCGACCAGTACGGCGATGCGAGCGGCGAGCGCAAGGTCCAGTGCTGGGGCGAGGAGAACTTCGTCGCGAACGACGGCGACTGCGACGACACCGACCCCGAGGTCAACCCCCGCGCACGTGAGCTGTGCAATGGCCTCGACGACAACTGCGACGGTCGGGCCGACGAAGAGGACCATGAGGGCTTCTACGAGACCTTCTACGCCGACGAGGACGGCGACGGCTTCGGCACCGTGCGCACCGGCATCGACGGCAACACGGTCGAGGCGTGCGAGGCACCTTCCGGGTACGTCGACAATGCCCGTGACTGCGACGACGGCGACGGCACCATCCACCCCGAGGCCGAGCGCGTCTGTGGCGACGGCATCGACAACGCCTGCGACGAGCTCGAGGGCCGCCTGGTCTCCGACGAGACCTGCCATGGCGAGCTGACCGACGCCGACGCAAAGGTGGTGGGTGCCGCCGCGGGAGACGGCCTGGGCGCCACCATGGCCGTCCTTCGAGACCTCTACAACCCCGACGACGACGCCATCGCGGTGGGGGCGCCCGGGCATCGTCTCGCCGACGGCTCGATGCCTGGCGGCGTGTGGGTGTTCCGCGTGGCCGATGTGCTGGCCGCCGGAGCGTCCGAGGAGTGGGTCGACCCCGCCATCGACGCGAGCACCGGTCGTGCGCCCCTCGGCGTGCTCATCCAGGGGGATGGCCTCGAAGACCAGCTGTCATCGGGGCTTTCGGGCTCGGGCGACTTCGACGGCGACGGCCTGCCCGACCTCCTCATCGGCGCCCACAAGTACTCCACCAACGGCATGGATGCCGAGCAACTGCCCGCGCAGGACGGCACGGCCAAGTCCGGCGCGGTGTTCGTGGTGCCCGGTGCCGAGCTGCTCTTGGCGGAAGACGGCGACGTCATCGAGGCGGTCGACCACCTGGTGGCCTACGGGGGCTGGCAGGCCGACTGGCTGGGCGGGAGTGCCGTGCTGGCCGACGTCAACGGCGATGGTGTCTCCGACGTCCTCGCCGGCACCACCGGGCTGGCCGGCACCAACGGCAGCGGCAGCTCGCTCGACCTGGTGGGCGGTGTGGCCGTCATCTTCGGAGATTCTTCCGGGGCCGACCCCATCGCCATCGACCGCCTGGCCGAAGAAGGGCGGGGCGTGGTGCTCACGGGAGTGGACGAAAAGCAGTACACCGTGGGGCAATTCGTGGATGCGGGCGACTTCACGGGCGACGGCATCGCCGATGTGGCGGTGGGTGTGGTGAAGTCCGACAGCGAAAAGGGAGCGGTCTACCTCATCGAAGGCCCGCTCGAAGACGACATGACGCTGTCCGACGCCGGCACGTCGGTCCTCCACGGCCCCGACCCCAACGGCTCGTTCGGTTCGCAGGTGGTCATCCAGGAAGACAACGGCTGCGCCGACTTGTCGGGCCACGCCATGCTTTACGTGGGCGCCCGCAGCACCTCGGAAGAAGGCTACGTCGCGGGTGGCGCGCTGTACGCGTTCGAGCTGTCGGCGCTGCCCGGTGTGGTGTCCGACGCCAGCACCGTGGCCGGCGGGAAAGTCATCCCCTCGGCGCCCTACCAGGGCATCGGCACCATGGTGCGCGCGGGCGGCGTGATCGACGACGACGACTGCATTCCCGACCTCCTCATGTCGGGCTGGCCCGATGGGTCGGAAGACCGGCGCGGCCATGTGCTCGCCTTCCACGGTCCGCTCGACACCACGCTCACCGACCAAGACCCCCGCGCCTACCTCGCCGGAGAGGAGCTCTACGCGCGCGCAGGCATCACCGCAGCCTTCGCGCGGGCACCGTCGCTGGGCGAGACCGTGGGCTACCCGGGTGCCCACGACGCAATCGTGGTGGGCTCCGACCGCTTCGACTGGGACTCCAACCCCGACGGCGCGCGCGAGAACGCCGGCGCAGTGCACATCTTCTCGAGCCTGGGCTACTGAGGCCCTACTTGGGGAGCAGGTCGCCCGACCACCCCAGCCCCACCACCACCATGGGCACGGCCTGGTTGGTCTCGGCGCCTGTGCGGTAGGGGTGGGCCAGCCACCACTGGGGCAGCACGTACATCGTGGGCTGGCGGAAGGTGCGCGTGCCCTTCCACTTCTTGGCGATGAGCGGGCCCACCCGTTGGGTCCATTGGTCGGCTTCGCTGTCGTCGTTGTGGATGGCGCGGGCGGCGGTGTGGCGGACCCCCAGGATCCAGTCGTCGATGCCCACGTACAGCACATCGGCGTCGTTGTTGAGGGTCCAGCCGCCGTTGGCCATGAGGACGTCGTAGGTCTGGTCGTAGTAGACGGTGTCGCCGTCGCGCAGCTGGACTTGGGTGCGGGTGGCGCCGAGGGTGGACCGCACTGCCACCGGACCGGCCTTGGCTTGCACCCGCGCTTCGAGGAAGCCTTGCCAGCCGCGGGTGGGGTACGACCAGCCGTCGGTGCCGAGCTGTTCCATGCGGCCGTCGCTGTAGTCGACCGGGGCGCAGGGCTCGGTGGTGCAGGCGGCGGTGGGGTCGACGCTGCCGCTGGGGACCTCGGTGCCGGGCCAGGACAGCATCTGGTCGAAGGTGCCGAAGTAGCCGATGCCCTCCCAGCGGGCGGTCAGCCGGAGCAGCGCGATGGGCACCAGCCGGGCTTCGACGCCACCGCGGAGGAACGCGGGGCTCACGGCGAAGGTGGGGCCGATGCCCGCCCAGGTGTCGCCGAAGAGGAGGTCGTCTTTGGGGCGGTCGAGCAGGCGGTGGCGCGAGTACAGCGTGGACCGCAGCTGGAAGCCGGCCGGGTTGGTGCGACCGCCGACGATGGACTCGGTGTAGAGCCGATGCTGGGCGGGCTCGGCGACGGCGGGGGTTGTGCTGGCGAACCAGCCGAACATGACGGTGGTCAGCATGGGTGCTCCGGTGTGACCGTCGTGTTCTACCTCACGGCGCGCCGGGAGCGGGGCTTCGGATGACCAGGATGGCCCCCGTGACCAGGGCACTCACCCCCACGGCCTCGGTGGCGGCCCACGGGATGTACTGACGGGTGCGCCAGTCTTGGAGGTCGGTGGTCTGTTCGAACTCGGGGCCGGTCCAGACGGTGCTCATCCCCCACAGCCCGAGTCCAGACACCAGCACGCCCCCGGCCATCGCTGCGAAGCCGGCCGTTCGGCGCCGGGTGAGGAGGCGCTGGGTGCGCTCGGCGGCGTGCAGGTCGACCGCGGGAAGCTGCGTCCACTCGGTGTCGAAGGTCCAGACCGCATCGCCGGCGACCACCCGTGTGGTGCCCCGCAGGCCCGCGGCGCGGATGAAGTCGCCGAGGGCCGGTGTGTTGACGTGTGGGCCGAGGGCCAGCGAGGTGAGGCCGGCGGGGTCGGCGACGACGATGGGCACATCTTCGGTGAGGTCGATCTCGAAGGTGCGCACCACCCGCCCGCTCGGTCCGCTCGAGACCACTTGCACATGGTGGTAGCCCACGGGCAGCGACAAGGACTCTTCGCGGCGCAGCGGAACGGCGCGTCCGTCGATGCGGAGGTCGAGTCGGCCGGGATCGACGCCCGGGGCGAAGCGCACGGTGCCGCGGGGAGCTTGGAGGAGGGCTTCACCGGCCCGGGCCAGAGCGTCGGCGCCGCGGTCGGGGCTGGCGAGGCGGTCGTTCCACTGGAGCGGCGTGCCGGACGCGGTGTCGCTGCCAAAGCGTTGGGCGCGGTCGAAGGCGTCGGCCACATCCTCCGTGCGGCCCTGCTCGCGGGCCACGATGCCGGCCAGCAGGTGGAGGTGGGCGGCCTGGACGGCGTCGGTCTCGTCGACCAGGCAGGGAAGCTCGGCGCGTGCCTGGCGGATGTGGCGCGCGGCGGCCTCCCAGTTCTGGCGCTCGAACATCTCTTCGGCGAATTGGACGCTCTTGCGGAGGTCGGCTGCCCCTGCGGGTGCGCGCTGGCAGCTCGATGAGATGCCCACGAGGCCGGCCTGGCTGTGGGCCATGAGCTGGTCGGGGCGGAGGGGGTCGAGCTCCCAGGCCGGACCGCCTCCGGATGCCACCACACGGGCCACGGCGGTCTCGGGGGGGCCGTCGTGCAGCAGCGGGGTGTCGGCCCACGCCACCGAAAGCAACATCACAAGCACGTGTCCCCCAGGTCGAAGTCCCAGCAGTATTCCACGGTGCGGTCGGGGCGAACGGTGACCGTGACGGTGTGGGACCGGTCGTCGCTGCTGCTCAGGACCACCACATGGGGCCCCACGGGAAGGTCGTCGAAGGTCTTCCAGGTCCGGCCGCGACTCTGGCCGTCGAGCCGGATGGTGGCCCAGGGCTTGGCGTTGAGCTTGAGGCGGCCGGTCTTGGGCTTGGCGGGCTGCTTGGCCTTGGCGGGCGTGGGGGTTGGGGGGTTGGGTTTGGCTTCGGGTGGAGTCGGGGGAGGGTCGGGCTCCGCTTCGACCACGGCGACCGGTGCTTCTGGCTTTGGTGCGGGCGCTTCTGTTGTGTCCGCCACCGTTGTCGGCGGTGGCGCCTCGGGAGACTGGCTGAGCCACCATGTCCCGATGATCAGCGCGACCAGGACGCCCAGGACCGGGAAGATGGGCGGTCGTGGGGTGGGTGGGTCGGGGACCGTGGGGGCTGCGAGTGGTGTGGGTGTGGGCGGTGGCGCGGTGGGGGTGCGGTCGACCAGCGGAGCGAGCGGGGTGAGGGGAACGTCGGGGGTGAGGGTGGCGCCGCCGCCGAGGGACGGACGGGACGGGGGCGGCAGCGAGGGGAGGGGGTCGGTGGCCAGCGACTCCACCCCCAGGACGTCGAGGAGCATGGCGCAGTCGGGAAAGCGGCGGTCGCGGGACTTCTCGAGGCAGCCGTCGAGCACCTGGCGGACCTCGGGGGGCAGGGTGCGGTCGAGGCCGGAGAGATCGACGGGCTCGGCGCTCGAGATGGCGGACACCACTTGCAGGGGATGGCTGGCCTGGAACAGACGTTGGCCCGTGAGGAGCTCGTACAGGATGCAGCCGAGCGCGAAGATGTCGGCCCGGTGGTCGACGTGGGCGGCGTCGGCGATCTGTTCGGGGGCCATGTAGGCCGGGGTGCCCATGCCGATGCCAGACCGGGTGCGCACGGCTCCGTCGGGTCCGTCCATGATCTTGGCGATGCCGAAGTCGGTGACGCGGGGGCGCCACTTGCGGCCGTGGTGGTCCATCAAGATGTTGGCGGGCTTGAGGTCGCGGTGGACGAGCCCGGACTCGTGCGCCGAGTGAACCGCCTGGACGATGTCTTGGAAGACCTGGAGGGCGGTGCCGAGGTCGACCGGGTGGTGTCGTTCGAGCCACCGACCGAGGTCGGGACCGTCGACATAGGGCATGAGGAGTGCGGGAACACCGTGCACATCGAGCACATCGGTGACCGGGACGATGTTCGGGTGCCGCAGCCGCGCCTGGATGCGCCCTTCCTGGATGAGGCGGGCGCGGATGTCGTCGCGGGGCAGGTTGACCAGCTTGAGGGCGTGCTCGGAGTCGAGGGTGGTGTGGCGCATCCGGTAGACCGCCGCATGCCCGCCCACGCCGAGGAGCTCCACCACCTCGTAGCGCTCGATGGTGTCACCCGGGTTGAGCACTCCCTCTCCTGCCGATGGTCCCAGTGTATGCCACCGCGCGACTGCGTGGTGTGTGCCCGCGTGAAGAGCTGGTGGGGCTGCGTCCGGATTGATTGTGTCGGCGTTTCCCCCCGCGCTCCTCTAGCGGCCGCGTGGTGCGACCGTGCGCCAGTCGGTGGCCTTCAGGCGATGGTACCGACGGGCCCGTGCTTGTCGACCCGAGACCACGTAGGCTTGAGCTGCGATGGTGTCGGCATGTGCGCCCCCGAAGAGCGAGCGCTGGCCGGAGCGTTGGTCTTTCAGCACGGCTTCGACCGGGGTGCGGTGGTACAGCCCCGAGCCCACGGACTCGTAGATGTCGAGCACCATGAGCAGCCCCGGATCGGTGTCGAGCACGAGCTCTCCGTGGATGGGTTCGCCGGAGGGGTCGACCACGAGGGCGGGGTAGCCAGCGGGTACCCGGTACAAAAAGCCGCGCACGGTGGCGGCTCGGATGCGGCGGTCGGCGAGGTAGCCGTCGGCGGCCTGGCCGCGCATCAGCGAGCCGTACACGAACAGAGGGGCGGGCACGGCTCAGTCCAGGAAGATGGGGTCGGTGAGGGCGTCGAGCCAGGCGTGCAGGGCGTCTTCGAGGGGGAGGAGGGCCTCGTAGACGATGCGGGCTTCGGGGTCTTCCTGGAGCAGGGCGAACAGCTCTTCGTCGAGCACGATGCGGTCGCCGGCGCGGCTGGCGATGCCCACGGCGCGGGCGGTGCTGGTGAGGCCGCGGTGGGTGAGGCCGCTGTGGGGCGGGCGGGACAGCAGCCAGCCCTTGTGGCGGGCGAACGCGGCGAACACCTGGAGGACCGGAGCGAGCTCTCGACCGCGCCAGTGGACCATGGGTTGGTCGGACTGGAGGCGCACGCGCAGGCCGACGTCGGGGCGGCGGTCGAGGATGAGGAGTGCGGCCAGCAGGGCGAAGGCGGGGCTGCACGACACCAGCTGGAGCCGGAGGGAGAAGGTGTCGGGGACCAGCCGTGGGGGCGCGGCGCCAGGAGAGACCAGGCCGGCGTGGAAGATGCGTCGGCCTTCGACGGCATCGGGAAGGCGGACGGCGGCGGGGGCTTCTCGGTTGCGCCGTGCGAGGGCGTTGGCGGCGGTGACGCCTCCTGCCACGGCGGTGAGGTTGCGGGGGAAGGCGATGGGCAGGCCGTCGACGTTCAGGTGGTCGAGGAAGGGGCCGTCGGTCTCGGCGGGGGGGCGACCGGCGCTCTCGGCGCGGGGCAGGGCATCGGCGATGCGGCCGGGGAGCACCCGGGACAGGGCCTTGTCGATTCCTTCGGGGGACGGTCGGCTGCCGAACACACGGTGGTCCCAGCTTGCGTAGCGGCGCTGGTAGGCCGTGCGCTCCCGGCGCTGCATGGGGGTGAGGGACTTGGGGGTCTGGCGCGCGAGGCGGAGCCAGCGGCGGTAGCCGGGGTCGGTGAGGGCCACCAGGACGGGGTCGGCGGCGACGTCACGGCGGTCGATGGCGCCGGCGGATGCGATGAGGCGGTCTTCGTGTCGACGGGCGTCGCCGCGGCGGACTGCGAGCTCGGCGTAGGGGCCCAGAGGGACGTCGGAGGCGCCCATCTCGTCGAGCAGCGCGCGCATGTGGCCGGTGCGGAGCTCGCCGTTGTCGAGCAGGGCGACCAGCAGGCGGGTGTAGATGTCGAGGTTGTCTTCGGCGCCCGAGGCGTGCTCCACGGGGGTGGCGGCAGGCGGTGGGGGCGGGCCATCTTCCAGGACGTCGACCGTGCGGCGGGCCCCGAACGGCAGCATCAGCTGTTCGCCCTGCGGCGTGCGGGGGCTGGGACGGCGGCCGATGGCGGGCTCGAGCAGGCTGCGGATGGCGCTGGCCCGACGGCGGGCGGTGCTCTCGGCCAGCTCGGGGTCTTGTTCGCGGATCCAGGCGGTGACCGTCTCGGCGTTGGGCATCTTGGTGCGCCCGAGCAGGAGGTCGCGGGCGGCCGGGGTGCGCCAGACGGCGTGGGCGTAGTGGCGCAGGCGCTGGCGAGGCTCGGCGAACGCGAGGGCCAGGCCATGCCGGGTGAGCTGGACTTCGTGGACGCCGTGCACCAGCCCCAACCAGGCGGCGGCCTGGGTGTAGTAGTGGACGGTGCGCACCTCGACCTCGAGAACATCGGCCAGCGCGCGGGGACGGCGCAGGCCAGCGGCGATGAGGCCCACCAGGCGCATCAGGAGGCGCGGGTTGTTGGCGTTGGGAAGGATGTCTTCCCGTTGCTTGCGGCTGCTCATCGGGGGGAACTCTGCCTCTGGGCCCAGTGTACCGCTTTTGTCGGCGGCGGGGCGCTTTCGGTCGGGTCCGAGGTATCCTGTGTGGCGGATTCGAGCATCGGTCTTGACATGACAAGGCCAAAGTCGTACGGTCGGAAACCCCCGGGTGCGTGGTGTGCTCGGGGTTCTCGATCGGAGACAGACATGTCGCGCCTCGCGCGTCGGATGCGGGTCTCGCGGATGGTGGCGCCCACGCTGCCTCCGCCGTCTGAAATCCGTCTGCTCGACACCGCTGTTCGAGGGCGTGCAGCCCGTGCCGTGCGTGCGCGCTTGCGTCGCATGGAGCCCGTGGTGCTGCATGCGCCGCCGTGGGCCGCGGTCCCTCGATTCCTCGAAGACCTCTCCCTCGACCTCGCCGTCGGGGAGCCGGCCGTCGGGTGCCGTGTCGTCAGCTTCCGGTCCGCCTACGGTCGTCCGCAAGCCGAGGTGTGGCAGCTCACGCTCCAGCTGTTCGGTCAGCTCGGCCAGCGCGGGTGGCACCGGTCCACGCCCACCACCGTGGCCGACCGCCGTGGCTTCCGGTACGCCCTCGAGTCGGTGCTCGAGCGGGCCCACGCCGAGTCTCCCTACCGGGTGGCCTTGCTCGGTCGTGATGTGGAAGCGCTCCCGGTCGATGTTCTCGAAGACCTCGCCGCCACCTGGTCCGGCTACCGTGAGCGCCATCCCGTCGACCGCCAGTGTGCCGTGCTGCTGGCCACTTCCGAGTCGGTGGGCTGGCTCAAGCTCGGCAACGCACCCAAGGTGCAGCTGGTCGACTTCGCCGAGTCGGAAGCCTCGGCCTCCATCGTGTCCCGCACCGGCCCGATGCCCGTGCGCGACCTCGAGACCGTCACCCGCATCACCGGTGGCATCCCCACCCTCGTGGACCGCGTCGCCGAGGTCGCCCGTCGCTCCGGGTCGCTGCCGTCTGAGCCCTACGAAGTGCTCGACTGTCTGGGACCCGTGGCCCGCGAGCTGCGCAGTGCTGTGGACCAGGCTGTGTCGCTCGACCCCCTCGCCGACCGCCTCGTGAGCCTGCGCCCGGGTGAGCCGGAGCTCGAAGCCCCCGAGGTCGACACCCCGCTCATCCGCGCGGGACTGGTGCGTCGTGTGCGGGCGCCGGGGGGCGACAAGATCGAGCTGCGGGCCCCCATCCTGCACACGCTGATCGGATGATCCCGGACCCTCTGCCGGAGGGATAGGCGGGCGGTGCTGGAGGGCTCATGGCCAACCTCACCGCTGATTCTGCGCCGCTTTCTACCGACCTCGAAGCCCGCACGGCGTCTTGGCAGGCTCTGGACGAGCCCGCGGCCGCTGCGCGCATCGACCAGCTCGTCGTGGAGCTGAACCGCCACAACCACCTCTACCATGTGGTCGGCAAGGCCGAGATCGACGACCGCGACTACGACCTCCTGTACCGCGAGCTCGAGGTTCTCGAAGGGCGCTTCCCCGACTCGAAGCGGGCCGACAGCCCCACGCAGCGGGTGGGCGGGGAACCGGTGGATGGCCTGGTGCCCTTCCCGCACCGGGTGCCGATGCTCAGCCTCGGCAACGCGTTCAACGAAGCCGAGATCCGGGGCTTCGACGAAAAGCGGCATCCCCAGACCGGCACCTTGCGCGGCGGCGTGCGGCATGCCCTCGCGGAAGCGGGTGTGGAGACCGCCGACCCCATCCAGTACGTGGTCGAGCCCAAGCTCGACGGCCTGGCCATGGAGCTGGTCTACGAAGACGGCGTGCTCACCGGCGCTGGCACCCGCGGCAATGGCGAGGTGGGCGAAGACGTCACGCACAACGTCCGCACCATTCGCAACGTGCCTCTGTCCTTGCCGGCCGGCGCACCCGCCTACCTCAGCGTGCGGGGCGAGGTGTTGTTCACCCTGTCGGGCTTCGAGGCCATGAACGCTCGGCGTGCGGCGGCGGGCGTCAAGACCTTCGAGAACCCCCGCAACTCGGCTGCCGGCACGCTCCGCCAGCTCGACCCCGAAGTGGCGCGTGGTCGGCCCCTCATGTTCATCGCGCACTCGGCCGGTGAGGGCCTCACGGTCGACGATGCCCCCACGCACTCCGCTTTGCTCGCGCGGCTTGCCGAGCTGGGCTTTGCGGTCAACTCGCTGAACAAGGTGTGTGTAGGACCTGAAGCGGTGGTGGAAGCGGTGCGCGACATCGGCGAGGTGCGGTCGGGCCTCGACTACGAGATCGACGGCGCCGTCATCAAAGTCGACGACCGCCACTACCAAGACCTCATCGGCTACGTCACCCGCAGCCCCAAGTGGGCGGTGGCCTACAAGTACCCGCCGCCCCGGCGTCGCACGCGCCTCGAAGCGGTGGAGTTCGGGGTGGGCCGCACCGGTGTCATCACGCCGGTCGCCAAGGTGGCCCCTTGCCGTGTGGGCGGCGTCACGGTCACCAGCATCACCCTGCACAACGAACGGCACGCCTGCTTCCCCTACGAAGCGTGGCAGACCAAGCAGAAGAAGACCAAGAGCCGTGGCATCCCGGGCGCGCCTCTGCGCATCGGCGACCTCCTCGAGATCTACCGGGCCGGGGATGTCATCCCCCGCGTGGGCGCGGCAGTGGAAGAAGACGGCCGCGAGGCCCGACCGCTGGTGGCCTTCCCCACCACCTGTCCCCGCTGTGGTGCCGCGCTGGAACGCGAGCCGTCGCCCGAGTGGGTGAAGCGCCAGGAGCGGGGCGACACCGACGACAAAGACCCCCACCCCAACGACCTCCTCCGCTGTCCCAACCGCCTCGGCTGTCCCGAGCAGGTGGAAGCGGCGCTGCAGCACTACGCTAGCCGAGGGGGCATGGACATCGAAGGCCTGGGCGCCAAGCTCGTGGCCCAGCTGGTGAAGGCCGGGCTGGCCCGCCGGCCGAGCCACCTCTACGCCCTCGGTCACGCATCCGTCGCCGGGCTGGAGCGCATGGCCGACAAGTCCGCTCGCAACCTGCTCGACGCCCTCGAAGCGTCGAAGGCGCGGCCATTGTGGCGGGTGTTGGTGGGCCTTGGGGTGCCCCATGTGGGCGAGTCCACCGCCAAGGGCATGGGCCGGGCGTTTCGGAGCCTGTCGGCGGTGCTGGCTGCTTCGGTCGCAGACCTCGAGGCCGTCCCCGAGGTGAAGAACAAGCTGGCAGGGGCCATTCACGCCTACCTCCACCTCCCCGACATCACGGCCGAGCTCGAAGCGCTCGAGGCGCTGGGGCTGGGCGCTGCACCCCCCGAAGAGCCCGACACCCCCCCAGCCGAGCCCTCGGCGCAGCCTCTCGCCGGCAAGTCACTCGTGGTGACGGGCACTCTGCCCACGCTGTCGCGCAAGGCGGCGAAGTCCACCATCGAAGGCGCCGGTGGCAAGGTGAGCGGCAGCGTCTCGAAGCGTACCTTCGCGCTGGTGGCCGGGGAGAAGGCGGGCAGCAAGCTCACCAAGGCCCGGGCGCTCGGCGTACGGGTCATCGACGAAGCCACCCTCCTGCAGTGGGCTTCGGGGGAGGTGGACCTTGACGGCATCGACTAGCGTGCAGCGCGTTCACCTGCGGGTGCACGGCCGGGTCCAGGGCGTGTACTTCCGGGCATCCACCCAGGAAAAGGCCCTCGAGCTGGGGCTTGTGGGGTGGGTGCGCAACCGCCGCGACGGCACGGTGGAGCTGGTGGCCGAAGGTGCGCCTGCGGCCCTCGAAGCTCTGTGTGCGTGGGTGCAGACCGGCCCGGTGCATGCGCGGGTGCTGCGGGTGGACCGCGACGACTCCGACCCTGTGGGCCTCGAAGCAGGCTTCGTGATTCGACCGTCGGCCTGACGTCCTGGCCGTGACGGCGGAGGGGGCCCCACTACCCGTCGCCCGACTCGAACGGTCCAGCCGCTTCCTCACCCGGGGGGCAGGCCCCCCGACACCCCCCGGTGTCCGAGAGACGCTCCGCTCTCTCGGGC
>ENA-OWNT01000579-OWNT01000579.1-seawater-metagenome-genome-assembly--contig:-NODE-579-length-75564-cov-6.263264_pt1 | contig 75564 bp, 65 predicted proteins | sample MGYA00238136_ERZ651165 | MGnify/ENA primary metagenome ERZ651165 (study PRJEB26861, sample SAMN08777766) | seawater metagenome | isolation source: coastal seawater | place: USA: Florida | collected...
CACGCTCGGCGTGCCCCCCGCCGCGCTTCGCCTGGCTGCCAGCGACCCCCTCGAGCGGGCCTGGCAGCTGGCCCCCCGGCCCGAGCTTCGTGTCCACCGCGAGTGGATGGAGCGAGAGGTCCCATGGCGCCTGCGCTTCGAGGCCACCCTGCGCACCCACCTGCGGCAGCACGGCGCAGCCCCCCTCGAAGACCTCCTCGAAGATCGCCTGCTGGACGTCGTGTCGGCATGGCAAGGCGTGTCAAGAGCGCGCATTGCGTCGCGCAAGCGGGTTCGCTACGGTCGGGCACCGCTGCCGCCTCCGGGTCCGGCGCACCCCTGAGATCGGAACCACTCCCGCCATGCATCCGCTCGCTCGACACCTCGCCGGCCACTGCCGGAAGACCCCGTGGGGACCGCACAGTCCCCGAAGCTGAGCCCCCGGCCGCGCATGGCGGCCACGCCCCTGAACGCCCACGACTCTTGCCATGTCAAAGCAGGTGGTCGAGCAAACCTGAAGAAGATGCTCCGCCGTGGTGCGGTGCTGCTTGGGCTCGCGCTCGCCCAGCTTCCCGCCGTGGAGCTCGGCCAGCGCCTGGCCCACACACCTGCTGGTGCAGACGCGCTTGGACCGATGGTGGCGCAGGTCCACGCGCTCGTAGGCACGCCTTCGTCCGGGCCCGCCTCCCGCGGCGCCATCACCGCACTGGCGCGCGGCCACCACGTCCAGCTGCTCGCCCGGGCCGATGCCGCCCTCGCAACCGGCGACCCCGCCATCGCCGAGGCCCACTACACCCGCCTGTTCGTCCACTCCCACGACTGGCAGGTGCGCAGCCGGGCCCGCGACGGACTGGTCGCCATCGCCTCCAAGCAGTGGCCCTCCGGCTTTCGCGCCCACTTCCTCGCGAGCCTGAGCCCCGCGGTGCTCACCGCAGCACGGGCCCACCGCGTGCCCCCCAGCGTCACCCTCGCGCAGGCCATTCTGGAGAGCGGCTGGGGCCGGTCCGGACTCACCCGCGACTACCACAACCTGTTCGGCGTGAAGGCCGGCCGGTCGTCCCAGCGCGTGCGCATGGCCAGCCACGAACACAGCCGCGGGCGCCTGCGTCCCAGCCGACAGACCTTCCGGCGCTACTCCAGCAAGGCCCAGTCGATCTGGGACCACGCAGAACTGCTGGGCTCCGACCGCCGCTACGCCCACGCCCGCGGCAAGTGGACCGACTGGCGAGCCTTCCTCGAGGCCATCGCCCCCCGCTACGCCAGCAGCCCCACCTACGTGGCCGCCGTGTCCCAGATCGTGGAACTCTACGAGCTCGACCGATGGGACGCCCTCATCGTGCAGGCCGTGGCGGCGGATGAGCGGGCAGTCGAAGCCACCGTCACCGCCGACCTCGGCCCGGCACGGGCTTCCGAAGACGAGGCCGGCGATACGGGCGTGGCAGGCCACACCGAGGGCTGATCACACCGAAGGTTGGATACAGTCTCGCTACAGTTGGCCAATGACAGATCCCGTCTAGGAACGGTGACAGATGGCAACCCAAGGCTCCAACCCTAAGCTCCAGGTGCCAAGACGAGGCACTTCAGCCTCGCGGCCCTGGAGACACAATGCGTACCTCGTCCACCCTCCTGTCCTCCTCCCTCCTCGCACTCGTGGCCTGCGGTGACGCCGACCTGTCCTCCGAGCCCATCGAGGTCACGGTCGACGGCTGCTGCTGCGACGACACCGGTAGCGGGGGCAGCGGAGGCGGCGGAGATGACGGTGGCGACGGCACTCCCATCGCCAGCACCAACCTCACCCTCATCGACCTCGGCGTGGTCTGCGAGGGCACCGAGGCCACCTTCACCGTCACGAACGAAGGCGACGGCATCCTGCTCATCGAGGACATCCAGATCGACGGCGACTGGGAACTGGTCTCCGAGGTCTCCGAGATTGCTGAGGGTGGCTTCGCAGAATTCACCCTCGTCGGCAGCAGCAACGGAAGCATCACGCTGTCCACCAACGACCCCAACAACCCAACTCTCAGCGTGAACCTGGTCGCGTCCGCAAACCAGCCGCCGTCTCTTTCGTTGGGTGCAATCCCCCCTGTGTTGGCTCCCGGGGCCAGCGCAACCTTCGAAGCCAACGTGGCGGACGACCAGGGTGCAGCGGCCCTGTCGATGAGCTGGGAGTCCGACGTCGACGGTGTCCTGTCCACCGACAGCCCCGATGCGGCTGGCCTCGCGTCGTTGGCCTGGGACGGCGCCTCCCAGACCGAAGGCAACCACTTCATGACGGTCACCGCCACCGATGAGTGCGGCCTGTCGGTCTCCGAGAGCTTCAGCTTCTGCCAGAACCTCGGCTACAGCGAGGAGACGCTCGACCTCACCACCTGGTCCTTCACCGGCAGCGCCAACTGGGACAGCACCAACGACTGGCTGGAGCTCACCGACAACAGCCGCTACATCGCAGGCACCGCCTTCCAGACCTCCGAGACCGTCGACTCCGACAACGTCTCCATCAGCTTCATGTTCTTCGCCAGCGGCGGCTCCAGCTCGGGTGCCGACGGCCTGTCCCTCACCGCCATCGACACCACCCGCATGACCACCTACCAGGGCGCTGTCGGCGGAGCGATCGGCTACGGCGGCCTTCCCGGCTGGTCGGTGGAGGTCGACACCTGGGACAACACCGGCGACCCCGGCCTGTCCGAGCCCACCCGCGGCGACCACGTCAGCTTCGTCATCGACGGCGCGAGCAACGGCCTCGGTGAGATCTACGCGGACATCCACGAGGTGGAGGACGGGCAGTGGCACGAGATGCAGGTCGACGTCACCGGCACCCACGTCACCGTGTCCATCGACGGCATCATCTACATCGACGAAGAGGTCGACGGTATCGTGAACTTCCCGGCCCATGTCGGCTTTACCGCCGCCACCGGCAACATCACCAACTACCACCTCATCGATGCCCTCGTGGTCGAGCGCTTCGTCTGCGAAGGCGAGGAGGGCTGAGCGAAGGTGGCGTCCCCGTGACCATCTCCGCGGGGGCGCCAACTCACCGTTGCCGACGAATGGTGTGCTGTGTAGGGTCTACTGCTGACGTCGAGGGCGGCGCCTCGACAGACCAGATTCACCGTCCCCCGAGGTTTCGGGCGTGGACGGGACCCGGAGACCCCATGCGCACACTCGTCCTGCTTCCAATCCTCAGCCTCGGCCTCGTGGCCTGCTCCTCCGACCTCGCGGGCAATGGCGGCAAGCCGTCCGGCCAGAACAACGGTGGAGAGGGCGAAGGCGAAGGGGAGGGCGAAGGCGAGGGTGAGGTCGACCCGAACACCGTCGATGACGACCTCGACGGCTTCTCTGAAGAAGACGGCGACTGCAACGACACCAACTCCGACGTCTACCCAGGCGCCGAGGAGTACTGCAACAACCGCGACGACAACTGCAACGGGGAGATCGACGAGCCCGGCGCTCTGGCCGACGGACAGGGCTCCACCATGCACCGCGACGCCGACGGCGACGGCTTCGGCCACCCCACCGACACCGAGACGGCCTGCGAGCACAGCGACGGCTACGTCGACGACGACACCGACTGCGACGACGAACACGCCACAGCCCACCCCGGTGGCACCGAGGTCAACTGGAACGACATCGACGAGGACTGCGACGGGGCCGACTTCGACCTGGATGGCTGCCTGGCCGCCGCTGCAGACGCCACCGCCGCCGACATGTATGCCGAGGGCGACGGCGTGCCGATGAGCGACTTCCACGACGAGTACGACCTCACCGTCACCCTTCCCGTCGTGGGCTCCACCACCCTGTCCGGGGCGGGCTTCGGCGATGTGGTCGACCAGCGGGCCTTCATCACCGACATCAGCCACGGCATCTACATCGACGACGACGACATCACCCACCTGTCGGGCGCCTTCGAGACCGACCTCGGCTACAACAACACCGACAGCCCCTTCACCCTGACGGTGGGCGTGTCGCCCGACTGGTGGGACTACGGCTTCGCAGGAATCACGGTGGGCTCGCTGCTCACCGCCGCCATCGAGCTCGTCACCGACGTGCCCGATGGCTTCGACGGCTCCTGGTCCTGCTACGGCTCGGTCGACCCCACCCCGTCGGACTTCGACGGTGAGATTGTGCTCACCATCGACGAGTCGTCCCAGACCGTGTCCGCCGACGTGGTGCTCGAGAGCAATGTCACCTCCTTCACCGACGGCGACGTGGCCCTCACCAGCCTCGACGGCGGCCAGTGCGCCAACGACATCATCGACACCATCATGCAGTACATCGGTCTGGGCGACACCTACGTGTTCCTCAACGAGAATCTCGAGCTGGTGGGCGAGGAGCTGGTCGCCACCTACGAGTCCAGCCTCGAGGCCAACATCGCTGCGGAATGCTCGCGCTGAGGTGAGCGCGCCCGTCCACACCCTGGGTTAGCGCGGCGGGCATGTACGCCTCACTGTCCGACTTCATCACCGCCCTCGACGACGCCGGCGAGCTGCATCGCATCCGCCAGTCGGTGTCGCCGGTGCTCGACATCGCCGCCATCACCGATCAGGAGAGCAAGTCCAAGGCCCCTGCTCGGCCGTCCGACGCGGCCCGTGCCGCCGATCCCCGCTTTTCGGACCGGGGGGGCCGTGCGCTGCTGTTCGAGAAGGTGGAAGACAGCGACTTTCCGCTGCTCATCAACGCCTTCGGCAGCTACTCGCGGATGGAGATGGCGCTGGGATGCCACACGCAAGGCCACACTCCCGGTGGTTTTGCCGCAATCGCCGAGCGCATCGCCCGCCTGTCCAAGCCCGTGCCGCCGCGGAGCTTCGGCGAGCTGGTGCAGAAGGCCGGTGAGGTGCTGCCGTTGCTCCGGGTGCTCCCCAAGACGATCCGCCAGGCGCCCTGCCAGGAAGTGGTGCTCGAAGGCGACCGGGTGGACCTCACCCGCCTGCCTGTCCTCAAGTGCTGGCCGCTCGACGGCGACCTCGCTGCGGTCGGCTACCCCGCCGACGTCAACAAGGGGGTGCGCGGCCTCGGCCACCCCGACATCGATGAAGCCGACTGGAACGCCCGCTACCGGGGCCGCTTCATCACGCTGGCCGGCATCCACACCATCCACCACGACGACCTCGGCGAGGAGCGTCCCGGCAGCCACAACATCGGCATGTACCGGGTGCAGCTCCACGGCCAGCGCACCTTGTCCATGCACTGGCACATGCACCACGACGGCGCCCGTCACTGGCGCAGCTGGAAGAAGGCCGGCGACCGCATGCCCGTGGCCATCGCGCTCGGCGGCGAGAGCGCCCTGCCCTACGCCGCCACCTGTCCCCTCCCCCCCGGCATCTCCGAGCTGCTGATGGCGGGCTTCCTCCACGGCAGCGGCATCCCGCTCGTGTGGGCGAAGACCGTGCCTGTGCGCGTTCCCGCGAACGCCGAGATCGTGATCGAGGGCTGGGTCGACGTGCGGGGTGGGTATCCGGGCTGGGACCCCCGCGAGCCGGGTGCCGGGCCCCTCGGAAAGGGCGGCGTGTTCGAAGGCCCCTTCGGCGACCACACCGGCTTCTACTCGATGCCCGACCGCTACCCGCTGGTGCACGTCACCGCGGTCACCCACCGCAGAAACGCCGTCTACCCCACCACCATCGTCGGCCTGCCGCCCCAGGAGGACTACTACCTGGGCAAGGCCACCGAGCGCGTGATGGGCGCGCTGCTCAAGGTCGTGGTCCACGACGTCGACGACTACGATCTGCCCATGTTCGGCGCCTTCCACAACTGCGCCTTTCTGCGCATTCACAAGGAGTACCCGCTCCAGGGCCGCCGCATCATGCAGAGCGTGTGGGGCACCGGCCAGATGGCGTGGACCAAGTGCCTGTTCGTCGTCGACGACGACCTCGATGTGCACGACGCCTCCCAGGTTCTCACCACGGCCGCACGCTTGTGCCGGCCCGACCGCGACCTCGTCACTGTGCGCGGTCCTCTCGACATCCTCGACCACGCCGCCCCCCACTTCGGCGCCGGCTCCAAGGTGGGCCTCGACTGCACCCGCAAGTGGGTCGGCGAGCAGGCCGGCAGCACCCCCACCCACGACGAAGACGGCAACCCGCTCCCCGAAGCCACTCCAGGCACCGCCGAGAGCGAGGCCAGCACCCTCGCTAAGATCGCCGATCTGGACGGTGTTCTCGCGGTCTCGGTCCACCCGGAGGCGCCCGGCTGGCTGCTCATCTCCGTCGACCGTGGATTCGACGAGCCCGAGCGCGCGCACCTCGACCACGCGGTGATGCAGCGGGCCCTCGACATCGCGCCCGTTGTCGAGGATGCCCTGCCATTCGTCATTGTCGTGGGTCGCGGGGTCGACCTCCACAGCAGCGTCGACCCCTTCTTCCACTGGCTCGCCAACATGGACCCCGGCCGGGACATGGTCCAACGGGGCAACCGCGTCGGCTTCGCTTGCGCCCCGAAGACACCCGAGGACGCCCGTCACAACGAGCCGGTGCGCGCCTGGCCGCCCGTGCTGGTGATGGACGCCGACGCCGATGGTCGGGCGACGGTGACCCGGCGGACCGAAGGACTCAGCTGAGCCCGGGAATCTCGAACATCACGTCGGTGCGAAGCACGTACTTGCGGCCCCGTCGCACGGTGGACCCCTCATGCAGGAGCGGGTGCACAAAGCAGAGCGCGCGCCCGGTCTGCGGTCGAGCAGCGCGATGGTGTGCCACGAAGGTGGTCTCGCCGCCGTCGAAGTCGTCGTTGAGGTAGAGCAGCACGGTGTAGACACTGCGCTCGCAGGTCCCGGGGCGGTGGTACCAGCCATCTCGGTGGGCCCCGAAGAACTGGCCCGGGTCGTAGCGGTACACGCGAAAGCGCTCGTTCAATCCAACCGGCCGCACGCCGCCTTCCTCGGCGAACCACGCCCGCAGCCGCGCCCAGATGGTGGCCGCAAGGGCCTCGTCATCGAGGATGACCCGACGGTTGTTGCGCAGCTCGGGCATCTGCACGAAGCCACGGGCGGTGGTGACCGGCGCCTCGGTGAAGCCCACCGCCTCCGCCTGTGCGATGAAGGCCGCGCACTCCTCGGCCGACAGCACCTTGTCGAGGGTGAAGGCCCGTCGGGTGGCAATCAGCTCTCGCAGCATCTCGACTCCAGGTCAAGGCACCATCAGCTCCAGCTGCGGCAGCGTGAGCATGCCCGTGTGAGCCCCCGCGACAGCGCCCTGCTCATCGACAAACACGGTCGTGGGTAGCGTACTCACCCCGTAGGCGTCCACCGTGGCGCGGTCGGCGACCACCACCGGGTAGTCCATTCCCAGCTTTTTTGCGGAGGCCCGGAGCTGCGCCGGCTCTCCGTCGGTCGCGATGCCGAGCACCACCACCTCGGGGTTGTTGCGCGCAAAGCGGGAGAATTGGGGGACTTCGGCGCGACAGGGCCCACACCACGGCGCCCAGAAGTTGAGAACGACCACCTGGCCCTTCAGCTGGGACAGCTTCACCCGCTCGCCGTCGAGGACCTGTAGATCGAAGTCCGGGGCGGCATCCGGAAGGTCGGGCGCCCGGAGCTGGCCGACGAGATGGAAGACCACCACAGCCAGGAGGATGCTGAGGCCCCACTCGCGGGCACCGCGGAACAGGCGCGCTCGGAGGTCGGGGTCTTTGGGACGGGGGGACGCGTTGGACATGCCCGCCGACTACCCTGGTGGTCCGCGCACGCCCGTCGGCCTCGACCGCGCCTGCGCAGGGTCATACAGCACGCGGACACCGCGCAGACAGCCCGGAGAGCGCCCCCCATGAAGCAGCAGCACCACATCCTCCTCGACGCCTCCCACCTCGCCGGCAACGGACGGGTGGGCCGCTACGTGCTCGTCCCGGGAACCCGCTCCCGGTCTGCGGCCATTGCCGAGCACTTCGAGGATGTGGCCGTCGTGGACAATCCCCGGGGGCACACCGCCCACCTCGGGGTGGTGCGCCTCGGTGGCGCGAAGGTCGACGTGATGGCCATCTCCACCGGGATGGGCACGGCCAGCACCGAGATCATCCTCCACGAGCTGCTCGAGGTCGGCGCCCGACGCCTGGTCCGGGTGGGCTCCTGCGGCGCCATGGACCCCAACATCCGGGCCGGCGACGTCGTCGTAGTCACCGGAGCCGTGCGCGACGAGATGGCCAGCCGCCACATCGCCCCCACCGAGTTCCCCGCGGTGTCCCACCCGGCGGCGGTGGCTGCAATGGTGGACGGGGCCCACGCCGCCGGCCACAGCGACAACGCATTCGTCGGAATCTGCCACACCAAGGCGAGCCTCTACGCCCGCGAGTTCCACCACGGGCCGATGGCCAACGCAAACCAGGCCTATTGCAACCTGCTCGCTGAGTGCGGCGCGGTGTCGTCGGACATGGAAGCCGCGATGCTGTTCATCCAGGCCAGCGCCCGCTCGGCCCTGCAGACCCGTCCGCTCTCAGCCGGCAACATCGCCGTGCCCGTGCAGGCCGCGTGTGTGCTCGGGGTGTACGGCGACGACGACAGCGACATGGACCTCGACCCCGTGCTCTGCCGCCTGGCCGACAAGCGGGCCATCGAGACCACCCTCCACGGACTGGTGGCCTGGGCGAAGCGCGACGGCGTGGCCTGAGCGGGCCAGTCGCCGGGAGGCCTACCAGCCGCGCTCGGCCTTGATGTGGTCGAGCAGACCCTGGCAGCCGCGCTCACAGAGGTCGAGCACGTCGTCGAAGCCCTTGGGACCGCCGTAGTAGGGGTCGGGGGTGTCGGCGCCCGGCGGGCTGTGGGGGTCGAAGTCGCGGAAGAGACGAAGCGTACCTGAGAATGACCTTGCACCGGCCATTCTCTGCATGTTGCGCAGGTTGGAGCGGTCCATCGCCAACACGTAGTCGAACCGCTGGAAGTCGGCGTCGACGAACTGCCGGGACCGGCTCGTGAGGTGGTAGCCACGCCCCCTGGCCACCGCGGCGCTGCGTCGGTCAGCCCCCTCACCCACATGGTAGGCGCTGGTGCCGGCACTATCGACGACCACACGGTCGGAAAGGCCAGCCTGTTCCACCAATGCGACCATCACCCCATCGGCGGTGGGGCTGCGGCAGATGTTGCCCAGGCACACAAAGCAGACGCGAACGGCATCCTCCGACATCTCAGGCCTCGAGCTGGCCGGCAATGGGCAGGGTTCGGATGCGCTTGCCGGTGGCGACGAAGATGGCGTTGCACAGCGCCGCCGGTGCCGGCGGCAGTCCCGGCTCGCCCACACCGCCGGGGGGCTCTGCCGATGGCACGATGTGTACGTCGATCAGGGGAGTCTTTGCGAGGGTGAGCAGGGGGTATTGGTGGAAGTTGGTGGCCTCCACTGCGCCGTCCTTGAAGGTGAGGCCCTCGCCAAAGGCCGACGACAGCCCCATCACGATGGCGCCCTGTACCTGGGCCTTCACGCTGTCGGGGTGCACCACGGTGCCGGCATCGATGGCCGCGGTGATTCGGTGGACCGTGACCGTTCCGCCGGCCACCGAGATGTCGCAGGTCTGGGCGCAGATCGCCCCGAAGCTCTCGAACAGGGCCACGCCCCGGTGCTGTCCGTCGGGGACTGCGCCGGCTTGCTGCAGAGCGAGCTCCAGCACCGCCTTTTCACGAGGACTGTCCTTCAAGAGCTCCAGCCGAAGCTCCGCGGGGTCGCGCTTGAGCGCATGGGCGCACTCGTCGAAGAAGCACTCGCGGAAGAAGCCGTTGTGGGAGCCGTGGACCGAGCGCCAGAAGCCAGTGGTGATGGGCAGATCGACGTTGACGGTGCCGAGGTGCTGGTCGGGCACGGCGTAGGGCATGTGGTGAAAGCCGTCGTAGAGAACGACCCGACCGAGCTTGCTGTTGGTGAGGAAGCCCGGCAGCGCCCGCTCGAGGCAGTTCTGGCCGGCCAGGTCGGTGGACCACCCCTTCAGGCCCGCCGACAGATCGGCCTTGAAGCGTGCCTGCACGGTGGGTCGATAGGCGCCCTTCGCGAACACCTGCTCGCGGCTGTAGGTGACCTTCACCGGGGCATCCACCCGCAGCGCCGCCTGGGTGGCGACCTCCACGGCGTCGACCTCGCTGCGGCGACCGAAGCCACCGCCCAGCATCATGGTGTGCACGAACACCTTGTCTGCGGGCATCTTGGTGGCCTTGGCGACCACATCGCGGGTGCCTTGGGGGTCCTGCACGCCGGCCCACACATGGCAGGCATCTGCCGTCAGGTGGACCGTCGCGTTCAGCGGCTCGATGGGCGTGTGCTCGAGGTGGGGCACCCGGTAGTCGGCGGCGAGCGAGGCCGAGGTCTCGGCGAACTTGCCCGACTTGTGGATGGGACGCTTCGTGCCATTGTCGAGGGCATCGGCCAGTGCGGCATGGATGGCGGCATCGTCGAGTCCGGCGCCTGCTCCCTTGTCCCAGTTGATCTTCAGGGCTTTGGCCGCCTTCAACGCCCCCCAGGTGGAGCCTGCGATCACGACCACGGCATCGCCGTAGTCATAGGAGGACGTCATCGAGAAGGCGTCGAGCACCCCGGGCATGGCCAGGGCCTCGGACGCATCGAAGTCCACCAGGCTGCCGCCGTAGTGAGGGCACCAGACCACAGCCGCGTGCTTCATGCCATCGAGGCGCACATCGAGCCCGAAGGGACTCTTGCCGGTGAGCTTGTCGGGGAGGTCGAGGCGCTGGGGTGAGGTGCCGATGAGCTTGAAGTCGGCGGGGGACTTGAGCGCGGGCTTGCCCGGCACCGGCTTCGTGGCCGCCACGCGCACGAGGGACCCGTAGTCGGCCTTCTTGCCCGCACACAGCACGAAGCCCGCCTCGGTGGTGCAGTCGTCGGGCCGCACCCCCCACTTCTCCGCTGCCGCCGCGATGAGCATGGCGCGGGCCGCAGCGCCCGCATTGCGCAGGAAGTCCCAGTAGCCACGCACCGAGGAGCTCCCGCCGGTGAGCTGCACCTTCATCGGAAGCTCCACACCCAGCCGCCGATACCGCTTGTCCACGGGCACGCCTTCCACGCGCACGCGGTCCCAGGCACAGTCGAGCTCCTCCGCGAGAATCATCGGCAGCGCAGTGGTGACCCCCTGCCCCATCTCCACCGAGCCCACCCGCAGCGTGACGGTTCCGTCGCTGGCAATGCGCACCCAGTGGTTGAGGTGGACGTCGATGTCGTCGGTGTCGACCCCCAGGCGCAGAGTGTCATCGACCCGAGGCATGGCCTTGGCGGAAGCCAGGCGTGGGGCCCAGCCCAGCACGAGGGCCGCCGAGCCTCCGACCTTGAACACCGACCGCCGGCTGAGGTTGAGCACGCTCATGGCTGGACCTCCTCTTCTTCGGCGGCCTCTTCGTCGGCGGCCGGCGCCTCGGGAGCGGGGGGCGCTGGCTCGGGCAGCTCGGCGGCGGCGCGATGGATGGCCCGGCGGATGCGGTCGTAGGTGCCGCAGCGACACAGGTTGGTCATGGCCACCCCGATGTCCGCGTCGGTGGGGCGCGGGTTGTCGGCGAGCAGACCGGCCGCCTGCATGAGCTGACCAGACTGGCAGAAGCCACACTGGGGCACCTGTTCGGCAATCCAAGCCGACTTGAGGGGGTGCTCACCCATGGCCTCGATGGTGGTGATGTCCTGACCCGCAGCAGCTGCTGCAGGCAGCACACAGGTGCGGACCGGGGTGCCGCCCATGTGCATCGTGCAGGCGCCGCAGAGCCCCATGCCGCAGCCGAACTTGGTGCCGGTGAGGCCGAGGTGGTCGCGCACCACCCACAACAAGGGCGTGTCGGGCGAGGCGTCCACCTCGTGCTCGACACCGTTTACGCGCACCTTCAGCATGTCGTCTCCTGCGGGAGCGGCCAGACCGGCCTTGCCGACCCGTCAGTATCCAGATTCACGGCGTTGTCAGACCGCGACGCCCTGTTCGACCGCCCAGGACTCCAATGTCTGGATGCGGTCGCGCACCTCAGCGGCCCGCTCGAACTCCAACCGCCTGGCGTGCTCCTTCATCTGCCGCTTGAGCTTCTTCAGGGTGTTGCCCACCGTCTTGGGGTCGACCGTGTCTTCGCCCGGCAGCATCGGCACCGGGGGACCGTCGGTCTTCGCCAGCACGCGCTCGCCGTCGAGCAGCGCGGCAAGCGGACTCTCCACCGCCTTGCGGATGGTCTCTGGCGTGATGCCATGGGCGGCGTTGTAGGCCATCTGCTTTTCGCGCCGGCGGGCCGTCTCCTCCATGGCCTGCTCCATGGAGACCGTGATCTTGTCAGCGTAGAGAATGACGTGACCATCGGCGTTTCGGGCCGCACGACCGATGGTCTGCACCAGCGAGGTGGGGTTGCGCAGGAAGCCCTCGCGGTCGGCGTCGAGGACAGCCACGAGCGCCACCTCGGGAATATCGAGACCCTCGCGCAACAGGTTGATGCCCACGAGCACGTCGAACTCGCCCAGCCGCAGGTCGCGCACGATCTCCACCCGCTCCAGCGTGTCGATGTCGCTGTGGAGGTAGCGCACCCGCACCCCCAGCTCCCGGTAGTAGTCGGTGAGCTCCTGGGCCATGCGCTTGGTGAGAACAGTGATCAGCACACGCTGATCCCGCTTCACAGTCTCGCGGATGACGCCGAGGAGGTCGTCGACCTGGTCGCCGGCGGGTCGCACCTCCACCATGGGGTCGAGCAGGCCGGTGGGGCGAATGATCTGCTCCACCACCTCACCTTCGGTCTGCTGCAGCTCCCACTTGCCCGGGGTGGCGCTCACGTAGATGGCCTGGCCCACATGTCCCTCGAACTCGTGGAACTTGAGGGGCCGGTTGTCGAGCGCGCTGGGGAGCCGGAAGCCATGGCGCACCAGCACCTCCTTTCGCGCCCGGTCACCCTTGTACATGCCCCCCACCTGGGGAATCGTGACGTGGCTCTCATCCACCACCAGCAGCCAGTCTTCGGGGAAGTACTCGATGAGGGTGGGCGGGGGGTCGCCGGTGGTTCGGCCCGACAGGTGGCGCGAGTAGTTCTCGATGCCGCTGCAGCGCCCCGTCTCCTCGATCATCTCGAGGTCGAACATGGTGCGGTCTTCGAGGCGCTGGGCCTCCAGCAGCCACTCCCGCTCGCGGAGGTCGGTGAGGCGCTCGGCCAGCTCGTCGCGGATGCTGTCGACGGCCCGCTGAAGCTGTTCCTGGGGCGTGACGTAGTGGCTGGCCGGGTAGATGGCGACGCGCTCGAGGTCGGCGATGCGGGTGCCGCGGAGGGCATCGATGCTGCTGATGCGCTCCACCTCGTCGCCGAACATCTCGATGCGGATGGCCACGCTGTCTTCGTGGGCGGGGAAGACCTCGATGACGTCGCCCCGCGCCCGGAAGGTGCCGCGGTGGAAGTCGGCTTCGTTGCGTTCGTAGAGGATGTCGACCAGGCGGCGGAGCAGGGTGCGGCGGGGAATCTCGTCGCCCACCCGAAGCTGCACCAGCATGCCGTCGTAGGCTTCGCGGGACCCCAGGCCGTAGATGCAGCTCACCGAGGAGACGATGATGACGTCGTCGCGCTCCAGCAGGGCCCGGGTGGCCGCGTGGCGCAGCTTGTCGATGCGCTCGTTGATGAGCGAGTCTTTCTGGATGTAGGTGTCGGACGAGGCGACATAGGCCTCGGGCTGGTAGTAGTCGTAGTAGGAAACGAAGTACTGGACGCTGTTCTCGGGAAAGAACTTCTTGAGTTCGCCGAACAGCTGCGCCGCGAGGGTCTTGTTGTGGGACAAGACCAGAGTGGGACGCCCCGTGTTGGCGATGACGTTGGCCACGGTGAAGGTCTTGCCGGTGCCGGTGGCGCCCAGGAGCACCTGGTGGGGCGTCCCTTCGTTCACACCGCGGGTGAGCTGCGCGATGGCCTCGGGCTGGTCGCCACCCGGCTCGAACGGACGCTGCATCTTGAAGACGGCCACACCTACTCCCGCAAAGACACGGCCTCGCCCCTCGCAAGACCGCTGAACAACTAATCAGTACCCCGGAGCCCGTCGAGTCCTACCCTGCCTTCGGCTGTGGGTTAGCCCCGCGCCCCACCCGGAGCGCCCCCATGGACCTCAACCACACGCTCGCCGCCCTCAACGCCTGCCTCAACGGCACTGCCGGCCTGCTGCTCGCCATCGGCTGGGTGCTGGCCCGCCAAGGGCGCCGCGACGCCCACAGAAAGGTGATGCTGAGCGCCTTCGGGGTGTCCACGGTCTTTCTGCTCAGCTACCTCACCCGGGTCTACATCGGGGGCACCCACCCCTACCCAGACGACGCCCCCGGACGCGGCTTCTACCTGCTGATGCTCGCCAGCCACGTCATCCTGGCCGCCACCGTTCCGGTCTTTGCCATCGGCGGCATCTACTTCGGGCTCAAGAACCGCATCGAGACCCACCGCAAGTGGATGCGCATCGGCCTGCCCATCTGGATCTATGTGTCAATCACCGGCGTGGGCGTCTACCTGATGCTCTACCAGCTCGCGGGCGCCTGAGGCGGAGAACGAGCGTCCTGGCAGGCACCACGGCAAGAGTGCCGCGGCCGTGCGCGCGTCGGGAAGTGCCCGGTGTCCGCCGAGGTGCGCCAGGCCCACCAGCTCCGCAGCCGCGCGCAGCCCATGCGACTCCCAGCGACGCCGGCGGGTGCGGGAGAAGGCCTTGCGCAGGTCGATGTGCTGTCGACCCAGCAGCCAGGGCAGCCCATGGCGCCGGCACTCTCGGGCCAGGATGCGCCGGTCGAAGCCGCCCCAGGCACAGAAGGTGCGGGACCGTCCGTTGTTCAGGAACTCCCAGGCACCGAGTCTGGCCCAGGTGTCCGAAAACACCCCCGCGCCGTCGACATCGGCCTGGCGGATGCCGGTGAGCTCGGTGCAGTAGGCGGACAGGGCGGGTCGAAGCAGCGGCCGAACCAGGGAGCTCCACTCGCCCAGCACCGCCCCCGAGTCGGCGTCGACGGCCACCACCCCCAGCTCGATGACCTCCCGCTCTCGCCGGTCGATCTGCGCGTCGGGAGGCCCACAGGTCGCCTCCACGTCCACCACCATCAACAGGGTCAAAACCACCTCGTCGCGAACTGCGCGGAATCGACGTGCAACCGTGACGGCGCGCTGGAGCAAGGGAAGCGGGCTATCGTGTGCCGATGCCACGTCCCACCCACGGGTGTATCTGATGCCGTCCCAACAGCAGCGCCACAGCACTTCTCAAGGTCCCTCCCAGGTCCAGGAAGGCGGCCTCACCGCAGCCCCGTCCGCCCAGGACACCCAGGGCAATGCCGCACTGCAGGCCCAGCTCCCTCAGCAGACCAGCCTCTACGCCGAGCTGCGCGAAAAGCTCGGAGACGCCCTCGCCGACGCCATCACCGACAAGCTCTCCGAAGACGAGCTCTTTGGATACGTCGACCCCTTCATCGACGACTTCCTCGCCAAGGCCACCGAAGCCGCACAGGGCGACCCGTCCCACGGGCTGTCCGAGGCCCAGGTCTCCGAGGCCTTCGCCGACCTCGACACCAAGGTCGACGCAGCCGCCAAGGCCCTGCTCCAGCGCCTCGATGTCGACGGCATCCTCGCGGGCATCGCCAAGGAACACACCGAGCTGGTCGCCCTGGCTGCAGTCGCGGCCGCGGTCGCCTGGGCCCTCAAGACCAACCCCGACCTTCCCAGCTTCGGCAAGAAGAAGGACCTCGGCGGCGGCCACTCGGTCGAAGGCAACCTCGACTTGGGACGCCTGCTCGACCTCACGCTCGAACACATCGACGCCACCTGGGCCTTCGACGGCGACAAGACCGACGCCTCGGTGAAGGTGTATGGCGGCGACAAGGACGGCGGCTGGGGCGGAGAGGGCAAGCTCAGCCACGCGCTCGACGCGGGCGTGTTGGGGGCCAACGGCCGCTACTTCCGAAACGACGACGGCAGCCAGAACGCCTCCGGTGGGCTGTCTTTCGACGGCAAGCAGACCGATGCCTCGCTCGATGGCAAGTGGGCCCGCGACGTCTCCGGCAACGACACCTGGGGCCTCGGTGCCGCCCTGTCCCACGATGGCGAGAACACCGACACATCCCTGTCCGGCCGCTTCGACCGGACCGCCAGCGGCGACACCGGGCACATCATGGGCCGCATCAAGCACGACAACGACCAGCGCCACTCCGAGCTGGGCGGGCGCTACAACCTGGACGGCTCCTGGAGCGCAGACGGCCACGTCTCCCAGGTCGACGGAGACAAGCGCTGGAAGCTCGGGGCCGACGCGAGTGGCGAAACCGACGGCGATGTGCTGGCCACGCTCTCCGGTCAGCACAGCGACAAGCACGATGGCTTCGACCACAGCCTGAGCGGCCGGTACAGCACCGACGGCGCCTGGAAGGCCAACGGCAGCCTCACCGGCCAGGACACCGACAACCCCTGGAGCCTCTCGGGCCAGGCCGGCCGCACCTCGCTCGACCCCGAGGTGGACTGGTCCGTCACCGGCAAATTCGGCCGTCAGCTCGACGAACAGGGCCTCACCACCGTCAGCGGCCTGCAGACCATCGGCAGCGACCGCACCGCCTCCCGCCTGCAGCTCGACCAGAAGCTGGCCACCGACGCCGACCACTCCCTGTCGGCCTGGGTGGAGCGGGAGCGAACCGAAAATGGCGTGGTCGACGGCATCGGCGGCTCTCTGAACACCCAGCTCGACGGCGCCGACCTCTACGCCAAGGGCTGGATGAAGTCCAACGACACCTGGGAGGCCAGCGCAGGCATCTCCAAGGGCACCGCCAACGACGACCTGTCGTGGTTCGCGGAGGGCTACACCGGCAAGAACACCTTCGGCGAGCAGGACAACGGCGTGCGGGCCGGCCTGAAGTGGCGGTTCTGAGCGGGTCCCGCGGTCGGCCTACTCGAAGTCTCCGAAGTCGTCCTCGAGGTCGTCGAGGTCGTCCATGTCGCCGAACTCTGCAGGGTCGTCGGGCGGGGGCGGTGCCACCTGCGCACCCGCCTCGGGGAGGTCGTCGAGGCCCCCCTCATCGAGGTCGTCGCTGGCATCCGGCGGCAGCTCGGCCCGCGCACGGGGATCGGCGGCCCGCTGGTCGAATGTTCGGGTGTCGATACCAAGTGGAAGCGCCTGGGCGTGCGGGTTCTCCAGCGTGCCCCGGATGTCCCACGCGACGAGTCGGGCCGCGAGATCGGCGAGGGTGGCCCGCTCCCCCGGACGCGCACTGGCTTCGAGGTGCACGTCGATGGCGCCATTCCAGCGCAGGTGCCCCCCACCTGCATAGCGGACGGGTCCCAGGTCGATCTGGAGGCTGGTGAGGTCGGCTCCCCTGGGGTCGAGGCGGAAGCGCACATCGAGGGCATCGTCGCCGGTCTCGTCGTCGCCGTCCTTTCCGAGCACCCCAAGGGCCGGCAGAGCGAGCAGCTTGCCATCGCGCACATGCAGGCTGCCCTGGCCCGCCACCACCTGGAGCTCGCCGCTCTTGTCCAGCCCCAGGTCGATGCGGCCCTTGCCCTTCACGCTGCCCGCCAGGCCGCTGTCCGGAGAGCTGCCTTCGAGGGCCCGCAGCCGCTCCAGGGTGAGTCCGGACAGGGTCCAGCGCAGGTGTCCGCGGTCGTCCTTCAGCGCCCACCAGGCCTCGGTGATGCCGAGTCGTCCGCCCAGACCACTGATGCTGCCGCCCTTTCCGCGAAGAGTGCCATCCGAGTAGGAGATGGGGGTGGAACCGGACAGGCCGCTGAAGCCGTAGCCGGCCTGGTGCCAGCTGCCGCCGTCGAGCGACAGGGTGCCCGCGGCGGCCGAGTGGACCAGAGGGTCGGCGAGGGACAGCTTTCCGTCGGCCACGAGCTTGATCTGGCCCGCCCGCACGTCCGCGAGCGCGGCCTGGGCCGATGGCGGCAGGAGGAGGCGTCCGGCAGGATCGGCGAGATCAACGTGTACATCAACCTTGTCAAGGCGAATGCTGTCGGCGCCCACCCCCATGCCGCCCTGGATACCGAGGCGTCCACCCGCGCCCGAGCTCACCGAGGCATCGAGAGCGAGAGCCTCCCCCGAGGGCTCCAACAGCACGTCGACGTCGGTCCACACCAGCTCGCCCACCGGGTCGCCGTCCACCCTCACGCGGGCATCCTGCATGCGGAGCCCGCCGATGGCCGTGGTGCCGCCCTTCTGCACGAACTGCAGTGCGAGGTCGGCGCTTGCGGTGAGCCGTCCCATCCCCACCTTGGCGCCTGCATCGGTGCGCAGCTTGTCCAGGCGGATGCCGGTGGCCCGTGCGGTGACCGTCAGCTTGTCGCCCGCATCGAGCACCACCGCAGGGAGGTCGAGCGTGCCCCCGGCCCCGAGCAGCTTCGCGTTGGCCACCCGTGTGGAGCCCCCTTCCACGGAGAGCGTGGCGCTGCCCGAGTCCACCGGCATCCGCACGCCCGGCAGTGCGACATGCCCCTGCTGGAGGTCCACATCGAGGGTGAGGGAGGTGGCACCGGCGGACAGTGGCACCCGCAGCGAGCCCGAGCCCTTCACCCTGCCGTCGGGCACGAGGGCGGCGATGGTGGGCCGCAGCTCGGGCGGGAGCAGCGCCCGCACGGAGGAGGCGCCGATGTCGGCATCGACGGAGAAGCCGGGCAGGTCGAGCAGGAAGGAGTGCAGGTCGAGGGAGCCCCGCCCGCTCACATGACCGGCGCCAGTGTCGAGGCGCAGGTCGAGGGCCGTGGGCTCGCCACCAGCGGGGTGGCGCAGGGTGCCGCCGAGTGCGCCGAGCCGCCAGGGAGCGAGGCCGTCCGGTGTGATCTGGACAGAAGACCCGCCCACCACAAGCTCTGACACCACGAAGCGCTCGGACCAGTGGGGCAGCTCCCCGACCTCCGCGGCGGCAGGCGCTTGGCCGTTCGGCGGTGGGGGCACCGGCCAGCCTCGCGGCCCCGCATCCGTCAGCTGAAGGTCGACGTGCAGCCCGTCCACCGACACCTTGTCCACCGTGATGGGCACGCCTTCGGCATGCAGTTGCAAGGCGCGCACCTCTGCGGAATCGAGCGCGAGGATGGGACCCCCGGTGGGGTGGGCCAGCAACAGCTCGTCGAGGCGGAGCCCCACCGCCAGGTCGGAGGAGGACACGAACACCCGTCCATCGGCATCGAGAATGGCCTGCCTGTGGTCGTCTTCGCTACCGCGGCGCAGCAACTCGTGCAGTCTGAGGCCATCGGCGTGCAGGTCGCCGGCGAGCGCGAGGGAGCGTTCGGCCATCGCGAGGTCGGCCTGGGCGAGGGCCAACTCACCGCCCAGCATGCGGGCCGTCGCGGTATCGATGTGGGCGAGCCCGTCAGCGAAGCTGGCGTCGATGCGGGCGGCTTCGATGGGGAGGCGCCAGTCGCCGGCCGCGCCGTGGAGCTTGGAGATGGCCAGCCAGGTGGTGAGCTCGGAGCCCTCCAGCAGGTTGCGCAGGTCGAAGCGCCCCTTGAGTCCGCCGGTGACGGTGCCGCTCAGCTCGTGGGTGCGGATGAGCTGTTGCACCATGGGCGACAGCTTGCCGACCAGCTGAGGGTCGGACAGCTCCACCAACAGGGAGCCGTCGTCGACCCAGGCCACCCAGCGGTCGAGATCGAGGTGTGCGTCGGCCTTCACGACCACACCCGGGGGGTGGCCGAACATCAGCTCGGCGTGGTGACCCGGCGTGCCGGCGGGGGTGGCCGCAGGGTCGGCATCGAGGAGCAGCTCGATGCCATCCACCCGGAGCACCTCGGCCTGTCCATCTTCGATGACGAGCACACCGTCGTTGATCTCGACGTGACGCAGCTCCAGGATCTCGGAGGGACGCAGCGCACGTTCGACGCTGTCGGGGTCGGCGAGGGGGTCGGGCTCGATGAGCTCGGAGAAGCCCATGGGGACGAAGCCGAGCACCTCGGGGTCGGGGCGGAGGTGGACGAGCGGTTGGTCGAGCACCAGCTCCCCGATGCGCAGCGGCTCCCCCTGCTGTGGCACATCGGCGAGGGAGACCGTGAGGTGGGCCACCTCGAAGATGGGGCGCGCGTCTTTGGCGATGAGCCGAAGCCCATCGAGGCGCACCGAGGTGGGACCGACCACCGAGAAGCCATCGAGCTCCAGCTGTGGCACGAGCCAGGTCTCCGCCACCGACACCAGCACCCCGCGAATCCAGTGGTCGGCTGCGGTGGTGCGCCACAGCAAGGTGGCCCCGGCTGCGACAACAGCGAGGCCGACGGCCACTGCGAGGGAACGGCGCCGGGTGGCCGTCATCCCCGCACCACCTCGAGGAAGCCCTCCCGCAGCAGGTGTTGGACGAAGCCGAGCCGGTGGGTCTCGGGCAGCGGCAGGTCGCCCGCGCGCCAGGAGGGCTGCTCCGCCGCGAAGTCGAGGAGGCCCTGAGAGCCTGGCGGAAGCCCGATGGTCTTGCCGTGGAAGCGCAGCTCCACGCCGCGGTCCATGCGCACCACCCGGTACATCAAGCCCGGCCGCCGGCGCAGGAGGGTGTTGGGGTGTACCCGGCGGTCCGACGCACCGAGCTGGCCGCGCAACAGCGGCAGCCGACCCTGCACGAAGCGGTCCACCTCAGACTCGAGAACAGCCTCGTGGTCGACTTCTTCGAGGATGGAATCCACCTTCTTGCGCCAGGCATCCGACAGGCTGTCGCCCTCCGCCCACAGCCCCACTGGCAGCACCGCGCGCATGTCGTCTCGGGTGGCCGCCGCCCGAAGCTCGGCCGCCGCGAGACTGGCGACGCTTATGGGCGTGAGTTCGATGTCGATCCACAGGGCGTCCTCGTCGAGCTCGAAGCGGGTGCCGGCGCCGGGCGGCACATACAGGGCTGTCCCTGGAACCTGGTCGAAAGCGGCCTCTGGCAGGCCATCCTGCACCACCTGAACCCGGCGGCGACCGACGCACTGCACGATGTAGCGGTGCGCACGAGAAAGGCGCTTTTCGCCCCAAGGACGGGCATCGCGGGGGGCCAGCACCACCTCGCAACGGCCGCGCATATGGAAGACCCGCTCCAGGGCGCGCACCAGGCTGGCGGTGGCACCATGCTGACGGTGGAGGTCGGGCAGGCACACGCAGCAGCCGCGGGACAGCCCGGCGCGCAGGGCATCGGGGTCGGCAACCGGCACCTCCCCGCGCCTCCCCCAGCTCACTGTGCGGGTGAAGGAGCCGGGCGACAGCTCATCGTCGCCATCCCGCAGGGTGATGGTGGGCCAGCGCAGGCTGCGGGCGGCCACGAGGGCATCGAGGCCAGCGAGGTCGAGGGGCGTGGACAGCACCGGACGCAGCAGCACGGCCTCCTTGCCGTCCATCTGACGCGCGAAGACCTCGGGGGGGAAGGGCGAGACCAGCTGTTGGAATTCCGGCAATCTCATCGGTCCGTCTCCACACCGTCTTCTGAACGCGACAGGCCCGCGGACAGGGGCAGGCTTGCACGAGCCGGCCCACCCAGGCTTGCGAGAGCGGCGTCGACATCGTGCTCCAGCAAGGCGTTCTCGACCTGTTCATCGAGCCAGTCCACCTGGGTGTCCGACAGGCCCACGGCCTTGCGGGTGTCTGGGCGAATGGCCGCCCCACCGTCGTTGTCATCGAGCCTTCGGGCCACGGCGAGTGCGAGGTCGTGCCAGGTGTAGGGGACGACGGACACCACCACCTCCAGCGAGGCGGTGTCGGACACCCCCGCCTGCTGCACCACGAAACCCCGCGGCACGTAGAGGAGGTCACCTGCCTCCAGGCGCACCTCGAGCAGTGGCTCACCCGCTTCCACGCCTTCCGGAGGACACTGCTCCAGCCGCAGCGGGCGCTCGATGTGGGGACCCGAGACCTGCCAGCGCCGCGCGCCGCCCACCTGAAGCACGAACTGGTGGCCCACATCGTAGACGGCCTCCCCCGGCTTGTCGGCGACGGGCGCTCGGAGCACACGGCAGTGCAGCTCCGCGGACAGGACCCCCCGCAGGTCGGCACACAGCGCGCCCAGCGGCCCCCAGAGCCGGTCGGCTGCGTCGAGCGAGAGCGAGCAGCCCTCGGCCAGCAGGTCGAACACGCGCTCTGGACGGGCGAAGCCAGCGACCGCACCAGTGCCCCACGGCAAGCGGTGGATGCTCATCGCACCGGCCGGAACCCCTCCCCCGCTTCGGTGCAGGCGGAGGCCCGGCGCACTCAGGCCGCCCTCCGAGAGCAGCTCGTCGAGGGCGTCTTCGGAGAACAGCCGCGCCCAGCGGGCCGCTCCGTCGAGCTGACCGGGGCGGTCGCCACGCACAAGCAGCGGCGCGCGGTCCCAGTGCCGCTTGAGGAAGACATCCAAGGGTGTGGGCGCGAGCAGGTCGGCCAGCACGGTGGAGTGGGACTGCATCGCCATCGACAACCTCGGGGCGGGGTCCAGCGGCTACGTGGACCCGACGGTCGCAGCGCCCTATCCGGTGTCGCCGAACATCCCGTAGGGCATTTCTTGCTGGCCCGACCGAATCCTGGAGGTCCGATGGCTGCCCCCCAAGCCCTGCTCGGCCTCGCCCTGTTTCCCCTGCTGGCATGGGCCCTGTCCACCGACCGCCGCAAGGTCGACCCGCGTCGGCTGGGCCTCGGGGTGCTCGTGCAGGTGGTGCTGGGGGTCGTGCTGCTGCACCTGCCGGGTGTGGAGACCGTGCTGCTGGGCCTGAACAAGGGCGTGCTGCTCATCGAGGAGGCCACCAGCGAGGGGGCACGCTTCATGTTCGGCTACCTTGCCGGCGGCCCCATGCCCTTCGAAGAACGCACCCCTGGCGGTGCCTTCATCGTGGCCTTCCGGGTGCTGCCGCTGGTGCTGGTCGTGAGTGCGCTGTCGGCCCTCTTGAACCATGTAGGCGTCATTCCCGTGGTGGTGAGGCTGCTCGCGCGGGGGGTCCAGAGGGTCTTCTCCACGAGCGGTCCCCTCGCCTTCGGCGCGGCCGCCAGCGTCTTCTTCGGCATCATCGAAGGTCCGCTGCTGGTGCGCCCATGGCTGGCCTGCCTCACCCGCTCCGAGCTGTTCGCGCTGATGGTGTGCGGCATGTCCACGGTCGCGGGCACGGTGATGGTGTTGTACGCCTCGCTCGTGGAGCCCGTGCTGCCCGGCGCCCTCGGCTGGATCCTCATCGCCAGCGTGCTCAGCGTGCCCGCAGCCCTCACCATGGCCCACGCGATGGTGCCGGGGGACGACTCGGCTGAAACAGCCATTCCCGAGCCCGAACAGACCGACGCCAACGCCATCGACGCCATGATGCGCGGGACCTCCGAGGGCACCCGCATGGTCATCGACATCGCGGCCACCATCGTGGTGCTCTTTGCGACCGTCCACCTGTTGAACCGGGGCCTCGCCCTGCTCCCCACCGACAGCCCCGTCACCGCACAGAGCCTCGTCGGCCTCGGATTCCGCCCTCTGGTGTGGCTCGCCGGGATCCCCTGGGCCGAGTCGTCCGCCGCCGCCGAGCTGATGGGCACGAAGACCATCCTCAATGAATTCGTGGCCTACATGGACCTCGCAAACCTGCCCGAGGACACCCTGTCTCCCCACGCCCGCAGGGTGCTCGTGACCGCACTTTGCGGCTTCGCCAACCTGGGCTCCCTCGGAATCCTGGTGGGCGGACTGGGCAGCGTTCTCCCCGACCGGCGCTCGGAGCTGGCGGGACTGGCGGGCCGTGCGGTGCTGGCCGGCAGCCTCGCGACCTTGTCTACGGCAGCCGTCGTGGCGCTGGTGGGCTGAGGCGGACCGTGGCTACCCGCCCGCCGTGAGGGGCACATGGTCGTCGCGGCGCACCTCCAGCTCGTCGCGTTCCAGCTGGCGCACCAGGCGACCGAGGCGCTGCACCAGCGAAGCCGGCGGCGACAAGAAGCGCACCGCGTAGGTTCCGGGCGACAGCTCGCGCACCACCGTGGCGCTGGTGGCCACCACCGGGCCCCCTGCCCGAAGCGCGAGACCAACCTCCTGGCCCTCTTTCAGGGGAAGGTGAGACCGAAACACGAGGCCGGAGACGGAGGCCTCCACCACCGTGACCGCACGGTCGGGTCCGACGAAGGGCACGCGTCCCCAGGGGTCGATCCAGGCCGGCAGGTCGACCATTGCGCGCTGGCCGGACCGCCGCTCACTGGAGGACGGGGTCTCGATGGGACGGGGCGCTCCTGCCAGGCTGGCGAAGGTGCGCAGAAAGCCAGCCCCATCGGGCGGACGCACGCTCCAGCGGCCCTGGGGCAGCCACAAACCGACCGAGGAGGACGCCCCACTGCTCTGGGGACGCCACTCGAGTCCCGCCAACGGCTGGACGAAAGCGGGACGGTCGGCGCCGGCCGGCGTGAACGTCAGCTGGCCGTCGCGGATCACAAGGCGCCCCCACGACCAGACCGCCCCCGGCGTCTCGGGCCGGGCTTCGACAGCGGCCTCCCAGGTGCCCGCCGACCGGTCGGGGCGCATCGGAGCCACGCTGCGAGCGGCCCGCCAGCGGGTGCGCTTCAGCTCGCCGGCCAGTGCCCTCAGCCCGATTCCCGTCCAGGTGCGCATCGCCCCGGGACCGACCACCGACAGGCCACTGGTGGCCCCCGTGCTGCGAATCGACTGGATCGCGTTCCAGTCCCAGTGTTGGGGCGTGCCGGTCCCCAACACGCGGGACCACGCCCGCAAGGGTCGGCTGGCGAGGCCGCCTGGCCCGACAGACAGCCACACACGTCCGCGTCCCCACCCCGTGGTTGCCCGTACGGTGAGACTCAGAGCCCGCGGCAGCCGCCGATCCGAGCTTCGCGCGGTGGAGCGGGCCGCGAGCACCGCCGACACCCCGTCCCCACCCATACATTGGCCTTCCAAAGCGTCGAGGCGAGGCCCCGTCGAGGCCGACAGTGCCGACCACGGAAAGCGCCACCACTGCGCATCCTCGCTCGACATGAACACCACACCCTCCGGCGTCGCCATCAAGGTGCCGTTCGTGCGTGCCCCCGACTCGAGGAGCCAACCCGGTCCCCCCCCAAGAACCGCTTCATCAGGGCGAAAGGCGCGGCGACCTTCGCGCCGCAGCCACACCTGCATGCGGTGGGCGAAGGGGGCCAGGTCCAGTCCGTCCAGCTGCACGGTCCCCCCCTCCGTATGGATCAGGAAGGAGGATCCCTCGGGGCCCGGCACCACCTGCACGCCACGCACAATTGCGCGGGGCAGCAGCCGCGGACCACTCGCACACCGCAGCTCGACGGCGCGCTGCCAGAGCACCACAATGGCCTCCATGCAGTCGTTTCCGTCGTCAACTCGCCCACAGGCGGCAGCGAGGAAGGGGCCGAGTCCACGGCGACGCAGATGGGTGGGAGGGGTGGTCATGGCATCCGAGGGATCGGATCCCATTGTCCCCGGCACGACCCCCAATCGTCCCCAGATCGGACAGAGATGACATCCCGTGGCAGGTGTGTCCTGTACGCCGCCGGGATCCGTACAGTACATTGAGGGCGCGGCGAAACAGGTCAGGGGCCCCGGCCCCGGGACAAGCAATGAACGTACCCGAAATTCTGAGCACCCACGATGTGGCTCGATTCTGCGGAGTCACGCCCCGAACTGTCTTGCGTTGGGTCGACGCAGGTGTATTGCCTGGCTACCTCACCGGTGGCGGACGGCGACGCATCCAGAAGGGCGACCTGATCCAATTCATGCGGGGGCGCGGAATGGAGCTCCCCGACGAGCTGCAGCCGATGCGCAACCGGGTGGCGATTGTCGACGACGACTTGCTCCACGTCCAGATGATGCAGCGGGTCCTTCGGAGCATGGCCCCCCACCTCGAGATTCGCACCGCGGCGGATGGCTTCAGTGCGGGGGCGCTTCTGTTCTCCTTCCGTCCCCACCTTGTGTTTCTCGATCTCGTGATGCCTGGATTGGATGGCTTCGATGTCTGCCGACGCATCCGCGCAGAGCCCGAGTTCGAAGGCACCGGCGTGGCCATCGTCACCGGCCACATGAGCGCCCCCGTCCGCCGCCGCCTCACCGAGCTGGGGGCCGACGAGTGCCTCACCAAGCCCTTCCGCCGCGCCGACCTGCGGCCCATTCTTCAGCGCTTCGTCCCGGCACCTCAGGCAGCCGAGCGCACCGTCGCCTACGGCTGAGCCCCCCTGGCACCCCACCCGACCGCGCCGCCTGGTGCGGTTTGTTCGTTCTCGGCCCGGCGATGACACCGCACCGCAATCAGGGGTCCTTTCCAGGGGGACGGCCACCCGATAGGTCCCCGTGTTGGCGCACCTCATGGGTCATGCGCCCGCCTGAGGAGGCGTGATGGACACTCGCACCACCGCATTGCGGTCCCTTCCCCAGCTGCTGGCCACCACCCTGCTGCTGGGTTGCACCGGCGGCAAGGTCGGCTCTCTGTACACCGACACGGCAGAAGACACCGAAGAGGCCGATGCCGACACCGACGCAGACACCGATTCCGACACCGATGCCGACACCGATGCCGACACCGACGCAGACACCGATGCCGACACGGATGCCGACACCGACGCAGACACCGACGAGGACGGCGATGGCTACACACTCGAAGGCGGCGACTGCGACGACGCCGACCCGGCGGTGAACCCGGGCGCGACCGAGGACTGCTACGACGGCATCGACAACGACTGCGACACGGCCACAGCCGACTGCGATTGCGATGGCGACGGCTACGTGGCGACCGAGTGTGACGGCGACGACTGCGACGACAGCAACGCAGCCACCTGGCCCGGGGCCTCCGAGATCACCGACGGCGAGGACAACAACTGCAACGGCGAGGCAGACGAGGGCGTGTACTGCAACGCCTTCTTCCCCATGTCGAATGGCTCCGCCGCCATGCGCCTGTACTCGACCACCCCGCAGAACGGCACCACCTACATCGAGACCGTCACCATCGACAGCTGGGACAGCGGCACCAACTCCGGCACCCTGCTCCGCAACTACTTCGACGGCGGCGGCACCAGCTTCGATGTCGTCGAGAACCGCCTTTGCGTGACCGGTCGCATGGGCATCGACGGCTGGGACATGTCGGGCAGCGGGGCCTTGTCCACCACCGTGTCCTACGACGTGGCGCGGGTGGAGCTGGCGGCCGAGGGCGACCTCACCGCCGGAGAGACCTGGTCCTATGCCTACTCGGCCACCGACTCCCTGGGCCTGCTCGCCTACGACGCCTCGGGCACCTACACCGTCATCGGCGACACCACCTACACCACGCCTGCGGGCACCTTCGACGTGGTGGAGGTCGAGAACGACTACACCCTCGTCGACAACGGCAGCTCGGGCCTGCTGGGCCTCGACCTCGACCGGGAGGGCACCGTCACGCTGTACTACGTGGAGCGACTGGGCGTGCTGTACAGCGAAGACATCGCCGACGACGGCACTGTCGTCGAGACCCGCGAGCTGCAGTCCTACACGGGCTTCTACCCCTGAGCCGACGAGGGCCGCGGCTCAGCCCGAGCGGTAGGGTCGCCAGGTGATGTACTTGGGACGGCTGTCGAGGCGCACATGCAGCCAGGACACGCCGAGTCCCGAAGTGCTCAGCCACACGGTCTTCTCGGGTTTCGACCCGAACCAGTCCTCCAGGGCCGCCCCCACCGCCGACCACAGCGCGAGGCGACGCCGCGAGCCGGCCGTCCGCAGGAACTCCACGAGATGGGCGCACCGCTCTCCGTCTCCGCCGGTGGTGGGCGCGACGAGGGTGGCGTCTCCACCGAGGTTGTCGAAGGTGGCCATGCCTCGGGCCGCCGCCAGCTGCACCCGAAAGGGTCGGGGGTCGGGCACCAGGCGGGACACCGCCGGGCTGTGCAGCACCACCCACTCGAAGGCCGTCGCGCCCGCCGTCGAGCCACGCATGGGTCGGCACTCCCAGAACACCCCGCTCCACGGTGATCCCGCAATAGAACGCTCCAGGTGCGCGCAGGCCTCCGCCCCGGTAGACAGCGCGCGTGCCACCTCCGCACAGGTCCAGAGCCGGCCGTCGGCGTCCACGAGCTGGCCCCGCAGGCCCGCACGCTGCTGCAGGGGCGTCAACACTGCCTTGGCTTGCCGGTCCTGTCCCATGCTTCGCTCCAGGGTCATCTGCAGACCCTACAACGCCGCGACGGAGCCGCCGTGTCCCGCCCCCGCACGAAAGCCGACCCTCTGACCGACTTCAGTCGGTCGTCATTTCGCCACGATGGCGTAGCACGCGTCATCTACGAAAAGGGCGAGGGACCGCCGGTGCTCGTGATGCACGAGATCCCCGGCATCACCCCCGAGGTCGCGGACTTCGCAAGGCGGGTGGTCGACGCCGGCTACCGCGTCACGATGCCCGTGCTGTTCGGCACCCCCGGCAAGCCCTTCGGCATGGCCTACAACCTCCAGGAGCTGGCCCGAGCGTGCATCGCCCGGGAGTTCACCGTGCTCGGCCTGCGCCGGTCGAGCCCGGTCACTGTGTGGCTGCGGGCCCTTTGCCGTCACCTTCACGCGGAGCACGGCGGACGCGGAGTGGGCGCCATCGGCATGTGCCTCACGGGCAACTTCGCCCTTGCGTTGATGGTGGAGCCTTGCCTCATGGCGCCAGTGCTGTCTCAGCCGAGCCTCCCCTTCCGAGCGAGTCCGTGGCACTCCGCCGATCTGCACGTCAGCGACGCCGATCTCACAGTCATCAAGCAACGCGCTCAAGCCGGCTGTCCCGTCCTCGGTCTCCGCATCCGCACCGACCCGATGGTGCCCGGCCGTCGCTTCGACCGCCTGCGCCAGGAGCTTGGGGATGCCTTCATCGACGTCACCCTCGACCTCGGCCCACAAGGCGGCGTGAGTCCCATCCCCCACTCGGTCGTCACCACCGAGTACCGCGACGACCTCCTCGGCGTGCGCGACCATCCCACCCACGGGGCCATGCAGGCGGTGCTCGACCTCTTCGACCGTCAGCTTCGGCCCCCACCTGGACAGTCGCCCCCATCCGGTCCAGAGTCGGTGTCCCCCCTTGCCCCGGACGACGAATGATCTGCCGAACCGCCCTGATGGCCACCGTTGTCCACGTCACCGATGGCTGGCGCCCGAGTGCGGTCGGCGCCGTCGACCATGTGGATCTGCCCTTGCGCTGCCACTACGAGGATCCCGTCGACAAACCCCGCTGCGACGCCGTTCTCGAGCATATCGGCCAGGCTTGGACCATCCAGGTCTACGACCTCGGCTTCCACGACCCCATCTTCGACGACGACCACATCTTCGATGTCTACCTGTCCACCGACGGCACCGACGGCGGCGCCTACGTGATGGGCGAAGGCGACGACGCCGACCCCGACGACGGCCGCATGGGGCAGGCGTCCTTCATGGTGCTCGACCCCTCCATCACCGACGCGGAAATGGAGTCCTACGTCGCCCACGAATTCAACCATGTGCTGCAGTACAGCACCGACTTCGTGGAGCCCACCCTGCCGGTCTGGGAGGCCACCGCCACCGCCGCGGAGGCCTGGACCCTGTCCGGCTACCAGGTCTACGGACCGTGGGTGGCCGACTTCCAGACGCACACCTGGATGGGCCTGTTGGGCGATGGCTACGTGCTCTGGGACGACTACGGCATCTGGAGCTACCACGAATATGGCGCGGCCATCTGGATCCTCCACCTCGACAACGTCTACTTCGGGGGGACGGGCGCATCGGGTGCGGCCCTCTGGAGTGCACTCGAGCAGGACGGCTGGGAGAACGAACCCGACGTGCTCGACGCCTGGGGGACGGTGACCGGGGGGGACTGGACCGCGGCCCTCGACGAGTTCGTGGCCTTCGAGCTCATCTCCGGCAACGGCGCCCTCCGGCCCGACTGGGTGGACACCCACGACGACGGCCACTGGGGTGCGGTCCCCTACGCGACGGTGCACGCCGCCGACCTCCCCACGACCGTGTCACCGGAGTTCGGGGTCGCGCCCACGGGCTGGGTGCAGCTCGAGCTTGTGGATGCGCCAGAAGGGCTGGCGGTCTCGGTGGACAGTCCCGAGGGTGTGCGCTTGTCACTCGTGGCGGTCGACGACAGCGGAAACGCCCAGTTCACCCGCACTCTGCCAGCCACCTTGGAGGTGTCCGGAGACGTCCAGCTCGCGGTGCTCCACCTGGGCGGTGAGGACTTCGACGCCGACAACCGCCTGGTGCTCACCGGCATGGACGTGCACCTGTCCCTGCCGGAGGAGGACGACACGGCGGTTCCTGAAGACAGCGGTGAACCCGATGTTCCCGAGGACTCCGGCGAGCCGTTGGACACCCCCGCTGGCACGGATGGCGGGGCGGACAAGGGCGGCTGCGCGACAGTGGGTGCGGTGGGTGGTGGCTGGTTGATGGCGATGGGGCTGGTGGGGGTGCGGCGGCGCCATCACGATGGGTCGGCCCAGGCTCGACGACACCGCTCCTGAAAGGCCGCCACCCCTGTCTCGTGCCGCGGTGACAGCACCCCTCGCTCCACCGCCCCCGCCGCCAGGTTCCGCTGCACCGCCTCCACGATGCGCACATCCTCGGCGGTGACTGCGCGGCTCATGTCCATCGCGCGGTGCCGGGCGGGGGCGTCGACCTCCGGAGCGAACAGGTAGAGGTAGTCCACCCGCGTGTGGCCCGGCCCCTCGGGCACCATGCGCTCGATGCAGACGCCATCGGCGTAGACGTTCAGGGCGAGGCCCGGCCACGCCCAGGCCCAGCGGCCGGCGTTGACAGCATCCGGCGTGCGGCGACCGACGTGGTGGCTCACAAGCAGGCCGTCGTGGTGGACCGCCACGCGGTAGTCCCGCAGAGCGACCTCCTTGGCGAGGTCGGGGTGCACCCAGGGGATGTGGTAGCCCTCGAGGTAGTTCTCGACGTAGACCTTCCAGTCGCAGTCCAGCGCGTGGGTGGCCCGGCGCTCCACCTGCATCGCGGCGAGGTCCAGGTCGGCGAAGTGGTCCGCCAACGCCGCCACCACCGGCGGCTCCGGTCCCCCCTGGCCAGGCAGCGCCGACGCGAACACCAGCCCCTGCCACACATGCGCCGTCACCTCGATGAGGCCGTCCACTTCAGGCCGGGCCCCGAACTGCGGGGTCGCCCGGAGCCCACCGTCGCGGCCGTAGCACCAGCCGTGGTACCGGCACTGGAGCTGACCCAGGCCCCGGGGCGCGTCGCCCGGCCACACAATCGGGCCACCGCGGTGCCGGCAGGTGTTGTGGAAGACCCGCACGCCGCCGTCGTCCTGGCGAACGACGAGCAAGGTCGCCGGTCCCACGCTGAAGGTGACCACGTCACCAGGTGCCCGCACCTCATCGAGGTGGGCGACCACCCACGGGCCCGACTGAAGGATGCGCGACCAGTCCCGCTCCCAGGCGGCGGGACCGACGTAGGCCGATGCCGGCAGCGTGGACTGAAGCGACACAGGGGCCTCCGGGCGAGGGGGTGCAGCTCTGTTAGCCGTCCGCATCCACGCCTGGAGTCCCATGCTTCCCGCCGTCCTCCTCGCCCAGGGCAACGAGCTCACCACGGGCCAGACCGTCGACACCAACAGCAACTGGATCGCCGGCCAGCTCTTCGATCTCGGCATCGAGGTCACACGAATCATCACCGTGCCCGACGACCTCGACCAGCTCGTGGAGGTGCTCGCAGACGCCGCACGCCGGGCCCCCATCGTCATCAGCACCGGCGGCCTGGGTCCCACCCGCGACGACCTCACCGCCGACGCCGTCTCCAGAGCCTTCGACCGACCCCTCGCCCTCGATGACACCGCCATGGCCCAGGTGGTGGCCCGCTACCGGTCCATGGGACGGGTGATGCCCGAGATCAACCGCAAGCAGGCCGTTCTCCCCGCCGGCAGCACGGTGCTCGAAAACCGCTGGGGAACCGCGCCTGGCTTCTCGGTGCAGGTCGACGGCACCCACATGTTCTTTCTGCCAGGCGTGCCCAGAGAGATGCGCAAGCTCATGGAGCACGCGGTGTTGCCGCGCCTGCACGCGGCCTTCGCCTTGGAGCCGCCCCGGCGCCGCATCGTGCGCGTCATCGGCCTGGGCGAGAGCGATATCGAGACCCGCCTGACCGGTCTCGAGGTGCCCGGCATGCAGGTCGGATTCCGAACCAAGATGCCCGAAAACCAGGTGAAGCTGCGCTTCGACCGGTCGGTGACCGAGGCCGCGATCGAAGATGCCATCGCCCAGGTGCGCGCCCGCATCGGCTGGCGGGCCTTCGGGGTCGACACCGGCGATCTGGGCGAGGTCGTGGGGCAGGAGCTGGCCGCCAGGGGACAGACGGTGGCCCTGGCCGAGAGCTGCACCGCCGGACGGGTGGCAGCCTGGCTGGGACAGACGCCGGGCGCGAGCCGCTACCTCATCGAAGGCGCCGTGGTGTACGCCAATGCGGCCAAGATGCGGGCATGCGCGGTTCCCGAGCAGATGCTCATCGACCACGGTGCCGTGTCGGAGCCCGTGGCCCGGCAGCTCGCCGAAGGCATCCGACAGCGCGCCGAGACCACCTGGGGCGTGGGCATCACGGGCATCGCCGGACCCGGCGGAGCCACCCCCGACAAGCCGGTGGGGACCGTCCACATCGCGGTCGCCGGTCCCACTGGGGTTCACCACCGCCGCCTGCGCCTGCCGGGCGACCGCAGCCGGGTGCAGTCTCTGTCTGCAGCCGCAGCCCTCGCCATGCTGTTCCGCTCGGTGACGCTCGCCTGAGCGCCCGGCTCACATTCCGAGGATGCGCTTCACTTCCTTTTCGGCGTCGCGGAAGCTGGTGCCTGTGGCCTCGCGGTAGCGCTTGTTGGCGAGGATGGTGCGGCCTTCGGCGTGCAGCGCCTTGATGGCGTCGACGAGCTCAGCGGGCAGCTCCTTGGGGTCGGGCGGCGCGTTGTAGGCCTTCTTCTTCTGCTGAGCGGCCTTGTTCTTGCGCTTGGGCGGCGAAGGAGAGGACGGCGGCGCAGCAGGTGCCCGGCTCTCAGGCTGGGCGGCGGGAACCGGCTTCGGCGCCTGGCCAGCCGGCGTGGGACGCGGCTGCGCCGGTGGCTGGGGAGCTGCGGGCTGTGGATCGGCCGGCTGGGGCGCGGGCGCCGGCTTGCTCACCTGCTTGGCAGCCTCGGGGACCGGGCCTGTGCCAGGAATGCCCACGCCGGGGCGAGGCGAAGGCTCCGGTGCCGGGGCGGGCGCGGGCGCGGGCTTCGCTGGACGGGAAGCGACGGCACCCCAGGCGGATGCGGCACGGGACCGACGGGGGGGCGGAGCTGGCGCTGCAGGCCGTGCGCTCCCGCCATCGATGTTTGCGGGACGCCCGCCATAGGTCGCGGGCGCCTCTGCAGGCCCCTCCCCGACGAGTCGCTCGCCGATGCGCCGCTGTCGAATCCGCTCTCGGATGCGAGCGGCGCGTTCTCGACGCTCGCGCTTTCGGCGCTCCGTGGGGTCCTCGTTGGGCGGCCCCTTCGACACGGGCTCGGCCATGAGCTTTTCTTTGGGAGAAGGCTCCTTGCTGCCTTCCTTCTTGTCGGGCTCCACCCCTGCCGCCGCCGCGGCCGCCTCCGCCTGTTCTTCGGCAACCACCTCGAGGGCCACATGCTCGACCTCCAGGATCTCCCGGGTGTGCTGCTCCCAGTGGTCGCGCGCCCACTTCTCCGTCGCCCGCTTCACGAGGACACGAAGGGTGACGAGAACGACCACGAGCGCGCCAAGCAGCGCGCTCATGAAGACGATCAGGTTGCTGAGGAGGTCTTCGCCCAAGGGCGCTCCGGGAGGAGGACCCGGGGAGGAAGGGGGCTGGACCCCTCAGCCAGACAGTGCCTGGCCTGCTGGAATCCAGCGCGGGCCCGTCAGCCGTGCCTTCACTTCACCTCGAAGGGGTACGCCTTGCGGAGCTCCTCGGGGGTCTTGTCGAGACCATCGACATCGCCGCTGGTGAGCAGGCCTTCGCTGTGGAAGGCGTAGTAGCCGGCGTCGAGCTTGCCGCGGGTGATGATGAGGTAGTGGTGATCGGTGGCCAGTTCCTTGAGGTCGAACTCGATCTCTTCCTTGGCCACGAAGCGGTTGACCTTCACGTTGGTCTCGCCCATGGCGCTGGTGACCGTGGTGTCCTGCACGAACTCGAGGCGGTGCAGCTCGAGGCCGACGCGGGCGATCTCGTTGGGCTCGAGGGCCACGCGGTACACGAAGCGCTGGCGGGGCTTGGCGTTCACCTTCACCTTGCCGGGGTTTTCGAGGCCGGTGTAGGCCTGCAGCTCGGTGCCGGTGGTGTCGATGGTCTGGCCGTCGAGCTTGCTGTATTCCTTGCTGTTCACGAGGAACAGGCCGTCGGTCTTGGGCTCGGGGTAGAGCACCAGCTCGACGTTGGGCATCTGGATCTTGGAGTCCTCGCCCTCGGGGAACACGAAGGTCTCCTGGACGTGGACGTAGCCCTCGGCGCCGGCCTTCACGCGCTTCTTGCCCGCCAGGACGGGCATGTCGAACTCACCCTTGTCGCCGGTGTTGGCGAGCTCGGTGACGCCCTCGATGGTGACGGTGGCGTTGGCGATGGGCTTGTCCCAGACATCCTTCACCGAGCCGGTCATGGTGGGCTCCGTGCCACAACCGATGAGGCCTGCGGCAGCCGCGGCGAAGACGAGGAGGCGGGGGGAGAAGCGGCTCATGGAACTCTCGACGATGCGGATTGGACGAAGATGCGGTCGAATCGGTCAGTGGGACCGACCCAGGCAAGCGAGGTGATCTCGGGGCCCCCGGATATCACGCGTTGCCGCCTCCGGGGGAGGCCGACACACGCGAAATCGCGCGGGATTGGGGGGAACGGGTCGAATCGGGGCAGTTGTGCGCGCAACCGCCAGGGGTCGGACCGTCGGACCGGGGCCAGACGGGCGCGGAGCCGACACCCGGGCACCCGGGAGCCATCCGCCACGGGGGTCGTCACACGTATGGGAAGGCCCGTCAACGCCCTGTACACGGACAGCAACCTGCATCAGCCCGCGCCCTGCAAGGCGCCGCGCAATGTGCGCAGGTCGAGGAGGCCCCCACCCGCGAATCGGTCGACGATCGTGCGCCCCGTGCGGGCCATCCGCAGCAAGGTGTGCAGACGGCTGCGAAGAAAGTCGACCCGCTCGCTGCGCGGCAAGGCCCCCAACACCGCTGCAGCCTGCTCCATCCGGCCCACCGCGTCGTCGATCATGCGCAGCTCTCGCTCGCGAAACACCCGCGTGATCATCGCCACGAGGTCGGTCTCGGCCTCGAAGTAGCGACGACGGCTTCCCCGACGCCAGGCCTTCTTCACCACGCCCCACTGCAGCAGCTCCTGCAGGGTCATGGAGACGCTGCCGGCGGACAGCTCGGTGCGGGCGCCGATCTCGTCGGCGCTCAGCGGCTCGGGCGACAGGTACAGCACCGTCCACACCCGCCCCATCGAGGGCTTGAAGTTCCAAAAGCCCATGATCTCGCCAATCGTGTCGGCGACCAGCAGGGTCGCCTGCTCGACCGCGCGCTGCTCATCCGGTCGAAGAGACTCGGCTGGCGCGGCTGCGGCGGGCTGCACGGGTGGACTCAATGGACGGCACTCTCGGCATGGGTCGGGGCGGGAACCAGGGACGATTGCGGGTGGTTCGCCCCGCCACCTCCGATTAAGGCGGATCCTCACCGATTTCAATGACGATTGAAGTCTTCGAAGATTCCCATCATCCGACCCCCCTCTTCCGGCGGCCACGCCGTCACCGAGGTCTCGATGGATCTGTCGGTCTCCCGACCCCAAGCCGGCGGCCTGCACCACCACCCCCACACCCGCAGCCGGGTGTCCGCCCTTGTGGGTGGAGCGGCCCTCGTGGCCGATGAGCTGCGCCTCGCCGAGGGACATCTCCGGCAGATGCTGCAGTCGTGTGTGCCCGCAGTCGCCGACATCGGCCGCTACCTCGCCGACTCCGGTGGCAAGCGCCTTCGCCCGCTGCTCACCGGCCTTTCTGCCCGGGCCTGCGGGCACGCCGGCGACATCTCCCGCCTGATGTGTGCGGGTGAGCTGCTCCACCTGGGCTCGCTGCTGCACGACGACGTGGTCGACGATGCCTCCGAGCGCCGCGGTCGGCCGGCCGCCCACCTCGTGCACGGCAACGCGGGCGTCATCCTCACCGGCGACGTCTGCCTCGCCCGCAGCGTGCAGGTGGCTGCTGAAGAAGGCGGACACGAGGCTGTTCTCGCACTCACCCGCGTGGTCGCGGAGATGAGCGAGGGCGAGGTCATCCAGCTGCTCAACCGGGAGAACCTGGCGCTGGCCCGCGAGGTCTACGACGACATCATCGAGCGCAAGTCCGCCGCGCTCATCTCCTGGTGTGCCGCAGCGGGCGCCTGGGCCGCCGACAACGACGCGGCAGTCGACGGCCTGTCCCGCTTCGGCCGGGCCGTGGGCATCGCCTTCCAGATCACCGACGATGTGCTCGACTACGCCGGCGACGCCGAGCTCACCGGCAAGCGGCCGGGCCGCGACCTCATCGAGCGCAAGGCCACCCTGCCCCTGCTGCTGGCCCTCGACCACGACCCTGGGCTGCTCGCAGCCATCCAGGCCTCCGACGACAGCGAGCCCACCATCGCGGGCCTCGTGCAGCGGGTCAACGCCACGGGCGCACCGGCCAAGGCCCTCGCGGTTGCCCGCGGTCACGTCAACGAGGGCATCCAGGCCCTGGTGTCGGCCGTCCCCGACACCCCCTTCCGGGCTGCGCTCATCGCACTCGCCCACCACCTCGTCGACCGAGTGCGTTGATGGCGTCCCCCTCCGCCCCCGTTGCGGGCGCGAACGACCGGGCCCCCCAGGTCCGCGAGATGTTCGACACCCTCGCCCCCACCTACGACAGGGCCAACCGGGTCATCAGCATGGGCCTCGACCAGGGCTGGCGGCGCAAGGCCATCGCGCGGCTGGGTCCGGCGGCACGAGGCCGCATGCTCGACCTGTGCGCAGGCACCCTCGACCTCACCGTGATGCTGCTCGACGCCGGCGCCTCGGAGGTCCACGCCCTCGACTTCGCCGAGAAGATGCTGCTCGCCGGCAAGCCCAAGCTGGCGGCCGATGCCCCCGTCCACCTGGTCACCGCCGACGCCCGCGACATGCCCCTCGAAGACGCCTCGGTCGACGGCATCATCGCAGGCTTCGGGCTGCGCAACGTCCCCGAGGTCCACAAGGCCATCGACGAGTGCGCGCGGGTGCTCACGCCCGGCGGACGGCTCGTGGTGCTCGAGTTCTTCCAGCCCACCACCCTGCTGTCAAAGCTGCTGGCCGGCACCTACAACCGCTTCGTGCTGCCCCTGCTGGGCGGCTGGGTGAGCGGCTATGCCGGCGCCTACAAGTACCTGGCCGGCTCCATCGACGCCTTCCACACGCGGGAGGCCTTCGCCGAGATGATGGAACAGCGCGGCTTTGTCGACGTCCGCTGCGAGCGCATGTTCCCGCCGGTGGCCGACATCGTCTCCGGCACCTTCCAGGGGACCGACCGATGAAGGTCGTGGTGGGCATCTCGGGGGCCTCCGGTGCGCCCTATGCCCGCCGGATGCTCGACTTCCTGGCCGGCCCCGGACGCGACGAAGGCATCGACACCCACGTCGTCTTCACCAGGTTCGGTCGCCTCAACTGGGACGACGAGGTGGGCACAGACCCCCGCGCCTACGACCTGCCGATCCACAACCCCGGCGACATGACCGCCCCCTTCGCCTCGGGCTCGGCCCGCTTCGACGCCATGTGCATCCTGCCCTGCTCGGCCGGCCAGGTCGGCCGCATCGCCCACGGCGTCAGCTCCGACCTCGTGGGACGCGCCGCCGACGTGATGCTCAAGGAGCGGCGTCCGCTGGTGATGGTGGTCCGAGAGACGCCCTTCTCGCTCATCCACCTGCGCAACATGACCACCCTCGTCGAGGCCGGCGCCACCGTGATGGCCGCGGCACCGAGCTTCTACAGTCGCCCGCAGACCCTCGACGACCTCCTCGACACAGTCGTCGCTCGCGCACTCGACCGCATGGGCATCGACAACACGCTGATGAAGCGATGGGACGGCCGGCCACCCGCCGCCGAGCGCGGTCCCACTCCCCTCACCGCTCCCGGGAAGACCCGATGACCGTCACCGACACCCTCTACGCGCAGGCCGGCATCGCCGACATCGCCGACAAGGTGCGCAGCGGCACCCGCCTCGACGAAGACGACGGCCTCCGCCTCTTCGAGTGCCCCGATGTGGTGGCCGTGGGCGCGCTGGCCAACGAGGTGCGAGAGCGTCTGCACGGCGACCTGTGTTGGTTCAACCGCAACCTCCACGTCAACGCCACCAATGTGTGCGAGGCGAGCTGCATCTTCTGCTCCTTCGCGCGCCTCGAGACCGGCGACGAAAACGCCTGGACCATGTCCTACGAGGACGCCCTGCGCCGCATCCGCGTGCTTGACGATGCCCTGGTGACCGAGGTCCACATCGTCAACGGCCTCAACCCCGACCTGCCCTACGACTACTACCTGGAGCTGATGCGCCGCATCAAGGCCCACCGACCCGACATCCACGTCAAGGGCTACACCGCGGTCGAGATCCAATACTACGCCGACAAGTACGACATGTCGGTGGGCGATGTCCTCCGCACGATGCGCGCGGCCGGCCTCGACTCCATGCCCGGCGGCGGCGCCGAGATCTTCCATCCCCGCGCCCGGCGCAAGCTGTGCCACGACAAGGTCGACGCCGACGGCTGGCTGGCCATCCACGAAGAAGCCCACCGACAGGGCATCTTCACAAACTGCACCATGCTGTTCGGCAGCATCGAGACGTTGGAGGAGCGGGTCGACCACCTGCTGCGGCTGCGCGACCTCCAAGACAAGAGCCTGTCGGCCGGCGCCCGGGACCCGAACCACGGCGGCGCCCACTTCCAGACCTTCATCCCGCTGCGCTTCCACAACGACAACAACCGCCTGGCGCGCCTGGCCAGCCCCACCGGCTACGAGTCGCTGCGCACCATCGCGGTGAGCCGCCTGCTGCTCGACAACATCCCCCATGTGAAGGCCTACTGGCCGATGCTGGGCACCCACGAGGCCCAGACCGCCTTGTGGTTCGGCGCTTCCGACCTCGATGGCACCGTGCGCGAGGAGCACATCTACCACATGGCCGGCGCCGACACCCCCCAAGGCCTCTCCCGTGCCGACCTGCTCCGCTTCATCCGCCACGCCGGCCGCGTCCCCGCCGAGCGGGACACCCTCTACAACACCGTGCGCCGCGAAGATGCCCCGGTGCCGCTCGACCGGCCTCCCGCCGCCGCCCGGGTGGGCTTCGTCGACTACAGCAACGCCCGTCCGCTCCTCGACCACCTCGACACCGATGCCTTGCAGATGCGGGGCGGACACCCCAGCGAAGTGGCCCGCTGGCTCGACGAAGGCGAGGTGGACATCGCGCTGTTGCCCGTCGGCGCCCTGCTGTCCGACGCCGGTCCCGGAGACGGACGCGGCTGGCGCATCGTGCCCGACCTGTGCATTGGCTGCGAAGGGGACGTGGACACGGTCATTCTCGCGTCCGAGCTCCCCCCCGAGCAGTGGACGTCCGTGCGACTCGACGGCGTGTCCCGCACCAGCGTGCTGCTCGCCCGCCTGCTGCTCACCGAAGGTCCCCTCGCCGACCGTCTTCCCGAAGGCTGCACCATCGTCGACGTGGCCCCCGGCACGGCCGCCGCCGGAGCGGGACCCACGGAGGCCGCGCTCGTCATCGGCGACGCCGCCTTCGCCCTCGATGCCCGCTTCGAGGTGCGGCTCGACCTGGGCGCCCTCTGGAAGCAATGGACCGACCTGCCCTTCGTCTTCGCCGTGTGGGCGGGCCGCGCCGACCTCGACCCCAGCGTCGTCGACCACCTCCGGGCCGCCGGCCTCCACGGAGTGTCCCGCCTCACCGACCCCGCCGTCCTCGCAGATCTGTCCGACCAACAGCGCACCTACCTCACCGAGCACATCCGCTTCCCCCTCGACGACCGGGCCACCATGGGCCTGCGCCGCTTCGCCAGCCTCGCCCTCCGCGCCGGGCTCACCACCCGCGAGACCTTCACGCTCTACCCACCCACCCGGGCCATCCGCCGCCCCCACGCCGCCGAGGTCGCGGGCATCCTGGCCGAGCCCGGTCCCCTCGACCGCGCCCAGCTCCACACCCTGCTGCTGCACGCCCCCCTCCCCCACCTTCTGGCCGCTGCCAGCCTGCACCGCACGCTCGACGCCGAGGTCGGCCGCTTCGGAGAACAGGCCGCGGACTGGTCCGACCCTGCCCACGCCACAATCCCCTTCGGTGCGGGAGAGTCCGACGACGACTTGGTGGAGCGCATTGTCGCCCTCCGCAGTCGCCCGCTCGTGGCGGCACGCATCGAGGGCATCCGCAGCGCGGGCGCGGCCGTCCCCGAACACGACAACACAGCCACCCGCTGGCTGCGTCTCACCGCACTGCTGCGCCTCGCCCTCCCCGACAGCGTGACGGTGGTCGGCGGCTGGGAACGCTATGGACGCGGCCTCGGCCAGGTCGCCCTGCGCGGAGGCGCCGACGACTTTGGCGCAGTGACCGACACCGACGGCGAAATGGTCGACGGCGTGTGGCCGATGTCGGTCCGAGAGGCCGAGCGCACCCTGCGCCTCACCGGCCTGCGTCCCGTGCGCCGCGATGCCCGCTTCCACACCCTCGGGGAAGCCGTCACCAAGGCCGAGGACCGCCGTCGCCCGCTTCGCCGCCTCGACCGGCCCCAGGCCTGAGTGCTGCGTCGCACCCTGGCCACGCTCCGGGCACTGCAGCCATCCGCGAGCATGCGGTCAGCCATCAGCCGGGAGGCCCTTCGGCGCTACGAATGCTCCTTGACGACTCACAGAGCATCTGACTGCTGCAGTGCCACTGCCGCCCCCTTCTACCCACGAGTCACTGCTGAGAGCTGACGTGCCTCGAACCGACCGGTCATCGCAAACGCCAGTGACTGCGCTCCGCCGGGTCGCCGCCCGCCACCTGTGGACCCCCGACGCGGGGCTCACCGGGGCCCGCGCGCTTGTGCTCGACGCCGACCACACCCTCGTCGACATCGCTGAGGTCACCCCTCAAGACGACGTGCTCGACGGCATCCTGATGCCCGGCTGGGTCAACTGTCACGCCCACCTCGAGCTGTCCCACCACCGCAAGCCCGTGGGCCGCAGGGGACTCGGCAGCCCGGGCTGGGTGGGCGCCCTGTTCGCTGCCAACGTGCCGCCCAGACCCGACGCCGCCCTGCTCGCCGCCCGTCGGGCCCGGGCCAGCGGGACCGCCTTCCTCATCGACGTCTCCAACTCCGGCGACACCGCCGAGGCCATGTCGGCCGCCCGACTCCGCGGCACCGTGCAGCACGAGCTCATCGGCACCACCGAGGCCCGCTGGTCGCCCGGCTTGTCCAACCCACCCACCGGCAAGCCGGAGGTTCCGGTCCGCCCCACGGCCCACGCACCCATCTCCTGCGCGCCCGAGCTGCTCCGCCAGGCCCTGTCTCATCCGGGGCCGCCGCCCACCATCCACTGCGATGAAGACAGCGCCGACGCCGAGCTCCTCGCCCACCGTCAGGGCCCATGGACCGCCTTTCACGAGGCCATCGCCCGCCGCGCCGACCACCCATGGCGCACCGCCCTCGGCACCGCCTCCTCGGGCGTCGCTCTGCTCGACCAGCTCGCCCTGTTGTCCCACGTCGACATCGGACTCGTGCACCTGACGCACGCGGGTCCAGAGGACCTCGACCGGCTCGCCCACTCCAGAGCCACCGCTGTGTTGTGTCCACGATCAAACCAACACATCACCGGTCGCCTCCCCGACCTCCCCGGTATGATCGCCCGCGGAATCCCCATCGCCCTCGGCACCGACTCCCTCGCGAGCACCCCCGACCTCGACCTGCTCGCCGAAGCTGCCGTGCTGCACGCCGCCTTCCCTCAGGTGGACCCCACTGTGTTGGTGCGCGCCCTCTGCAACGGCGGCCTGCTGCCCCACCATCCAAGCGCCGGCGAGCTCGCCGTCGGACAGCGCCCCGATGTGCTGTTGGTCGAGCTTCCCGAAGATGCCCACCCCCTCCATAGACTCCTCGACGGCACCCGCTGGCCGCGAAGGTGGCTCACATGAATGCAACCACCCCCGAGTCGCCGGCCAAGGCCCAGCTCCGCGCCTTCGCCACCGACATCAAGCTCAGCCACACCATCTTCGCCCTGCCCTTCGCCCTCGCAGCCGCCTGGCTGGTGCACCGCAGCGCGCCCGTTCCATTCTTGGATTGGGTCTGGATTCTGGTGGCGATGGTGGGCGCCCGCAGCTCGGCGATGGGCTTCAACCGCATCGTCGACAAGAACATCGACGCCGCCAACCCCCGCACCGTGGGCCGCCAGCTTGCATCCGGCAAGCTCGACCCCACCTGGGCCTGGGGCCTCACGCTCGGCAGCGCCGGCCTTCTCGTGTTCGCAGCCTGGATGCTCTCGCCCGAGGCCTTCATCGCTTCGCCGGCCGTCATCGCGGTGCTGTGGGGGTACTCGCTCACCAAGCGCTTCACCTTTCTGTGCCATGTGTGGCTTGGCTTTGCATTGGGCCTCTCCCCCGCCTGCGTGTGGCTGGCCCTCACGGGGACAGTCACCGCAACCCCCATCGTGATGGGCGCCGCCATCCTCGCCTGGGTGGGGGGCTTCGACACCTTGTATGCACTGCAGGACCGCGAATACGACGAGGAGGTCGGCCTCAACAGCATTCCCGCGAGGCTCGGGGAGGTGGGCGCTCTCCGGGTGAGCAGTGCTCTGCACGGCTTCTGCCTCGCAGCCCTGATGGCCCTGCCCCTCACGGTGAGCTTGTCTTGGCCCTACTTTGTGGCGGTCGCAGCCATCGCGGCCATCCTGGCATGGGAACAAAGCCTCGTGAAGCCCGGCGACCTGTCGAAGATGAACGCCGCCTTCTTCAACGCGAACGCCTGGGTGAGTGCGGTGGCCTTCGTGGGCATCGTGGCGGGCACTCTGGTCTGAGACGGCCTTGTGGAGGCTCATCTGGGCGCCCCCCTGCGGGTCGGGTGTTCCGGGAGTCGCCCCCCGAGCCGCGGCGAGCCCCCGCTTCGCGTGGGTCTCCCCACTGGGGGCTCCGTGCCGGCAGGCCGGCACCGGCAGAGCCGTCCCTCCACCCCCTGGCGCGGCTGCAAGGTAGAGTGCAGGCGGGCTCGGGTGCAGCCCGGCCGCCGGGGACCCCATGCTGTTCGCATTTGCACTGTCCGCCGCCCTCGCCAGCCCCTCGCTGACGCTGGAGGTGGGGCTCGACGACGGCACCGTGCTCACCACGACCATCCAAGACCCCCAGCCCGGTACCGCGTTGCTGGCGACCACGCTGGTCGACGCGAACGGGCACCGGGTCACTGTGACCGCCAACCTGCTGGGAAGCGTGGGGGGCAAGGGCGTCATGCAGGTCGACCTGAGGCGGGAGCAGGCCGATGGGCAGAGTCTGCGCAGCCGGATGCATGTGGTCGGTTCCACAAGCCCAGACCGCAGGCCGCCCACCTGGCCCCCCGACAGCCCCTACAGCGCAGGCTGGTACGCGCTGTCCATCACGCAAGAGGGTGAGCTGCAGGGCGTACAGGGCCGGCACCTCGCCTGGGAGCTGGTGCTACCCGAGGGGAACGACCGCATCATCTTCGGCAACCTGCTGGAGGCGCTCGGCCTGATGGACGCGCAGGTTGCCATCAACATGAAGGGCAGCATGGTCCCGCGGGGCACGACCTGCGAGCCGCAGGCCGGCCCCAAGCCAACCGTGTTCGCCAATACGATGAGGTGGACACCCGACCCCGCCATCGACTCCGGCTTTCAGGCGGCCATGGGTCAGCTGCAATTCCATCCGCCGCGCCGACGCCGGCCGGGCCAGGTGGAGGTCCAGGGCCGGTGCCACTTCCCGCACGACGACGCCATCGCCACCATCGACTACTCGGTGCGCTGGCTCTGACGCAGCGAGGGCCCGGCCGCACCGGGCCAGCCCGGTCCTGCACGACAATTGCGACCACCAGACCGCTTCGAGCCCCTACACTCGAGCCATGCGAGTCCTGTTGTGCCTCTCCTTCCTGCTCGGCTGCACCCGCAGCGAGCACCGCCTCCACACCGTGCCTGACGTCGCTTCCGACGACGCATGGACCCCCGTCCCCGACCTGGGAGACGGCAGCGCCCACGCCGCCTGGACCACCACGCGTCCCCCGCGCCCCGAGCCATCGGCACCGGACCACCCGCCCGAACGCGTCGAGGAACATGCGGTGGGTCACGCGCCCACGCCGGTGGTGGACTACCTCTTCGTCATCGACGACTCCGTCTCGATGCGCAAGGTGCTGCGGCGCTTCCGGTGGGGCATGGCGCGGCTCGACCGGCCAGGCGTGTTTCCGAACAACGCCCGCCTGGCCGTGCTCAACACCACGCCCGCCGACCCCCATGACCCCACGCGCGCCCACCCCGCCACCGACCGCCACAGCCTGGCCGAGCTGCTGCCGGGCTTCGTCCGGCTGGTCGACGCCGACGGCATCGCAGACGTGCAGGCCTCCGCGCCCGACAAGATGGCCGCCCGCTTCGAGGTGGATGGCTGCGAGGCCTGGTTCTCGCCAGGCGACCGAAACGCCGACGGCGAGCCCTGTCTCCGCGCACACAGCCAGATCGGCCTGGTGCACAGCAAGGCGGAGGCCGGGCTTGTGGCACTCGCCGGGTGGATGCACGAAGCGGACGCCGCACAGCGCCCTCAGTTCCGCGAAGGTGCCGCAGTCAACATCATCTTCGTGTCGGACACCCACGACCCGGGCCTGCCGCCGGACAAGCGGCATACCCGCGCGGCCGAGGCGCTCCTGGCCGAGCAGCCCGACTTCGCAGAGCTGGCATCGCTGGTGAACGTGCCGGTGGCTTCGTTCCGGGTGCATGCCATCGTGCCGGCCGAGCCCTGCGCCGAGGCCTGGGAGGACCCCAGCTACGCCCGGGTGGTGGCGGCCTCCGGCGGGGTGCTCGCGGACATCTGCAGCCTACGCGACTACAGCCCGGTCATCGCTTCAATCGCCGAGACCGGCGCCCACGCCCAGGCGCCCGTGGTGCGGCTGGGGGCGGATGCGGAGGAGGTGTTGGGGGTCACGCTCGATGGGGAGGCCGTCGACTGGCACCGCGAGGGACGCGCCGTGTGGCTCCCCGATGCGAGGCCCGGCGCCCTCCGGGTCCACTACCGCCCGGCCGCACCAGTTTTTTAGATTTTATGTGGACACATCCCGAAATGGGCTCTATAAGATGGGTGTCCTTCAGGAGCTGTTCTGACAATGTCCTTCGCGTCCACCAACACTGCGTGCCACCTTCGACCGGCGCCCCCGATGATGCGGGGCGTGCAAGTGGTCGGTGCTGTGCAATTGGCTCGACCGATGGGCGTTCCCGCTCCGCGACCTACCTTCGGCGCATTCGTGCCGATGATGGGGGTTCTCGGCTGACGCCACCCGTGCGTTGACGCTCGGAGAACCCCCGCAGCTGGTCCAACCAGGCGGGGGTTTCCTGCGTCTGGAGCTGGCGGCCACCTGGCGAGGTCTCCCTCGGCGTCCCCCACGCCGAGGGCTGACACCACTATGCATATCTATACATATACGTTGTGTGTTTATAATCGGGCTGTAGCGCAGTGGTAGCGCGCTCGTCTGGGGGGCGAGAGGTCGTGGGTTCGATCCCCACCAGCCCGACTTCGCAGCCACCCCGACGCGCCGTTCGGCGGTGGGGCGGGCTGGCGCGCTGCCGAGGCCGGGTCCCCCATCCGGCTGCAGCAGATCGACGGGATGTAGCGCAGTGGAAGCGCGCTCGGCTTGGGACCGAGAGGTCGTGGGTTCGATCCCCACCATCCCGACTTCGCAGCCACCCCGACGCGCCGCGAAAGCGGCTGCGGCGGGGTGGCCAGATGGCGGATGCGCAGCGCGTCTTCAGGACGCGCGCAGCCCGGAGGCCGCGCAGCGGACGGAGGGGTGGGGAGCGAAGGGTCCGGCCGACGCGAGCGCTGCGAGCGTGACCGACGGAGGAGGCGTGCGCGCTGCGCAGCGCGTCTACTCGAGCCCGGCCAGGCTGCCCTCCAGCGCACGCATCAGACCGCCCAGCTCGTCGGTCTCGGCAGTGGTGAAGGGCACCAGATCACCCTCCCCATGGATGGCGAGGTAGCCGCGGCGCACGCCATTGCAGACCGGGCGGGCAGCACATCCGCCACACGCCTCGCCGAAGGTGCGACCCGCCATGCCCCGCTGGTCGCGCGCCTCGGCGACCATGCCCGCCACCAGGCTCGGAGCCTGCCGAAAGGTACACAAGGGCATCCCGCAGGTGCCGGTCACCGTGGTGTGTACACCGGCCCGGCGGAGCACCTGCACGGCCGCCACCACCGACGGACCGATGCTCGACAGAGGCGCCATCTGGTCGGCCATGTAGTCACGGTCGAAGTAGCCGCCGGGCTGAGAGTAGTCGACGGAGCGCAGCGGGTTGTCGGGGAAGGGGGTGACGAAGCGATCCACGATGAAGCGGGCGTGGGCCTCCAGCTGGTCCACGTTCGCCCGCTCGATGCAGCAGTTGACGTGGGTGCGAAAGCCGTCTGCCAGTGAGGCTTCCACCCCAGCGACCGTGCGCGTCCAGGTGCCGGGGGCCCGGGTGAGGTGGTCGGAGGTGGTGGCGTCGGCGCTGTGCAGGGAGGTGAAGACCGCGTGGAGTCCGGCTGCCCGCGCGCGGGCCCGAAAGCGCGGGTTGGCGAAGCGCACTGCGTTGGTCTGCACCATCACGCGCATGCCATGCACCTGGGAGGCGCGCTCTACGAGGTCGAGGAAGCGCGGGTGGATGGTGGGCTCGCCACCCGTGAGCGTGAGGTCGCGCAGGCCCATCGCGCCCAGCTCCTCGAGCCAGCCCATGAAGCGGTCGTCGGGCGGGCCGCCCCAGCTTCGGCCCTGGGGGCAGAAGCGGCAGTCCTGGTTGCACCGGAAGCCCAGCCGCAGAAATCCCGCCGCACCGCCCACGGTCTGCTCCACGCGCCGAAACATCCAGTCGCCGAAGGAGACCAACGGAAAGGCCCGGCGGGCAGACATGGCGTCGGCGAGACGTTGACCGGCCTCATCGAGGTCGTCGGAGGGGGTGGCCAGACGATCGACCAACCGCCGCAACAGGGCCCGTCCGCCGGCCTGGGACAGGGGGTCCGCCCGCCCCCGACGGACTGTGAGCCGCAGCGGGCCCGCCCGCCAGCCGCCGGACTCGTCGTCGGCGACCCGGACAAGCAGCGTCAGCTTGCCTTCGCCCCAGTCCAGCTCGGCCTCGAGACCGCCGTGGGGACCCCACGACAGCCGAGCCGGTGCCTCCGCCACGACGGCCGCGACTCCATCGAGCAGGTCCTGGTCGAGTCGCCCGATGAACGGGGACAGGCCATCGGGGGAGAGGCGAATCTGCATCGTCGGCGGCCTAACCCCCTCGGGCGGCCCGAGGTGGGGGGCGCTGGAGGAAGGCAGATTGCGCACACCGTGTCAGGGGGCGGAGCAGGGCGCCGAAGGCGAGACGCCGAGGGCGCACTGCGCCCGAGGTGGCCGAGGCGCGAGGGAGGAGACCCCCGCTTGCGGGGGCTCTGACCGGCCCGCGCGCCGAGCCTGCGCAAGCACCCGGCCCGACCAGCGGGAGGGAGACACCCAGAGTCGCCGCCTCGCTGGTCAAGAAGGGGCAAATCGCCCGCTGGTCCGACATCACCGCCTCGATTGGCCGCCGGTCCGGCCGATACCTCACCGACCTGGCCCCTGGACTGCCCATGCTGCTCGCCGCCCTGCTCTCCAGCCTCGCGCTCGCCGCCCCGGTGCGTGTGGAGGTGACCGGCCTGCGCAACCGCAGGGGCGTGGCGCGCATCTACGCGTGGCGCGAGGCGACCGGCTTTCCGTCGGACACCGGCCAGGCTGCGCAGGCGAAAGTGGTGGCACTTGGCGATGAGAACACCCCGGTGGCCGTCACCTTCGAACTTGAGGCCGGCACCTGGGCCTTCTCGGTCATCCACGACGAGGACCACGACGGACAGCTCGACACCAACTTCATCGGAATGCCGACCGAAGGGGTGGGCGCCAGCACGAAGCCCGGCACGTCCCGCCTGGGACCGCCCCGCTTCACCGATGCGACCGCCACCATCGGGACCGCCGGCAAGACGCTGCGCATCGAGCTGGCGTACCTGCTGTAGGCGGGCTCAGTCGCCGCAGCCGACCGCGTCCACCTGGTCGAGCTGAGCGGCCATGTGGGCGCTGTAGGCATCGTCGTCGACGATGGGCTGCACCCCCATCGTGCCCGCCAGCTCGCCCACCAGGAAGATGCGCTCGTCGGAGATTCCGGCGGCCTGGAAGGCGAGGATGTCGGAGTCGGCGTTGCCGTAGGCCCAGCTCGAGGTGTAGCCCTGGCCTTGCAGGCCGAGCAGCACCTCCGACTTGTAGGCGACCGCGTACTCGCCCGACACTCCGATGCCCTCGGCGAGCCAGAGGTCTTCGGGTCCGCCGGGGAAGCCGTGGGCCGCGAGCCAGTCCCAGGTGGCCTCTCGGCCGGTGCGTCCGTCGGTGAGACCGAGGTCCTCGCCGCGAGCGGTGATGTAGACGACCCGGTAGCCGCGGTCTGCGTAGGCCTGCATCAGCGTGTTGGCGTCGGGACGCATGGCGGGGTCGTGGGTGGGGTCACCGAGCTGGGACAGCCACTCCGAGTCGGAGGTGGTGAGCGTCTCGTCGATGTCGGTCGCGACCAGGAAGGTGGGCTCGCAGCCGTCTTCGGCGGAGGTGTCGGAGGACTTGCCGGAGCAGGCGACCAGGAGCAGAGCGGTGAGGAGGATGCGCATCCGGAGAGGATACTCCCTGCCGTCCCGTCGTGCCGAGGACCGTCCCCCGGGGTTCATTCGGCGTCTTGCTTCTTCTGCTTGCGTTGGTCGACCTTCTGCAAGGCTGCAGCCCCCGCACTCCGCGCAGCACCGAGTGCCGCCGTTCCCGCGGCATCTGCCCCGGCCCGCGCGGCACCGCCCGCCACCCCGCCGAAGACGGCGATGAGGTCCTTGGCCTCCTTCATGGTGGCCCCCGCCTCCCGCGGGATCGACGCGACCAGCTTCAGGTTGGACTTCATCCCCGCCTTGGCCTGACCCGCTGCCTCTGCCGACAGGCCGGCGGCCTTGATGTCTCGGGGGGCGGTGACCGGCAGCTTGGAGGCGTGGGCGATGGTGACCTGCAGGCGCACCGGAATCGAGGCACAGGTGGTCAGGACGCCGACCACGCCGTCGAGCGCCTTGTTGATGGACTGGACGGCCTTTTCAACGTCTTTGCTGGCGCCTTCGGCGATGGCCAGCGTGGGGAACGGGATGCTGATGGTCCCGTCTCGCTTGCCCCCCTTCTTGCGCTTGCCGTCGTCGACCTCCGCCTCCTCGACCTCCTTTTCGGGGCGGTCTCGGGAGGGCAGGTTGATCTCCCGCTTCTCCATCTTCACCGAGAACTGCCCGTTGGCCTTGGCCGCAAAGGACTGCACGGCGGTCTTCATGTCGGTGCCATCGTCGGCCCCGAGGGCACGGAGCAGGTCGGCGCGGGCGAGGTCGAGCTGGGCCTGGGCTTCGTCGAGATCGCGCTTGATGGCGTCGGCGGGCTCGAACACGTCGTCGATGGACTTCACCCCCGTGGTGAGGAAGTCACCGGACGCGCGGGCCACGCCGGGGAGGCTCGCCTGGAGGACGACCCCCAGCGCCACCAGGCGAAGCAGGCCATTGAGGTTCTTGAACATTCGTACGCCTCGAAAGCGTGGACTCGTGTGCGGCAAGCGAGAACGGACGAACCCGACGCCTGCCGAGGCAACCCATCGCACCAGTGGATGGGCGCGCCGTGCTGATACCGCCGGTCTGGCGGTCGGGCCACCCGAATCCACAATGGTGCAGAACCCGAGGACAGCGTCGCCGACGCCATTCCTACATTGGTCCCCCGGCGTTGCCCTCAGCAGATGGGGCCACTGAGCTCCGCCTGGGTGCCGCCGTCGTCCGGGGTGCCCCACTGCAGGCGCCAGCCAGCACGCTCGGCGATCTCCCGAGCGATGAGCATGCCGAGACCGACGCCGCGGGCCCGGGTGGGGTCCGAGCGGAAGGTGGGGTCGTCGAGGCGGTGGAGGACGTCGGGCGGGATGCCGGGTCCATCGTCGAGAACACGCAGCCGAAAGCGATTGTCGTCGGTCTCCAGCAGCACCGCGACGTGCCCGCCCGCCCGGTTGTGGCTCACCGCATTGTGCACGAGGTTGGCCACGGCACGCTCTGCGAGGGCCGGCGCACAGCGGGCCGTCAGGGGGAGCTCGGGCGTGTGGGTGGCGAGCTCGATGCCGGCCGCCCGCCCGATGACCTCGAAGCGGGTGCCCAGGCGCTCGACCAGTGCGGTGAGGTCGACCGTGCCGTCGCCAAGGCCGGCCCCATGGCGAAGGCGCACGCCCTGGTGGAGGTTCTCGACGAGAGTGGACAGGTAGACGGCATCGCAGAGGGCCGCGCCCAGGCCGCCGTGCGCGCCGTCGGCGTCGGGGGTGGCGAGCAGCGACTCGAGGGTGAGCTGCATGCTGCTCAGGGGGGTGCGCAGGTCGTGGGCGATGCCGGCGAGGTGGGTCTCCAGGGCCTCGTGGCGGCGCACCAGCTCCACGCGGTCCGCGCGGATCCGGTCGTGGCTCTCCGCCAGCACCGCAGCGATGGCCGACAGCTCGTCGCCGGCGTCCTCCAGCCCCAGCTCCTCGCCCTCCTGCCCCACCCGTCGGGCGTCCTCGGCAACGCGCGCGATGCGTCCCTGGAGTGGCCGCACCACCAGCAACACCGCCGCCCCGATGGCCAACAGCATGGCCGTGAGCATGGCCACGCCCATGTAGACGAGCAGCTCGAAGAAGGCGTCTCGGGTGGGGGCGCGCAGGCCCATCTTGAGCACAGCGCACGGACCGGCCTCCGCCACCCGAATGACCGCCTGGTTGACCTGACCGTCGTCGCCGAGCAGGTGGGCGGTGTCTCCCACCTGCCCGACCTCCTCGAGCAGCTCCACGGCCAGCGGGGGCGCATCGGGGTTGTCCGAGCGGCCTGCGGGGTCGTAGGCGTGCACCGAAAAGCCCGTGCCGAGGGTGTCCCCGAAGGCGGCGGGGTCGGCATTGCAGGCGTCGAGGTCGACCTGTTGGGACAGGTGGCGCACCATGCCGTCCTGAAAGAGCGCCCGGGTGGCCGTTCCCGCGAGCATCACCATTCCCACGGCCAGCACCACACTTCCGGCGGCGATGAGCACCACCCGCCGTCCGACCGAGCCGGGCCTCATGGCCGCTGCTCGTCGAAGCGATAGCCGATGCCCCACACCGTGCGGATGTGCTTGGCGGCGGTGCTTCCGAGCTTCTTGCGGATGCGGCTGATGTAGCTGTCCACCGTCCGGTCGTTGCGCTCTCCAGACTCGGGCAGGGCGTGGTCTGCGAGCTGCACGCGGGTGACGGGACGGCCAGGGCGCTCGGTGAGGAAGGCGAGCACGTTGAACTCGTGGGCTGTCAAAACGACCAGGCGCCCGTCTCGGTGGACCTCTCGGGCATCGAGGTCGACGCGCACATCCGCAAAGCGGCGCTCCCGGTGCGGAGCGGTGTCCCGCAGGTCGAGGCGGGAGCGGATGCGGGCCACCAGCTCCGCCATGAAGAACGGCTTGGGGACGAAGTCGACCGCGCCGCCTGCGAAGCTCTGGAGGCGTGCGGGCAGCTCGGTGCGGGCGCTGAGCACGATGATGGGCGTGCTCCTCCGGCCCCGCAGGGCGTCGAGCACCGAGAACCCGTCGCGCTCGGGGAGCATCAGGTCGAGGATGATGGCGTCGAAGTGGGCGTCGAGGGCATGCCGCAGGCCAGCCTCTCCGTCCATCGCGACGGTGACGTCGAAGCCGGAGCGACGCAGCCCGCCGATGAGGCTCTGGACGACCCGGAGGTCATCCTCCACGACGAGGATGCGGGGACGGGGGGCGTCGGTCATGGCTCATCGTACTCCTTGCACGGTGCCCGCGAGGCGCGCGAGGCGAAGGCCGGCCCGGGCTACGTCCACCTGGGCCTCCAACAGCCCGAGCTCCGCAGCCTGGCGGTCGTCGCGGGCGTCGAGCAGCACATCGAGTCGGCGCGCCCCCGTCTGCACCCGGGCGGCCTCCCCCGCTTCTGTGAGCGCGGCCACCTCCACCTGCACACGGGCGATGTCGAGGGAGGCCCGGGAGGTCTCGAGGGTGGCGACAGCCGCGACATAGTCGGCCTCGATCGCGTCTTGTTGACGGGACAGCGCGAGCTCGGCCTGCCGCATCTCGGCATCCCGGCGGTCCGAGGTGGCCTTGGCGGAGCGACCGCCCAGCGGGACCGACAGGGACAGCCCCGTCGACCAGCGGGGCATGGCCTCCTCGCCGGCAAGGGCGACCAGGGCCTGCGGTGCGGAGTCCTGAAGGGTCGAATAGCCCCCACTGACGGTGAGGGTGAGGTCGGGCAGGCGGTCTCGGCGGGCATCGAGGGCCCTGCGCTGGGCGGTGTCCAGGTCCCGGCGCAGCAGGGCGAGCTGGGGACTGCCGGCCTGTACCTCGGACAGCGTGGGCACGGCGGCGGTCCATCCAAGATTGGGACCGCCCACCAGCTGCAGCTTGTCGTCCGGGGACAGCCCCACCGAGATGAGGAGCTGGTCCTCCGCCGAGTCCGCCCGGGACCGGGCCGTCAGCAGCTCCCGCCGCGCCTGAAGCAAGGCCAGCTGCGCCCGAGATGCCTCCACCGGCACGCTTGCCCCTTCATCCACCAGCGCCTGGGTGCGGGCCATCAGGCGCTCCGCCTCCGCCACTCCCCGCACGGCGACATCGACGCGGGCAGCCAGCAACCAGGCGTCCCACCAGGCCTCTGCGACGTCCGCCAGCACGCTCTGCTCGGTCTGTCGGGCCTCCAGCGAGGCGCGCTCCACCGCGGCAAAGGCGTCGAGTCGGGCTTCGAGGCCGGGGGTGCGCCGAAAGGGGACGAGGAGGTCCTGCTGCAGCTGCACGCCCACCTCGGTGCTCCAGTTGGTCTGTGTCGTCTCCCCCTCGGCGCCGGCGAAGGGCGACACAGTGGTGGTGTCGTCGAGGTCGAGGCCCGAGTACAGCGTCCAGGCGGTACCTCGCGCGCCCTGACCTGAGATGGACAGGTCATGGGCCTGTCCCGAGGAGCTCGCGGTGAAGGGGGTGCCACCGATGAAGCCCACCGAGTCCGCACCTGTGCGCGCGGTCGAGGCGGTGAGGACCGGATCGGCCGACGCCATCGTCCCTGCGAGCAGTGCGCGCTGCTGGTCGAGAACGAGGCTCGCCGAGCGAAGCTGGGGGTTGTGTAGTCGTGCGGCTCGCAGCGCGTCGTCGAGGGACAGCTCTGCAGCCTGGGCCGGCGACAGGGCGAGGGCGAACAAGGTGAGCAGCAAGAAGCACCTCCGGGTGCCAGGAGCCTCACCGCCAGTTCTTGAAGAAGTGTGGAGCGCAGGCGGGTCCGTCCGGCAGCCCTCAAACGCATCGACAATGGCCTGCTGTACGCCGCTTTCACACCATTCACCTTCATCCCACCCGGCGTCCATCGCCTCCACACTTCTTCAAGAAACCGGACCTACCTTCGGACCAGATGCCCCCTGGAGGTCCCATGGCAGCCGCTGTCGTCCGTCCCCTCATCGCGCTCACCGCCCTCTCAGGCTGCGCCCCCTCCGACGCTGAGGAGGGGTGGACCGAGGTGGCTGCGGTGCGGGGAGACCTCGTGGTCGAGGTCACCGCCGTGGGCACGCTGCAGCCGGTCGACTCGGTGGAGGTGGGCTCCGACCTGACCGGTGAGATCGCCGAGGTGCTCGTGGAGGCCAACGACCTCGTGCAGGCCGGACAGGTGCTGGCCCGCATCGAGCCGCGTCCGTTCGAGATTGCCGTCGCCGAAGCCCGGAGCGCGGTGGCCAGTGCCCGCGCATCGGTGGCCCAGGCGGAGGCCAACCTCGACCTCGCCCGCCGCGAGCACGACCGCACCGCAGCACTGGTGGAGCGGCAGGCCGCCACGCGGATGGAGCTCGAAAACGCCGCCAGCAAGCTCCGTATCCAGTCCGCGGTGCGCGACTCCGCACGCGCCCAGCTCGCCCAGGCCCGCAGCAGCCTGGAACGCGCCGGGGAGAACCTCGAGGACACCGTCATTGTGAGCCCCATCGACGGTGTGGTGCTCCAGCGCTCGGTGTCCCCCGGACAGACCGTGGTGTCTGCGATGTCGGCCACCACCCTGTTCGAGGTCTCCACCGACCTGAGCCGCCTGCAGGCCGAGGTGGACATCGACGAAGCCGACGTGGCCCAGGTGGAGCCTGGCCAGCCCACCCGCTTCTCCGTCGCCGCCTGGCCCGACCGCACCTTCGACGCCACCGTGGCCCGTGTCGACCTGTCCCCCGACCCCACCTCCGCCGTGGTGGTCTACGTGGCCGAGCTGCACCTCGACAATCCCGATGGCGCGCTGCGTCCCGGCATGACCGCCACCGCGAGCATCGAGTCCGCCCGCTTCGAGGAGGCCGTGCTCGTGCCGTCGGCGGCCCTGCGCTTCGAGCCGACCCTCGATGCGGCCCCCTCCGGGATGGGCCCACATGTGTGGACCCTGGCGGGCGACTGGCAGGCCCTCCCGGTGGATGTGCTGGGCGCCGATGGCCAGTGGACAGCTGTGGAAGGGCTGCCGGTGGACACCCTCGTCGTGACGGGAGGTGCGCGATGACCGCCCTCATCGAGGTGCGTGGGGTCCACCGGGTGTATGGGACCGGCGACGCCGAGGTCCGCGCACTCGACGGGGTGGACCTCGACATCCAGGCCGGCGAATTCGTGACCTTCATGGGCCCCTCGGGCTCGGGCAAGTCCACCATGCTCAACAGCCTTGGCTGCCTCGATGTGCCCACCCACGGCTCGGTGCGCATCGACGGGCAGCAGGTGAGCGGACTCGACCGCACCGAACGCGCCATCGTGCGCCGGGACCGGCTCGGCTTCGTCTTCCAGGGCTTCAACCTCCTCGCCCGGAGCACGGCCGTCGAAAACGTCGAGCTGCCCCTCGTCTACCAGCGGGTGGGCGCCAGCGAACGGCGCCGCAGGGCACTCGAGGCGCTGTCCAGCGTGGGCCTCGCCGACCGCGCCGACCACCTGCCCAGCCAGCTGTCGGGTGGACAACAGCAACGAGTCGCCATCGCCCGCGCCATCGTCACCGAGCCCCGCATCCTGCTGGCCGACGAGCCCACCGGCAACCTCGACACCCGCATGAGCCATGACGTGATGAAGCTGCTGCGTCGCCTCAACCAGGACCGGGGCATCACCATCCTCATGGTGAGCCACGAGCCCGAGATGGCCGTGTACTCCGACCGCATCGTCCACTTTCGGGATGGACGGGTGGAGCGCGAGGAACGGCTCGCCGCCGGGGGGCAGCCATGATCTGGACGAGCTTCCGCATCGCCATCACCGAGATCGGACGCAACTTCACCCGCTCGATGCTCACGGCCCTCGGCATCCTCATCGGCGTGGCGGCCGTCATCGCGATGGTGGGGGTGGGCCAGGGCGCGACAGCCGCCATCTCCAACGACCTCAGCAGCATCGGAAACAACCTGCTCATCATCGTTCCCGGCACCGGCGACGGCCCCGCCCCCCGCACGCCGGCCCCCGCCTTCTCCGAGCGCGACGCCCGCGCCATCTCCCAGCAGGTCGGACACATCACCGGCGTCGCGCCCACCACCACCGTGTCCACCACAGTCGTAGCCGGCGGTGAGGAGACCAACACAACGGTGTACGGCTCCACGAGCGGCTGGTTCGAGGTGATGGACCGCAGCCTATCGAGCGGACGGGCCCCTTCTGTGGGGGAGGAACGCTCGGGCGCCGCCACCTGTGTGTTGGGCGCAACCGTGGTGGAGGACCTCTTCGGCGGTGAGAACCCCGTCGGAGCCGACATCCGCCTGGCCAGCACGAGCTGCCGGGTCATCGGCGTGGTGCAAGCCAAGGGTGCGAACATGATGGGAATGGACCAGGACGACTTCGTCTACACCTCCCTGGCCACGGTGCAGAGACGCCTGGCCGGCACCACCGATGTGGCCACCATCTACCTGTCGGTCGACCGCACCGACAACATCGACCGGGTGAAGGCGGACCTCACCGCACTGATGCGCCAGCGGCGCCGCATTGCCGACGACGCGAGCGACAACTTCTCCATCCGCGACACCCGAGAGATGGCCCAGCTTGTGACCGGGGTGACCGGCACACTCACCGCATTTCTGGGCGCAGTGGCAGGCATCAGCCTGCTCGTAGGCGGCATCGGCATCATGAACATCATGCTGGTGTCGGTGACCGAGCGCACCCGCGAAATCGGCATCCGCATGGCCATCGGCGCACAGGAGAACGACGTGATGACACAGTTTCTCGTCGAGGCCGGCCTGCTGTCGGCCCTGGGTGGGGTGGTGGGTGTGGTGGTGGGCCTGCTGGGCTCATGGGCGGGTGCACTGTGGCTGGACGTGCCCTTCGTCTTCAACCTCCCCATCACCGTGGGCGCGGTCGTCTTCTCGGCGCTGGTGGGCGTGGCCTTCGGCTGGGTGCCCGCCAGACGTGCCGCCCGGATGGAGCCCATCGACGCGCTGAGACACACCTGAACCGGGACATCGGAGACACCGGCTACAGCTCGTCCGCGGTCTTGCGCCAGGCCTCCAGCGCCCGCCGGGTCTCGGCCTCCTGCCGCCGCACCTTGGCCACCAGGCCACCGGCCTCCCCGTCGACCCGCACCCGCGTGACCTCGGCCTCCAGGCGCTCCAGCTCGCCCACCGTCGCCTGGAGCCGGGCCTGGAGGGTGCCGAGACCGCGCGACACCGCCTCGACCTGCTGCAGCCGGGCCTTCACCGAGGCTTCTCGCTGCCGGTCGGCCTGCTCCTCGGACAAGGTGCGCCCGCTGGCCAGCTCCAGCTCCACCAGCTCGGCCCGCAGGCGCTCGGGGTCGTGGGTTCGCAGCCAGGCGCGGGCCTCGGTGAGCCGGTCCGCCAGCGCGGCGGCGGCATCCGCGAGGGCCTGCACCGCACCCCCCACTTCGTCGAGAACATCGGCACTGAAGCCATCCTCGTTGTGCAGGGCACGCATGCAGCGCTCCGCCGCACGCCGGGCCCGATCGACGGCAGCGGCATCTTGGGGGGCTGCCAGGCGCGTCGGGGGCGCGGCCGTGAGCGCCTGCCGACCCCGCACGAGGTTCACGAGGCGCGCGGGCAGCAAGCGTCCGAGGCAGCCGGGGCGGTTCGACAAGGGCACTCCATACGAAGCCCAGGGGCTCCGGGGCCAGCAGAAGAAAGGGGATATCGGAGATCCTGACCCCCACGCGGGAACCAGATTGTCAGGCAAATGTCAAGCACCGACCCCAGACCGAGGTCCGTGTGCCCGACACCACCGACGACACCGCCACCCACTGCCCCATGAGCCAGGGCGGCGGCTGCGGCCCACCCCCACCCGCCCCCACCTGCACCGCCGACACCGGCGCACCCGACGACACCGGCGTCTCCTTCCAAGCCATCGAAGGCGGCGGATGCGGCTGCCAGCCCTCTGCACCACCGTCCGGTGCGCTCACCTTGTCGGTCCTCCTCGTCGCCCTGCTGCGCCGGACCCTTCCACTCCTGGCCCTCTGGCTGTGCCCGCGTCCGGCAGAGGCCCTCGACGTCCACCTCCTCCGCACCAGCGACGGCGGCACCTTCGTCTCCCTGCTCGAGGCCGACCCCGGTCCCGCCTGGACGCCCCGCGCCGCCCTGACCCTCGGCACCGCCACCGAGCTCGTGAACATCAACCAGAACGGCGTGGTCACAGCACTTGTCGACGATGTGACCCGCGCAGATCTCGGCGTCTCCCTCCCCCTCGGCGACCACCTCCGCGTGGCCGCCACCGCGCCGGCCATCTGGAGGGTCGACTACGACGGCATCCCCCGTGGTCCCGCCCTCGGCCATCCCACTGCAGCCGTGTCCGTGCACACCCGCGGCGACCTCCAACACGCCTGGCAGGTCGATCTCACCAGCGCGTCCCCCACCTCCCCCGCCGCCGACTGGCTGTTGGCCGACCCGGGCGCCATCGGCCTCACCTGGGCAGTAGAGAAGCGACGCCACGACCTCCTCCTGGGGGGCAACCTCGGCGGCTCCTGGCGAGGGACGACCGAGCTTCCCGGCGTCACGGTGTCCAGACAGCTCCACTACGGGGGAGCTGTCGCATGGGAGCCCGATGACAGAGTTCTCTTCAGCGGGGAACTCTTCGGACGCACCCCCATGGCGACGGGCACCGGACGCGCGGGTTGGCCGGCCGAGCTGCTCTTGAGCGCCGGCCTGCGCGACGCACACGGCTGGATGCTCCGGGCTGGCGGAGGCATGGGCATCACCAAAGGCGTGGGAAGTCCGAACTGGCGGGCGCTCCTGATGCTTCAGCGCACCGCAGGGGCACCCGGAGATCGAGATGGGGACGGCATCGCCAACCTGAGGGACTGGTGCGCGGGGCGTCCTGAAGACCCCGACGGCTGGCGCGACGCCGACGGCTGTCCCGACCTCGACAACGACAGCGACGGCATTGTCGACGCGGCAGACGCCTGTCCCCTCGATCCCGAGCGCCTCAACGGCCACGCAGACGACGATGGCTGTCCCGACAGCCTGCTCATCGCAGAGGTCACCGTGCGCCTGCCCCCCGGCCTCGAAGACCGGGCCGCCTGGTTGCAGGTCTCGGGCGAGTCCGCTCCCCGCCGCATCGAGGCCCTCCACGACGACCCTCTGGGGGTGCGTCTACACGATGGTTCCTGGCGACTGGAGGCCGGTGCCGACGGGCTGGTGTCCGCTGAGAGCCTGCTGGTGGTGGGTCCGACGATGGAGGGGACGGTCCCCCTTGTGCTCCAGCTGGTCCGTCCACCCACCGGTCGCCTCCTCCTTCGGCTTGAAGACGCGCAGCACGCTCCAGTGGACGGACGCATCGAGCTGGCCCCCCTCGACTGTCCCCGGGGCACGGCAATCGTCCACCACACCGGCACCAGCCAGGCCCACACCCTGCCGGCCTGCACCTGGGAGCTGACGGCATCCGCACCGGGCCACGCGACCGCCCACGTCGAGGTCGATGTCATTGAAAACGACCACACAGTGACCATCTTGACCCTCCATCAGCACCGGGTCACCCTCGACGGTGCCGACCTCCACCTCGCCCGCAGCATCCGATTCGTGCTCGACTCCGCCGCCCTCCGCCCAGAGGCGGGCCCCCACCTCGATGCCCTGGCGGGCTGGCTTCACAGCCGTCCCGACGTCGAGCTGCTGCGCATCGAGGGGCGGGCCGACGCGTCGGGTGATGCCCGCCACAACCTCCTGCTGTCCCGGCACCGCGCCGAAGCCGTCGCCGAAGCCCTCGTCGAGCGGGGCATCGCAGCCCACCGACTCGAAGTCCTCGGCTCCGGAGAGGCCCACGCCACCACCGCCACACAGGACCACCTCCGCGCCCCGGACCGACAGGTCGGCTTCACCCTGCTCGTGTGGGACCGCCGCCTGCCGGCTCCTTGACCACCGCACAGCCCCGACGCCCCATCTGCACGTCCTCTGCGCACCAGAGCCCCGGTCGACGGCTACCGTCCGCCCCATCCCAGGAGGACCCATGCGCCGCATCTCCGCCAAGCTCGCCACCTTCGGCCTGCTCACCCCCATGCTGTTCGGCTTCGACTTCGCCTCGAAGGAGGCCGCGCGCACCCACCTCTCCGATGGCCAGGTCCACGAGGTCTGGGGAAGCTGGCTCGGCTTCGTGCTGGCCGAGAATCCCGGCGCGATGTTCTCCGCCCCCATTCCCCTGCCGGTCATCGCCATCGCGGGCGTGCTCGGTGTGGGCCTCGTCGCCTACATGCTGAAGGACATGCCGTCCCAGCGCAGGCTGCCCGCCGCCGCCGCCGCTCTCGTGGTCTCCGGGGCCCTCGGAAACCTGCTCGACCGCATCGGGGACGGCACCGTGACCGACTTCATCCGCATCTCAGCCGCCGACAGTCCCCTCGCGCCCTGGCTGCACACGCAGCTCGGCACCGCCACCTGGCCCATCTTCAACCTCGCCGATGTCTGGCTGCTCGTGGGGGTGGGCATGATGATGTGGCTCGGAGACGGCCGACCCGCCCGCACCTGAAGCGGTTCGAGGTCGGAGGGTGTCGTCGGGCATCGCACCGGCCCAGGCACGGCCTGCCCCCCCAAACCAGGGTGAAGTGGGGTAGCGTGGCGGACCGACCAGGCCGGGTATCCATGGCAGGAATCGACGCACGCGCACTCACAAAGGACTGGCCGGGACCCGGAGGCACCTTGGTGCGGGCCGTCGATGGGCTCGACCTCAAGGTGGAGCCGGGGGAGGTGGTCGCCCTGCTCGGACCCAATGGCGCCGGGAAGACCACCACCATGCGCATGCTCGTGGGCCTCGACCGCCCCACCTCGGGCCGGGCCCTGCTCGCCGACGTCGATGTGCAGGCCAGTCCCACCCTCGCCCGCCGCAACCTCGGCTACCTCAGCACCACCTCGGGCCTCCCCGCCCGCCTGTCGGTGCGTGAGGTCCTGGACACCGTGGCGCGCCTGCTGGCCCTGCCCGACCGGGCGGCTGCCATCGAAGACGCCGCAGCACGCTTCGCTCTCACCGACTTCCTCGACCGCCGCACCTCCGCGCTGTCCACCGGCATGCGCCAGCGGGCCCGCCTCGCGGTGGCCACCCTGCACCGACCCAAGGTGCTCATCCTCGACGAGCCCACCACCGGCCTCGACGTCATCGCCGCCGACGAAGTGCTCACCTGCGTGGAAAATGCCCGCGAAGACGGCACCGCAGTGCTGCTGTCCACCCACCAGGTGGAGGAGGCCGCGCGGGTGTGCGACCGGGTGGCCCTCTTGCTCCAAGGACGCCTAAGCGCCCTCGGCACGGTGGAGGCGCTGTGTGGCGAGCATGGCGTGAATGACCTGAGGGAGGTCGTTCTGAAGCTCGCCCGCGGCAACCGGGGCACCCGCGGCCAGTCCAGCGTCGGAGCCTGAGGCGTGCTGGACTGGATGCGCCCCACCGTCGCCTTCGCCGGCATGGAGCTCAAGCGCTTCCTGCGCACCTCCCAGCTGTGGACCCACATCTTCGGCCCCTTCGTGGGACTGCCCGCCCTCGCCCTCATCTTCCTCGGCCAGGCGATGAGCACCCCTCTATTCACCGAGTGGTTGGTGCCCCCTCTGCGGGTGGCGGTGGACGGACAGGCCCCGCCCGAGCTGGAGCTCGACCATCACTTCGAGCAATATGCGTTCGAGGTCGTGCTGAGCGACGACCCGGTCGCCCTGCTCGACGGGGACGGCGCAGACGTCGCGGTGGTGGACTGGCGGGCAGGCGATGGACTGGGCACCCGGGTGGACGAAGCCGTCGGCCCCTTCGCGGAACCACCCCGCCGGCCCGATGACTGGCTCGCGACCAGCTGGCGCTGGCGGGTGACGGTGCTGGCCCACGACACGACCGACCAGGACCGCGTGGACCACGCCATCGAAGCGGCTGGCAACGCCTGGCTCGAGGACCAGCTCGCCGCCTACGCCCTCGACCCCGCCACGGCCGAGCGCCCCTGGGGCGTGCACACCATCCGGCCCCACCAGGAAGACGGCGGCGACCGCACCGAGGAGCTTGCGGCCGCCTTGATCTTCATCGTGGGCACCATCGCCGCCCTCGCCATGACCCAGCTCCTTGCGGTGCTGCCCCTGGGCGACCGACGCGACGGCATCACCGAGACCTGGCTGGCCAGCGCCACCCCTCCCTTCGCCATCGTCTGCGGGCGGATGCTGGCAGCCGTCGTGCTCACCACCCTGTTGGTCACCATGGGCATCGTGGGCTCCTTCGGCGCGCTCCCCGGCCTCCTCGACGCCCTCCATCCCGCCCACCTCATCACCCTGCCCACCATGTGCTGCCTCGTGCTGGCCGCCGCCCTGGCGCCAGTGGGCCTGTACTCGCCGTCGGTGTCCACCGCGAACAACGTGGCACTGGTGAGCTGGGCGGTGGGCGGCGGCATCATCTACGGCCTGAGCCGCCTCCCACCGGGCCTCGATCTGTTGGGTGGCCTCGTGGTCTTTCTGGGGACAGCCTGGCTGCTCGGCCGCGTCGGCGCCCTCGGACGCCCGCTCGACGCGGAGGCGGAGGGATGAGCCTTCCGCCCCTCTCCACCATCTCGACCCTCGCGCTGCTCGACCTGCGCCGACTCGTTCGAGACAAGACAACGCTGCTGACTCTGCTCACCACCCTCACCGCCGGCGCGACCGCGGGCCTGTGGCTGCCTCGACTCGACCCGGACCAGGTGTCCCTGCCCTTCACGGACACCGACGAGGAGGCGGACGCAGAGCCCACCCCCACCCCACTCGCCCTCTGCGTGCCCTCGGAGACACCGAGAATCGCCCAGCACGGCCCGCTTCCAGATGGTCTGGCCCTGCCGGGCACCCTGGTCGACCCCGACGACCCGATGGCCGATCTGGCACTGGAGGTCATCGAGGCGGAGCGCCCCCGCCTCCGCAGCTGGGTGGCCCACACCGCCGACCCCGACGCCGTCTCCGACCGAATCGAGCGGGAACACGACCTGCTGTCCGACTGCATGCGTCGGTGGCGAACCGAACAGAGCGAGGCGCTGCTCGAAGACCTGGGCATCCGGGAGCGCTTCGACCACGTCGTCCGCACCCGCACCCCCGACCCCCTCCCGCGGCCCTCCCGAGCGCAGCTCACCCTCGCGGCCGTGTGGCAGCATGCGGACCGCTTCGCCCTGCTGATGGCCTCTCTCGGCAGCCTCCTGGGCTTCAGCCTGCTGCTCGACACGGTACCCCGCACCCGGCAGTCCGGCTGGGAGGAGACCCTGGCGGCCCTGGGCGTCTCTCCTGCGCTGTCGAGCGTGGCCCTGTGGGCTCTGGCGACCGCCGGGGCCCTGCTCGGGCTGCTCCTCTGTGCCCTCGCCCACGCTCTGGCCGCCCCTTGGCTCGGCTGGCACCTGTCTCCCCTCGGCGCCTTGGCCGCCGTGACCATCATCCCCTGCGTCACCGCCCTCGTTCACCTCATGGTCGCCCCGGCCACCGACCTCGCTGGCGCCGCCTTCCGGGCGGTCGGCCCCCTCGTCGGCGTGCTCTACGGCCCGCCCATCCTGCTGTTCGCGGTGCCCCACCACTGGGCAGTGCTGGCGCCCACAGGTGCCGGTGTGGCCCTGCTGCTCGCCCATCCCGAGGCACTGCCCCTCCACCTGCACGCCCTGTCGGCGGTGGCCTCCCTCGCCTGGACCGCACTCGCCGTCGCCCTCGCCGCCCGTCGCTTCGAGACCCGCGTGCAGGGGGCCCACTCGGCAGACCCCGTCGCGCTGCGCCACAGCCAGGGGCACTTCGGCCGGGAGACCGTGCTGCTGTGCCTGCTCGCCGCCTGGGCCTACTACCTGCTTCCAGGCAACCTCGGCGGCTCCCCCGTGATGACCTTCGTGGTGTCCCAAGGGCTCGGCTTCGTCGGGACGGGACTGCTGGTCGTGCTGGCCCTGCCGGTGCGCCTGTCGGAGGTGCTGTCCTGGCGCCGGCCCGATCCGCGCGCCATGGCCACGGGCCTGCTGCTTCCCCTCCTGTCCATCCCACTGCTCCTGAGCACCTTCATGTTGGAGGCCGCCTACCTGCCGGGGCTCATCGACCTCGACAGCGTGACCTCCACCTCCGACACCATCACCGAGCTGTCCCAGGCCTTTGGTGGCGTGCTCACCTGGGCCGTGCCGGGTCTGTGCGAGGAGGTGTTCTTCCGTGGGGCGATGCTCGGCCTGCTGCTCGGCGCTGGGCGGGCCAAGACGTCGCGTGCTCGCACCATCATGGCGCTCCTTGTGCAGGCCATGGCCTTTGGCGCCATCCACTCCCCGGTGGTTCGCGTGCTGCCCACCACCTTGTTCGGACTGGTATGTGGCCTGCTGGTGCTCCGCGGCCGGTCCCTGTGGCCAGCCATCGTGGCCCACATGCTCCACAACTTCCTGCTGGTGAACTATCAGGCGCAGCTGGTGGACCTGGATCCCTGGGCGCTCCTCGCCGTGGGACTGCTGGCCTTTCCGCTCGTTATCTGGGGACCCCGCCCCCGCTCCCCCGACCCCGCATGAACGTCTCCAAGCTCGTCTGCCGCCTCACCGGCGCCTCGGCCGCCCACCGCCAGGACCGCATCCAGTCGCTGTGGCGGGGTTACGGCGAAGTGGTCCGTTTCAACCTCGACAATGGCCCAGCACGCAGCGTTGTCGTCAAGGTGGTGCGTCCGCCACCGGGAGCACATCCGCGAAAGCTCCACTCCTACGCCGTCGAAGCCCGGTGGTACGGCGAGCAGGCGGAGAGATGTCCGCCAGAATGTCGCGTGCCACGCTGTCTTGGCACTTGGACGCAGGGACAGGCCTCCGTGTTCGTGCTCGAAGACCTGCACGCCGCCGGCTTCCGCCTTCCCCTTCGCCCGATGGACGGCCACCGCCAGCGCCTCGCACTGTCCTGGCTGGCGAGCTTCCACGCGACCTTCCTGGGAGAACGCCCAGATGGCCTGTGGGAGGTGGGCACCTACTGGCACCTCGCCACCCGTCCCAAGGAGCTGCGGGCCATGCGGGACAAGCGCCTTCGGAAGCTCGCCCCCGAGCTCGACCAGCAGCTCAACGCCGCCCGCTTCCAGACCTTCGTACACGGCGATGCCAAGCCCGCGAACTTCCTGCTTTCGTCCGACCAGATGGCCATCGCAGCTGTCGACTTCCAGTACGTGGGCGGGGGCTGCGGCATCAAGGATGTCGCCTACCTGCTCGACGACCGGATGCGTGCGAACACCCGAGATGCCCTGCTGGAGCACTACTTCTACGCCTTCCGGTCTGCGCTGTCCCCCCGCTGGCGTCCGCAGGCCGATGCCATCGAGGCCGAGTGGCGCGCGCTGCTGCCGGTGGCCCAGCTCGACTTCGCCCGCTTTCTCGATGGCTGGGGCGCCTGACCGTGGGCCCGGTGGACTTCGGAGGATGCAGTGCTTCAGCGTCGATGGATGCGACGCAGACAGACTATCCCCCACTGAACTCGCGGCGCAGGTCGTGCATGTCGAGCACCCGACCCACCGACCCCGGGCTCAGCGCCGCCGACACCATGCACCCACCCAGCTCCGCACCGCTGGCCGTGCTGTAGCGGTCCCGCAGGCTCCCGCCACCGAGCATTCCCACCAGCCCGAGCGCGGCATCCGCCACCACGCTGCCGAAGCGCTCCCCGGGCCTCGACTCGTCGCGGTCGGGTCCGCTGATGAAGCTCGGCCGCACCACCGTCCAAGGCGCCGTCCCGTTCCGGAGAAGCTGCTCCACGGTGTGCCGGGCCTGCAGATAGGCGTTGCCGCGGGGACTGTCGGCACCAAGGCTCGACAGGTAGACGAGCTGGGGGACGGGGTCCAGTCCGCTGGCCACCTCGAACAGCAGCTTCGACAGGCCGGTGTCCACCTCGGCATAGGACGGTGTATGCCCCGTGCGCGCACCTTCTCGCTTTGCGCCTGCCTTGGTGATGCCGAGCAGGCCGAAGACATGGGTGGGCTTCACACGGGCCAGCTCGGCCGCCAGCTCCGCCCGTTCCCAGGACACGACCGCCAGCTCCGCCCCCTTCGCTTCGAGGCGCGCACCGACCGTGGCCGAGCGCGGGGAGCCGGGCCGAAGATGGGCGACCACGCGAATACCGCGTGCTACGGCGTTCTCGACAAGATGACGACCGGTGTAGCCCGTGGCGCCAGCCACGAAGAAGCAGGGTGAGGACACGCGGACACCTCCGCGCGAGGCCTATCACCTCACGCCCACCTCTTTGCCGTCGGCCGTGCCCGGCAGTGCAGGCCGATGGGGGCGACCGGACTCCACCTCGTCAAGGAAGCGACGCAGCCGGTTGGTCAGAACCCGAGGTCGCTCCGACATGGGCGCGTGGCCGAAGGCCTCCACCTCCTCCACCACCGCATGTTCGGGGAGGTTGTCGCGGTACCACTGCAGAGTCTCGTCGGGGATGACGCCGTCGTCGTTGCCCGTGAGGACCAGGGTGGGCATGTCGAAGCGCTGCAGATGCTCGATGCTGAGGCACTCGTCTGGGCGCGCGCTCTTGAGGAACGTGCGGATGTGGGGACGGGCCAGGTTCCGGCGGACGTTGAGCGCCCCCAGGTGGAGGATGAGCTTCGAGCGAAAGGACGAGCCCGCCTGCGCCAGTCGCAGCGCCTCGGCGTGGTTGGACGGCGTAAGCAGCCCGACCGCCCGGTAGAACACCTCATCGGGGACCGGCGCACCGCCCGGATTGCTGAGCACCAGGCCCTTCACCCGCCACGGCCGGGCCGCCGCATACAGCGCCGCGATGAAGCCCCCCATGGAGTTGCCGACCAGCACCATCTGCTCGGGAACGATGTCGTCGAGGGTGCTCTGGAGGGCTTCGTCGATGGTATGGACCCGCAGGCCCACTTTGGGGACGTGGCTGTCCCCATGGCCCAGCAGGTCGGGAATGACGATGCGACGGCACCTGGGCAGCAGTGTGCGCGCGACCCGGGCATAGGTGGACGCGCGGCTCGACACCCCGTGGACCAACACGAGGGTGGGGCCTGCGCGGGCCCCCTTCGCGTCGTACACCGCCACTTCCCCATGGGTGGTGCGCAATCGGCGCTGACGGAAACCTGCGGCGAGGAGCCGACGGTGGTTGGCGACATGCAGCACGGCAACTCCAGCTCGGGGGTCGACGGCGGGTCTCTTCAGACGCTCGGAGGTTTGTGACAGGCGGATGTCAACCGTTGTTCTACCCCCGCCCGCAGCCACACGCACCCGTGCACCGCGGACCGGTCCCCAAGGCCGCTACTGGCGCCGGCGGGCCATCATGTGATCATCGACCAGGCGGCCGTCGGGAAACACGAAGGCCCCCACCCGCGTGCCCTCCAGCACAAAGCCCGCGCTCTCGTAGAGCCGCACGGCTCGACTGTTGTGCGCCAGCACGTTGAGCTCCACCCGGCGCAGCCCCACGCCGTCGGCCCAGGCCAGCGCGGTCTGCAACAGCGCCCGTCCGATGCCCCGCCCCTGCCAGTCGGGATGGACGCCCATCGTGAGGGCGCCCGAGTGCTGCATTCGCCGAAGCTCGTGGCGGAAGACATCCGAGCTCCCCACGAGCACGCCCCCGGAGAAGGCCCCCAGCACCAGAGCGTTGCGGTGTCCGGCCTCCTGGAGCTTGCCGAAGCGCCGCGCCGTGCGCCCATGGGAGGACTCGTCGGGATCGAGCACCACGCCGACATCGGCGACCACGATGGCCTTGCCGAGGGCCACGAGCGCGTCGAGCTCCTCGGTCCGCACCCGTCGCAGTCGAAGGGGCGCGCCGGTTCGGTCGCGGGTGTGCAGGTCGATGTCCACGGCGGCTCCCAGGTCGAGGCGACTGCGCTGCCTCATAGCCAGCCGTCGCACAGGCACGGGCCCGGCCGCGGCTGGCTACGATGCCGGCGGAGGACCCATGCGGGCACGCGTCCACAGCACCATCTTGTTCGTCGGCGCGCTCGGCTGTGGCACCGAGCCCAAGTCCGACCGCAGCGAGGCGTGCACCGGCGAGGCGTCCCCCGGCTCCATCGCCGAGATGGTCGACCACATCAACACCCTGCCGCTTCCGGTCGATGTCCCCTGCCTGCTCGACAGCCTCGCCCGTCCGCTCCAGGTGGAGCTCACGGACAACCCCATCTCCGCACAGCCCGCAGATGGCCCCGACAGTCCCCGGATGTTCTTCTTTCTGGGCGACCTCACCATGTCCATCGTGCCCTCCGGACCCGGCTCCCACGTCATCGAGTTCGGCGAGGACATCGGCGGCACCTTGTCCCTGAAGGGGGAGATCGAGGTGCCGGTCACCGAGACCCTGTCCCAGGACGCCCCCTACGTGCGCATCGAACACGAGGTCTACGGCACCGTCTGCGCGGTGTGCCACATCGAGCAGGAGTCCCACCCGAGCGGCGGCATGGCCTCGGTGGCCATCCGTCCCACCGAGCGCTCCCTCGTCCCGCTGAGCAACCTCCGCGCGGTCGCGATGGACTGCGCCCCCGACACCCGACATGGCCGCTGCGGCGTGCTGGTCGCCATGTTCGAGGGCTCCGTCGAGCACCATCCCTTCTCGATCGACCTGCCGACCATTCTCGACCTCACCGAGTGAGCGCAGCGGGGCCCCGCGAAGGCGGATAGGCTGGCGGCCGACTCGGAGGGGCTGGTGCATCTGCTCGCGTTGATTGGCCTCGGGATGCAGGCCGGGCCCGCCCTCGCCGGCGACCCCACCAGCTGGACGCTCACATCGGAGAACGACTCTCCATGGTCCCTGATGTGGAACCAGCCCTACCGCGACGAGTACTACACCAACGGCATCCGGCTCAGCCGCAGCCAGGACCTCTCCGACCGCCCCGACGGTCTGCTCCCGAGCCTCGCGAAGGCCGTGGGCATGGAGCAGGCCGAGCAGTTCCAGCTCGCCATCGCCCAGACCATGTACACCCCCATCCAGATCTGGGAGCCCACCGTCCCCGACTCCGTGCACCCCTACGCCGGCCACCTGTTCGTGTCGGCGGGCCTGAGCGCGAGCCGCCCACACCTGCTTGCGAGCGTGGAGCTGCTGGGCGGCTGGACGGGTCCGCCCGCCCTCGGCGAGCCCGCCCAGAAGCAGGTGCATGTGATGTTCGACGGCTACGAGCCCTTGGGCTGGCACGAGCAGGTCCAGACCGAGCCCACCTTCGGAACCCACCTCAGCCTCGCCGCCCACGAGCTGATTCCCGACGGCGACCCTCCCATCGAGCTGCGCGCGGTTCCCCACCTCGGCCTCGCCCTCGCCACCACCGATGTCGCGGCCCAGGGGGGCTTCACGCTGGGGGTCGGCAGCCGTGGGGATGTGCCCGCACTGCGACCGGAACAAGGGCGCTTCGGACACAGCGGCATCGACACCCGCCTGCGCGGCGACAGCAGGATGGGTGTGTCCGCCTTCGCGGTGCTGTCCTGGCGCGCCCAGCTCCACGACATGTTCGTGGAGGGCGGCACCTTCACCGAGGTCCCCGCACCCGAGCCCACCGCCTTCATCTATGAAGGCAGCACGGGCATCCGCCTGCGCATCTTCGGCACCACGCTGCTCATGATGAACAACATCCAGTTCCCCACCTACAAGACCCAGGAGCGCGAGCACCGATACGGCACGATGGCCATCTCCCAGGAGTTCTGAGCTGCTTCAACGGCCGCGGGCCTGCAGACAGGGCACGCAAAAGGCGCTCTCCGGCACCGCATTCAGGCGGGGAAAGCCCACCGGCTCGCCACAGCTCGGGCACCAGTCATATTCGTCTGGCGCCTCGTCGAAGCGCTCGATGGCCGCCTCCACGCGCTCCAGCCTCGCCGCGGCCCGCCGCCGACCAGCAGCGGCCATCTGCTGCTGCTGAAGCGCATCCACGCGGGATACCCGTCCCATCCGGGACTGGTCGAGCACCACGGTGTCGGTGAGGCCATCCTCATCGCGCACCAGCGCCCTCAGCTCCTCGGCCACCGTGTCGAGCCGGGCCCGGATGATGGCGCGCTGGGCCTCGGTCAGCTCCTCACGCGGGGCCGGCATCGTCGCCGTCCTCGGGGGGGCCATCCATGCCCTCGAGCTGCCAGGGATTCTCCATCACGTCGCGGACGACCTTGGCCAGCACGCCGCCCTGGGCCCCGTCGATGTAGCGGTGGTCGATTGTGGCGCACAAGGTCATGAGCGGACGCACCACGACCTCCCCGTCGATGGCCACCGGCGTGTCCCGAATGGCCCCCACCAGCACCAACACGGGCGTGTGGGCAAAGGGGGTGGGCGGCGCGAAGCCCTCGTCGAGGCCGAACACCCCCACGTTCGTGATGATGCAGGCGCCGAAGGGATGGGCCTCCAGCCCGAGCGCAGGCACGTCGAGGCCGAACACGCCGGTGAGGTAGCCCATGCTGTGAACGAGGGGACGAATCAGCCAGCTCGGCAGCAGCTTGAGGGGTCCCATCGACTTCTTGAAGGACTCGTCCTTGCCCTCGTGCAGGCGGGTGGCGAGCGCACGCAGCTCCTGGCCGAGGTCGGCCACGGACTTCTCGTCGAGCCGCTCGATCTTCGCCTTGGCCAGGTTCCGGCCGCCCTCGAGGGCCACCAGGTAGGAGATGTCGACCGTCTTGTGCTTCACGTAGCGGCCCATGCGGATGACGCCGTTGAGGCCGGGCGCCCGGGCGAGTGCCTCGGCCACCGCCTTGCCCACGAGGTGGGTGATGGTGACCTTGAGGCCGGTCTTTTCACGCAGCCAGGCGAGGTACTTCTTCGCCTCGCCCACGTCGACGGTGAGCTTGCCGTAGATGTTGCCTTCGCGCGGCGCGGACCAGGTGGCGATGGCCAGCTTGCGGCGAATCGAGTTGGGCTCGGCGATCTGCAGGGCCTTGGACACCGGCACCTCCGGACTCTTGAGGGAAGTCGACCGGTAATCGGTAGACGCTCGGCCAGCCCCGATGTAAGAACATCTCACATCAAGTGAGTGAGACTTACATGCAGTCCGACAAGACCTACCACCATGGCGACCTGCGCCGCGCTCTGGTCGACGCAGCCACACAGGTGGCCGCCGAGCGGGGCCTCGATGCCATCAAGGTGAGCACCCTCGCCCGGCAGCTCGGCGTCTCCAGCGGCGCGCCCTTTCGCCACTTCGCCAACCGCGAGGCCCTGCTTGTGGCCATGGCCGAAGCCGCGGCCGACCGACAGCTCGCCGCGATGCGGTCTGCCGCTGTTGCCCACAAAGACCCCATCGAGCAGCAGCGCCGGATGGGGGTCGCCTATGTGCGCTGGGCCGTCGCAGACCCTGGCGGCTTCCGGGCGCTCAACCGGGCGGCATCCATCGCGGGCTCCGAGCGCCTGCGGGCCCAGCAGCAGGCCTTCGCCGACACCCTCACCGCGTCACTCGACAACAGCCGGGCACGGCTCGCTCTCGCCGATGAGCCTGCCCGGGTGCTCGCCGCCCGCGCCCTGGTCCACGGCCTCGCCCGCATGTGCGTCGACGGCCTGATGGGACGTCCCATCTCTCCCGACATGGCGGAGCAGCTCGCCGAGCGCGTCACCCGAAGCATCCACTTCAAGCCCCTGGAAGACCATCCATGACCCGCCTCATCGCCGCGTGCTGCGGACTTCTCCTCTCCGGCTGCACTCTGTCGCACTCCGAGGCCGAGCACGCCTTGACGTCGGCCCTGCAGTCCACCGTGGAAGACGCGCCCACCGTGCGCCACGGAGTGCTCCGGGTGCAGACCGCAGACCGCGAGATCGACGCGTGCTGGGCCATCGGCGACGCCATGCCGGGGCGACCTATCACCGCGGACACCCCGTTTCTGTCGGCGAGCATCGGCAAGCTCGTGGTGGCGGCCACCGTGTTCGACCTGGCCGCAGACGGGCTGCTGTCCCTCGACGACCCCCTGTCCCGCTGGCTCGATCCCACACTCCTCGCCGGCCTGCCCGTGCAAGGCGGAGACCCGGCCGTCCTCCAGATCACCGTGGGCCAGCTCCTCCAGCACCGCTCCGGACTCCCCGACTACTTCGACGGCACCACGGTGCCTCCCCACGATGGGGCGCCCGATGTGCTCGGCCTGCTCGCCAGCGAACCGGAGCGCACCTGGACCCCCCTGGCCCTGCTCGACTACACCCGTACCCACTTCCCGCCCGCCGGGGCACCCGGTGAACGCTTCGCGTATTCAGACCTGAATTACGACCTGGTGGGCATGGTCATCGCGTCCGCCACCGGCGCGCCCTGGCACGAGGCGGTGCGCAGCCGGGTGCTCGATCCGCTCGGCATGCTCCACACCTGGGTCCACCTGCACGAATCCCCACCCCCCGGCATCCCCGAGCTGGCCGGCGCCTGGCTCGGCGATCTGGAGATCGGCCGCTCCCCGGGCCTGAGCCTCGACGGCGCCGGCGGCGGACTGGCCACCACCACCGGCGACCTCGTGACCCTCATCCGCGGCCTGGAGGTCGGACAGCCGGTAGCACTCAGCGTTCTCGCGTCTGATACCACCCCCGACGCCCTCCACCGGGGCATCGACTACGGCTACGGCGCCTGGCATGTGAAGCCAGGTCGCATGCTCTTTCTCATGGCGGGCCTGCCGGAGCTGCGCGGCGTGTCGGGTGCCACGGGTTCCTTCGTCTACCTCACCCCACAAGGCACCGTGGTGGCGGGCACCTTCGACCAGATCGACATGGCCGAGGGGCATGTGGAGTTCCTGCTCCGCCATGTGCTGCCCACCCTGTCCCGGGTGCGCTGAGCGGACCTACCGGCACGGCGTCTGGGGAATGGCCACCTCGTCGGCACGCTCCACGTAGCCGAGCTCCTTGAGCAGCGAGAAGGTCTCGAAGCCCACGAGAGCAGGGCCGGTGGTGGTGGCCAGCGGCTCCAGGGTGCCCCGACGGGCCTGGAGGATCTTCGCCATGGCCCGACCGCGCTGCTGCTGTTCGTCTTGGGGCAGCTCCACGCGCTCCATGCCCTCTGCATCGAGGCCCCACACGTTGATGACCTTCTGGGCCCGGGCCCCGGCGAGCGCGGCCTCCCGGGAGGGGGCATCCTTCGGCATCTGCAGCACATGCCGCAGCATCAGGCGGTGGGTGGGGTCGATGAGGGACACGCAGGACGGCCCATAGAGGCAGTTTTCGGCCAGGGCGACCCGCGGGGCGGTGGGACCCTTGGCAACCTCGAACAGGTCGGCCCCGGGCAGGCCATCGATGGTGGCACCGGAGACGTGGACCAGTGCGGCCACGAGATCGACGTGCTCCACGATGGTCTCGACCTTCTTGCCCCCTCTGGCACCGGGGCCGTGCAGCACCAGCGGGATGCGGGTGAGCTCGCTCCAGAGGTCGTGGCCATGCTCGAAGCGGCCATGCTCCCAGAACTCCTCGCCGTGGTCGGAAGTGACCACCAGCAGGGTGTTGTCGTAGCGGCCACGCGCCTTGAGGCCGTCCACGAGCTGGCCGAGTGCGCGGTCGGCCGCGAGGATCTCCTCGTCGTAGAGCTGCTTGAGGTAGACCCGCTCCGCCTCGTCGAGCTCGAGCTGGCCGGACTGCACCATCGTGAAGGGGTTGGGATTCGCGGGGTACTTGAGCTTCTCCGGCCGCGGACCGGTGGCGAAGGTGCCGTGGATGTCGGCTGGCGGGGCGTAGTCGAGGTGAGGCTCCATGAAGTGGAGCATCAGGAAGGCGGGCTTGCCCTCCTCCTGCTTGTCGAGCCAGTCGAGCCCGCCGGTGACGGTGTCGGCCGCAGTGCGGTGCTGGTCGTTGGTGGCGCCCTTGTAGTCGTAGGTGTCGAAGCCATCCTGCAGCCCGAACTCTGGCGCGAGGAAGGTGTTGTTCATCCACGCACCGGTGGCGTAGCCGGCCTCTCCCAGGGCCTCTGCCAGCGTGCGGGTGGCCGGGGCCATGCGTCCGAAGCGTTCCGGCAGACAGCCGTCGCGGGAGACGAGGTGCTGGTGGGGATACAGACCGGTGAGCAGGCTGGCGAAGCTCGCGAGGGTCCAGCCCGACTGGGCATAGGCGCGCTCGAACCACAGGCCGTCGGCTGCGATGGCATCCAGCGTTGGAGAGGTGGGACGGTCGTGTCCGTAGAGGGACAAGCTGTCGGCCCGCAAGGTGTCGATGACCACCACGACGATGTCGGGTGCGTCGGCCTTGTGGGACGCGGCAACGGGCACGTCCGGCGCAGCGGCCTCCGGTAGGGGCGCCGGGGCCTCGGGGGCCTCCGAAGCACAGCCAGCAGACAAGAGGAGGCTGGCGCGTACAAGCCACCCAGCACAGACACGGGCATCGGTCAGAGCATGCATGCCGGCGGCCGTAATGCCCCCCTCCCCGGTCCACCAGCCCCCAGCCGCCGCCCAACCGCACATGACGGGACACAGCGCGAGGCCAATTGGGTGTGGAGCGGGGCTGCGCGGGAACGAAGATGACTTGCCGACCTCAGGCTGGGAGAGTTCCATGAAGATCTCGCGTGCTCCGATGCGCTGGCGGTTCTTTGCCGCGGGCACCGGGGCGGTGCTGCTCGCCACCGGGCTGGGTGCTGTCGCCGACCGGGCGCTGGTGCTTGCCGAGCTGCCACCGCCCCTGCGCTACCTCGCCACCACCGCCATCATCCTGGTGCTCCTGGTGGGTCCCTTGCTGTGGAGCCTGGAGCGCTGGGTGGTGCGTCCCCTGGAGGCCCTGGAGGCCCTGCACACCCGCAAGGCACCCGATGCCGACGAGGAGCAGTCGCTCAAGGCCCCCGACCTTCCCACCGAGATGGCCGAGGTCATCCACCACCACACCAAGCTGCTGGACACTCTGCGACGCACCAACGACCGCCTCCGTACCCAGGTGGAGCGGCGCACCTCCGCTCTCGAGGCCATCGTCGGCACCGCGACCGCGCTGCACACCCTCGGCCCGGGTGTGTCCAAGGGCGAGGCGGTTCTCCCGCACATCGCCGGCCTCGACCACACCAGCAGCGCCGCCTTCGTACACCGCACCGACGGACGCTGGGAGGCCATCATCCTGCCCCGCGCGCCGCCCGCCCCCGACGCCATCGATGAGCTGAGCGACCGCATCCGCAAGACCCTCGGCCGCGGTCAACGGCTCCGCATCCGCTGGCTGCCCCCCATCGACCCCTCGGCCACTCCGGTGCGCTACTTCCGCGTGATGGCGCGTCAGCCCCTGCGTCCTGACCCTGGACGAAACGACCCCGCGGCCCTCGCCCTGCTGTCGATGCGTGACGGACGCGCCGCCGTGCCCGAAGACGCCGAGCGGGTGCTGTCCACCGTGGCCGCCTGGCTCGACCCCGGCACAACTTGAACCCTACCGCTCCACGACTCGCTCGTAGAGCACCTCTCCGTCCACCGAGACCACCAAGCCAGTGAGCCGGTCGGGCCTCAGCTCCACCCACACAAAGCCCGCGGTCTGGTCGGTGGAGAACAGGGCCCGGTCGCCGTCTCTGCGTTCCAATGCAGTCACCTTGGCGCCCGCTCCGCTCACCACCAGCTCCACGCCGCACTCGGGCGGCTGCCACTGCAGGTTGTGGTCGTGGCCGGAGAGGTAGAGGTCGGCCCGCCCGCACACCGATGACTCGAACCACTCCGCCACCCCCGCACCATTGACGAGGGGCAGCCAAGGCAGGCCCTCGTAGGCTCCGGCGTCTCCATGCCGACCGTCGGAGCGGTAGGGGTGGTGCCCGAAAACAACGTCCCACACCGCATCTTGCGGGTCTTCATCCAGTGAACGTGCGAGCCAGTCGGCCTGTCCCGTCTCTCCCCAGGCGGCGTCCATCAGCAGAGCATGGGTGTCCATGCCGTAGAAGCGGGCGAGCGGCGTGCGCATGCTGTAGACACGGCCAGGTTGGGTCCAGCGGTCAGACCCACGGGCATACTCCAACTCAGGGGCAGCGTGATCGGAGTCCAGAGGACGCACCCCGTAGTCGTGGTTTCCAAACACCACATAGAACGGAAAGCCAAGATAACGATAGGGCCGCTCGAAGTGGGACTCGAAGCGGGGGTCGTCGGCCGTGGCCACCCCGTCGTCGTAGATGTTGTCGCCAAGATAGAGCGCGAAGTCGCAGCCAGGCCCCTGCCAGTCATGCCGGGCCTTGCACCAGTCGAACATCGCGTCGGCCACCTTGCGTTGGGTGGCGTTGCCCTCGCCCGCGTCGCCCAGGGCCACGAAGCGCAGCAGCTCTGGCGTCTGGATGCGCGGCGGCTCGGCAACGGCGGGGGTCCAGCGGGGGTCGGGGGGCGCCTCTGAGCATCCCCACCCCACCCACGGCAGCACAATGCAGGTCAGGCGCAGCACCCAGGGGGACACAAGCACTCCAGCTCGGGGAC
>ENA-OWNT01000582-OWNT01000582.1-seawater-metagenome-genome-assembly--contig:-NODE-582-length-74654-cov-10.782480_pt1 | contig 74654 bp, 65 predicted proteins | sample MGYA00238136_ERZ651165 | MGnify/ENA primary metagenome ERZ651165 (study PRJEB26861, sample SAMN08777766) | seawater metagenome | isolation source: coastal seawater | place: USA: Florida | collected...
CGATGGGTTGGTGCCAGATTCGTCGCTTTGTTCGCTGACGCTCACGCTCCGAACGACTCGGTCGAGGCTGACCGAGCTCGTGGGCTCAACTGCTCAACAGTCCTCTCTTGGGCAGAGAACGTCCGTTCTCGGGCCCTTTGGGCACTTGTGCGGGTTGGAGACCCCGGGAGGGGGAGGACTCTGGGATGTCTGCTGCGCAGGCACGTCCCCTTGCTTTGCTGCGGGATGGGTACCGTGGGGCCCCCTCCGCCTGCTGCGCAGGCACCTCCCCCTGGCAGGGGGAGGACTCTGGGATGTCTGCTGCGCAGGCACGTCCTCTTGAAGGGGGAGGACTCTGGGATGTCTGCTGCGCAGGCACGTCCCCTTGCTTTGCTGCGGGATGGGTACCGTGGGGCCGCCTCCGCCTACTGCGCAGGCACGTCATCTTGAAGGGGGAGGGCTCTGGGATGCAGGAGTCCTCCCCCTTCAGGGGGAGGTGCCGAGCGCAGCGAGGCGGAGGGGGCCCTGCCGCGAAGACCTTGGCTTCGCGGCCCGCGGAGGCTGTGCCGGAGCGGCCCCGGATCAGCGGTCGAGGGCGCGCAAGTCGACCATGTCTACAGCACACCGGACATGGGCTTCTGAGAGCGCAGCGGTGACCAGCATTCGACCGAGGTCGGCCCCCGAGACCGTGGCGTAGCGGTCGCGCAAGGTGCGTGCGCCCAGCATGCCGAGCAGGCCCAGGCCGGCGTCGGCCACCACGCTGCCGAAGCGCTCGCCGGGTCGGGACTCGTCGCGGTCGGTGCCGCTGATGAAGCTGGGGCGCGCGACGAGGTAGGGCAAGCGGGTGCTGTGGAGGTGCTGTTCGACGGCGTGGCGGGCCTTCAGGTAGGCGTTGCCGCGCGGGCTGTCGGCGCCCAGGCTCGACAGGTAGACCAGCCGAGGGGCCGACGCTTGGGCAGCGCAGGCGTCCACCACCCACTTCGTGTAGCCGGTGTCGACCTGCGCATAGGAGGGAAGCTGCCCCGTGCGTGCGGCTTCTCGACGGGCGCCGGCCTTGGTGATGCCGAGCAGGGCGAAGACGTGGGTGGGCTGGACGCGCTCGACGAGGGCACGGACCTCGGGTTCGGACCAGGGAACTTCGGCGAGCTCGGCGCCAGCGTTGGCCAGCTTCTCGCCGACTGTGGCGGACCGCGGGGAGCCCGGCCGAAGATGCGCCACAACGGGAATACCGCGTGACAGGGCATCTTGGACCACATGCCGCCCGGTGTAGCCCGTGGCGCCGAAGACGAGGAAGCGAGGGGGGGACACCGCTCAGGCGTCGGAGTCGGGGCGGATGCAGCCGATGGAGGTGTCGGCCACGCCGCCTTCCTTGGGCAGGCGCCACAAGCTGCCAAAGCCACGGAACAGCTCGCCAGCGAGCACGCCGCCGGACTTCTTGTCGCGGCTGGCGCGGACGTAGCTGTTGATGATGTCGCCCTTTTCGTCGTAGCGGTCGGAGGGGCGGCGGAGGTTCATGGCGATGCGGACGACGCCCTTGCTGCCCAGGTGCACGACGCGGATGGTGTCGTCGTCGAACACGGCCTCGACCACGCCCACGTGGGTGAGCTGGTCGTCGCGGCGGCCGTTCTTGTTGCGGTCGTAGGTGTTGTCCCAGAAGACGATGTCGCCGAGGTACGGGCGCTTCTTCTTGTGCAGCAGGCCCTCTTCCTTGGCCAGGGCGTAGAGGTCTTTGCTGCCGCCGTTGTAGTCCCAGCCGGCGCGGGCGTAGGCGGCTTCGACCATGCCGGAGCAGTCGAAGCGGTGGGTCTCGCCACCACCGGTCATGCGGCGCTGGCCCACGAGCTGACCGGCGGCACGGGCCACAGCATCTCCGCTGCCACCCCGGCGTTCCTTCTGGGGACGGGGGGCTTCTTTGGCCACTTTGTCGGTCTCGGCGGGGGTGTCGACGCGCTCGGCGTAGGGTGCGTCGGGCGCGGAGCCCATGTGTCGGACGGGCCCCGGGTACCGCAGGCCACCCTTGGCGCAGGCGGTGAGCAGCACACACACCAGCACGCTGCGCCAGGCGGAGGAGGACACGAGGGGGGCAGAATGAGGCATTGGCCGTCCGGGTCGACGCCCCAGCGTATTGCACTTGACCTGCCAATGGCAAGCCTCGGTGCTCATTCAGGTGTTGATGCCGCCTTCGGGCGCTGCACCGGTGATGCCGTCGAGGTATGACGGCGGGAAGACCCGGAGACTCCCATGGCTCAGGCCGACCTCGACATCTTCGACGAAATCGACGCTCTGCGGAAAGAACGCAACGCCATCATCCTGGCCCACTACTACCAGGAGCCCGACATCCAGGACATCGCCGACTTCATCGGCGACAGCCTGCAGCTTGCCCGGGCGGCCCGCGACACCGACGCCGACGTCATCCTCTTCTGCGGTGTGCACTTCATGGCCGAGACGGCCAAGATCCTCAACCCCGACCGCACCGTGCTCATCCCCGACCTCGCCGCCGGCTGCTCGCTGGCCGATGCCGCCCCCGCGGCCCGCATCGCCAAGTGGAAGGCCGACAACCCGGGCGCTGCGCTGGTGTCGTACATCAACTGCACGGCGGCGGTGAAGGCCCTGTCGGACGTCATCTGCACGAGCTCCAACGCGGTGGACGTCATCAACTCCATCCCCGAAGACCAGCCGATTCTCTTCTGCCCCGACCGCAACCTGGGCGCGTGGCTCGAGAAGCAGACCGGCCGCGAGATGGACCTCTGGCAGGGCACCTGCATCGTGCACGAGACGTTTTCCGAGCAGAAGCTCATCCAGCTGAAGGTGCGCCACCCCCACGCGAAGGTCATCGCGCACCCCGAGTGCGAGCCCAACCTGCTCCAGCACGCCGACCACATCGGCAGCACGTCGTCGCTGTTGAAGTACGCCACCACCACCGACGACACCGACACCTTCATCGTGGGCACCGAGCCGGGCATCCTCCATCAGATGGAGAAGGCGGCGCCGGAGCGCACGTTCCTGCCGCTGCCGGGCATGGACGAGACCTGCGCGTGCAACGAGTGTCCGCATATGCGCCGCAACACGCTCGAGAAGATTCGCGACGCCCTGCGCACGCTCACGCCGGCCATCGAGATGGAAGAGAAACAGCGCCTGGCCGCCAAGGCTCCGCTGGACCGGATGATGGCGATTCGCTGAAGAATCGGGGCGGCTACCGGCGCTTCTTGCCCTTCTTGCCCTTGCCCTTCTTCTTTCCGCCGCTTCCGAGCTCGCCCCGGAAGTTGGCGTTGACGCCGAAGCTGTTCTGTTCGCCATAGGCGGTCATGCTGTGGCGAACGCTGCCGCCGACGGTCCAGTTGCCGACGGAAATCGCGGCGCCGGCGAAGTAGGCGAACTCGTGGCCGAAGCCGGGCAGGCCGTCTTGGGTGGCCCAGTCGCGGCGCTCGCGGACATCGTTGAAGTACCAGGCGGGCTCGACACCGGCGAAGAGCGAGAAGGGGTCGAGGTAGGCGTCGACTGTGAGCGGCGTGCCCATGCCCGCGGTGCCGGGGATGGTGGTCTGGCCGTACTGGTATTGGTTGTAGAAGAAGTCGGGGCCGATGGTGAAGCCAAGCTTGCCCCAGGTGGGGCCCATGAAGTTGCCGACACGGGCCTCGTACCCACTCAGCGGACCACCCGACATGACGTAATGGCCGGCCACCCGCGCGTGTCCGCGCATCTTGGGGTACTTGCGGCCGCGTTCCCAGTAGTGGATGCCGCCGATGCCGCCGATGGCGATGACCGAGACGGGGTCGCCGTCTTCGGGGGTGAACACGTTGCCGCCCATGGAGGGCCGCAAGTAGGCCTCGTTCTTCCATTTCTTGCCGCCGGCGAAAGCGGGCGTGGAGACGAGCAAGCTGCCGAGTGCACCGAGGGCGAGCCAACGCATCATGTCCAACCTCCAACGGTCGCGGTTCGCGGGGGAGCCGCGGGGCCGACGTACCCGAGCCCAGCCTATTCGGACCCAATCGCGACGAACGAGAGGCAGTCCGCGGGAACGGGGTTCTTCAGGAGTAGCGGTCGTCGAGGTAGCGGCCCAGCGCGGTGTTCACGCGCTTGAGGTTGGGCGCGATGAGCCGGCCGATGAAGGCCTCCACCTGCGGCTTCATGGTGCGGGCGAGGAAGCGGTTCATGCCGGGAATGCGGGCGAGGTCGATGTCGAGGGTGCCCACCAGAGACACGCGGGTGCCGGTGCCTTCGGCGACGAGGCGGGTCTCGCCAGTGCAGCGGACCTGGTCGCGGAAGGCCGGGACCACGAGGCGCCAGCGGGCGAGAGTGGCGGCGTCGTCCCACTTTGCGTGGTCTTCCCACCGCAGCATGTCGGGCTTGAGGTAGGCCTTGGCCACGGACGGGATGGGGGTGGAGGCGTACCACACGTTGAGGAGGTCGACGCCGCGGTCGTGTTCGCGTCGGTCTTGCACGTCGATGCGGCCGATGTCGGGGAGGTAGGCGGCCAGCGCTGGGAGATCGTCTCGGTAGGCTGAGTAGACGCGGTCGAGTGGGTGGGCGATACGTGCGGACGAGTCGATTTGCATGGTCGGTCTCCAGCCCGGTGCAGTGGGTGCCGGGACATAATCGGAAGGTCCATGTCTGCGCCGCCTCTCCCACCCGTCGTCCCCCTCCAGGCCCACCACCACGACGAGCTGGTGGCGTGGTTCTCGCGCGACCCGGCCAGCCACGTCTTCCAGCTCAACCAGCTCGAGCGGGGCAGCCTGGAGTCCGACCGCCGAGGCACCTGGATCGCAACCCGGGCGGCCGACGGCTCTCTTCGCGCGGTGCTCCATGTGCGGTGGCCCATCGACGGTGGACCGGCCCAGAATGCCGTCCCAGCCGGCGAACCGGCGGCGTGCACCATCCTGGGTCAGCGCCTCAGACGGCGGGGGGGCAGCCGCATGGTGGTGGGGGAGCGTGCGGCCTGCGACGCCCTGTGGCTGGGCATGGACAAGCCCTGGTTCCGCATCGCCTACGACCAGCGCCTCTACACGTGCACGGCGGTGACGGACGGTCCGATGCTGGCGGTCGAGCGGGCCAAGCCTGGCGATGTGGACGCCCTGGTGCCCATGCACACCGACATGCTGCACGAAGACCTGGGCGTGCCACCCGACACCATCGACCGCTTCGCCCAGTGGGCCCAGCTCCATCGGTCGGTGTCGACCGGTCGCATCCTGGTGGTCCGCAGCACCGACCCCCACAATCCTCTGCGGTTCTGCATCGACATCGGCGACCCGGCCAGCGCCGGAGCCCAGGTGGGCGGAACATTTGTGCCGGCGGTGTTTCGGGGCAAGGGGGTCGCCACCGCGGCGATGCGTGGGGTGTGCCGGTTCCTGTTCGACCACCACGACTGCCCGCGGGTCACGCTCCATGTGCACGAGGAGAATCGGGCGGCGGTGAAGTGCTACGAGCGGGCGGGGTTTGTGAAGGACGCGGCGTTTCGGCTGATGGTGCGCTGACGACGTTGGGGGCACTGTGCCGGTGCGTCGTGCCAAGCCTGCGCAAGGGGAGTGGTGACCGCCCGGGGTGGAGGCTACCGTGCCCTCCCCCACCCGGCTGGAGTCCCCCCATGTCCGCTCTGGTGCTCTTCGCGCTGCTGGCCCCCGCCCACGCCACAGACCTCGCGCCCCGCGCTCCGCTTCCGCCGGTCGACCTCGTGGTCCCCATGGGCCAACACGACCGCACGCGCCCCCTCCGGCTGGGGGTCAAGTTCGTCGACAATGCCCGAGCACGCGCTGCTTCGGATGGGTCACTGACGCTCCATGGCACGGTCGACAGCACCCTGCGGCAGTCCCTCGAGGCCTTGGTGGACGACCTGGACATCACGGTGTCGCAGCGCATTCACCTGCCGCACGACACCCTCCGGGCACTGGAAGACCGGGCAGCCCTGCGTTCTGGCCGTGCCCAGCCCGACCTCGCCGGCATGCTCACCATCGAGACCGACGCCGACGCCGACGCTCTGCTGGCCATGGGGCAGGCCCTCCAGGCGCACCCGCTGGTGGAGTACGCCTTCATTCGCCGGCTTGCGCCTCCCCCTCCAGGCGACATCTCCCCCACCACCCCCGACTACACCGACCAGCAGACCTACGCGGGCCCCGACCCCGGCGTCGACACGGACTTCGCGTGGTCGCTGGGCACCACGGGCAGCCACCTCCGTCTCGCCGACTGCGAGTACGGCTGGGAAGACAAGCACGAAGACCTCATCGACCGCGACCTTCACCTCGAAGCGGGGCAGTCGGTCCCGGACTGGGTGGCCGAGTACGGCTACGACATGCACGGCACCGCGGTTGTGGGCATCACGAGCGCGGTCGACAACGCCTACGGCATCACCGGAACGGTGGTGGACGCATGGACCCACACCTACCCCGAGTACTCCGACGAAGAGGGCTCGCGGCGGGCCACGTCCATCGCGAGCGCCCTGACCGAGAGCAGCGCTGGCGACGTGGTGATGCTCGAGATGCAGGTCGGCATCACCTGCGACTCCTGCTACGGACCCGCCGAAGCCGACCCCGACGTGTGGAACATCGTGCGGGTGGGTGCCGACGCCGGTGTGGTGGTGGTTGCGGCGGCTGGAAACGGCGCCCAGGACCTCGACTCGGGCTGGTACGCCAGCAACTACGACACCTGGGGCGACTCGGGGGCCATCATCGTGGGGGCGGGCAGCGCCAACACCAGCCACAATGCCCTGTACTTCAGCACATTCGGCGACCGAGTCGACCTCCAGGGCTGGGGCGAGCGCGTGTTCACCCTGAGCTACGGCGACCATGCCCAACACGGCGGCGACCCCAACCAACGCTACACCCGGTCGTTTGCGGGCACGAGCAGCGCCACGCCGGTGGTCTCGAGCGCTGTAGTGGCCGTGCAGGACTACATCGTGGCGCACCAGGGCACCCCGCTGTCGCCCGAAGACCTGCGCGCCCTGCTCATCGACACGGGCATCGCCCAAGGCAGCGGCGACCCCATCGGTCCGCTCCCCGACGTCAAGGCCGCCATTTCCATGGTGGACGCCGACTTCGACGGTCACCTGAATGCAGACTGGGGGGGCGACGACTGCGACGACGCTTCAGACCAGGCGTACCCGGGTGCGGAAGAGGTCTGGTACGACGGCATCGACGGCGACTGTGCCGGCGACGATGACTACGACCAGGACGGCGACGGCTACACGGCCTTCGACCACGGCGGCGACGACTGCGACGACACCGACCCCTCGGTCAACCCCGACGACACGCCGGGCGCCACGTGTTCTGGTGGAGGTGGGGGTGGTGGAGGCAGCAAGGGCACCACGTGTACGACGGGTGGCGGGGCGCTCTGGCTTGGGTTGTGGGCGCTTCCGTTGGTGGTGTCGCGTCGGCGGGACTGACCACATTTCCACACGCCCGGGTTTGCAGTCGCCCAAACTCGGCCTACTGTCCCCGTGGCACACCGTCCCCACTGGAGCCCCCATGTCTCTCGCACGGAACCTCCCGCTGCTCGTCCTTCTCTCGGCATGCGCATCCGGCAAGATCATCCCCGACGACGCGGGCACCACCGGCGACATCGGCCTCGACCTGGGCGATGACGGCAACGGCTCCGACGACGCAAGCGCAGGCGATGGCGGCGACGACAGCAGCGGCGACTCGGGCGGCGACGACGGCGGCTCGGGCAGCAGCGGGGACAGCGGCTCGGGCAGCGGCGACGACGGGGGGTCGGGCTCGGGTTCGGGTTCCGGTTCCGGGTCGGGCTCGGATGGTTCCGGGTCGGGCTCGGATGGTTCGGGCTCGGGTGGCTCGGGCTCCGATGGGTCGGGCTCGGGCTCGGGAAGCAGCGACCTCACGGTGTCGGGCGACTTCTACTATGGCGTGGCGGAAGACGGCTACGCGGTCTGCACCAACCAGTGGTCGGCGGTGGGCACCGAGACCTCCGGCGGGTGCTCGAGCTGCAACTACACCTTCGAGGTCGACCACACGTTCGTGGGTGGGTCGTGTGGGAGCAGCAGCGACTTCACCTGGAGCATCAGCTGGCCCTACACATACGGCAGCTACGACCTCGTGGCCGTGGAGTACTACGGCAACTGGTACCCGCAGGGCTGGATGTTCGACTACACCTCGTCGGTGGCCAACTGGTACGTGTTCGGCGAAGAAAACGAATACGAGCAGTACGCCTTCATGTTCGGGTACTACAACGTGTATTGAGGCGGGGTGGGTGACCCCGGTGCTGCCGGGATAGGCGCGCGGACCCTCGGAAGGTCCCATGTCCAAGCCCCATCGCCTGCCCGGCCCCCCGCCCCCTGTCGACGTCCGCTCTTCGGGCGACGCCCACCTCGCCCAGCTGCTCGAGACCGCGGTGGCGCACCATGGTCGGGTCGAGCGGGCCACCCACCACTTCCACACGTACCCGGCCGGCATGCACCCCGACTGTGCACGGGACCTGCTGGCGGCCCTTCCGGTGCCCGGTCCCCACGTCCACGACCCCTTCTGCGGCGGCGGAACGGTCCCCCTGGAGGCGCTCTTGGCGGGTCGACCAGCGAGCGGCACCGACCTGAGTCCGGTGGCGTTGTGGGTGGCGCGCACCCGGACGGCCCAGCCGGTGCATGCGTCGCCCATGCGCAGTGCTGCACGTCGCATCGCCGCGGCGGCCCGAGAGCCCGGTCCGATGTGGATTCCCGAGCTCGCGGAAGAATGGTACGAGCGCCACGTGGCCGAGGAGCTGGGTCGCATCCGCTCGGAGATCGACACGGTGGACGACCCCTCGGTGCAGAAGCTCCTCCTTGCGGTGCTGTCGGCCATTGTGGTGAAGGCCAGCTTCCGAGAGAGCGACACCTCGAACCGGCGTCGTCCCTACCACCGTCCGCCCGGAACCACTGCGGTGCTCTTCCACAAGAAGGCGCGCGAGCTGGGCCGAATGCTGGAAGACCTACCCGAGGGCGGCGATGTGCGGGTGCGCCGTGGGGATGCGCGTCGAGTGGGACCGCCGGAAGGCACGGGGCTGGTGCTCACCTCTCCGCCATACCCGGGGGTGTACGACTATCTCCCGATGCAGCAGCTGCGGTATGCGTGGCTGGACCTGGACCCCGGTGTGGGCATGGCGGAAGAAGTGGGCGCCCGGCGCACGTTTCGGGCCCGCGGTCGGAAGGATGCGCTGCGGGGTTGGCGCGCGGACACGAACGCCTGGGTGGGCTGTCAGGCGCGGGGGCTGGCGACGGATGGGTTCATGGCGATTGTGGTGGGCGACGGCCTGGTGGGCGGCAAGAAGGTGGACACGCTGGGACCGACGGTCGACGCGATGAAGGCGGCGGGACTCGACGTGGTGGCCCGCGCGAGTGCGGACCGCCCCGACCATGCGCGGGACACGGTGCGGACGGAGCATTTGGTGTTGGGGAAGAAGGTGGGTTGAGGGGCCCCTGAAGGGGGAGGACTCTGGGCGGGGCCCCCTCCGACCGCTTCGCGGCCACCTCCCCCTGAAGGGGGAGGACTCTGGGCGGGCCACCTCCACCTCTGCCCGCAAGGTCGCGCGCGCTCTTGGACAGGCGGTCAGAGACCTCCCCCTCTCAGGGGGAGGTGCCTGCGAAGCAGGCGGAGGGGGCCCTCACGATTGGTGCCTCCCCGGATGGACGTTGCCTACTCTTCCGCAGCCTCAGGGCACAGGTTCTCGGTGTAGGTGACCACGTTGTTGGTCTCGTCGCACTCGTCGTAGCGCTCGTCGGCGCCCGACTCACCGCCGTCGACCGTGGCCCAGACCGACACGATGTCGCGGGTGGAGACGTCGATGATGAAGCGGGTGGCATCCATGATCTCGCCGCTCGGGATGACGTCGGTGATGTCGCGGCGGTCGAGGACGGTGGTGGTGCCGTCGCCCAGCTCGCCCCAGAGCTCCACCACCACGCCCGCTTCGGCGTCGAGGTAGCCCTGGTTGCCCACGCGCACGTACACCTCGAGGAAGCCGGCATCGCAGTCGAAGATGCAGACCTCGGGGATGTCGACGAGGAGGTCGGGGTACTCGCCGTCCTGGCCCGCGGTGACGTCTCCTGAGCGGAAGTTGTTGTACGACAGCCAGTTGAGGTCGGGGGTGGTGGGGATGCCGCCGTCGTCGTCGACGTTGGTGATGCTGTAGGCGTGCTGGTTCCAGATGCGGCGGCCGGCGCGCCAGGAGTCGTCGGCGTCGCCAAACACGTAGAAGCCGGTGTGGGAGCCGGTGTTGGGCACGATGATCTCGGCGTGGTCGTCGCCGTCGACGTCGGCAATCACCGAGTACTCGGTCCAGGTGGCGTTGCTGTGGTGGGTGGACTCGAGCTTCACAGCGCCGTCGGGGCCGTTGAACACCCACAGGCGGGTCTCGTCGGCGTACACCACCTCCGCCACGCCGTCGCCTTCGAAGTCGAAGACCGCGCTGCCCGTGTTGCCGCTGGACGCATCCTGGGTGGCGCGTTCCCAGAGCTTGGTGCCGTCGGTGTCGAAGACCGTGTAGTTGGACCGGCCAGCCACCCCGACCTCGGGCTCGCCGTCGCCGTCGAAGTCGGCCACGGTGGGGGGGCCGCCGTAGCCCGAGCTGGCACCCGAGATCGAGGCCCGCCACATCACGGTGCCGTTGGTGTCCTGCAGGCGCACCTGGCCGGAGCGCATGACCACAACCTCGCCCTGTCCGTCGGCGTCGAAGTCGGCCACAGCCACGTAGCCGTCGTCTTCGCCGTTGTACCAGAGCGCCGTGCCGTTGATGTCGTAGAGCGCGTTGCCCGTGACGACCTCTTGGTCGCCGTCGCCATCCAGGTCGACCGCGAAGGCCGACGCCCCCACGTTTGCGGAGGCCCCCATGCCGTAGAGACCGGTGGCCCGGACTGCACCAGTGTTGGTGAGGATGGCCCGCCCCACGATGATCTCGGGGTTTCCGTCGCCGTCCATGTCGGCGATGGCGGGCATGTCGGAGGTGCCGTAGAGGTGGCCGCTGATGCTGCCGGAGGTCCACTTGAGGGTGCCGTCGTGCTCGAAGGCCTTCACGGTGGACGACGTGCAGGCGATGATTTCGACGATGCCGTCGTTGTCGATGTCGCCCAGTGCCACGGCGCCCTGGCCCTGGAGCTGCTGGCCCGTCACGTTCCAGATCTCCGCTCCGGTGTCGCCGCTCACAGCCCGAAGGGTACCGTAGGAGCCATACGTAACGACCACGATGTCGGGGGTGTCTTCGGAGTCGATGACGCCGTCGCCGTTGTCGTCGGTGAGGGACCCCACGGCGGGCATCATCATGATGTTGTTGGAGCCGGAGTCCACCGACCACGACGACTTCTCCCACTCCACGACGGGGGTGAAGGTGCCCGGGGTGTACTCGACGTAGCACTCGTCGTTGAGCGCGATGGTCTCGCCAGGAACGGTGTGGTCTTCGCAGGTGTCGTCGACGGGCTCCGGGTCGCCCGAGTCTTCGGGTTCGCCGGAGTCGACGGGGTCGTCGGTGGTGCCGGGGTCGGAGGTGTCGTCGCCGGGTGGCTCGGTTTCGTCTTTCGACGCGAAGTTGTAGTCCTGACAGGCCACGGAGGTGGCGAGCAGCAGCACCGAGAGGCGGAAGGGAGGGGCAATCACACGCATGTCGACTCCTGACGCCCCCACCCTGCCATCCCGAGCGGCCATCGCCAAGTGCACCTCGGTGACGGCCGACCTGGAGGGGGTCGCCGTGATACCATCCGCCGGCTTCCCGGGAGCACCTGCGGAGCACTACACATGCGGGATGGTGGGCGTGACCGAGAGACGGCGTTTCCGATTCGACCGCTGCCTGGGCAAGGGCGGCTTCGGAGAGGTGTATCGGGCGCAGATGGTCACGAGCAGCGGCCTGCACCGGACCGTCGCGGTGAAGACCCTCCACGCGCGGCTTCACGGCGACGACGATGCGGTCCGACGCCTGCGCGATGAGGCGCGACTGCTGGGGGCGCTCCACCACCGGGGCATCGTCCAGGTGCACGACCTCGTGGAGCTCCAAGGGCAGCTCGCCCTGGTGACCGAGTACCTCGACGGCGAAGACCTCGACCGCGTGCTCAAGCGAACGGGAGCCCTGCCCGCACGGGTGGCGGTGGAGCTGGTGGGAGAGGTCGCCGCGGCGCTGCACACGGCGTACACCACCAACGCACCGGGCAGCGACACCCCCATGCGGCTGGTCCACCGCGACATCAAGCCGTCCAACGTGCGCCTCACGTCGAAGGGCGCGGTGAAGCTGCTCGACTTCGGCATCGCCCTGTCGCCCACCATCGACCGCGAAGCAAAGACGGGCACTGGCCTGGTCATCGGCACGATGGGGTACCTCTCCCCCGACCGCCTCACCGACGAGTCGGTCGACCCCAGCTCCGACATCTACGGCCTGGGTTGTGTGCTCTACGAAGCCGTCCGCCGCCGCCGACTGTACAAGGATGTGGGCAAGGCCGAGCTGTTCCGCCTGGCGCTCGACCGCGACGTACACGACGCCTTCATCGAAAAGCAGCTCGACCTTGTGCCCGACGACGGCGCGCCCCTCCACCCGGGCGTCCGCGAGCTGCTCACCCGCACGCTCGCCTACGACCCCACCGACCGCCCCACCGCAGCCGAGCTCGAAGAGCTGTGCGACGACCTGGCCGCCGAGCTGCCCAAGCCGCACCTCCGTCGATGGTCCCGCGACCGCCAGTGGCCCGAGCCAGCATTCGAGACGGGCTCGCTAGACGGCCTCGAGCTCAGCGCTTCCGGCATGATCGACACCTTGGCACCGCCCAAGGTCACCGATGTCAGCGAGACGGCCGCACCACCCCCGCCACCGGCCGCCCCGGCCCCGCCCACCGGCCCGAAGACCGAGCCATACCATCCACCGGCACCAGGCTCGGGCGGTCCGAAGCTCATGGCGGTGATTGCCATCGCCACGGTGCTGGTGGGGATGGTGGGCTGGTTCATGCTGAAGCCGGCACCGCAGGCGGCGAAGACGGAGCTGAGCGAGACCGAAGACAACGGTACAGACCAGACCGAAGACAACGGCAAAGAGAAGACCGAAGACGACGGCAAAGAGAAGACCGAAGGCGACGACAAAGAAAAGACCGAAGACAACAGCAAAGAGAAGACCGAAGACAACGGCAACAACACCGCCCAGAACAAGCCCGGCGTGTCCAAGCCACCACGAGAACCGGCGCCCGAGTCGTCCCGAGCGGTCCCCCCGAGCAAGCCCAAGCCCCCGCCTCCGCCCCCCAAAGAAGAGCGTGCCGAGCCCGGCGTGGTCCGGTTCAACTCGATTCCCTTCAGCAAGGAAATCACCGTCGACGGCGCCCAGTCCGTCAAGGCGAAGGAGCCCGTCCTGCTCCCGCCCGGCACGCACTCCGTCGTCCTCCGCACCGGCGACGGCCGGTCCAAGACCCGCAGCTTCACCGTCACATCGGGTGGGAAACAGGTGGTCTGCTGGAATTTCGAAGACGACAGCCCCTGCGGCTGACCTCCTCCCGCGAGCCCCACGATGTCCCCTGCCCTCCTGCTCGGCTGGTCGCTCTCCGCGCACGCCGCCGACACCATCGTCATCCGGGCCGACCTCACCGCAGCCGACGCCGCCCGCCAGGTGTCCCGCGATGGCGGTCCCGCTGCCGAGACCCTCGACCCCGTCACCCTCACCGGCCTTGCGGGTGGTCGTCCCCCGTTCATCGAAGGCGACGGCTACGTCATCCCCTGCGGTCGCGCCCCCACCACCGCCGCAGCCGTGGGTGAAGCCAGCGACAACGCCCTGCGGATGCTCGTTCGCCTCGACTACGAGTCGGCCCGCGACGCCCTCGAAGAAGCACTCCAGACCCTCGGCTGCCAGCGCGACCGGGCCGATGCCGGTGCCGCCGCGCAGCTCTACTACCTCTCCGGGCTGGTGCGCATCGACCAGAGCTGGCCCAAGAAGGCCCGCGACGACTTCGCTCAGGCTGTGGCCTACCAGCCCGACTTCCCATGGGACGACCGCTTCAACCCCGAAGAAGGCGACGGCGCGAAGCTCCTCGAAGAAGCCCGGGCAGCGGTGAACAGCCAGCCCCCCGCGACTCTGCACGTGGTGCCCCAGAAGTCCGACATCACGGTGATTGTGGATGGTGAGCCGGTGGAGTCGTTGCCCGTGTCGTTGCTTCCGGGCGAGCACGTGGTCCAGCTCGAGCACGCCACCGTCACCACCGTGCGGGTGCACCTCGACCCCGGCGGCACGGCCACCCTCGCGGTCCCTGGAATCCTCGAAGAATCCGACGCCTACGCCATCTCCGACGACACCCGCGCACGCGCCATCCACACCGCCATCGCCCCGGTCCTGCCTCCGGATGCCGACCTCTGGGTGGCCGTCCCCACCGGCACCTGGCGCGGCACGAGCGCCGGCAGCTTCCACCTCCTCGAAGAACACAAGCCCCGAACCCGCAAGTATGTGAAGGCCAATGCCTGGGTGGCCGGCGTGGGCGGAGGCATCCTGCTGGGCGGCGCGCTGTACAGCCTGGTGCAGCTGTCGGCGGGGCAAGACGCCGTGACCGGCACCGTCAAGGCGTCGTCCTTCGATCAATGGGAAGCCGCGGTCGCCGACCGTGCCAGTGCCCAGCAGCGCTACAGCGTTGGGTTGGGCATCGCCGGCGTGGGCGCCACCACCGCACTCGTGGGCGCAACCTTTCCGATGGGCAAGGTGAAGGGAAGCACCGATGCGAACTGAGCTGCCCTTCCTCGTGTTGCTCTTGGGCGCCTGCATCCCCGAAGCCGCCCAATACAAGGGACGCGACGACCCCCGCGACGACCACGATGGCGATGGCCAGACCGAGCTGGACGGAGACTGTGCGCCCTACGACGCCTTCGTGTGGGACGGAGCCCCCGAGTATTGCGACGGCCGCTTCAACGGCTGCGACAGCAACGGCGACAACGTCGACCCCACCTGGACCGTCGAGGCCGAGCTGGGCAAGGTCACGCAGGTGTCGCCCGACAACATCCCCACCGACATCACCGACGACTGGGCAGCCGGCACGGCCACGAGCCCCCTCGACGTCCACATCGACGCCCCCGCCACCATTCGGGTGTGTCCAGGCATCCAGCATGTCTCGCTGCAGATCGACAGCGATGGGGTCCACCTCGAAGGGCTTCCGCTGCCCGACCACGACCCACCCACCCTCTCGGGCGGCACCCGGGCACCCGTGCTGCAGGTGGCCACCGAGGATGGCCTCACCACCGTGGCCAACCTGAGCCTGGTCGACGGCGCGAGCGACACACCCGGAGTCGCGGGTGGCATCACGGTCACGTCGGGCGACCTCCACCTCAACGACGCCGTGCTCACGGGCCATGTGGGGCTCGATGGTGGCGCGCTCACCGTCCATGGCCACGCCTCGCTCGCGCGGGTCTACTTCGAGCTCAACCAGGTCACGTTCACCGGCAGCGGTGGTGGCGCTGTGCATGTGTCCGAACAGGGCGCGCTCGATGCAGACTCGATCAACGTCGTCCAATGCAACACGCACGCAGCCGACCGCGAAGACCCAGACGCCCCCAAGGGCGGCGGCCTGCTCAACCTGGGACAGGCCACTGTGCGCCGGAGCACCTTCGAGGCCGGCCAGACCGTCCATGGGGGCGCGATTGCCAACGTGGGGTGGCTCGACCTCCAAGACAGCGTGATTCGCGACAACTTCGCAGCCGATGGCGGCGGGCTGTGGACGGCACCGGGCAGCAGCTCCACGCTCACCGGCGTGACCGTGTCCGGCAACCGCGCCACGCTCACAGGCAGCGGCGGCGGCATCTACAACGCCGGCACCATGACCATCCTCACGTCCGACCTCGTGGACAACTGGGCGGCCGAATTCGGGGGCGGCGTGTACATCGCCCGCGACGCCGTGCTCACCGCAGAAGAAGTGCTGGTGGCCTCGAACTACGCCTTCGAAGGCGGCAACATCACGTCCGAGGGCCTGTCCACCTGGGAAGACGGCGCCATCCTGGCTGGCCTGGCCCACGCCGGCGGAGGCTTGTACGGCGCCGAGTTCAGCCACACCACGCTCACCGAGGTGGCGGTGTGGTCGAACAGCATCCGCCTCGAAGACCTCGACGACCTCGGTGACGAAGGACGCGGGGGCGGCGCGGTGCTCCTGCGCGGCAGCGTGTTCGAGTGCTACGCCGACGGCGCGACCTTCCGCGGCCCCGACCTCGAGCCCGGCCCGGTGTTCGGCAACAACCAGAGCGAACACCACATCGCCGGCGGTGTGATGCTGGCCGACTCGCACACCGTGGAGGACACCGTGTTCCGGTCGTTCGGCTGCTACTTTGGTGCAGACTCGAAGGCGAACGATGGGGCACCGCTGTATGCAGGCTTCACCCACAACCTCTACGACGTCGCCGGCCTCGAGTCCGACATCGTGTGCTCCCGCAGCGAGTGCATCTGTGGCGACCTGGGGCCCTGTCCTCCCTACACCCCGCCGGAAGACGAATGAGCCACGACGACGAGCCGCCGCCCACCAACTTCGTCGCCCTCACCCCACGGGCCCAGCAGGTCCGGCGCCTGACCGATGCACCCGGTCCAGCCCCCACCCAGCCGTCCGCCCCGCCGGTCGCACCTGTCGTCCGTCAGGGTCCGCCCACTCCGAGCACAGGCGCTGGCGGCTTCTCCGGCTACCAGGTGAACACCAGCACCACCGCCACTCGCGTGGAACAGGGCAGCAGCCGGATGTGGGTGGCTCTGGGCCTCGGCCTGGGGCTTGTGCTGCTCGGCGCCGGCGCAGTGGCCCTCACCTTCCTCGCTCCCTGACGACTCACCAGGCGGATGCCTGCACACCGCGCCGTGCGATAGCCTCTGCGCCCCTCCGAGCGTCCCCCAGGCTCCATGTACATCCTCATCGCCGGCGACAACGAGGTCGCGTACAACATCGCCGAGCTCCTGATGGACCAACATCAGGTGGTTCTCATCGGCCCCGAAGCCGAGAGCGTGCCCTGGCTGGAGCGCCTCGACGTGGAGGTGGTCCAGGGCCAGCCCACCTCGGCCCACACCCTGCGCGCCGCCCACATCGACGGCTGTGGCGTGTTTGTCGCGGCCACCGACAACGATGAACAGAACCTCGTGGCCTGCATCGCCGCCCAGCGCCACGGCGCCCGACGCACCATCTGCCTGCTGTCGCGCCCCGGCTTCGTGAGCATCGCCGAACAAGACGACGACCTCGCCGAGTCGCTCGGCATCGACGCCGTGGTGCGCCCGTCCGACCAGCTCACCCGCGAGATCTTGCGCATCGTCACCGTGCCGGGCGCGCTCGACCTCGAGAACCTCGTGCATGGCCGGGTGCGCCTGCTCCGACACCTGGTGGAGGAAGACGCCCCCCTCGCCCGTCGCCCGCTCTCCGAGACCCGCCTGCCCCAGAACGTGGTGCTGGTGATGAAGCGCACGGGCGACGACACCACGATTCCCACCGGCACCACCCACTTCCAGCCCGGCGACAAGGTCACGGCTGTTGGCACCCCGCGGGCCATCCACGAGCTGCGCCACCGCTTCCTGGTGGGCACCAAGCGCCTGCGCCGCCGCGACCCCCAGCGGGCCACCATCGTGGGCGGCGGAGTGGTGGGCCTGTCGGTGGCCAAGGGGCTCGAGAATGCCGGCTGGGACGTCAAGCTCATCGAGATCAACGCCGAGCGCTGCGCCGAGCTGGCCCCTGAGCTGGACGGTGTGGTGCTGCACGGGGATGGCAGCGACATCCACCTGCTCGAAGAGGAACAGGTGGCGGCGGCCCCGGTGTTCATCGCGGTCACGTCGAACGACGAGAAGAACCTGCTCGTGAGCCTCATCGCCCGGCGCCTGGGGGTCTCCCGCATCATCACCCGCGCCGAGCGCCTGTCCAACGAGCGCCTGTTCGAGCAAGTGGGCATCGACGTGGTGCGGTCGGCCCGGGGGGCAGCCATCCGCAAGGTGGTGCGCGACATCGTGGACACCCGGTCGGCGGTGCGCCTGGAGCTGGAGCACGGCGATGTGCACGTGGTCGAGGTGGAGGTGCCCGAAGGCTACCGGCGCACCCGGCTGCGCGACTTCCGCTGGGACCTCTTCGCCATCATCGCCACCATCGTGCGGGGCACCGAGGTCATCATCCCCGACGGCAACACCTTCATCCAGGCCGGCGACCAGCTCATGATCTTCACCGCGCTGCACGACGAGGAGGCCGCGAAGGACTACTTCCGGCGCCTCCCGGAAGAGCGCACCGGGTCGGTCGACATCGACGCACCCGCCACACCCCGCTGACCCATGCGTGTCCGCCTCGTTCTCGCCATCGTGGGCCGCCTGCTCGCGCTGTTCTCGATGGCCTTCCTGGTCCCCGGCCTGCTCGCCCTGCACGACCGCCAGTACGCGGCAGCGGGCATCTTCTTCCTGTCGGGCCTCGTCGGTGCCGTGCTCGGGTCGGTGGCGTCGTACCGCTACACCCCGCCGCGCCTGCTCCATCGTGCCGAAGCCATGGGCATCGTGTCGGGCACCTGGCTGGTCGTCGCAGCCATCGCCGCCCTCCCGTACGTGCTGCTGGGCCTGAGCGTGCCCGATGCGCTCTTCGAGTCGATGTCGGGGCTCACCACCACCGGCGCCACCATCCTCACCGACTTCACCGCCCACGGCCGGGCCTTCTTCCTGTGGCGGGCCATGACGCAATGGTTCGGCGGGCTGGGGGTCATCGCGCTGTTCGTGGTGGTGCTTCCAAGGCTTGGGATTGCTGGCAGGCAGCTGTTCTTCGCTGAGTCCAGCTCCGCTCCGGGCGAAGGCGTGAGCCCCCAGATCCGCGACTCGGCCAGCCGCTTGTGGATTCTGTACGTGGCCCTCACGCTCCTCTGCGCCGTGATGCTGCGCATGGCCGGGATGGATGGCTACGAGTCGCTCGTCCACGCGTTCACCACACTCGCGGCCGGCGGCTTCAGCCCCAACGGCTCGTCGATTGCGGGCTACGAAAACGCCGCGGTGGAGTGGATCCTCGTCCCGTTCATGTTCCTGGCGGGCGCCAGCTTCCCGCTGCAGTACCGGGTGTTCACCGGCAAAGACCCCGCCGGCTTCTGGAAAGACGAGGAATTCCTGTTCTACACCGCCGTCACGGTGGGCGGCGGCGTGCTCGTGGGCGCCATCGTCGCCGGCGGGCTCCCGGGTGAAGAACACCTGCGGCTGGGGCTGTTCCAGTCGGCCAGCCTCATCTCGAGCACCGGCTTCGCCAGCACCGACTACAACCTGTGGTCCGACTCCGCCAAGCAAGTGCTCCTGCTCATCATGATTGTGGGGGGCTGCGCAGGCTCGGCGGCCGGCGGTCCCAAGGCCATCCGCCACCTCCTGGTCGCCCGCCACATCCTCCGCGAGATCAAGCAGGTCATCCACCCCCGCGCCATCCTGCCCCTTCGCTACAAGGGCCAGGGCGTGCCGGCGTCTGTGATGCGGGCGGTGTTCACCCTCGCGGTCATCTACGTGGGGGGGTACTTCGTGGTGGGGGTGGTCCTGGTGTGGCTGGGCTCCGAGCCGGTCACCGCCTTCACCGCATCGCTCGCGTGCCTGGGCAACGTGGGGCCGGGCTTCAATGAAGTGGGCCCCATGGGCAACTTCGCCGGCTTGTCGTCCACCGCGAAGATGGTCTTGTTCGTGGCGATGTGGGTGGGCCGCCTGGAAATCATGAGCGTCATCGCCTTGCTGCACCCCCATGTGTGGCGACACTTGCGGTGGACCAACGCCCCCACCCGCCGCGTGGAAGGACCGGGCGGCGGTCGACCCCGTCCCTGAACCGGAGCACCCCATGGCCCACCTGCCTCCCGCATGGCCCACCTGGCACCCCACCGGCCACCTCTCGGGCTTCGTCTCCGACCCCGTGGGCCTGTTCGTCAACGCCCACCGCCAGCACGGTCCCATCGTCCGCATGCGCATGGCCACCCAGTATGTCTGGACGGTGAGCGACCCCGCCGCCGCCCGCGCGGTGCTGCTCGAAAAACACCGCAACTTCGTCAAGCGCACCCCCGGCTACACCGTGCTGTCGCGCCTTCTCGGCCAGGGGCTCGTGACCGCCGAGGGAGACGACTGGAAGCGCAAGCGTCGCATCGCCAACCCCGCCTTCCACAGGCGCTGCCTCGACGGCTTCGTGGCCACCATGAACGACGCCACCGCTGGCTACGTGGACGGGCTGGCCACGGCCGACCTCTCCCGCGACGCCCACGCCGACATGGTGCACCTCACCTTGCGCATCGCTGGCCTCACCCTGTTCCACGTCGACCTCACCGCCGAGTCCGACGACGTGTCGCGCGCGGTCCGCAAGGCCCTGGGAGCCTTCAAAGAGCTCGTGGCCAGCACCCTTCCCATGCTCGCCTGGCTGCCCACCAAGGCCAACCGCAACATGAACACCGCGGTGGCGGAGGTCGACCAGGTGGTGCACGACATCATCTCGGGCCGGCGCGAAGACAAGGGCGAGCACACCGATCTGCTGGCCATGCTGATGGCCGTGGAAGACGAGGAGACCGGCAGCGTTCTCACCGACAAGGAACTGCGCGACGAAGTGGTCACCACGCTCCTCGCCGGCCACGAGACCACCGCCAACGCCCTGGCCTGGGCCCTCTGGCTGCTGGCCGGCCACCCCCACATCGCCGAGAAGGTGGCGTCCGAGGTGCTGGAGGTGGTGCCCGAAGGCCCGGTCGACCTGCCCACACTGGAGAAGCTGCCCTACCTCCGCGCCACCATCCGCGAAGTGCTGCGGCTGTACCCACCCGTGTGGCTGCTGGCCCGGCGCAACGAAGCGGCCGACACTCTGGGAGGCTTCGATCTACCGCCCGAGACGGTGGTGTTCTTCAGCCCATGGGTGCTCCACCGCGACCCCGATGTGTGGCCCGACCCCGAACGCTTCGAGCCCCAGCGGTTCGTCGACGACTACCGCAGCTCGAGCCGCCCCTCGTGCGCCTACCTGCCGTTTTCGTTGGGCGCCCGCAAGTGCATCGGCGACCGCTTCGCCGAGGCCGAGATGGGCGTGGTGCTGGCCCATCTGCTGCGAAAGTACACGGTCACCCGAGACGGCGAGGCACCGGGGCTTGCGGCGAGCGTCACCCTGGCTCCGGACGGCGGCGCACCGGTCCGCTTCCATGCCCGGTCTGCCGGCTGAGCCCCCGGTCGATTTTTCTTTCGCGTACACCGATACCCGTGGAACGCGCCGTCGTTGCCCCCGTGAGTCTCACCTCTCGCGGCCGGCACACGGAGGCCCCCCCATGGCGCACGCACCGCTCACGCTCGTTCCCGACACCTTCGACTTCGTAGACGACGCCGAGACGCTGCCCCACACCCCCGCTCCCGAGCGAGCCACCCGTCCCCTCCCCCACGTCGTCGGCGGCTGGCGGGTGTACCGCCGCATGGGCCAGGGCTCCACCGCCAACGTGTACACCGTGCGCTGCGGCCGGTTGCTCGCGGCGATGAAGGTGGAGCGGGCCGAAGCCACCCGGTCTGCGCGCAGCTGCATCCAGCGGGAAGCGCGATGGCTCCGGGACAACGGCGGCAACGGCGCCCCCACTCTGCTCGACGAGGGCAGGCTCGCGGATGGTCGGGCGTGGTTCGTGATGTCGATGGCGCCGGGCCAGACCCTGTCGGACTGGTGGCGGGACGGCGGGACGAAGGCACCGGTGGAGGCCGTGCGCATCGTGGCCCGCGTGGCGCGCATCATGGGAGACGCCCACCTGCGGGGATGGGTCCACCGCGACCTCAAGCCGAGCAACATCAGCGTGGGACCGGATGGCGAGGTGACCGTGCTCGACTGGGGTCTCGTCCACCACAACCGCCCCACCGGCTCCGTGGCCACCCGGGTGGCGGGCACACCGGGCTTCATCCCGCCCGAGCTCTTCCAGACCCAGAGCACCGCCTACTCCACCAGCCTCGACACCTACGCCCTCGGCTGCTGCCTCATCGTGCTGCTCTCCAAGCGCCGGCTCTGGCCCCACCAGCTCAACACCGCCACCATCCGCACGGTGGTGAAGGAAGCGGGCATCACCGGCATCTCGGCGCGCACCCTGGAGCACATCCTGGGCCGGGCCATCTCACAAGCGCCTCAGCAGCGCTGGACGAACGGTCACACGCTGGCCGCAGAGCTCGAGTGCTGGATCCGTTGCATGGCACCCGCGACAGGCCCCATCGAGTCACGCCCCGACAGCGCGCTCTACCGCACTCCGGCCTGAGAGCGGGCACTCATGGACTGACTCAGGGAAATCGCTACCGGACAGAGCAGACAGATTTCTCGACGTCGACAATCGTCGAGGACAGGAGACGTCGACCGCCCCCAGCCGCGTGCGTGGGCCGTGCGGTACACTGCGGGCCGCGGACGCCCCCGTGCGCCGTGTTGGAGAGCGCATGTCCCTGGCCCCCCCGCGCGCGTCCACCGAAGAGGTCACCCAGGCCCTGCTGCGGCGCGCTGCCGACCGTGTGGCGCCCCTCTCGGACGCCCACCTGCGCAGCACCCTCGCCAACGCTGTCTACCTCGAGCGCAAGCGGTTCTCGGCGATGCGTCGCCCCCTCCCCGAGACCGACGCCGACGAACGCACCGCCATCGAAGGCGCCGCAAGAGCCCTCCGCGGCAACCGCAACGCCGTCGAAGACGCGCTGTTCGGCCTCATCCGTCGGTACTCGGCCGAGGTCCACAACGAGTTCTCCGACCGCACCTACCGCTTCGCCACGCGGCTGCTGCCCGGCATGCTCACCCGCCTGCTCACGGCCACCGGTCCGCGCGAGCTGCTGGCCGGCGACTTCGACCCCACCTCACGGCTCGTGGTCGAGGGTCCCACCGACCGCATCCTGAAGCTGGCCCGCAACCACACCCTGGTGCTCGCGCCCACGCACCTGTCCAACCTCGACAGCCCGCTGCTCGGCTTCGGCATCTACCGCTCGGGGCTGCCCCCGTTCATCTACGGCGCCGGCCTCAACCTCTTCACCAACCCCGCCATGTCGTTCTTCATGTCGCGGCTGGGGGCGTACACGGTCGACCGTCGAAAGAAGCACAACCTCTACAAGGCCGTGCTCAAGGACTACTCGGTCGAAGCCATCGGACGCGGCCGCCACTCGCTGTTCTTCCCCGGCGGCACGCGCTCGCGGTCGGGACGGGTGGAGTCGTCGGTGAAGAAGGGCCTGCTGGGCACCGCCATCCTCGCGTGGCAGGAGGGCTTGCGGCTCGGTCGGGAGCGCCCCGAAGTCCTGGTGGTGCCATGCACGCTGTCATACGCCCTGGTGCTCGAGGCCTCCACGCTCATCGAAGATGCCCTCAAAGACGCCGGAAAGAGCCGGTACATCATCTCCGACGATGAATTCTCCGAGCCCCGCACCATCGCCCGCTTCGCCCGCAAGGTGCTCGACCTCGACGCCAGTGTGGTGCTCCGCTTCGGCGAGCCGCTCGACCTCATGGGCAACCGGGTCGACGACGAAGGCCGCTCGCTCGACGTCGACGGCACCCCCATCGACCGCCGCCGGTACGTGTGCGACGCCGAAGGCAACGTCATCACCGACCCCCAGCGCGACCGCATCTACACGGGCCGGCTCGCCAACCGCATCGTCGACGCCTGGCACCAGGACAACATCCCCCTGTCCACGCACATCGCCGCATTTGCCGCGTGGCAGCTGCTCAAGGCCAAGCACCCGGGCCTCGACACCTGGCAGCTGGTGTTCCTGGAAGGGGCCGAGCGCCTCCTCCCGCAGGCCGACCTCCTCGCCGGCATCGACCGCCTGATGGCCGCCCTGCGCAAGGCCTCCAGCGCCGGTCGCATCCGAGAGCCCATGCTGGCGGCCGGGGTGTCCGACACAGAGTCCATCCTCGACCACGCCGTCGACCGCTTTGGCCGGTTCCACACCGAGCCCGCCCTCACCCACACCCGCGACCGCGGCGCCAAGGCGGTGTCGGTCGCGCCTCGCTTGTGCCTCTACTACGCCAACCGGCTGGTCAACTACGGCTTCGAGTCCGCCGTGTGCCCGTCGACCCCCACCGGGAGTGCCGCATGATTGTCGGAGTCATCGGGAGCGGACCTTGGGGTCGTGCTCTCGCCACCCTCGCCGCAGAAGCCGGAAACCAGCCCCGCATCGGGTATCGGGGCAAGCCTCCCCGCGGCTTCCGGGGCACCCCCAACCTCCACGGCCTCGCCCGCGAAGTGGAGCTGCTGGTGGTCACCGTTCCACCCAGCGAGGTGCGCGAGGCCATGAAGGCGGCCAAGCCAGGTCCCGGAAACCGCGTGGTGCTGGCGTGTCGGGGCCTCGAGCCGGGCACTGGAAAGTGGCTGTCGAGCGTCATCACCGAAGAGAGCAGTGCGCTGCGGGTGGGCGCCCTCACCGGTCCCACCCTCGCCGCAGAAGTGCTGGCCCGCCGTCCCAGCGCGATGGTGGCCGCCAGCGAATACGACGAAGTCGCCACCATGACGCAAGCCGCGCTGCACAGCCCCATCTGCCGCGTCTACACCAGCAACGACCTTGTGGGGGTGGAGCTGGCCGGGGCGATGGTGCACGTGCTGGCCGTTGCAGTGGGCATCGCGGATGGCCTCCAGCTGGGCGTGGGCGTGCACGGGGTGGTGGTCACGCGGGGTCTTGCCGAAGCCCGTCGCCTGGGCAAGGCCCTCGGAGCCAACGACGCCACCTTTGCCGGTCTGGCGGGTGTGGGCGACCTCGTGGCCTGTGCCAACCATCCCGAACACCCGGGCTACAGCATCGGCCGCCGCCTGTCTCGCACCCAAGGCGCCGACCCCGACATGGCCGCCACAGCCATGGCTCTGGTCGCGCTTGCCGAACGCCACGGGGTCGACCTTCCCCTCACCCGGGCCATCGCCGCCATCGCCGCCGGCAAGCTCGAGCCCCGGCTGGCCATCGACATGCTCATGCGGCGTGAAGCGACAGCAGAATGACCTTCCAGCGGGCGCTTTGGTTGGCCTGTCTGGCCGGATGCACAGGCGACAAGCCCACCCCCGCATGGGTGGAGGAGTCGGGCGACCCACCCGCGGTTCTCGACGTGGACGTGGCCTTCGCGCCCTACTGGCAGTGGGTGGCCCCGGGCACCGCGCGGTTCCGCCTCGACACCCGAAACATGGTCGACCTCACCCTCGAGCTCACCCGCGACAGCGGCGTCACCGAGGTCCCGCTCACGGTCTCCACCGAAGACCTCACGCACTACTGGCCGTCGGAAGAGCTCATCGACGGCTTCCCGCACAACGACTACCCGGGCCCCCACCACCTGCACGAGCTGGTGCTGGACCACATCGACCCGGGCGAGGTGGTGGGCTGGCGGCTCGACCTGGGCAACGACGTGCTCGAGGGCACTCTGACGGCTCCTCCCGAGCCCGGAGGCCACTTTCGCGCGCTGTTCGTGGGCGACACGATGTACCCGTACTCCGACGATGTGTTTCGACGGGCGGGTCCGGAAGACGTCGAGCTGATGCTGCACGGCGGCGACATGCAGTACCAGTCCAACCCGTCGGACACCTGGGTGGGGCTGTCGTGGGCGGTGTCGCCGGTCACCACGATGGCTGCGATGCACGCGGCTCCGGGCAACCACGAGCACGAAGAGCACGACGAATTCAGCCAGATGTACATGCGCTTGCTCGACGGACAGGGCATGGCGGTCCCGGGGCAGGCGTACTGGCACTGGGACCACGGCGGTGTGCGGTTTCTGGCCATCGACAGCGAGACCGAGGTGCAGGAGCACAAGCTGACGGTCGAGGGCAGCGAGCAGCTGGCGTGGATAGCCGACCAGCTCGCCGATGCTGCGGCCAACCCCCACATCCACACGGTGGTGCCGTTCTTCCACCGTCCCATCTACACGCTGGCCAAGCACGAGCCCCAGCTGGAGATGCGCGCGGTGCTCCACCCGCTGTTTGTGGAGCACGGGGTGTCGCTGGTGCTGCAGGCCCACAACCACAGCTATGAGCGGATGGTGGTGGACGGCGTGACCTACGTGACCGACGGGGGCGGCGGCGCGCTGCTGTACGACGTGAACGACAGCGTGGAGGACTACCCCGACGAAGCGGTGCTACGCGAGGCAGCCAGCCAGACCTTCGGCTTCACGGTGCTGGACTTCGGCGCCACCGGCGTGGACCTGCGCCGGCTGGACGTGGACGGCAACGAGGTGGACCGCGCCACGATTGGGTGGGGTGGGTAGGCGGGCCGCGCTCAGAACGTGACCAGCGTTCCCGGCACCATCAGGTCGAGCGAGAAGTACAGCTCCGGGGTGCCCCATGGGTCGGCCGACGCAAAGTCTGGCACCACCGCCCACCGCATGCCCAGGCCTGCTGCCGACAACCGGAAGAAGGGTCCTGCGCGGAGGTCGGGGACGAGGGTGCCCACGTTCCAGGTGCCGGTCTCGGCGTCGAACTCCGTGACGTAGCCGTTGGTGACGAAGCCCAGGACACCGGCATCGAAGGCGGTGCTCCAGCCTCCCCGACCGAGCCGGGCACGCGCTGCGAGGGTGGACTCCATGCTGACCGCTTCGCCCTGTCCGCGCTCGAAGGCCAGCCCCCGTGCACCGGTGGCGAGGGCCGCGCCCAGCCCGAACACCGCTCGGTCTCGAATGACGCCCTGGGCCATCAGCAGGGTGGACGACGCCGTGTAGTCGCCGGTGCCGAACAGGTAGTACGACACGCCCACATCCAGCTGTCCGCCCAGCACCATGGGCTTCTTGCGGCCGGCCAGGATGGCCCGGAGGCGGTCGGCGCTGGCCAGGAAGGCGATGTTGTCGCCCCCCAGCTTGCGCGACGCGATGCCGATGATGCGACCTTGGGCGTCGACCACGGGGCCGCCCGAGTTGCCGGGGTTGAGCGCGGCGTCGGTCTGGATGAGGCGGGGCCCCACGGCGCTCACGATGCCTTCGGTGACGCTCCACAACAGCATTCCCGACATCGCAGCGGTGCGCTCGGCCGCAGGAGCGAAGGGGTGGCCCAGGCCCCAGACGGCCTCTCCTTGGCGAGGGGCGCCGGGATGGACCGTGAGGGCAGGTGTGGCGCCGGCGAGGTCGGGGACGGACACCAGCGCGAGGTCGTCTTTGGGCACAGCGGCGACCACCCGACCGATGGCGGTGGTGCCGTCGCGGAGGTGCACTTCGGGGCGCAGGCCGTTGGCGATGCAGTGGTAGGCCGTGGCCACGGTGCCTTGGTCGTCGACCACCACGCCCGAGCAGTAGGCCGGCCCGGTGACCAGCAACACCACGCTCGACAGCCAGGTGTCGATGGTGTCGGGATCGACGCGTGACAGGCCATCCTGCGCATCCGACGGCGGGGGGTCGGGGGGCTCCGCTTCTTCCGGGGACGCCCCCTCGGTGGGTGGGTGGGCCGCTGGGAAGGGGTCGTGTCGTTCTTCGGTCGGGTCGACCGCAGGACCGAGGAGCGACCAGACAAGCGCGGTGGCTGCGGGAGCGTTCATGGGGGAGCTATTAGCGCAGTGACCGCGCTCGGTCGTCCACATCCCGCGCGGGGTTGGTTATCGACCGCTGCCCTCGAAGCCGACCCCGGCGGAGTGATTGTGTCCCGACCGCTCTGGATTTCCATCGTTCTCGCTGCCGGCCTGGCGTGCGACGACCCGGCCGACCTCCCGCCAGCGCCCGCCGTGGTGCCTGAAGCGCCCGAGCCCGAGCCCGAGCCTGCCCCCGAGCCCGAGCCCGAGCCCGAGCCGGTCGTCGAGCTTCCCCCCGACCCCGGCCCGGATGTCCCGGCTCCGCCCGAGCTCACCCGGGGTGCCCCCAAGCGCATCTCCGCGCGGCACATCCTGGTCGAATACGACGGCAGTCTGGGCGCCGACCCCAGCCTCCGACGCACCCGCGCCGAAGCCGTCCGTCGCGCCGAAGACCTCCTCGCTCAGATCCGTGGCGGGGCCGACTTTGGCAAGCTCGCGCTCAAGGAGAGCGATGGCCCCAGCGCGGGTCGGGAGGGCTCGCTGGGGGCCTTCGGTCGCGGCACCATGCACGCCGACTTCGAAAAGGCCGCGTTCGCCCTGAAGGTGGGCGAAGTGAGCGGCCTGGTCGAGACTCCCTTCGGTCTCCACATCATCGAGCGCCGGCCGCTCGTGGAAGTGCACCTGGGGCACGTCCTGGTGCAGTGGGAGGGCGTGCGGCGGTCGTCGTCCACCCGCACGCAGGAAGAAGCGAGGGTCATCGCCGACGAAGCCCGCGGCCGGCTGATGGCAGGTGAAGCCCTCGCGGATGTGGCGGCGCAGCTGTCCGACGGAGGCTCGGGTCCGCGCGGCGGCGACATCGGCTGGTTCCAGAAGGGCCACGTCGAGCCCCGCTTCGAGCCGGCATTCGCCCTGAAGCGGGGTGGGGTGAGCGACGTGGTGGAGAGCAGCTACGGCTACCACGTGCTGGTGCGCATCGAGTAGCGGCCTACAGCGCCGCTTCGATGGCGGTGCGGATGGCGCCGTCTTCGGGGGGCGTGACGCTGGGTTCGGTGATGCGCATGTCGCGGCCGATGATCATGATCTGCGGGAAGCCAGCACCCTGGTTGATGTCGTAGGTGTGGCCGTCGCGGTCGGAGAGGATGGGCGCGCTGATGCCGAAGGTGTCGGCCCACTGGTTGAGGTCGGCCTTCGAGGGAGGCTCGCCCGTGACGTTCTCGGGCATCATCGTGATGTAGATGAAGCCTTCGTCGCGGTAGTCCTTCCAGGTGTGGTCGACCTCTGCGGCCAGGCCCTGGCACGGACCGCACCACATGGTGGACAGGTCGAGGGCGATGACCATGCCGTACCACTGCCAGAAGGCCACCTGGTCGCCGTGTTGGTCGCGGAGGCGGAGGTCGGGGAAGACATCCCCGCGCTGGTAGCCTTCGGCTTCGAGGTCGGGTGGGGGGCCTTCGAGGGAGTCCCACCGATTCTCGGGCGCTTCCCAGTTGACGGCGGTGGTGGACCCCACCTCTCCACCGTCGGCCCAGTCGGGCGTCTCGAGGTGCGGCACACAGGCGGTGCCAAGGAATGCCGCTGCGGTGGCGAGGAGCCGGGTGTCCATCGGGGACCTCCGTGATGACGCACAGGCTGGGAACATCGGACAGGCGTGCCTGCACTGTACCGCTCGGCCACCCCACCGTCGAACCGACTTCACGCCATCCTGGCCCCCCCCTTGCGCAACGTACGTGAAATGTAGGCATCCGGCGCATCCTCTTCGGGACGAACCCAGCTGCCTCGGGTAGACCGCCGCCATGACTGAACACGACTCTTCCCTCGACTCCACCGGCGCAGAGGCCGGGCGACTCACCCGAGATGCCCTGCTGACGGCCTTCATGAAGTACGGCCGCCCGCGGTCCGAGTTCCTCATTGGTGGGGAGTTCGAGCGTGCGGTGGTGCGTCCCGACGGCCGCCCGGTGTTCTACGACGACCCCGACGGCATCCGGTGGATCCTCGAGCAGATCAAGGCCCGCCAGGACGGCTGGAAGGGCGTGTACGAGGGCGACCACATCATCGCGCTCGTGCGGCCGAACATGGCCAACGTCACCCTCGAGCCCGGCGGCCAGGTGGAGCTGTCCGGAGCGCCCCACGCCACACTCGCCGCCGTGGCGGCCGAGATGCACGAAAACCGCAACATCCTGCTGGAGCTCGCGGAGGGGCGCGACCTCGTGTGGACCGCTTGTGGGCTCACCCCCATCACGCCCATCCAGGACATCGGCTGGATGCCCAAGGGGCGGTACGTCATCATGCGCGAGTACCTGCCCGAGCGCGGCGACCTCGCCCACTGGATGATGAAAGGCACCTCCAGCGTGCAGGCCAACTTCGACTACGTCGACGAGACCGACTGTGCCCGCAAGGTGCGGTTGTGCGCCGGCCTGGCCCCCCTCACCACCGCGCTGTTCGCCAACTCTCCGCTGTCGGAGAACAAGCCCACCGGGTACCTGTCCACCCGCGGCCACGTCTGGACCCGCACCGACCCCGACCGCACGGGCTTCCCGCCGGGCCTGCGCTCGGACTACGGCCACGAGCGCTGGGTGGACTACCTGCTCGACGTCCCGATGATGTTCTACAAGCGCGGCAAGAGCTGGGTTCCCGCACGGGGCGCCACCTTCCGCGAGTACATGACGACGGGCCTCGACGGCCACTTCCCCGGCTGGAGCGACTGGGACCTCCACCAGACCAGCGTGTTCCCCGAGGTCCGCATCAAGCGCACCATCGAAGTGCGCGGTGCCGACTGCGTGAGCGCCGACCTCGCCATGGCCTTCTGCGCGCTGTTCACAGGCCTGCTGTACTGCCCCGACGCCCTCGACGCCGGCCTGGCTCTGGTCGACGACATCGAGCGACATGGCACCCGCGACACCCGGCTGGCCGCAGCGTGCCGAGACGGCCTGGGCGGAGCGGTCGACGGTGCCCGACTGGGCGACTGGGCCAAGGCGCTCGGGGCCATTGCAAACGAAGGTCTCACACATTGCATGCCGAACGATCGAGCCATGCTCGACCCGCTCCTCGAACGCATCGAGAACGGCCGCAGCCCCGCTGTTGACGTCCTCGAAGCCTGGGAGCGCGACCCCTCCCCCGAAGCGGTCATTCAGGCGGTCGCGTACTGAGGCGCGGCTCACCCTGTCGGGTCTGCACCCTTGCCATGGTGGCCTCGGCCCCGTTGGCTGCCTAAGCTGCGATGTCCGGTGTCCCGTCCGAGGGGTGGGCAACGCACCGAATGTGGGAGACCCCCGCCATGATGCGCATGATGCTCGCCGGCATGAGCGAGTCCCAGGCCCGATTGCTTCGCTCTGCTGCCGCCGACCTCACGGCCGATGCGGGCTTCCTGCAGGACTGGACCTACCTCGAACAGGCCTGTCAGCAGGCCAAGCCTGATGTGGTCACCATCTACCTCGGTGCACGGCCGGGGCAGATCCTGGCGCTCGTGAAGCGGGTGCGGGCCATGTTCCCCTCCACCGCCTTCATCGCCGTGGCCGAGACCGCGCCGCCCACGCTCGTGGAGAAGCTCGGCGAAGCAGGCATCGTCGACCTCGTGCTCATGCCCGAGTGCCCGCGCGACCTCCGTCGGGCCATCAAGAGCCTGGCCACCCGCGACCGCTCCACGTCGGTCGACGGCACGGTCATCACGGTGCTCGGTGCGAAGGGCGGCATGGGCACCACGGTGGCCGCCATCAACATCGCTGCCGAGCTGGCCGCCCGGTACAAGGAACGCAAGGTCATCCTGGTCGACCTCCACGTGTACCTGGGCGATGTGTCGGTGGCCCTCGACATCTCGCCCAAGCCCTCTGTGCTGTGGTTCCTGCATCGCGGTGCGGTCGCCGACACCCGCACCTGGACCGAAGCACCGCCCTCCCATCGCGGCGGCTTCCAGGTGCTGGGCCTCGACGGCGACCTGTCCAAAGCCGACCCCGTCACCGCCGAGCAGGTGGTCTTCCTCATGGAGCGGCTCAAGGAGCGCTACCACTATGTGGTGGTCGACTGCGGCTCTGAAATCAGCGAGGTGTCGCTCACCGCCGCATCTTCGGCCGACCACCGCATCGTGGTCATGACCGACGACCACGCCGGCCGCACCGGTGCCCGCCGCCGACGCGATGCCCTGAGCGCCCTCGAGATGCCCCCGCCTGTGGCCCGTGCCATCGTCAACCGGGCCGTCGAGGGCACCGCCGAAAACCGAGCCGACATCGAAGCCGCCATCAAGATGCCGGTCTTGGGCCTCGTGACCAACGCCTGGCAGGATACGCATCGCGCCATCGAGCAGGGTCAGGTGCTGCGCCAGTCGGCTCCACGGAGCCAGGTCACCCTCGACTTCCGACACCTCGTGGACTCCCTCGCCGGAGCCCACCAGGAAGAGGAACGGCGCAAGCGCACCTTCTTCAACTTCTTCCGCTGAACCACCGTTCTCCGAGGTCGCATGTCCGTCCACCCCACCGCCATCGTCGACGACTCGGCACAGCTCGGCGCCAACGTCGAGATCGGTCCCTACGCCATCGTCGAAGCGGGCGTCCGCCTCGGGGACGGCGTGCGCATCGGTCCCCACTCGGTCGTCCACACCGGCACCACCATCGGTGCCCGGTGCCTCGTGCACGCCCATGTGGTCATCGGCGGTCCGCCGCAGGACAAGAAGCACGACGGCTCGCCCACCTTCCTCGAGATTGGCCCCGACAACGAGTTCCGCGAGTTCGTCACGGTCAACCGCGGCAGCAGCGGTGGCGGCGGCCTCACCCGCATCGGGGCCCGCAACCTGTTCATGGCCACCACCCACATCGCCCACGACTGCACCGTGGGCAGCGACGTGGTGATGGCCAACGGCTGCGCGCTCGGCGGCCACGTCGAGATCGGCGACCGTGCCGTGCTGGGAGGGCTTTCCGCAGTCCACCAGCGGTGCCGCATCGGTCGCGAAGCCATGGTGGGTGGCGGTGCGATGGCGGCCCTCGATGTCCCGCCGTTCACCATCGCGCAGGGCGACCGTGCCCGGCTGTTCGGCCTCAACATCGTGGGCTTGCGGCGCGCCGGCCACGATGCCTCGGTGGTGAGCGCTCTGAAGGGTGCGTACCGCGAGCTCTTCCACGACGCCCAGCCGCTGCGCATCGCCCTGGAGAACGTGCGCGCTCGCTTTGCGCAGGTGGAAGAGGTGCAGGAGCTGGTGCGCTTTGTCGAGGGCAGCACCCGCGGCGTGTGCCGGTCCACCTCCCCCGGGACCTGACCCTCTGCCGCCGTCTCTCTTCATCTCGTGCGTCGAGCCGTCTGGCGACCGGCTGGCGGCGGATGCGGTCGCACGGCTGAAGGAAGCCTGCCCCCACGTCCAGCTCTTCGGGTGTGCCGGTCCCCGCCTGCGCGCACTGGGGGTCGAGGCGGTCGTGGAGATGGAAGACGTGGCCGTGATGGGTGTGTCTGCTGTCCTGGCGCGGCTGCCCACCATCCTCGACGCCCGACGTCGGCTGCAGGCAGCACTGGACCGACGCCCGACGCTGGCTCTGTTCGTCGACGGCCCTTCGCTGCACCTCCCCTTGGCCACCGCAGCACGGGCGGCGGGGGTGCCCACGATGGGGCTGGTGTGTCCGCAGGTGTGGGCGTGGAAGCCCGAGCGCACGGCCACGGTGGCGCGCGCCTATCAGCACTTGATGTGCCTGTTCGACTTCGAGCCCGCGCTCGTGCAGGCCGCCTTTGCTGTCCACGGGGGCACGGTGGCGCATGTGGGGCATCCTGTGGTCGACCGGCTGCCGCCTGCGAGTGAGCGAAAGCCTGCCAGCACGCCTGTCTTTGGCCTTGCACCCGGCTCACGGGCGGCCGAGATCGAGCGGCACCTCGGCCCCTTCCTCGAGGTGGCCCGCACGGTGCGCCAAGCCATTCCCGGGGCCCGCTTCCGGCTCGCAGGCAGGCGTCCCGATGGCGCCCCCGACTGGCTCGACACGGTCGACGACATCTCGGAGATCGGCCCGTGCCACGCTGTTCTCACGAAGAGCGGCACGGTCACCCTCGAGCTCGCGTGGATGGGCGTGCCCATGGTGGTGGCCCACTCGGTGTCGCCGCTCACGCACGCCGTGGGGCGGTTGCTGGTGCGGCACGTCGACCACATCGCGCTGCCCAACGTGCTGAACCGCGCCGAGGTGGTGCCCGAGTACATCGGCCGGTGGTCGACCAAGACACTGGCAGACGCCCTCTTGGCGCAGGTGGGACAGCCGCCGGTGCCGCTGTCGTCGCTCGGGCCGCCCGGGGCCACCCACCGCATCGCTGCGCGCATCGGTGAAGCGCTGTTGGCGTCGTCCACGACTGGGCTTGGCGCCGATGGCCGGCTACCGGGGGCGCCATGACCACCCGCTCTGCCGCGCCCGCCTCCGACACCCTGTCCACCCCACGGCTGCTCGCCGTGTTCATCGGGCTGGTCATCGCACGGCTGCTGTGGGCGTCCAGCATCGGCCCGTCCGACGGCGAGCTGCTCGCATGGGCCACCCGCACCTTCGCCAGCCCGTTCCCGGCCCCCTTGGGTGTGGTGTCGGTCGTGGCGCCCGGTGTGGCCCTCTTCGGCGACCACCCCGGCGCCTTGCGGCTGGGCTTCGTGCTGCTGGCTGCAGCCCCGGTGCTCCTGGTGGGCCGTCGTCCGGCAGCGGTGGCACTGGCCGCCACCCTCCCGGTCCTCACGGTTCCCGGCGCACTCGCCACACCGGCTGCACCTCTGGCCGCTCTCTGGCTCGGCGCCTGGCGGCTGGCCCCCCGTCATCCCCTGTGGAGCGGGCTCCTGGCCGGCTTCGGTGCCGCCTTCCACCCCACCGGCGTGCTCGTGGCCGCACCGGCCGTCCTCCGCACCTCCGGTCGCCTCAAGCTCCTCACCACCGCGGCTCTGGGCGCGCTCCCCTTCGTCCCCGGCAGCATCTGGACCACCGCGCTCTCCCCCACCGGCGAGCTCAGTCCGATGGGCCTGGGTGTGGGCGCATTGGTGCTCGGCGGTCCGTTGTTGATGCTCGGCCTGGGTGCCCAGCTGTTCCGACCCGGCCCCCATCGCCTCGTGGCTCTGTCGGTGTGCGCCTCGGTGGGCGTGATGGTGGGCATGGGCGCACCCGCACCGGTCCTCGCAGGCCCCCTGGCACTCGCCATTCTCGCGGTCGTCCCCGAGTCGGGCACCCCCCACCGCATCGCCTGGCATGCCGTCGGCACCTCGGCCATCCTGTCCGTGGCGCTCGCGGCGCTGCTGCGGTTCCCCCTGGCACCCCTCCCCACCGACCCCCGCGCACGGTTCGTCGACACCGCCACGCTCGCCCAGTCTGTCGAGGCCTGGGACATCGACACCGTCTACGCCCTGTCGCCAGCCGACGTCGCCCGCCTGCGCTGGCACGGGCTCAAGGCCACCACCCCGCCGCCCGTCCACCCGCTCGACCTCCCCGACGACATCGTGCTGGTCATGCCCCAGTCCGCCGACCCCGACCTCCCCTTCCACATGGGCTGGGACCACGACCGCGACGGCCCCCACACCGTGGTCGTGTCCATCGGCACCACCGACCCCACCCATGACCGTCCCGCCGCGGCCTGGTCCGTGAGCGCCTGGACCCGCCCCACCGAGCGTCGCCAGCACCCATGAGCCGCCCGACCGACCCCACGGTCCGCCGGCTGCTCGCCCGCTTCGTCCCCCATCGCCGGGCCCTCACCCTCGCGCTCGTGCTGGTCGCGCTGCACTCCGCGGTGCCGGGCTTGCTGGTCCTGCTCGTCCAGGTCGTCCTCGACGATGTTCTCGTGGCCCGCGACACGGTCGCCTTGCAGTGGATTCCGTGGGCGGTCGTGGGCCTCTACCTGGCCAACGGCGCGCTCGGCTTCGGGCGCGGGATGCTCACCCGCTCGATTGCGTGGTCGGTGCTCACGCGCCTTCGCGAAGACGTGTTCGTCGCGCTGCTCGCCCAAGCCCCCGGCTGGCACCGCACGCGGTCCACCGGCACCACCACCTCCCGCCTGCTCACCGACGTCGACGACATCCAGTACGGCGTCTCCGCCATCGTCACGGCCGTCCAGAAGCCCCTCACCCTCCTCATCCTGTTGCTCGCAGCCGCCCGCATGTCCGCCGAGCTCACCCTCGTCGCCCTGGTCGCGGCGCCCGCAGTGGTCCTCCCGGTGCGCTGGCTCGGACACCGCCTCCGCGCCCGGGCCCGAACCGGTCTCGACGCCCGTGCTGCCCTCTCCGGCTTCTCCACCGAGACCTGGTCCACCGTGGAAGGCCTGCAGGCCGCATCGGCAGAACCCGCACGCACGCGCACCTTTCAGCGCCTCAACGAAGCGCTCCGGGAAGCCGCCATGCGGTCGTTTGCGGCGCGCCTGCTGCCATCTCCTCTGGTGGAAGCCGCGGCGGCCGTGGGCGTGGCGCTGGTCATTGTGGTGGGTGGCGAGCAAGTGGTGGACGGAACCCTGCAGCCGGGCGAGCTCATCGCGTTCCTGCTGGCGGTGGGGCTGCTGAACGACCCCTTGAAAGGCCTCGCCGAGGTCTACAGCCTGGCACAGCGGGCCGCGGCCGGAGCGGGCACTGCATTTGCTCTGATCGACGCAGCACCGGTCATTCAGAGCGGTCCCGACGGTCCGCTGGAGGTCGACCCTGCGGCCCCCCTCCTGCACTTCGACGGGGTCACCATCGACTATGGCGACGGTCCGGTCGTGACCGACTTCTCCCTCACCGTCGGCCGAGGCGAGATTGTGGCCCTGGCGGGTCCGTCGGGCGTGGGGAAGACCAGCCTGTCGCGCCTCGTGCCCCGCTTGCTCGACCCGGTCGCTGGACGGGTGTGCATCGGTGGCGTCGACATCCGCACCCGCGACCTCCACAGCGTGCGCCGACACGTCGCGTGGGTGGGGCAGGAACCGGTGCTGGTCGACGCCTCCATGACCGACAACATCGCGCTCGCCCGCCCCGACGCCCCCCGGGAAGCCATCGAGGCCGCAGCCCGCGAAGCCGGCGCCCACCGCTTCATCACAGCACTCCCCGAGGGCTACCAGACCCTCCCGGGCGAAGGCGGCAGCCGACTGTCCGGCGGCCAGCGTCAGCGCATCCACATCGCCCGCGCACTGCTCCAAGACGCCCCCGTGGTGGTCTTGGACGAACCCACCAGCGCCCTCGACAGCGACAGCGAGGCCACCGTCCAGGCCGCCCTCGACCGCCTGTGTACCGGACGCGCGGTGCTGCTCATCTCCCACCGGGCATCCACGCTGGCCCGCGCCCACCGCGTGGTCCATCTCGAGCCGACGCCGGTCCGAAGTGGGTCGGGTGTGGCCACGCCCTCCGTCGAGTAGGCTCAGCCCCGGTCGTCTACCGTGTCTTCCGGACCGAGCACCAGCTCCACATTCCCCGACCAATCCGGCCGCACCAGGTCTTCGCGAACGCCGATGCCACGCAGCTTCTTCCGTAGGTTCCGCAGGGTGCGGTCCCACCGCTGGCGCAGTGTGTCTCGGTCGAGCTCGCGCCCCCACACCTCACGGGCCACCCAGTCCCAGGGGGTGGGTGCGTCGAAGCGGGCCACCTCGCACAACAAGCGCGCCGGCATTCCAGCAAGCTCGGCGGTGGGCCGACCGGTCTGGTGGAAGAACACGGTCTCCTGGCGCAGCTCGATGCGGAGCGGGGCGTCGATGCGACCGGAGAGACGGGTGGGGGCCACACCGGCGTCCACGATGGCACGCTCGACGAGTCGAACCTCGCCCGAGAGCCCCGGGATCTGGAGCACACCCACTGAAATGGGCCGTGCTGGCTGGCCTGGAAGGGAGAGCTGGCAGCCGTCGACGTCGGCCCACACGTGCGCGGACGCATCCGCTTCGAAGCCCGAGACCAGTACAGGCAGCGTGCCATCGCGGATAGAGACCACGGTGCCGTTGAGGTCGACGGTCTCGCCCCCCTCCACCGACAGCGCCGGCACGATGTCGGGCAGCACCACGTCGACCACTTCGATGGCCAGCTCGCGCAACAGGTGGATGCGGCGTCCGGGCTCGAGGGGAAGCTCGGAGCGTCGGCCAGACCGCCCGCGCAGCATGCCTTTCAAGGCCACCAGCACCAGTGCCCGCCCTCGCAAGCTCAGGTATGCTTGGACCTCGCTCACGCGGGGGTCGTCCAGGCGCAGGCGGGCGGTGGCGATGCGGCCGATGAGGTCGCCCGGTCGCATCCACACGGTCCGGCCATCGGGAGTCCGCACGAGCGCGCGCGGTCCGGACTGGGAAGTCAGCTCAGCCATGCCCCCATTGTAGAGTGAGGCGGTCCCATGCCCAACTTCACGCCCCCTCCCTGGTCCCATCCCTTTGTGCTGTCGTGGTGCGCATCCACCGCCGGCTGCGCTGTCGTGTCCGACGACAAGCTCGACCTCTGGCTCGATCCCGACCGCGACGGCCACACCCTCGCCACCGACTGCGACAACACCGACCCCCGCGTGGGCGGCCCCGAAGACCCCTCCGACCAGATCGACAATGACTGCGATGGCATCGTGGAAGTGGGCGACGCTGCGGCCCTCGACACCTACACCGGCGAGCCTGGCAGCCGCACCGCAGCGCGCATCGCAGTGGTCGACGGCGCATCGGGCGTTCTCATCGGACCCGACTCCGCGGGCAGCGGCAACAAGGTGGTGTGGCTCGAGGTCACCGACGACGGCTTCATCGAGCACGCGGTGTGGAATGTCGACATCGAAGGCGACCTGGGCCACCCCAAGGGCGCCATCGCACAAGAGTTCGGCACCGACGGCAAGCCGCTCGTGGCCCTCGCCTTCCCCGATGCGCGGGTAGACGGCCGCGAACAAGCCGGCTGTGTGGTGCTCCTGGCCGACGACAAAGTGACCGGCGAGCACACGCTCACGGTAGACGACTGCACCATCAACGGCCCCGAGGCCTACGCACGCGCGGGCGCCGACATCGCGATGGGACGCACCACCACCCAGCAGGGAGGCATCCTGGTGGGCTTCCCCGGCATGAGCGAAGCCACCGTCTACACCGTGTCTCCCGAGTCTGGCGGCCACCGCGTCGAGCGTGGGTCGAGCATCTTCGGCAACGAGGGTGAAGGCATCGGCGAAGCGGTCGCGTGGCTCAACCAGACCGACCCCATCGCCGACGGCCCTCCCATGTGGGCGGTGGGCCTTCCGGGCGCCAGCGGCGGCAACGGCGAGGTGCGGATGTACCTGGCCGACACCGAGGCCGACCACACCGAGCTCCACAAGTGGACATGGATCGGCGAAAACAGCGAACAGCTGGGCAGGTTCGTGGGGACCGCGCCCGCCTTCGACGACACCCGGTCGCTCTTGAAGGTGGAGTCGCTCAGCCGCGCCATGATTGTGGCCCTGCGCGACACCGGCACCGGCGAAGCGCCCGCATCCATCGACGACGCCGCAATCCTCACGTTCAAAGGCATCCAACCCCTCGGCACACACGTCCCGTTCCTCGCCGAGATGCCCGACGGCATCGGCACCCCCGCCGACCCCATCTACTGGACCGCCCTCACCGCGCAGCCGGTCGACGGGGCCCCCTGTGCTGGAAGCGCCAGCGCCACCTGGCTCGTGCCGGTGGAGCTGGAGGGCGAGTGGACCCCAGCCGACGCCGACAAGGCCGTGTGCCTGAACGAAGACCTCGAGTCGGGCGTGCTCACAGCGGTGGTGTCTCGTGGGGCCGGAGCCAACCTGGACAACCTGGTCATCGGTCGTCCCAGCGCCCACTCTGGCGGCGGCAAGGCCGACCTCTTCACCGGGCTGGACTGGCCATGAACCTCCCAGCACTCGCCATTGTCGTCGCCACCGACACCATCTCGCCCGCCCCGGCCTGTCCCGCCACGCCCACGCAGGTCGACACCGCCGTCGACACCGCCCGAGCCGCCCGCGGCGACGCCTTCCCCCCCGCCCGCCACCACGCCCGCCAGCTGCTCCGATGTGTGTCCGGCCCCCTGTCTCCCGAGCAGGCCGCCGCCATCCACGAGCTCGAGGCGATGGCGTCGCTGCGGCACCGCGACCTGGGCGATGTGGTCGACCACTTCCAAGCTGCGGCCCTCGCTGTGCCCGGCTCCACCCCCGGCGCCGACTACCCCGACGGCCACGCCATGCGCGACCTCGCCACCGAAGCCCGGGAACGCGCCACACCGCTCCGGGAGCCCATTGTGGTGGCAGCCGGACACCTCACCCGCGTCGACGGTCGGGTGTCCACCTCTCGCCGGGCCGACCTTCCCGCCGTGGTCCAGGTGGTGGGCCCCGACGGCACCATGCGCTGGTCCGACCTCGTCGCGGCCGACGCCGTTGTGCCCTCGTTCGAGTCCGACCTCCTGTTGAGCCGACGCGAGCGGGTCCTGCGCACCTCCACCCTGTCCGCCACCGCCGCCGTCGCCATCTGGAGTGGCGTGGCCTGGACCGTCAGCCTGTCCACCCGCAGCCAGATGAAGGGCATCGCCGAGACCGCCCTGCCCGTGGGCGAGTCCCCCGACGCCGAACAACAGCTCCGCGACCTCCAGACCCGCGCCAACCGCTGGGGCTACATCGCCCAGGCCAGCACCGGCGTGGCCCTGGGGCTCACGGGCGCCACGGTGGTCGTCTGGTGGTGAGCCCCGGCCGCCGCGATGGCCCCGATGAGAAGTGGGAGCTGGTCGAACCTCTTGGAGAAGGTGGGGCGGGAACGGTCTGGCGGGCTCGCTTCGTGGGTGCGGGGGACTTCGGGCGCACCGTGGCCGTGAAGATGCTCACCCATGTGCCCGGCGAGGCCGACGCTCTGCCACTCCTCCAGCGCGAAGCCCGCAACTTGGCTCGCGTGAAGCACCGGGCTGTGGTGCACGCCGACCGCCTGGTGCGCATCGACGGCACCTGGGCCCTCGTGATGGAGCTGGTGGCCGGGGTGAGCCTGGACCGGGTGGTGGAGCGTGGGGCGGTTCCCGTGCGGGCGGCCCTCGAAGTGGTGGAAGAGCTGGCGTGTGCACTGCATGCGGCGGCCACCGCGCCCGGACCCGACGGCCAGCCGCTCCAGCTGGTCCACTGCGACCTCAAGCCGTCCAACATCCAGCTCACCCCCCACGGCGAGCCCCGCCTGCTCGACTTCGGCGTGGCGCGGCTTCGAGGAGAACGGAGTGGGTCGGTGTCGGGCACACCGGCGTACATGGCGCCTGAGCGCTGGCGCGGTGAGGTGATGCCAGCCTCCGACGTCTATGCCCTCGGGTGCGTCCTCTTCGAGCTCTGGACCGGCCAGCCCTTCGGTCGCTGTTCCGTCCGACCTGGCGCCCACACCGAGCGGGTCCAGTCGGCCGCCACCTACCTCCAGAGCCAAGACCTCCCCCCCGACGCCATCCACCTCTGGGCCGCCATGATGGCCACCGACCCCACCACCCGCCCCACCGCGGGGCAGGTGGCCGAGCGCGCCGACGACCTCATCCGCGCCCTCCCCGGCCTGCGCCTCCGAAGCTGGGCACCATCGGTGGTCGGCAGCCTGCCCGCCGCCACCCAACCCCACCCGGTGCCCCTCCCCTCCCCTCGCACCGTCCACTTCACGGAGTCCTGGTGGACCGACACCGCTCCCGAGCCTCTGCCCCCATCCACCGCCACCGCCCACGCAGCCGTCCGCGCAAGCCCCTGGACACGGGTGGCTGTGGCAGTCGGGGTGGTCGTCGTGGGTGTTGTCATGTGGTGGCGGTCCGTCCCCGAGCCCAAGCCGGCCGAGCCCGAGCCTGTGGCACCGCCGGAAGCCATGGTGGTCCCAGAGTCGCTGCCCGAGCCTGCACCCACCCAACCAAAGCAGCCCAGCACGCGCCATTCTGCACCATCCACACCATCCCCGCCCCGCGAGGCCCCGCCCCCTGAAGCTCCGCCCCCCGAGCCACCACCCCCCGAGCCTGCGCCCGCCCGGGTCCAGGTCTCCCGCGCCGACACCACCGCCCATGCACTGGTGGGTTCCGGTGGTCGATATCCTCTCCCCGGCAGCGTTCCCGCCGGCACCTACACCGTGCACGCGCAGTTCTCGGGCCTCGGAACCATGCCCGCCGGCACCGTCACCATCGGGTCGGAGCCCCTGGTCATACGATGCGACGAAGCCCTCGCGCTGTGCTGGACCGAGCCGGAGTCCCCATGAGCCTCACCCACATCTCCACCCGACTCGCCCGGGGAGAGCTTCGCTTCCGAGCCGCCGTGTACGACGTGGTACGCGCCATTCCCGAAGGAAAGGTGCTCGGCTATGGCCATGTGGCAGCCATCCTGGGACGGCCCCGCGCCGCCCGACAGGTGGGGTACGCCCTCGCCGCACTGGACGACGACGCCCGCGCACCCGACGGCGAGCGGGTGCCCTGGTGGCGGGTGACCCGCAGCGATGGCTCGGTGGCGATGCAAGGCGACTCCACCCGCGGACCGCGCCAGCTCGCCTTGCTGGCCACCGAAGGCGTGGTGCCCGACAGGGGGCGCATCGACATGAAGGTGAAGCGCTGGGATGCGCCGGTGGACTGAAGGTCAGTCGGTCCACACCCGCCGCAGCCGAAGGTCGGCGGTCCACGGCACCACGAAGTCGTCGGGTGGCATCGGCACTCGGCCCCGCATCGTGAGGTGCATGCCCGCGGAGCCCACCAGCGCCCAGTTCTCACCCAGCCGCCGCCCGCCTTCGAGCGCGACATCCCACCAGCCCCCCATCCCGCGGTACCACCCGGCCACGGCATCCGGAACAGCCTGCAGCCACACATCCGTGGGCTTCAGGTGGGCCGTGGGGGTCCAGGACACGCCCGCCCGAAGCCGCACCAGCCCGCGGTCCAGCCGGGGCCCGATGGTGCCCGACAGGTGCAGTGGCAGCGCGGTGCTCACCATCGCGGTGGTGCTTGAATGGTGGACCCCGACCCCCACCCGACCGGTCGTCTGCCAGCGGTCCGCGACGGGCCAGGCACGGTCGGCCGACAGGTGGAGCGCATGGTTGACGGGGCGCTCCAACAGGAACACGGGGGTCGACCAGCTCGCCGAGAAGCGGGTGTGCTCCGCCGGCTGCCAGCCTGAAGACACGACCAGGTTGGTGGCGTGCTCCACCTGCGCACCGGCCTCTACGAAGTGGTGCGGACCATCGGTCCAGTCCACGGGTGCTGCGTGCGCGGTGGCCGACCATAGCAGGATGGCGAGGCTATTCATCGGTCAAGCCTGCCCGAACCGCCGCGAGAGTGGCGCCAGGAGCGGTCCGAACCAGCCCGTGCCCCTCTCCAGGAACCTCGACCACGGAAGCATTCCCGAAGAATCTGGCCTGTTGCTCCTGGAAGTCAGTGCCCAGGGGATGGGGGCTGCCGCCGGTGATGATGCGCACCGGGTGGTCGGCGGTGGAGAGGCCCGACACGACGTCGTAGCCTTCAGAGAGCACCGACTCCATGGCCCCTTGGAACGACGCCACGCCGTAGCGCCAGAAGAGTGGGTCGACGCCGCGGTCCTGCTCATCGGCCACGAAGGCCACCCCGAACATGAGGTCCATCCGCGCGTGGTCGTCGGGGGACAGCCCACCGTAGGTCCACTGCGCTTCGTTCAGCCAGTCGGCCGCCAGCGAGAAGCTCGTGACACCGGACCGATCGAACATCTCCTGGTTCAGCCCCCCCGGCTCGATGAGCACCATCCGGTCGACACGCTCGGGAGCGGCTTGCGCGGCTGCGGTGGCCAGGATGCCCCCCCAGGAGTAGCCCAGCAGGTGGACGGGTTGGTGGGGCGAGAAGTGGTCGGCGACGTGGAGAACATCGTCCACCAGGGCTGGCCCGACCACATCGGCGTCCAAGCGCTCGCTCAGGCCGGCACCGCGTTGGTCCCACAACACCACCCGGAAGTCCGGTGCGAGGTCGGCCAGGAACTCCAGTTCTCGATGGTCGGCCCCCGGGCCACCGTGCAGCACCATCACCACCGGCGCATCGTCGGGTCCAACCACACGAAGGTGGACGAGTGTGCCGTCGTCCAGCGCCATCCGGGGCAGCGATGGGTCGTCCACCACGGTGAGGGGCACCATCCCACCCTCGAGCTGCTGGCAGCCCGACAGGCCCACCGCCAGCGCAATCAGTCGACAGTCCATGGAACCTCCAGCCGTCCAAAACCGTAGGCCATCCCCGCTGTCACCGCTTCCGCACCATCCCCTCTACAAACGGGACCTCCAACACCTTCTCGTGCTGGATGGGACCGTGCCCGAAGTAGCCGTCCTCTCCAAAAAGTTCGCCGTGGTCGGCCGTCACGACCACCCACGTGCCCGGAGGAACCGCGTCCAGCAGCCGATGCATCAGAGGGTCGAGGTGGCGGACGACGTCGACCTGGCGTTGTCGGAGGATGGCCAGCTTGTGGGCATCGAACACCTCCGGGACCTCGGAAGCGTGGACCGGTCGGCCGCCCGCCAGTCGTCGAAAGACCCCATGCACGCCGTGCAGTCGCGGCCACTCAGACGATGGCTCGTGGGCGGGAGCATAGGGGTAGTGGGTCTCGCCCACGTTGAGCAGCCAGAAGGTGGGCCGGTGGTCGTCGAAGCACAGGCGGTCCACCATCGCGCCGAAGTCGTTGTGGGTGGGCATGGCGTCCCACTGGTCGAACTCGAGGGCGAGCGGCGTGCTGGGGTTGAGGGCGGGCAGGCTGACCATCGCGCGGGTGTAGAAGCCCAGCTCCTGGCGCAAGAAACGGGGCAGCCACATGTGCGGGAGCATGTCGGACCAGCGGAGGGAGTCGACGCCGAGGCGCTCTGCCCACGCCGAAAACGACCGCGAATAGTAGGTGCTCGACAGCACGCCGCGGGGGCTGGGATGCGGCAAGATACCCATCAGCAGGTTGTAGTGGGAGGGTGCGGTCCAGGTGGCGTAGCTGTACCGGCGCTCCAGTGGCCCCAGGCGCTGCACGAAGGAGGGGGCAGCCTCTGCAAAGGTGTCGAAGCGACACGAGTCGAGCACCACCAGCACCACATCGCGGGCGGTGGCGGGTGGTGTGGGGCGACCGTCGGGCTGCACGTGGGGTCCGTGGTGAGAAGGCGAGGCAGCCACTTGGCCGCCGAAGCGAAGAGGATAGCGCACGGACAGCTCCCCTCCCCGCCCGGAGACAAGATGGGCCTACGGTCTCGCCTGAAACAGCGTGTGCGGCGCATCTTCGGTCCGTCCGACGCCCCTGCACCACCGTCCACGCCCGCGCGCCCCGCCCCGCAGCCCGTGGTCGAGCCCGCCCCGCCCCCTCCAGCGCCGCGCGTGGTGGAAGCCAGGCCTCCGTCCGCTCCAGCCGACGACAAGGTGGCCCGTCACTTCGAGCGCACCCGCCGTGCCGTGCTGCGCTTCATCGAAGACCAAGGCGGCTCGGCCGAGCTGGCGGGGATGCACGACTACTCCGAGCGCCGCTACTTCATCGGCCACAAGCGCTTCTCCGACCTCATGGAGTCGCTGGTGGACGAAGCCCTCGTCGACTACGACCACGCCGCCGGGGTGGCCCACCTCACCGATGCCGGGCGCACTCTGGCCCACACGCCCATGCCGAAGAAGAAGGCTCAGCCCGCGAGCGCCAGGTAGAGCAGCCCGAAGGCGATGGCCGGAATCGCAAACGCCAGCACGCCGAGGACCGTCTTCCGCTTGTCGTGGGTGATGCGCGCGAGAAAGCCCGGCACATCGCTGCGACCGGATGGACCGAGGGGGTCGGCGAGCGGGATGCCAAGGCGCTGACCGAGGCCGTGGACCGCCTGCTCGAGCTGCTGGAGCGCTTGGAGGGCGACGGGACGGGTGGGGTCGACGTCTTGGAGGGCGCCGAGGGCGGTTCGGAGCAGAGCGCGGAGGGCGCGGTCGTCGTCGGTGGGGGGTGGGAGGGCCCGCTGGAGGCTGCGGGCGGCACGGGTGGCACGCTCAGCCCAGGCCACGCCTTCGGCGATGTGTTGGGAGCGGACAGTGGGAACGGGCTCGGCGGCGGCCTTCTGCCAGGCCACACGGGCTCGGGCTGCGAACGCAAGGGTGGCGAGCGTGGGCCGGACGAGCGGGGCGTGGGCGCGTGCGGCGACCTCGGCGGACGCAAGCGTGCCGGGCGCCAGCTCGGGGATGACGGCACGGGCGACCGCGTGGGGCGGCACGGGCTGCGGAGGCGGCGGTGTGGGGGAGCGGGACCGGGCACCAAAGGCCTTGGCGAGCTCGGTCCACAAGCGCTGCCAGAAGGATGGGGCTGCGGGGACAGGCCGGGGAGCCGCTTCGAGACGGGCGGTGTCGAGGACGGTCGTGGGGGAACCGACCAGGCCTGCCGACAACGTGGGCGCGGGCGCTTCGGGGGCGGGCGGACGGTCGAGGAGGTCGCCGCCGTAGACCAGTGACGAGGCGGACGTGGCTGGCGCTGCGGGTGGAGGTGTAGGCCCGGGAGCTCCCTGTGGACGGGGCATCTCGACCGATGGAGGCAAGGAGGGCCGGGCGGTGGGGTCGCCGGCGAGGGCGCTCGACAAGGAGGGACTCAAGGGAGCGGGCGACGGATCCGTTCCCGTGACCGGGGGCGGCGCGGCTGGCGCTTGGGACATCCGGGGCTGCGGCGCAGGCTCGGGCAGGTCCCCCGACCCACCACGGCCCAGCTGCGCCAAAATGGAACGGGTTGCTGCGCCAAGATCGATCATGTGGTCCACCACTCCACGTCCGGTGACCCCCCAGACCCTACCCGCCTTCCACACCACATGCGCGAGTCGTTCGTGGTGGTGGACCATCTGCGCTGCCAGCCGTCCGGAATGTCGCTCGAATGTGTCGGCTGGCCCGCCAATTGCACAGCCTTTCTGCGGCACCAACGCCAGTCCCCTACATCTGGAGAAACCATGGACGTCCGCTTCTGGGGTGTCCGCGGCTCGATTGCAGTCAGCGGCGAACAATACGTGCAGACCGGCGGCAACACCTCGTGCGTGGAGGTCACACACGACGGCGAGCGGCTCGTTCTCGACGGAGGCACCGGGCTGCGCGCGCTCGGCGACAGCCTCGGCTTCTCCCCACAGAAGGTCACCGTGGTGTTCAGCCACGTGCACTGGGACCACATCCAGGGCGTGCCCTTCTTCGGCCCGGCCTTCCACCCCGACTCTCAGCTCACCCTCATCGGCGCCGACCGCCCGTCCGGCTCCATCCGCGACGCCCTCGCCCGCCAGATGAAGCCGCCCCAGTGGCCCATCGGCCTCGACGCCTTCCAGGCCCGCCTCGACTTCCAGACCGCACGCTCCGGACAGTCTTTCGAGGTGGGCCCCTTCCGCCTCACCCCGGTCGACCTCGACCACCCCGACGGCGTGCTCGCCTGGCGCATCGAAGCCGGGGGCACCAGCCTCGTGTACGCCACGGACATTGAACACGACGGCCACCTCGACCGCCGCCTGCTGCAGGCCGCCGAGGGCACCGACCTCCTCATCCACGACGCCCAGTACACCGAGCCCGAATATCGAGGCGAGCAGGGCCCCTGTCGAAAGGGGTGGGGACACAGCACCTGGACCGAAGCCGTCGAGTGTGCCCGCCTGGTGCAGGCCCGTCGCCTCGCCTTGTTCCACCACGACCCTGGCCGGCCCGACCGCGCGGTGCGGTCCATCGAGTCTGCCGCCCGACGGCTGTGCGCACGGGCCTTCGCCGCCCGGGAGGGAGTGGTGGTGTCGCTTTGATGGTGCACGATGTCGACCCGGCTCGGTCGGACTACGGGGGGAGGTCCCTCCGGCGGCCGAGGAGGCGACCCGGGAGCGACGTGGCGCACACCATCGCCCGACTGAGGCGGCAGCTCGAAGACCGCAAGGTCGACCTGGACACCGTGCTGCACGCTGTTGTCGAAGAGGCCGTGCAGCGCATGCAGGCCGACCGCGGCACGCTCTACCTGGTGGATCGGGTGCGCGACGAGCTCGTGAGCCGGGTGGCGCTGCTCCCCGAGATCAGCGAAATCCGCCTGCGCATGGGCGAAGGCGTCGCGGGCTGGGTGGCGGCCAAGGGCGACATCCTCAATGTCCCCGAAGACCGCCCCGACCCCCGCTTCACCGGCCGGGTCGACCAACGCACCGGGTACCTCACGCGCTCGCTGCTCGCGGTGCCCATCCGCGACCCCGAGGCCGTGGGGGTGGGCGACGGCCCGGTCATCGGTGTGCTGCAGGTGCTCAACAAGACCACCGGTTCCTTCGACAATGCCGACACCCGGGGCCTGGTGGAGCTCGCCGCCGGGGTGGCCGAGCTGCTCACCACCAGCAGCCTGGCCAGCCAGCTGTCCGACGAACCCAGCCACCCCCTCAGCTTCGGCTACAACCAGATCATTGGCGACAGTGTGCCCATGCGCACGGTGTTCTCGCGCACGGCCCGCGCAGCGCGCACCGACGCCACCGTGTTGGTTCGCGGTGAGTCGGGCACCGGCAAGGAGCTCATCGCCCGAGCGGTCCACGACAACTCAGCCCGACGCAACCAACCTCTGGTGGTGGTCGACCTCTCTGCAATTCCATCCGAGCTGGTGGAGAGCGAGCTGTTCGGCCACGCCCGCGGTGCATTCACAGGCGCGGTGCGGCGGTCGGAGGGCCGGGTGGTCCAGGCCGAAGGCGGCACGCTCTTCCTCGACGAGATTGGTGAGCTGCCGCTGGCTCTGCAAGCCAAGCTCCTGCGTTTGTTGCAGTCGCGCACCTTCCATCCGGTGGGTGCAGACACGGCGCGGTCGGTCGACGTTCGGTTCGTGTGTGCCACCCACCGCGACCTCGAGCGCATGGTCGCCGACGGCCAATTTCGCGAAGACCTCTACTACCGCATCCGAGTGGTGGAGATCGAAGTGCCCCCCCTCCGCGACCGGGGCCACTCCGACCTCGACCGCCTCATCGACCACTTCCTCTTCGGCTTCCGCCGTCGTCACGGTCGGCTGGGGCTGCGGCTGTCTCCCGAAGCACGGGCCCGCCTGCATGCGCACCGGTGGCCGGGCAATGTTCGCGAGCTGCAGAATCGGCTGGAGTCGGCGCTCATCCTGGCACCCACCAGCGTCATCCAGCCCGACGACCTGCGACTCGACGCCATCCCCACTGCAGAGTCGTCCCACACGGGCTTCTCTACATTGCTCCGTCCACTCAAGGAAGTGGAGCGGGCCTACCTGGAGTGGGCGGTGGCGCAGCTCGATGGCAACCGAAGCGCCACGGCCCGGGCGCTGGGGATTGGCCGGAACACGCTGATTCGCAAGCTGCGGGACGACTAGCATTGGAAAGACCGGCCGATAGAGAGGCAGGATGGCGCACCTACGCAGCGCTCGCGTGGGTGCTGGTCGCCCCGCTGGGAGCCTATGGTCTCGCGATGGCGTGGACGGGCCTGCACGTGCACCCGGACGTGGGGTGGTGGGCCTTCGCTGCGGGAGCCGGGTGGTCCGTCCTGACGTCCACCGCCGTGAGCATCATGGGCGAGAGCCTGATCGAGGACCTGCTCAAGGCCGGGATGGCGCTCGGCTTCGTGGGAGCCCTGCACATCCTCGACAGCCCCACCATCTCAGCGGTCGGGTGGGGTCCATGTGTGGGGCTTGTGGTGCCGCTGGGGCTGCGTGTCGGGCAACGCTTCTGGTCGTGAGGAGACCGCTTGCGGGCTCCGAGCTCTGGTGAGGAGACCGCTTGCGGGCTCCGAGCCCCCGGGGAGACCGCTTGCGGGCTCGACGGGCCGGGGGTGACCCGAAGGGGCGCAACCGGTTCCAGAACCCAACCTATGAGACGGTCTTCAGGCCGGCGGGCACCTGGGTGGGGGGCATGCGGCCGGCCAGGGCTTCGTACATGCCGCGGACCTGGTAGCGGTCGTCGCGGAGCATGCGCTCGATGGCGGCGCGCGGGTGCAGGTTGTAGTAGCCGGTGATGGCGTACGGGAGGTGGTAGCCCCAGCGGAGGTCGTCTTTGAGCTCGGCGAAGGTCTGGACGAGGTCGAGCACGGGAGCGACGTCGTAGCGGGGGTTGTCGAGGTAGAAGAGCAGCAGCTCGAGGGGGCAGTTGCCGGCGCCGCGGCCGATGCCGGTGACGGTGGCATCCACGAAGTCCACGCCTTCATCGATGGCGATGACGGAGTTGGCGAAGGCCTGCTGCTGGTTGTTGTGGAAGTGGACGCCGACCTTGATGCCCTCGCCCAGGTAGTTCATATACTTATGAACCAGGTAGCGGACATGGTAGGGGTAGAGCGCACCGAATGAGTCGACGATGGCGACGTTGTGGACACCGGAGCCGGCGAGCTTGAGCAGGAAGCGGTCGACGTCGTCGGGGGCCAGGGTGCTGACGGCCATGACGTTGACGAAGGTTTCGTAGCCCTTGGCCAGGGCATCATCGAGCAGGCGCCGCGCTTCGTCCATTTGGTGGGCGTACGTGGCAATGCGGATGACGTCGATGACGGTGTCGCGGGTGTGTGGGAGGTCGGACGGCCCGAAGCGCCCGACGTCGACCATGGTGGACAGCTTGAGGCGACCGGGTTCGACGGCCTGGCGGAGGTCGGCTTCGTCGCAGAAGCGCCAAGGACCGACGGTGTCGCGGTCGAAGGCGCCGTCGGTGGTGCGGTAGCCGACTTCCATGTAGTCGATGCCGGCGTCGGCGAGGGACCGGAAGACGCGCTGGACGAGGCTGTGGTCGAAGCGCCAGGCGTTGCACAGGCCGCCGTCGCGGATGGTGCAGTCGAGGACTTTGATTCGCCGGCGGCGGTCGGTGACGAGGCCGTCGGGGCAGCACTTGACGCGGTAGTCGAGACCCATGGGTGGCTCCTCGGTGCGCGCGGGCCGTGGAGAAACGGGGGCTTGTGCCCGCGGCAAGGCGGGGCCCTATCCCGGTGGGACGGACGTGCCGCCTACGTGCGCAGGCGAGCGGGTGACAAGACGTCGACCAGGGGGTCGCGGCCGTCGAGAACAACGCGTGCGAGGGCTTCTCCGGACCGCCATGCGAAGCCGAAGCCGTGTCCGGTGAAGCCTGCACCCACGAGTGCGCCGGGTGCGCCGGGAGCCGGACCGACGAGGGGCAGGCCATCTCGGGAGAAGCCCATGGTGCCCGACCAGCGGTGCTCGATGGGGAGGTTCTCGAGGCCCGGGAAGCTGCGGACGAAGGCGGTCATGCGGTCTTGGATGGTGGCGTGGAGGACGTCGGTGTGGCCGACCTCGGCGGAGGGGTCGAGGTTGCGCCAGCCGCCGAGCACGATGCGGCCATCGGGAAGCTGCCGCCAGTAGTCGTAGCCGTGGTCGGCGTAGATGGGGATGGGGAATGTGCCCTTTGGGGCGGGCGCGGTGGCGAGCATCTGGCCGCGGACGGGGTCGACGGTGTGGGCGCAGAAGCCGAGGAGCTGGCCGGCTTTGGCGTTGGTGCAGACGACGGCGAGCTGGGCGTGGACGGTGCCGCCGGCGGTGTGGACGGCGACATCGCCGGGGGCGGGTGCGTGGAGGGCCTGGACCGGGGAGTTCTCGAAGAGCCGGACGCCCTGTTGGGTGGCGATGTGGGCGGCACCACGGATGAAGCGGACGGGGTCGAGCTCGCCGTCGGCGGGCAGGAAGACGCCCATGCGGTAGCCGCGAGAGGCCAGGGCCGGGGGGAGTTGTGCGGCGCTCCAGACCTCGGCCTCGAAGCCGTCTTCGGCGAGCCAGGCGGCGGAGGTGCGGAGCTCGTCTTCTTCGCGGGGGGTGCCGGCGAGCTGGAGGCTGCCGCGCATCCGGTAGCCGCAGTCGAGGCCGTGCTGCTGGATGGTGCGGGCGATGCGGTGGTGGTTTTCGATGGACAGTGCGTGGACGGTGCGGGCGCGTTCGCGGCCCATCAGTGCGACGGCGCGGTCGTAGCGCTCGGCGGTGCCCTGGAGGATGAAGCCGGCGTTGCGACCGGTGGCTTCAAAGGCCACGCGGCCCGCTTCGAGCCAGACGACATCGACGCCTTCATGGGCGAGCGCGAGGGCTGTGCTGGTGCCGCAGATGCCGGCCCCGATGACCACGACGTCGGCGGTGTGGGTGCCGGTGAGCGTGGGACGAGCGGGTTGGACGGGTGCGTTGGCCAGCCAGATGGACCGCGTGCGGGCGCTCACTCGGCGCCCTCGCGACGGGCTCTGCGGCGGGCGGCGCGGTTGGCGGTGGGGGTGTCGTCGGTGGTGTTGGGTTCGGGGCGTTCGTGGCCGGTGGCACGACCGAAGCCGATGGCTGCGCCGTCTCCGGGCCGCTTGCGAAGAGACGGCGGGAGGAAGGACACGAGGAAGGCGCCACCCGCCAGGAGTGTGGCGACGCCAGCGGTGAGGCCCAGCTGGACGGTGTGCTGGATGGCGACGGCAGTACCGATGGTGGCAGCAAGGGTGACGAGGAGGCCCCAGCGCGCGACGGGGGGGATGCGCTCGAGGACGGACGGTGCCGCGGGTTGGTCGACGGGGGGGACCGCCGGGACCGACTCTGCGGTGGGGGCTTCCGTGGCCTCGGACTCGGCGAGGGTGGTGGTGGCCGACCGGTTGGACCGCAGCGACCATCCGCGCTGGCTGCGCTTTTCGCGCGCCTTGGTTCGCTTCTTGGACTGCTTCTTCTTGGCCATCGCGGCCTCCGGAGTGCGGGGGAGTTGCGGGCAGTCTATCGACGTCGACGCTCGGAGGCGCAACCTGGATCAGGCGGAGAAGGATCCAGCGAAGGCGCCCCTGTGGTGGTCGTTCCGACGAAATATCCACGATTTCGGCTCAAGGCCTGTAACGGCCAGCGGACTTCGATCCGTATCCTTGTGTGAGACGACGGCAGAACGGGCCCCGCCCCGAACGCCGCACCGCCGGCACCTGCCGGCCACCGAATCCACCTGCCGCTCGGCAGGCCCACTTCCCGGACCGGACGCTTCGAAGTTTCGTCCAACCGATCGCCGCACCCCTTGGACCCCTTGTTGGGGTCCGCTTCGGGGCGACCGGTCCGGCTCAATCTACAAAGCCAAGCTGCGAACACTCGCCCACCCTCTCGCCGCTTCGCACACCAAGCCTCCCCGGACCGGACGCCGAGAAGTTCGTCCAACCGATCGCCGCACCCCTTGGACCCTTTGTTGGGGTCCGCTTCGAGGCGGCCGGTCCGGGCTCAATCTACAAGCCAAGTGTCCTCCCCCTCACAGGGGGAGGTGCCCCGAAGGGGCGGAGGGGGCCCGAAGAACGGGCTCCCAACACAACACGACTGGCCACACACAAACCCTACGCTCTCCCCGGACCGGACGCCAAGAAGTCTCGTCCAACCGATCGCCGCACCCCTTGGACCCTCTGTTGGGGTCCGCTTCAAGGCGGCCGGTCCGGGCTCAACCTATAAAGCCAGCCCAACGTCCTCGCCCTCCAAGTGGACCACTCCCAACACAACCGGGCGGCTTTCAAACGCATCGACCCGAAGGTCAACCCCCTCCCACCACAGCTGCCACTGCATCCACACGACAGCCTCACCGAAGCCTGTCGCGTCCACCTGAATCGCAAGCGATTCGCGCTCGCAGTGCTCACGCCGGTGGCCTTGCCTCCCCGGACCGGACGCCAAGAAGTCTCGTCCAACCGATCGCCGCACCCCTTGGACCCTTTGTTGGGGTCCGCTTCAAGGCGGCCGGTCCGGGCTCAATCCACCACCCAACCTGCGCCCCCCAACCTCACTCGGGCCGAGCATCCCAACGTCCTGTCCCACCGAATGTCATCCGGCTTCTGGCCGGTCGTGACCTTGGGATGCTCGGTCCGAGCTTTGAGATCGACTCAGCCAGGTGTCGGCAGCATCCGCCGCATACGTGTCCAGCGGCTGCCCGACGGGTGCACCTCGAAGAACCCACGTGCCAGCCGCGCCCGGAAGCCCAGCTTCCCCGCGGCTTCGCCAAATTCGCGGACCGTCGCCGCATCCAGCCGACGCCCCGACGCAAACGGCGCGGTCCGGCCTTCCGCCACCATCACCAGCGGCTCGATCACACACGCATACAGCTGCCACGGGCCGTAGCCCGCAAGCACCTGGTACAGCGCCCCCCACAATCCGCGGTCGAGCGTGCCCGGGACCGCAACGGCCTCTCCCGCGTACACCTCGGCACCTGCCGGCGCCGGCCCGGAGAATGTGGCCGGAATCGCCACATCCACCATCAGCACGTCGGGACGCACAAGCGATGGGTCCAACGTGCCGCCTGTCGGCCCGGCCCCCACCACCAGCTGCGCATCGGCGACCGCGTCGGCCACATCGCGGCAGACCTCCGCCGAGATGCCCTTGCCGCCCCGCCGCGTGTCGACACGAACGTGCCGGCCTTCCTCGGCGAGCAATGTGGCCACCGCCCGCCCCACCGGACCAGACGACCCCACCACCGCAATCGGCCCCGTGATGTTCCGAGCCTCGGCCACCGCCACCACATTCCGCCACAGCGCCCAGGCCGTCGCCGCCGCACCCGTGGTGACCGGAATGTCGAGTCGACCGGCCAATGCCGTGCCCCGCCCACCCACCACCGCGCACAAGCTACCCAGCCCCACGGCCTCGTAGTTGCGGTGCGCCGTCCAGGTGCGGACCATGCGCTCCATCCGGGAGACCGCGCGCCCCTGGTCGACCAACATCTGTTCCGGGTCGAGCGGGACTGCGAGGATGTCTCCCTCGATGTCACCCAGGCGGTAGCGGGCCAGTCGCCCCCCACCGGACCATGGGTCGGTGCCGTCGTCCAGCCCGAACAAGAGCTGCGGGCGCGCCCGCCGGATGCCAATGATGTGGCGGTGAACCGGCGACAGCGCGTGGACGAGGAATGCGAACCTGCGGGTCACGCTTCGCCGTTCTTCTCGTTGAGGAGGTGCACGACGAGGTTGTAGAACGTGGCGACCACGAACAGCTCGGGGACTTCCGTGGTGCGCAGGCCATCCCGGAAGTTGTCGGACGGGATTTCCGGCATGGCTTCACGGAGCTTCACGAGCGCAGCGGCGGTGAGCACGCCGTCAACCTCGTATTCTTCGTCGTCGATGCCCTCTCGGGCAGCCTTTTCGATTCCTCCGCGGGGAATCTTGATGTCGAACGCACGCTCGAGGCGGAACGCGATGTCGAGAAAGTCGAGGCTCTCGGCGTCGAGGTCTTCGATGATGAGAGAACCGAGCTCGACTTCATCGTCGTCCAAACCAAGAGCTTCTGCGAAGGCAGACTGGACCTTGCCCCAGGTGTCTGGATCAGCAGCGTCGTAGGTGTCGGCGGTGAGCTTCTGCAGTGCCACGATGAGATTCCTCCGAAGCGGGACGGGCGCACGGTAACCGTGGCCCTCGCTGGCAGTGTCAGCATTCGGTGTGAATACGATTACGCACCAATCTCGCGCAGGTGCGGGTCAGGTCGCGCAGTTCGCCCGGATCCACGCCACGGGTGCTGCAGCCGCGCCCAGGTACCCGAGCTCGTCGTCGATTCCACGCAGCTCCACGGGGTTTCCGAGGCCAATGGCCGGCTCGTCGTCGGCCGCCGGACGCAACACCACAAAGGCGGCGGCCTCACCACACGGCACCCCGAGCAGCGCCTCGGCCCCCACGAAGGCGTCCGCACCACCTGCCACAACCAGGTCAGCGCGCCCTTCCGCGATGGCTTCCACGCCCTCGGTGAGCGCATTCCAGCCCCCCAGGCGGCCGTCGCAGTAGTTCGCGTTCACCCCCTGCAGGTTGTGAAACGCGCTGGCGAAGCCAATCACATTGTTCGACAGCCCACGCACCAGCCACAGGGGGTGGATGAGGTCGATGCCCTTCTCGGCAAAGGCCCGCAGGTCGAACTCGCCGTCGGGGCTGGCGGCCTTGAGGGCGTATGAGAGGTCGTCGGGGTCGCCCAGCTGCGGGCTCGCCCCCACAAAGATGGCCCGCCGCTCGGGAGCCACGGCTTCCCACTCGGGAACACCGTCGAGCGCAGCCTTCACGGCAGCCACGCCCAGCTGCACCGACCGCCCCATCAGCTTGAGGCTCTTGCGGTCCTTGATCCAGCTGCGCGCGCGAAAGCCAGGCACCTTGCCCGGCCCGCCACCCGACAGGCCTTCAGGGCCGATGCCAGCAGGGCAGAACAGGCTCCAGGCCGCGAGGTGCACGCGACGCCGAGCAGGAGAGGGCGTGTAGGGGGGAGTCATGCGGGTCATGGGCGTGCCGAGGAAGCGGTGGCGCCGAAGACCAGGCTGCAATTCTGGCCCCCGAAACCGAAGGAGTTGGACATCACAAACGCAGGAGCATGGCGGCGCACCGAGGTGACCACGTCGACCGGAAGGTCGGGGTCGAGGCTGCCGTGGCCCACCGTGCCCGGAAGGAAGCCGTGCTGGATGGCCAGCACCGACACCACCGCCTCCACCGCACCGGCAGCCGCGATGGTGTGGCCCAGTGCCCCCTTGATGGTGGACACCGGCACCGCACGCGGCCCGAAGATGCGGGTGATGGCGGAGCACTCGGCACGGTCGCCGAGCGGCGTGCCCGTGCCATGGCAGTTCACGTATGCGATGGCTTCGGGCGCAAGGCCCGCATCGCGCAGGGCACGCTGCATCGACAGCGCGGCCCCGGCACCTTCGGGGTGCGGAGCGGTGGCATTCCACGCATCCACGCTGCTGCCCACACCGGCCAGGACGGCCAGCGGTGCCACGCCGCGAGCCGCAGCAGCCGACGCGCGCTCGAGCACCAGCATCCCAGCGCCTTCGCCGATCATGAAGCCATCGCGGGAGGGGTCGAACGGCCGGCACAAAGTAGGAGACAAGGCCCCCAACACCACAAACGACAACATGCCCAGCGGATGGATCATGCTGTCGTGGCCGCCCACCAGGGCCATGTCGGCTTCACCTCGGCGGATGGCACGCAGGCCCTCCCCGATGGCCTGAGCCGCCGCCGCACACGCGGAGAAGCTCGTGGCAGCCGGTCCTTCCGCTCCGAGCTCTGCCCGCAGACCTGCGGTCACCCGAGCCGGCATGTGGCGTCGGGGCGCACCCCGGTCGCGGGACAGATCCCGCGCCATCGCCGGCCGGTCGAAGCGACCATCCGCACCCAAGTGCACGTAGAGGTCGGTCTCGAGCTCATCGGGCGTGACCGACGACAAGCCCGTGCCCAGGAACACCGCCCGCCGCTCGGGGGCGATGTGGTCCCAGCCGCCGGCCATCGCCAGTGCTTCCCGTGCGGCTGCAAAGGCGTGGTCGGCCTTGCGGTCGTCGGGGAAGTCGGGGTGCGCGGGAAGGTCTTCGGTACACGCTCCCACGCGGTGGACCGGCAGGGCTCCTTCCCACGGGGTGCCGCAGAAGCGGTCGGTCTCGAGGGCGGACCGGAGGGGACCCGTGCCCACCCCCGCAGCGGTGACCGCCCCGATGCCCGACACAACGATGGGGTCGGAGGCGTCTGTCATTCCATCGCGCACGTGTCGGATCCTCCGGCGAAGCACACCATCGTGCCCGGAGCCGGAGCATCGATCTGGCCATTCAGGCGCTTCCGGCTGTCGAGGATGACCTTTACCCGGCAAGGCCCCTGAGCGTCTGCAGGAACGAGTACCGAACTGTCACCGCTCTCCTTGACGCCGCCGCCGCACGACACGCTGATCTTGCGGGTGTTCTCCATCCCCGAGCGCACCTGCATGGTTCCGTCGGGAACAGCGTTGTCGCCGTCGTCTTCGGCCGACTTTGTGCCGGTGTCCACAGCCTCGTCGGCCACGGCATCGGTGGCATCGGGGACCACGTGCACCGTGTCTTCCCCGCCACCAATCAAGCCCATCGTGTACGCGCCACCCACTGCGGCACCACCCATCAGGACAAACACGAAGCACCCGGCGGCAGCGAACAAAGGCGCCTTGGACGACTTCTTGGGTGCGGGTTCATCCACCTCGGAGCGGTCGGGCTGGATGTGCACCGCAGGCTCGGCCTCGACCGTCGGTGGCAGAGAGGGCGGCGCAGAGACCGCATCATGCGACGGCTCGTACTCGGGAATGACCGGCACGCCTGCACCGTCTTCCGCTGCCTTCAGCCGCTCCAGCTCGGGCCCGTACCGGCTCTCCGGCGACTGCGGCACCACATCATCGAGCGACGGCGGCTCGGGCTCTGCCTCCGCCACAGCAGCCGGCGGACCGATGACGGCAGGCTGCGACGGCGCCGACGCACTCGGCACCACCACCTCGGTGGCTTCAAACTCATCGAAGCCCGGTTCGTCGTCGAACACGGCCCTCGGCGGCGGCACCACGGGCGGCGCACTGCTCTGGTCGCTCACCACCGCGTCAGGCGGCGGCACCACCGGCGGCGAGCTGCTCTGCGGCTCCACCCCCGGAGGCGGCACCACTGGCGGCTGGGACGCGGGCTCGACTGCAGACGGCGACGGGACCACAGGCGGCGGCGCAGCCTTCTGTTCCTGCACCGGCTCCGGCATCACCGGCTCCAGCGGACGAGCAGTCACGCCTGGCGGAGCGGGAAGCGGCGGCAGCGGACCATCCGCTTCCGGCGCCGAGGGGTCGTAGTGGCCGGTCGACGGCAGCTTCACCGGCACCACCGGCGGCTGCAGAGCGTCGGCCACTTCCGTGTCGCCGTCGTCGGGAGCGGCCGGGGTCTCCACCTTCTTGGGCTGCGCCGTGGGCGTCTTCGGCGGTGACAGCGGCGACCGCACCAGCTGCGCGAAGGGGTCGCTCGGGTCGGGGAGCACCGGAGCCTGCCGCTTGGGCGAGCCCGACTGCATCATCCGCGCTTCTTCCGAGTTGCCCGGACGCGGCACCCGCACCGGTCCCTTGAGGCCACCCACCGCCGTGGGACCGTCGTCCCAGTCTTCTTCGGGGTCGGGCTCGACGGCCGCGCGACCATGCAGCTGTGCCGGCGCGCCGGTCTGGGGGCTGGGCACGAACGCGCCCGTGTCTTCCATCTCCGCGAGGGCCCCTTGGCGGAGGATGTCGGCCGAGCCTGCAGACTGGGACTCGGGCGCGCGGTCTCCGGGACCGAATGCACGGGGGTCTTCGGTGAGGGTCTTGCCGGCGAGCGGGTTGTCCGTGGGACCGTTCGCCTGGGAGGTCTGCACCATCTCGGGGATGACCCGCTCCGACCAGCCAGCCAGGTCGTCGGTGTCGACCATCCGCGCCAATGTGCGGGCCCGTTGGTAGAACTCGGCCGCCGTGGGACGGTCTTCGTGGTTGAAGGCCAGGCCCTCACCGATGAGCTTCTCGAGCTCTGTGGCTGCCGGTCCGCCCACGCTCAGGCCCGCCCGCAGGAAGCTCAGGCGGTCGACCACATAGGCCGCATGGCGCGCCGGCCGTCCCCGCGCCTTCCCGAACTTCTCCAGCGCCAGGATCTCGAAGAGCGTGGCGGCGAGGGAGTAGACGTCGCTGGAAGGAGTCTCGGGCTCGAAGAACAGCCGCTCGGGGGCCATGTAGTCGACCGACCCGAACTGCAGCTCCTGCGTGTGGCTCTCGCGGTTCTCGATCTCACTGCGGGCCACGCCAAAGTCGAGAACCTTCACCATGCCCGTGTCGTCGACCATGATGTTCGACGGCTTGATGTCGCGGTGGATGACCCGCAAGGGCTTGTCGCCTGGAATCGGCGGACGGTTGTAGGCCGCATCCAGAGCACTCGCGACAGCCGAAGCCGCCTCGAGGGCCGCCCGAACCGGCAGCCGGTGGCCGTTGACCGCGAGGTTCTGGACGACCGTGCGCAGGTCGACCGCCTCGAGGTACTCCATGATGACCGCCGCACGCCCATCGATGGCCGTGAGGTCGATGACGTCGACGATGTTGCGGTGCCGCAGCAGACCCAACAGGCGGGCTTCGTCGCGCATGCGGCGGGCCACTTCGTCGCTGTCGGACCACTGGGACTTGAGGAGCTTGACGGCGACCAGTCGTGAGAAGCCGTCGGCGTGCATCACCTTGGTGAGGAACACGCTCCCGAAGCCGCCAGAAGCGATCTCACGGATGAACTGGAATCGGCGGAGGTGATCGTGGCTCGGCACGGTCGTGCATCCAGGGTGAAGACGTCGGTGGCCGGGGCATCATCTGCCGGCCGGCAGTCCCCGAGTCGCCTCGATCTCGGAGACGGCGGAAGTTAGCACGCCGGCGGCGGTGACAACGATATCGCCACGCTCACATCGCCCGGCTCGGGGCGGTGCACGTGGACGGTCTGAGAGAGACCCCGCACGATGGCGGACACCATCGCAAGCGGCACGGCGGCAGCTCCCACATCGCCCACCACCGGGGTGAGCATGGGCAGCGGGTCGCCCGAAGCACCCACCGACAGCAGAGCATGGATGGTCGCCCCTCGGGCCTGCGCCCCGGCCACCGTCTCGAGCAACAACACGGCAGCGGCCTCACCCGGCGGACCCGAGTGCCCCAGCCGCAGGCGGTCGCGCGCACTGCCCAGGTCGACCAGGCTGTCTGCGCCTCCCACCAGCGCCGCATCGGTGCGCCCTTCGAGCACGGCCTGCATTCCGGCCACCACCGCCCGCTGACCGGCGCCCTCTTCGCCCGTCCACGCGCCGTTTTCGCCCATCACACCCAGGTTGATGGAGATGTGGGCCAGCGCCATGTTGGGGAGGGTCTTCAGCGGCAACAGCGGCGGGTAGAGGTCGCGACCACGGCCCGCAAGCCGCACGGGGTCGAGCTTCCCATCCACCGCAGCCGCTGCCAGCGCGCCCTCACACTCGCCGTCGTCGGGCGGCTCACGCCCCACGCCCAGGAACAGCCCCAGCTCCACCCGGTCGCCCGAGTATTCGCCCAGAGCCGGACCCGCAGCCGACAGAGCCAGCTCCGATGCCCGCGCCATCAGCTTCCGGTCTTTCCGACGCTTCAGCCACGCCCGAATCGGAACCTTCCCCACCACACCCGCCACAGACTCCGGCAGGTGCTGCAGCTCCGACGACTCGGACAGCCCGGACCGACCGTCCGAAAGCGCCGCCGCCAGCTCCTCGGGGGTGTTGCCCAGCGGACTCACCACCCCCAGCCCGGTGACCGCAACCACCGCACTCACGACAGCGCCGCCACCACGAGGGTGCCGTTGGACCCGCCGAAGCCAAACGCGTTGGTCATGGCCCGCCGCACCGGCATCTTCACCGCCTCGAACGGCACGTGGTTGAGGTCGCACTCGGGGTCGGGGCGGTGCAGGTTGGCCGTGGGCGGCACGATGCCATCCCGACACGCCAGCACCGAGTAGATGGCCTCCACAGCACCACACGCAGCCACCAGGTGGCCGGTCATGCTCTTCGTGCTGCTCACCCGAACCGTGCGCCCATGCTCGCCCAGGGCCCGGTGGATGCCGCGGGTCTCGCTGGCGTCGTTCATCGAGGTGCTGGTGCCGTGGGCGTTGATGTAGTCGATGTCTTCGGGTTCCAGACCCGCATCGGCCAGCGCTGCAGACATGCTCTGGGCCGCCCCCCGACCGTCCGGCGGAGAGTCGGTGATGCGGTAGGCATTGCACGAGCAGCCGTAGCCCAGCACTTCGCCCACGATGGTGGCCCCGCGCGCCAAGGCGGCTTCGAGGGTCTCGAGGATGAGCACGCCCGCCCCTTCGCCCAGCACAAAGCCGTCGCGGTCGGAGTCGAACGGTCGGCTCGCGGCCGTGGGGTCGTCGTTCCGCGTGGACAGCGCGCCCAACAGCGAGAAGCCCGTGACCATGATGGGGTCGACCAGCACATCCACGCCGCCCACAATCATCGCGTCGGCCTCACCGCGACGGAGGCGGAGAACCCCCTCCCCAACCGCCTGCGAGCTGCTCGTACACGCCGTGGACACCGTGCTCCGCGGACCCGTGGCCCCCGCAATCGCCGCCATCAGCCGCGTGGGTGCATCCGGCCGCATCCGGGCCAGCGCATCCGCATCCGGCGGCTCACTCGCAGCCATCCGACGGGCCACATCCGACAGCGACGGCCGCGCCGCCTCCGACCCGATGCACACCCCCGCACGCGGCCCGAGCGCCGGCAGCCCCGACATCTCGAGCGCCTCGCGCAGCGCCAACACCGCCAGCCGCCCCTTGAGGTCGGCCGCCAACGGTGCCAGGTGCTCCGGAATGCCGTCCAGCTCAGGCAAACCATCCACCTCGGGGAGGTCGGGCACCTGGGCACCGAACCGCACCGGAAAGCCGGAGGGGTCGAAGCGCGAGATGGGACCGATGGCCGAGCGACCACCCGTCACGCCAGCCCAAGCAGCCTCCACACCCACACCATGCGGCGTGACCGCACCCAGACCGGTGATGACCACCCGCGGGCGTCCAAACGAATCCAAGAGCTCCACGTGAGCCTCCCCAGAACAGGGCTAGAAGTCACCCGGGTAGTCCGGCCACAAGCGCGCCAGCTCCGCGCGTTCCACCGACTCGACCCGCGCCGCTTCGGTGGGGTCTTCGAAGGCCACGGCGTTGAACACGAACACCTGCTCGGCCCGTGCCCGCCACTTGCCATCCACCAGCGCCCGCACCTTCACGCGCGCGCTTTCATCCCGCAGCTCGTCCAGCGTCACTTCCAGAGTGACCGGCGTGGACGGCGGGATGAACCGGCGGAACTTCACGCGGTCCATCATGCTGAGGATGGGAAAGGGCCAGTCCCCACGCTGCTTTCGCACCGTGTAGCCGATGAGCTTGCCCGCCACCTGGGCGAGCGCTTCGAGCGTGAGCACACCCGGCACCACGGGGAAGCCGGGGAAGTGGTCCTGGAAGAGCGGCAGCTCCGGATCCCAGGTTCGCAGCCCGACCGCGCGGGTGCCTTCTTCGAGAACGTCAATTCTGTCGACCAGACCCCAGCGCACCGTCGCCTCCAAGCGCCAGCGCAGGTCGGAACACCCGTCCCACGCACGACGACGCGCACGTAGCCTGCCGCGCCCGGACGCTCCAATGGCCCCACCCCGCCGAGCGCCCGAACCCACCCGTTTCGGCTACTCCAGGACCGCCTCAATGCACTGCACACCGAGCAACTCGCGCTCTCCGCCCCCACATGTGCGGTACCGGTAAATCTGGAAGTGGTGGTTGCCCGAGTAGGGCGCATACCAGCCCGCCACCACCCAGGGCCGCTTGCCGTCCGCCACCGCACCGGCCGGCACCGCCTTCTGCACCGCCCCACCCTCGTCTTCCGCCGCCCGGTCGTCGAAGTAGAGGTCCATGTCGAACGTGCAGGCCGCATCTCCGTCGGCCGCCGCATCCAGGTGAATCCCCACCGGAACCGCCTTGCCGAGGGCATGTCCGGGGAACGGACCGCCATCTTCCTTCACCTGCTTGGCCGCTTCGGCGGGACTCTTCGCCGCCTCGCCCAGAAACAGCGGACCATCACACGGACGGAACGTGAACGGCGTCGACTCCGGGAACGGCACGTACTCCTGGAAGCTCCCCTTCGCCTTCTCCGACTCCTTGCCGCCCTTGAACTCCACCACCACCTCGGTGATCTGGAGCCCACCCGACGCCGGCTTCGGCTTCACGAACAGCCGCGCCTTGCCGCGCGCACCGCTCTTCCACTTCGCTTCGTCGGCCTCCGACAGCACCTCCGTGAAGCGCCAGTCCGACTTGCGCAGCTCACCCTTCATCCGCCGCTTCGTGAAGCCGCCGTTCGTGTACCAGAGCTCCGTGTCACTCCCCGACCGATGCCACTCGAAGCGGTGCGTGTGGTCGCCGCGCTTGCCGTCGATGCGAATCCACTGACCATCGAGCTTGTCGAGGGCGAACCCGTCGTCCTGAGCCGGCGCCGCCGGTGCATCCGCCGTGGTGTCCTCGTCGCCACAGGCCGCTCCGAACGAGACCAATGCCGCCAGCGCCAGATGCTTGAAGATCCGCTCCATGACCACCTCCCAATCCAATGACCGCGCCGGTTGTACCACAGCCGACCCCTGGAATCCGTGTCCTCCGTCAGGGGTAGAAGAGACGCCCGGCTCCGCGGCGGGGCTGGCGGTGGCCGGGGCCGACTCCCGGTACAGGTCGCGCGGTCGAGGTCCGACGAGGGGACGTGCCCCACGGGGAATCTCGGTGGACGTCCGGGCCATCCGGCGGCATCATCCGACCGAGCGAGGAAGGAGCCCCCATGCCCACCACCAACACATTCGGGGTCGGCGTCCGCCACGCAGTCACACGCGCCCTCGCCACCCACAACCTCGCCCCCGCCGACGCCACCTTCCGCGTCGAGTCCTCCCGCGCCACCGTCGATGCCCGTGGTCGCGTCGTCCGCGCCGAAGCCACCGTGCGCATGACCCGCTCCCACACCCTCGCCGCCGAGTCCCCCGACCGCTGGACCGCCTGGGTCAACCCCGACGGCGAGCACCCCCTCATGGTGCGCATTCCGGGCCCCACCCCATTCTGGATGGACGTCGTCCCCGTCACCTGGGACCGCTGGGCCCGCCGCCGCGACATCACCATCCCGCCCGGCATCGACTTCATGAGCCCCCGTGTCGGCATCCGCTTCGACGACGCCCAAGCCTTCGCCGCCGAGCTCGGAAAGCGCCTCCCCACCGCCCAAGAAGTCAAGCAAGCCTGGGGCGCCACCCGCTTCCCCTGGGGCGACAGCCCCGCCCCCGAGCTCGGCCGCGACCGCCCCCACCGCTGGGGCGAGCTCCCCGAAGTCGGCCTCCACCCACCCAACACCCTCGGCATCTGGGACCTCGGCGCCTGGGTGTGGCAGTGGACCGCCGAAGGCCTCCTCTTTGGCGGCGCCCCCGGTGGCGAGGTCGTAGAGCCCCACGACGACCGCCATCCCGTCGCCCTCCGCATGGTCCGCGACGCCTGACCCACCACCGGAAACCGGCACCCTCCCCACGCGGCCGATATACTCGCGCCCGTCTTCCCAACCGAGGGTGCCATGGACCGTCGTCTGCTCTTCCTCGTCCTGCCCGGCTGCTTCCAGCCCATCCAGGATCTGCCGAAGCTCGACTTCACCGAGATGGCCTACGACCGCCCCGGCCTGGAGTCCTCCTCCGCCACGGTCCGCGCCTTCGACCTCGACATCCACACCTGCCCCGACGGCGAACCCGCCCGCATCTACGCCGTGTACGCCGAAGGTGCCGCGCCCGATGCACCCGTGGCCCTCGTCCTGCACTCCGGCGCCTTCGACTACATCGTCTCGTCCGAAGACGGCGAAGACCCCCTCGACGGCCGCCACTACCGCACCGAGTCCCGCCTCGACCGCTCCTGGGCCCTCGCCAAGGTCTGGGAAACCCTCGGCATGCTGTCCACCCCCGTCGACCCCGGCGAAGACAACGCCGGCGCCCTCGCCGTCTCCATGGTCAACGCCGGCTGGGTGCAGCTCTACCCCGCCAACTGCTGGGGCGACCTCTGGCACTTCGATCAAGTCGACAGCCCCAACGACTCCGCCTCCGAAGGCTTCGAACGCGACGGCCGCGGCCTGGCCCTCACCGCCGCCCGCGTCGTCACCGAGCCCGGCTTCGCAGGCACCGTCGGCATCGACATCCCCGTCCAGATCGACCCCGCGCAGTTCTACCTCGTCGGCCTCGGCGACGGCGGCCGCGGTGTCGCCGACCTCCTCACCCACCCCGAGCTCGACGGCGACACCGTCGCGGGCGTCTTCGTCGACAGCACCCCCGACCTCGCCTCCGCCTACGTCGACGACCCCGCCACCTGGTACGACGAAGTCGTCGGCATGGAGGTCATCTACGGCGAAGGCTTCACCGAGTCCCCCGACTCCCTCAGCCTCCTCCACCAGCTCCAGCAGGGCACCATCACCGCGCCCGTGGGCCTCGTCTGGTCGCCCCTCGACCACACCGTCCCCACCGCCGCCACCGCCCCGCTCGCCGACGCCCTCGTCACCGCCGGCGACCCCCACCTCGTCGTCGAAAACCAGGGCGCCGGGCACGTGTTCAGCAATTCCGACCCCACCCTCTCCGATGCCGTCGTGGGGTGGCTGACCGATGGCGTCTTCGCCACCGAGTAGTCGGACCGACCGCGCCCGCCACGGCGCCCTCGCCGCCTTCACCGTCTTCGCGCTCTTCTTGGGCGCTGGCGTGCTCGTTCTCGGCGAAGTCTTCACCGGCATCATGGCCGGCGCCGCCACCTTCCTCTTCCACCGGCAGCTCATCGTGCGGGCCTGGCTCCTCGCCGACCACAACCGCGGCGTCGCCCTCGTCAAGAACAAGCAGCACACCGACGCCCTCGCCGCCTTCCAAGCCAGCGAACGCGCCTGGACCGCCCGCCCCCGCCTCGACCGCCACCGCGCCTGGTTCCTCGCCAGCGCCTCGCGATGGGGCTTCCGCGCCCAGGCCCGCTACAACCAGGCCCTCTGCCTCCACGCCCTCGGCCGCAGCAGCGAAGCCCAGCCCATCCTCCGGTCCGTCCTCACCGACCACCCCCAGATGGGCCCCGCCCGCGCCCTCCTCGAATACATCGAGGCCACAGGCGAACCCGACGCCAACTGGGACGCCCTCCACACCGACCTCGACACCCCCGCCTAGTCCGCAGTCTCTGGGCGCCTGGCCGGCAAGCCGGCCACCGCGTGCTGCGGGCGCTCGCGGCTGGAAACCCGGCGAGCCACCTCGTTCCTCGGAGTCTCCCCGGGGCCGCTCGGCCTCCCCGCTCCGCGGGAAGGCTGCCTACGGCCCGCCCTCCGCCCCCTGGCGCATCCCCGCCGAATCAATCTTGTCCACCAGGCCAGCCAACACGGCCGCTCGGGGAGAGAAGGCCTGGCGCGTCTCGAGGGCCTTGAAGGCTTCCAGCGGTGACAGGCACCAGCTGAAGCAATCCCGCGTGTGGACCCGGTCTGCGAGGTCGACGAGGTCGCGGGCCCTCAGAGACCCACCGTTCCGCATTCCAGGGGCCCCCTCCGCCCCTTCGGGGCACCTCCCCCCGAGAGGGGAGGACTTCGAGCGCCATCACCGCGGAGGCCACGTAAGAGAGCGCACGAGCACACGAAGACACGAAGACACGAGGACACGAGGACACGAGGACACGAGGACACGAAGACACGAAGACACGAGGTCACGAGCACAACAGAGTCCTCCCCCTCTCAGGGGGAGGTGCCGTGCCCAGCGAGGCGGAGGGGGCCCCATCGCCAAGCGCCCCCATCGCCAAGCGCCCCCAACCCGGTCACCCCCAAATCGGCGTCAGGTGTTGCGTGTTGCGCCAAACCACGTACAAACACGTAGCCAGACCGAGCGGAGACAGCCCCGCACCAAGGCTACCTCCGACTCGCAGGCTCACCCGCCCATGCGCTCCACACCAACGTCAAGTGTTTCGAGTTGCGCACCAGGGCCAGGTGCCAACGGCAACCAGCCCCCCCCCACCAGCCTTCCCTCGGGGCGACAGGCAACGAATTTCTCGTGCTCGTTTCGTCTGTCATGTCCCAAGCGAATGGGGAAATCGACCGGTCTCGACTCTCCATCGAGCCTCGACCGGTTCGAACCCCTTCATCTGGACCAATCTCATGCGCCCAGCCCTTTCCGCTACTCTTGCGCTTGCCCTGGCCACGTTCACCGCCTGGGGATGCAGCTCCACTGACCAGAACAAGGACACTGCTCGCTCCAGTTCGACGACCGAACAGGACACCGACGCAGACACCGACGCAGACACCGACGCAGACACGGACGCAGACACGGACGCCGATACCGACGCCGATACCGACGCCGATACCGACGCCGACTGCGTGGAGAGCCCCGTTCCGATGCTCATCTGGCTTCGCGGTGAAGGTGACACGACGGATGAAATGGGCACACTGGGCGGAGGCTATGCCAACGTCGAGTACGCCGACGGTGTGGTCGGCCAGGGTTTCTCCCTCGACGGGACCGACCACATGCTCGCCTACAACCCCGTCCCCGAGCTCTACTTCTCCGGTTCGTTCTCGATGGAGGCATGGGTACAGACCACCACGCCCTACGGCATGTTCGCAGGCCTCTTCGAGCCTGGCAGCATCAGCGAAAGCGACGGAAACCACCTGAGCAACTACCAATTCGGCATCGAAGCTGGGAAGGCAGCGTTCCGCGTTCAGGCCGACGGTGAGCCCGGGCAGTCCCTGGTGCTGGGCTCGTCACGCATCGATGACGGTGGGCCTCATCACGTCGTCGGGGTGCGCGACAACGCCACCGGAGCCCTCCTGATCTACGTCGACGGCATCCTCGAAGCGACCAACTACCTCGAGAGCGGACAGCTCGGACCCTTCGTTGACGGGGACGGTGAAGACGACCCATTCACCGTCGGCGGGAACCGTTGGCCAGAAACGACGGCCTACTCCCCGCAAATCGCAGGCATCATCGACGAAGTGACCCTGTTCTCCGGCGCACTCCAGCCTGAAGCGGTCCTGTCAATCTATGAGGCTGGCGAAGCCGGGAAGTGTCCCGAATAGAGACTGTCGACGGGCTTGGCGGCAGCGGCACAGCGCCAGCGGCGTCCGGTGTTGACCGTTGCGCCAAACCACGTACAAACACGTAGCCAGACGAGCGGAGACAGCCCATCACCGTGGTGGCCTCCGACTCGCAGGCTCACCCGCCCATGCGCTCCAGCATCCGGTCCACCCGACGCAGCTTCGCCACCTGCTCGGAACCGCCTGGCAGCTCGACAATCATCAGCACCGTCTGCGCCTCAGCCGCCGAGCCCCGCGCAATCTCGAAGTGGTTGGTCTTCGCCTTGCCCCGGCGCCGCGCTCCTTCGGCGATGTTCAGCACCACCGAGCAGGCGGCGCGAACGCCTTGGTTCTTGAGGTCGGACAGCCCTCGGGGAAAGGGCACTCGGACCATCCAGCGGGCCACTTCGAGGGCGACTTGGTAGACATCGAGGCGTTCATGAGCCATGCGCATGGGGATTCTCTCCTGCCGGGGCCCCTCGGTGTGAATGGCGGGGGCCCTCAAGCGAAGCGGGCCCCCGACAGGCACATCGAGGGGCCCCGGTAGGAGGCCCCCCACCGCAAAGGCACAAGGAGCCCACGAGGTCCACGAGGACACGAGGTCCACGAGGTCCACGAGGTCCACGAGGTCCACGAGGTCCACGAGGTCCACGAGGTCACGAGCACACGAGCACACGAGCACACAAGCACACGAGCACACGAGCACACGAGCACACGAGCACACGAGCACACGAGCACACGAGCACACGAGCACACGAGCACACGAGGTCATGACGCTACGAGCGCCAACTGGACCAACAGGACCACCAGCACGCAGGAATCAGTGACTCCACCGTTCCACCGTCCAGGGGCCCCCTCCGCCCCTTCGGGGCACCTCCCCCCGAAGGGGGAGGACTTCGAGAGCCAGCCACTGCACAACTCCCGAGGACACGTGCCCACGAGGCCACGAGGCCACGAGGCCACGAGGTCCACGAGGTCACGAGGTCACGAGCACACGAGCACACGAGCACACGAGCACACGAGCACACGAGGGCCACGACCACGCCCCCCGTGTCCCCAAAGACACACAGCCCCAACCCCAACCCCAACCGAGTCCTCCCCCTCCCAGGGGGAGGTGCCGAGCCCAGCGAGGCGGAGGGGGCCCCCACCGCCAAGCCCCAACCCAACCTACCCCAACCCAGTCACCCCCAACATCGCCTCCGCCAACCCTTCCAACGCCCCCATCGCCCGCACCCGAGCAGCCCCAACTCCATCCTCCCCAACCGCTTCCACCACATCCACATACAACTTGATCTTCGGCTCCGTCCCACTCGGCCGCGCAATCACCCGTGCCCCGCCGTCCAGGTCGTACACCAACACATTGCTCTTCGGCAGCCCCACCGTCCCCCGCTCCCCCGACCGTCGGTCCACCACCTCACCCGTCCACACATCCCGCACGCGCCACACTGCCCGCCCACCAATCTCCACCGGCGGGTCCGCCCGAAGCGCCGCCAACACCCCTTCAATCCGCGCCCGCCCCGCAGCGCCCGGCAACTTCACCGACCGCTGCCCACTCACCGCCAGCCCATACCGCGCAAACAACGCATCCAAGTGGGCCGCCAGCGTCGTCCCCCGCGACTCGCACCAGCCCGCCAGGTCCAGCAGCTGAAGCGCCGCCCCCACGCCATCCTTGTCGCGCACCACCGGCCCCACCGAGTACCCCAGGGCCTCTTCGAAGCCCATCACAAAGCCACCCCCCGTCTCTTCAAGATGGTCAATCGCCGCATTGGCAATCCACTTGAAGCCCGTCAGCGTCTCGACATGCCGCGCACCATGGGCCTCCGCAATCACCCCCAGCAGCGGCGAGCTCACAATCGTGTCCGCCACCAGCCGCGGCTCCGCTTGCGACCCATGCGTCAGCAGGTCGTCCGCCAGCAACAGCCCCACTTCATTCCCCGTCAGCTGCCGCCAGCCCCCCTCCGCAGCTGCATCCGGAACCGCCACCGCCAGCCGGTCCGCGTCCGGGTCGTGGGCCACAATCACCGACGCCCCCGAAGCCGTCGCACACGCCTTCGCCAGGTCGAGCGCGCCCTTCTCCTCCGGGTTCGGAAACGCCACCGTGGGGAAGTCGCCATCGGGCTCCACCTGCTCCACCACAGGCACCACCGGCGCATGCCCCGCAGCTTCGAGAACAGCCTGCAGCGGGGCATAGCCCACACCATGCATCGCCGTGTAGACCGCCTTCACCGTGTGCCCGGGATGCACCCGCTCCGCCAGCACTTCTCCAACATACGCCGCGAACACCGACGCCGACACCGTCCGCAGCAGCCCCTTCGCCGCAAGCCCATCCAACCCCGCCACCTCCACCGAACCCGGCGAAGTCGCGTCAATCGCCGCACTGATGCCGCGGTCGTGCGGGGGAATGATCTGCGCGCCGTTGCCCCAGTACACCTTGTAGCCATTGTCGGCCGGCGGGTTGTGGCTCGCCGTGACCATCACACCGCCCACCGCACCCAGGTGCGTCACCGCATGCGACAGCACCGGCGTGGCCACCGAGCCCTCGAACCAATGCACCGCAATCCCCGCGGCCCCGAACACACCCGCCACATCCGCAGCGAACACATCCGAGTTGTTGCGGGCATCGCCCCCCACCACCACGCCCTTCTCACGGGCATCCGGCACCGTCTCGAGCAGGTAGGCCGCGAGCCCGGCCGTCACCTGGCGCACCAGCACCCGGTTCAGCTGCCCGGGCCCCGGTCCCATCCGCCCCCGAATCCCGGCGGTGCCGAACTGCAGCCGACCCCCAAACGCCTCCACCAACGCATCCCCCCCTTCGGCAACCAACGTGTCGGTGGCGGCCCGCGTGACGGGGTCGGGGTCGATGGCTTGCCAGGCGCGGGCGGCAGCAACAAGAACAGCGTGGTCGGTCGACATGGGGGCTCCGGAGCGGTCGGTCGGACACGCAGTCTACCGCCGGTCCCACAACCGCACTGGACGCCCAGCGAGAACCCCCACCACCACTACGGAAACACGTAGCTCTGGTACGTCACCAGCGGGTCGAGCGCCGTGCCTTCCACCACCCCCACCACCTCGGGCGACGTGTCTGCGAGCAGGTGGTACCGCGCGAACGACAGCACCAACGTCTCCACCAACACAAAGCCCGTGTCGACATCCAGCGTGCCACACGTGCCGATGCCAAACGTCTGGTGGCAGGCGCCCGCGATGTCCATCCACGTCAGCGGCACCTCGGGGCTGCTCTCGAACTGCGTATCTGCACCCACCGGGTCCTCCGACCCCGACAGCGACAACATCGGCGTGGTCACGCTCTGGTGGCCCGTGTCCCCGTGCAGGCTCCGCCGAATCGATCCTGCCATCGGAACCGTGGCCACCACACGGTCGTCGCCCAACCCGGCCCGAAAGGCCGCCCGCTCCGCCTCTGTGCACCCTGTCTCCAGCGACCCACCGTCTGCGCAAGCAACGTCCAGCTGGGCCTCATCGAACATGGCCCCTGCAATCGCCCACACCGTGTACACGCCGTAGCTGTGCCCTGCCGCCACCACCCGCGACACATCCACACCCACCAGCCCCACATCCGCGAAGAGGTCCGCGCCCACCGCATCCAGAGCCGCAGAGAGGTCCTCGGGACGATGGATGTAGTGGGCCGTGGACCGTGGCTCCACGTTGTCGGTGAGCGTGTTGTCGACGTGATCGGGCACCACCACGACAAACCCGTGCGATGCCAGGTGGGCATGCAGGAAGGCACTGTTGCCGGCATACCCCTGATGGCCGTGGCTGTGCACCAACACAGGCCACCCGCCCGCATGCATCGACGCTGCAGCCGTCGCGCCACCCAAGGCCTCCTCATCCTCGAAGATGCCCTCGTGATGGACAGTTTCCCCCTCCACATCGTCGGTGGGGTACCACACGTGCACCGGAATCGTCCGGTCCCCATCGTCGCTCGACGGCGTGTAGGTCACCGAAGCCACCGCATACCCGGCCTGAAAGGGCCCGGGCTCACTCGGCGAGAAGTCGCGGTAGTCCAGCGCGATGCCCGGTTCCGTCCCGGTCTCCGTTCCATCCTTCGGTCCTTCACCCGAACACGCCAGCGCAGCACAACTCCACAGCAGCAGCCACTTCCTGTCCACGTCCGCCTCCGACCGCGCAGTGTGCGAGCATGGCCCTCCCGGAACACTCCAGAGGTCACCCGCCGCGCGACGGCAGGATACGCCATCCGCCCGGTCGCCCTCCAGCTGTGAGCCTGCCGTGTCCGACCAAACCGATGCGACCTTCACCCCGCCGAGCGCGCTCGACCGGAACCGGTACATCGTCGAAAAAGTGCTGGGCACCGGCGGAACCGCCACCGTCCTGCTCGCGCACGACACCCGCATGGACGTCAACCGCGCCATCAAGGTCCTGCACCCCCGCTTCTCGCGGTCGAAGAGCACCCGCGCCCGCTTCATGAACGAAGCCCACGCCCAGGCCAAGCTCAAGCACCCCAATGTGCTGATGGTGCACGATGTGGTGGAAGACGACCAAGGCGTCTACATGGTGATGGAGCTCGCCGAAAATGGCGCGCTGGGCTCCCGCATCCTCGAAGACGGCTGCTTCAACGCCCGAGAAGTCGCCGACATCGGCGTGCACGTGGGCGAGGCCCTCACCGTCGCGCACAACGCCGGCCTGGTTCACCGCGACATCAAGCCCGCCAACATCCTGGTCGACCGCCACGGTGTGCTCAAGCTCGCCGACTTCGGCATCGCGCGCGTCAACACCCCCGACCAGACCCTCACCCGGTCCGGCTCCGTGATGGGCACCTGGGCCTTCATGCCGCCCGAGCAGCGCGAAGACTCCACCCAGGTCGACCAACGCTCCGACATCTACGCCTTCGGCGTCACGCTCTACGCCCTGCTCACCGGCCGAGGCACCAGCCGCCTGCACAACCGCGAAGCATGGGACGAAGCCTACGCCGGCGTGCCCCCCGGCCTGGCCACCATTATCCAGCGCGCCACCCGGCTGTACCCGGAAGACCGCTACCAGTCGATGGCCAGCTTCGTCACCGACCTCCGCGCGTGGCGGGCCAGCCCCGAAGGCGCCGGACCGGGCTGGGGCGACGCCACCGACCTCACCACCACCACGCTCATCGCCAAGGGTGGCGCGGCCACCGCGGTTCCCGCCGACTTCACCTTCGAGTCCGCCGAGCCCACCGCCGCCCACCACACCGTCCCCGCCGACTCCGCCACCGTCGCAGCCCCCCACACCTGGCCCGACGGCACCGAACCGCCCCCGGTCACCCAACACACCGCCGACCACCCCGCCCCCTTCCCGTGGGGCGTGCTCACCGCTGTCGCTGGCGGCGCCATGGTCGTGGCCGCGCTCGTTGGCATCATCGTCGTGCTCCTGGCCGACCGCGTCCAGACACCCGCCACACCCGACCCCACTGCCCCGGTCGTCGACGTCGACCCCACCCCCGAGCCTCCCGCTCCCGTCGACCCCGAGCCTCCACCCGAAGCCAACCCCACGCCCGAAGCGAACCCCACCCCCGAAGCCGACCCCACGCCCGACAAGAAGCCGCCCGCGTCCTCCGCTTCGAGCAAGAAGTCCAACGGCGGCAGCGCCACCCCCACCAAGCCCAACCGGCGCGTCATCAAGGTCATCTCCACCAAGAAGGACGAACCGGAGTCGGGTTCGTCGGGAAGCGCCACCCCACCGGATGAAACCGGTCGCCTCGTGGTTCGCACCATCCCGAGCGGCGCGAAAGTCACCGTCGGTGGCCGCACACCCGCAAAGTCCGGTGGCGCATACGTGCTGCCCATCGGCACCCACACCGTTCACCTCGAGAGCGGCGCCGGCGAGAAGCACACCGTGCCCGTCACCATCCGCACCGGAAAGAGCGTGGAAGTCTGCTACTCCTTCGACACCAACTCGGCCTGCGGAGGCTCGCGATGAGCCTCGGGCTGCTGCTGTCCACCGTCCTGGGCGTCGCGCTCGCCGAGACCCCCGTGGTCCACGCCCACTCCGATCAAACCGGCGTCCTCCGCCGCGTGTCCGAGCGCACCGGCCTGCCCATGGAACAGCTGCGCGCCGTCCACGTCGACACCCTCACCAGCCGACCCGCCACCGTCTCCGGCGACGGCAGCATCCGACACTGCGCCGGCCGCACCGTCTCCGCCCCCGACCTCCGCGCCCTCCAGCTGCGAGCCGAAGCCGCCTGGCGCGACGAACAGGTCCAAGACGCCCTCGACCAGCTCGACCTCGGCATCACCCAGCTCGGCTGCCTGCGCGAACGCGTCGACAAGAAGACCGCCACCCGCATGTTCCTCCTGCGCGCCGGCCTGCTCGCCCACACGGGCAACGCCACCGACGCCCTCGAAGAAGCCCACAGCGCCCTCGCCCTCACCCCCGACATCCGCTGGGACGACACCCTCCCGCCCGAGGGCAAGGCCGTGCTCGACCAAGCCCGGGCCACCGCCGAAGACGCCCAGCTATCGGTCGTCCCCAACGTCTCCACGCCGCCATGGGTCGACGGCAAGGCCCTCCCTCCCGGCACCCCTCTCGCCCGTCGGCCCGGCCTCCACCTCGTGCAGCTACCTGCCACCTCCGGCATCGAGTCCGCCTGGCTCACCCTCCGGGGGGATGCTGTGCTGGTGCTCCCTGGCGGCTTCCGCGCGCCCGTCCTCGACCGCATGAAGGACGACGACCCCGCTCTGATGCACCTGCTCCACGCCACCATCGGCACCGAGCCCACCTACATCAGCACCCACGACGGCATGTGGCTCGTGACCTGGGAGGGCGACACACCGTCGGTGGAAGTCCTGGTGGCACCGCCCACACCTGTCGTCGAGTCGACCGACGACGACAGCAAGAAGAAGCGCGGACGCAAGCGGTAGCACGGAAGGCCCCCGACCCACGACGGCCTCCCCCTCCAACCAAACGACATCCGGTCCGCGGGCCCCCTTCACAGAGAGGACTCTGAGAACGGCGATGTCCTCCCCCTTCAGGGGGAGGTGGCCGCGAAGCGGTCGGAGGGGGCCCAGACACGAGCCCCCTTCACAGATAGGACTCTGAGAACGAAGATGTCCTCCCCCTTCAGGGGGAGGTGGCCGCGAAGCGGTCGGAGGGGGCCCAAAACAGAGCCCCTTCAGGGGGAGGTGGCCGCAAAGCGGTCGGAGGGGACCCAAAGTAGAGACCCCTTCAGGGGGAGGTGGCCGCGAAGCGGTCGGAGGGGGCCCAAAGTAGAGCCCCCTTCAGGGACAGCCCCCCGCACAGGCCCCCCCCCCACCTCAGAAGCCCATGCCCACCGAGAACCCCAGCACCGACAGAATCAACGGCGCCGTCGCAGACTCATCTTCGTCGAACTTGTTCGCATCCACGATTCCGTACTGGCCGA